>Ga0209137_1003400_pt1 | contig 13347 bp, 1 predicted proteins | sample SaaInl5LU_22_DNA_FD_184642 | JGI IMG/M metagenome (GOLD analysis project Ga0209137, IMG submission 184642) | Marine microbial communities from expanding oxygen minimum zones in the Saanich Inlet - ESP_105LU_22_DNA (SPAdes) (version 2) | ecosystem: Environmental > Aquatic > Marine > Intertidal... | reverse complement strand
TGTATTGATTGGATCATATTATTTGCAAATACGATCGATGAATAAAACAACTGGAGTAGGTGTGTTATACAATATGGAAGAATCCATAACCGCAATGTGGAATTCAGGAATGAGAGTAGTTCTTGTGGGACCAAAAGGATATGGTCCAACCGGACAAACTGGACAAACCGGACAAACTGGACAACCCGGACCAACCGGCGCAACCGGACAAACCGGACAAACTGGACAAACCGGACAAACCGGATCAACTGGATCAACCGGCGCAACCGGACAAACGGGACAAACTGGATCAACCGGACAAACGGGCGCAACCGGACAAACCGGACCAACTGGACAAACGGGATCAACCGGACAAACTGGACAAACTGGACAAACCGGGCAAACGGGACAAACCGGACAAACCGGACAAACCGGACAAACCGGACAAACAGGTCCAACTGGATCAACCGGTGCAACAGGATCAACCGGTGCAACAGGATCAACCGGTGCAACAGGACAAACCGGTGCAACAGGACAAACCGGACAAACCGGTGCAACAGGATCAACCGGTCCAACAGGACAAACAGGACAAACCGGACAAACCGGACAAACCGGTCCAACAGGACAAACCGGACAAACAGGACAAACAGGACAAACCGGACAAACCGGACAAACAGGACAAACTGGTCCAACCGGACAAACAGGACAAACAGGACAAACCGGACAAACTGGAGAAACTGGACCAACCGGACAAACTGGTGCAACAGGTGAAATGGGATTTACAGGTCATATAGGTCCAACGGGTATTCAAGGTGTGCCGGGTCCATTAGTGACAACTACACTACAAGAATCTGGTTCAATCGGAGGAAAATCCATAGGATCAGCATCACTTGTAGTAAATACAAATATCCAGTACATTTCCGCCAATTCCTATATTACAATTGTTGATGTGAATGATAATACAGCATATTTCCAAGTCAATCAAATTAATCCTGTTTCTGGTAGTGTTACATTATACAATGTATCTGATAATACGGCTACATGGGGATATGGAGCAAATGTAGCATTAGTAGGACCACAAGGTTATGGTGAAACTGGATTAACTGGTACAACTGGACAAACCGGACATACAGGACACACGGGTCAAATTGGACAAACCGGACAAACCGGACAAACCGGGCCAACCGGACAAACCGGATCAACTGGTCCAACTGGACAACCTGGTCAAACTGGATCAACTGGAGGAACTGGATCAACTGGTCCAACTGGACAACCCGGTCAAACTGGAGCAACTGGAGCAACTGGACAAACTGGAGCAACTGGACAAACCGGTCAAACCGGATCAACCGGTCAAACCGGATCAACCGGATCAACTGGACAAACCGGATCAACCGGATCAACTGGACAAACCGGAACCACAGGACAAACAGGTCAAACCGGAACCACAGGACAAACAGGTCAAACCGGATCAACCGGACCAACAGGACAACCCGGACCAACAGGACAAACTGGACAAACTGGTCAAACCGGATCAACCGGACCAACAGGACAACCCGGTCCAACCGGACAAACCGGGCCAACCGGACAAACCGGATCAACTGGTCCAACTGGACCAACTGGACCAACTGGACAAACCGGACAAACTGGACAGACTGGACAAACCGGTCCAACAGGACCAACCGGATCAACAGGACAAACCGGAACCACAGGACAAACAGGTCAAACCGGAACCACAGGACAAACAGGTCAAACCGGAACCACAGGACAAACAGGTCAAACCGGATCAACCGGATCAACTGGACAAACCGGCTCAACCGGACAAACAGGACAAACCGGTCAAACCGGATCTACCGGACCAACAGGACAACCCGGTCCAACCGGACAAACAGGACAAACCGGACAAACAGGATCAACTGGACCAACTGGACCAACTGGACCAACTGGACAAACAGGACAAACAGGACAGACTGGACAAACCGGATCAACCGGACAAACCGGACCAACCGGACAAACCGGACCAACCGGACAAACCGGACAAACCGGACAAACCGGATCAACCGGACAAACTGGACAAACCGGATCGACCGGACCAACTGGACAAACCGGTCCAACCGGACAAACCGGACAAACCGGACAAACCGGACAAACCGGACAAACCGGACAAACCGGACAAACCGGGCAAACTGGACAAACCGGACAAACTGGACAAACCGGACAAACAGGACAAACAGGACAAACAGGACCAACCGGACCAACCGGACAAACAGGACAAACAGGACCAACCGGACAAACAGGACAAACAGGACAAACTGGACCTATTGGAACTGGACCAACTGGTCACATTGGACCAACCGGACACATTGGACCTGTTGGACCTTTGATAACTGCTCGCACACAAATTGGCGGTAGTATACAAGGAGGGCAAACAGGTAGTGTGACATTTATAGCCGAAGACAATTTAAAATACATATCATCGGACAGTTTTGTAACTATTGTAGATATTCAAGATAATACAGCATACTTTCAAGTTAAAAGTTTGAATGCATTTACAGGAGAAGCTGTGTTATTGAATGTTTCAGAAACCAATTCTCAATGGGGTCCAGAAGCCAGAATGGCTTTGGTGGGACCGAGAGGATATACTGGACTGACAGGATATACTGGACTAACAGGTACCACCGGTTGTACTGGTCCTACTGGACATACAGGTTCTACAGGACAAACCGGACAAACCGGTCAAACAGGCCCAACCGGATCAACCGGATCAACAGGACAAGTTGGTCCAACCGGATTAACTGGACAAACTGGATCGATTGGATATACAGGATCAACTGGACATACAGGACAAATGGGATCAACCGGTCAAACCGGATCTATTGGATATACAGGTCCTACGGGGCATACTGGTCAAATGGGACATACTGGCTATACAGGACCAACTGGTTATACAGGACCAACAGGACAAACAGGATACACAGGATCAACAGGACAAACAGGATACACAGGATCAACAGGACAAACAGGACCGACTGGAGAATTCAAAGGTGGTATTATCGATGGCGATATAATTCCAAAGCATGCAGGTCAATCATATGCTTATGATGCAAATACAGGAGTTACAGATGTAGTGCGTAGTGGAATAGGTCAAAACATTGGTAGTCCTTCAAACTGGTTTGATACACTTTATGTAGTCGACGTGGTCATGAGTGGCAATAGTATTTACACAGTTACAGATACAAATGGAACATTGGAAAAAATACTTGGATATGAAAATGGTGGATTACAATTAGGTGCAAATACCAAGATAGGCGGTGTAACACCAGGAATATTCTCTTTTCAAGGATCATATGATTTAAGTTCATCTTTGTTGAATTTGACGGATGTTTCTTCTGGTCACGTATACATTGTCGGACAAGATGCATATGTTGCAAATAAAACCATTTCTGGAGCACAAAGTGATTACAGTTCATGGACGAATATTGGAGAAATAAAAGGTCCTCAAGGAACTCGTGGTATTGTAGGAGCTACAGGACCAACGGGAGTAACCGGTGCAAAAAGTGACGTGGTCGGTCCTACAGGATACACTGGTATACAAGGACCTACCGGTATGCCAAGTAATGTAGCTGGTCCAACAGGAGCAAAAGGGTCTGTTGGTGATATTGGTATTACTGGTGAACAAGGTATTATTGGTGTGGAAGGACAAGTAGGATTACAAGGACCACAAGGATCACAGGGAGTACAGGGAGAAATCGGTCCACAAGGTGTTCAAGGATTACAAGGAATTCAAGGAATTCAAGGAGCACAAGGGGATCGAGGAATACAAGGACCACAGGGTATTTCTCATACCGGAAGTGTGATTTATTATTTAGGAAATGATTCGACTCCGCCGTATGGATGGTTGTTTTGCGACGGTCTATCTATCAATTCTTCATATACAGATTTAATAAACATGATTGGAAATGATACCCCTGATTTATCAGGAGTCAAACTTTTGGATGTAAGTGGAAGATATATAGTGAAATATTAATAATTTAGTAATCCATAATGTAATTTTTCCGATTGTTGTTTTATATAACAATATTATATACGATGTCTAATATTGTTTTTCTGGAAGGTCTTACAGGTCCTCGAGGAATACAAGGACCACAAGGCATTCAAGGCATTCAAGGAATACAAGGCCCACAAGGATTACAAGGGTTACAAGGGTTACAAGGTGTTCAAGGAATAAGAGGGGAATATGGACCCACTGGAGTTCAAGGAGTGATAGGAATACGAGGACCTCAAGGTGAATTAGGAGCTGTAGGACCAATGGGTAGTACTGGTTATACAGGTCAGTTAGGAACAGGTCCGACCGGAGCAACCGGCGTAAAGGGTCCACCAGGTGCATTAGTCACTTCACAAATGGCTACATTAGGCACTTTAAATGGACTTAGTACAGGTATATTTGTAATAGAAAAGACAGATTCTACAAAATTTTTGTCTGCAAACTGTTATGTAACTATTGATGACATAAATAATAAAACGGCATACTTTCAAGTAATGAGCATTTTACCTAGTACATATGGTGCAGACTTTGTATCATTAGAATTGTTGAATTTGTCGGAAAACGCTTCTTCTTGGAATACGAATGCAAACCTGGCTCTAGTAGGTCCTAGAGGTACTACAGGAGCAACTGGAGTTACTGGTATGACAGGAGCAACTGGACCATTAGGAACAGGTGCTACAGGTGCCACAGGTTCTACAGGTGTAACTGGACAAACCGGTGAAACCGGACAAACCGGTGCCACAGGACATACCGGTGTAACTGGACAATCCGGATGTACCGGAGCAACCGGACATACCGGGGCAACCGGATATACCGGGGCAACCGGTGCCACTGGTGCCACAGGACAAACTGGTGCCACAGGGCATACCGGTGCTACAGGACAAACGGGAACAACCGGACAAACCGGATATACCGGTGCAACTGGACAAACCGGTGTAACTGGACAAACCGGTGTAACTGGACAAACTGGACAAACTGGTGAAAAAGGATCTACAGGGTCTACAGGTGTAGCAGGACAAACCGGACAAACCGGACAAACTGGATCAACTGGATCAACCGGATCAACCGGATCAACCGGACAAACAGGTGCAACCGGGGCAACTGGACAAACAGGTGCAACCGGACAAACAGGTACAACCGGGGTAACCGGACAAACAGGTGCAACCGGACAAACAGGGGCAACCGGACAAACAGGGGCAACTGGACAAACAGGGGCAACCGGACAAACAGGGGCAACTGGACAAACCGGATCCACTGGTCAAACGGGTACAACCGGGCATACAGGACATACAGGACAAACCGGTTTAACAGGTTCTACGGGTGTAACCGGTCAAACCGGTGCAACTGGACAAACCGGTGCAACTGGACAAACCGGTGCAACCGGACAAACAGGGGCAACAGGACAAACCGGTGCAACTGGACAAACCGGCGCAACTGGACAAATGGGTACAACCGGGCAAACGGGTACAACCGGACAAACGGGTACAACCGGACAAACCGGACAAACTGGAGCAACTGGGCAAACTGGACAAACCGGACAAACTGGAGCAACCGGACAAACTGGAGCAACTGGACAAACAGGGGCAACCGGACAAACCGGCGCAACCGGTCAAACAGGATCCACTGGTCAAACGGGTACAACCGGACATACAGGACAAACAGGACAAACCGGTTTAACAGGTTCTACTGGTGTAACTGGACAAACCGGGGCAACCGGACAAACCGGTGCAACTGGACAAACCGGTACAACCGGACAAACCGGTGCAACTGGACAAACCGGTGCAACTGGACAAACCGGTGCAACCGGACAAACCGGTACAACCGGACAAACCGGTGCAACCGGACAAACGGGTACAACCGGACAAACCGGACAAACGGGTACAACCGGACAAACTGGAGCAACTGGGCAAACTGGAGCAACTGGGCAAACTGGGCAAACTGGGCAAACTGGAGCAACTGGACAAACTGGATCAACCGGGGCAACCGGGGCAACTGGACAAACTGGACAAACCGGACAAACCGGTGCAACCGGGGCAACCGGACAAACAGGCCCAACAGGTCCGACAGGGCAAACCGGACAAACCGGACAAACCGGATCAACTGGTTCAACCGGACAAACCGGACAAACCGGACAAACCGGACCAACAGGTTCAACTGGACCAACAGGTTCAACAGGTTCAACAGGTGAAACCGGACAAACTGGACCTACTGGACCTACTGGTGCAACCGGTCATACTGGACAAACCGGACAAACCGGACAAACTGGATCAACCGGCGCAACCGGATCAACCGGACATACTGGATATACTGGTGTGACTGGAACAACTGGTACAACTGGATGTACAGGACAAACCGGACATACTGGTGTAACAGGACAAACCGGACATACGGGGCCATTAGGAACAGGCCCAACGGGTTCTACTGGTATGACAGGTGAGGTAGGACCACCTGGAGCATTTGTCACAAGTAAAATGGTAGTACTTGGTTCATTAACAGCAAATGCAACCGGATCATTTGATATTGAACAAAATGATAATACGAAATTTTTATCTGCGGATTGTTTTATAACAATCAATGATTCCAGTGTGTATACTTCATATTTCCAAATATTGTCTGTTGCACCGAGTTCTTATGGACCTAGTTATCTTAACATAACAATTATGAATATGTCTGGACATAATTCATTTTGGGCCGCAGGTTCATATATTGCATTAGTAGGACCAAGAGGTATGACAGGATCGACTGGACCAACCGGAGCAACCGGATCGACTGGAACAACCGGTGCTACTGGGTCAACCGGATCGACTGGTACCACAGGATCAACTGGTACCACAGGATCGACTGGATCAACCGGATCGACTGGTACCACAGGATCAACTGGACCAACCGGATCAACTGGACCAACCGGATCAACTGGATCCACTGGACCAACCGGAACAACTGGACCAACAGGATCCACTGGTGCGACCGGATCAACTGGTACAACTGGACATACCGGTACAACCGGTGCGACCGGATCAACTGGTTCTACAGGCTCAACTGGTTCTACAGGCTCAACTGGTGCAACTGGTTCTACAGGATCAACCGGTGCAACTGGTTCAACTGGAGCCACAGGACCGACAGGATCCACTGGGGCTACAGGATCCACCGGTTCTACTGGAGCTACTGGATCCACTGGTTCTACTGGTACCACTGGTTCTACTGGAGCAACGGGACCAACTGGAACAACAGGATCTACTGGGGCTACAGGATCCACTGGGGCTACAGGATCCACCGGTTCTACTGGTACCACAGGATCAACTGGTTCTACTGGTACCACAGGTTCTACAGGATCAACTGGTGCAACTGGACCAACAGGTGCCACTGGGGCAACAGGATCTACAGGTACAACTGGTACAACTGGTACAACTGGTTCTACAGGATCAACTGGTTCTACAGGATCAACTGGTTCTACAGGATCAACTGGTGCCACAGGATCAACTGGTGCCACAGGATCAACTGGTGCCACAGGATCAACTGGTTCTACCGGCTCCACCGGTGCCACAGGATCTACAGGAACTACAGGATCTACTGGGGCTACAGGATCCACCGGTTCTACCGGATCAACCGGTACAACAGGAGCAACAGGTTCAACGGGTGCAACCGGATCCACCGGAGCAACTGGTTCAACTGGATCCACTGGAGCTACTGGATCCACTGGAGCTACTGGATCCACTGGAGCAACAGGTGCTACTGGTACCACGGGTGCAACAGGTGCTACTGGTACAACCGGTACAACAGGATCTACTGGAGCAACAGGATCTACAGGAACTACAGGATCGACAGGTGCAACTGGTTCCACTGGAACCACAGGGTCAACTGGTTCAACCGGTGCTACTGGTTCAACCGGTGCTACTGGTACCACTGGTTCAACCGGTTCCACTGGAACAACCGGATCCACTGGTTCAACCGGATCCACTGGAGCTACTGGAGCCACTGGAGCCACTGGATCAACAGGTTCTACTGGATCAACTGGTGCGACAGGTTCTACAGGGACAACCGGATCTACCGGTGCAACTGGTCCTACCGGTACAACAGGAGCTACAGGAGCTACAGGAGCTACAGGTACAACCGGAGCAACAGGATCTACAGGAACTACAGGAGCTACTGGATCTACAGGATCTACAGGAGCTACAGGATTTACAGGATCTACAGGATCTACAGGATCTACAGGAGCTACAGGAGCTACCGGTACAACAGGATCTACAGGAGCTACAGGATCTACAGGATCTACAGGAGCTACAGGATCTACAGGATCTACAGGAGCTACAGGATCTACAGGAGCTACAGGATCTACCGGTACAACAGGAGCCACGGGATCCACTGGAGCTACAGGATCTACTGGAGCTACTGGAGCTACTGGATCAACCGGATCAACCGGATCCACAGGAGCCACGGGTGCCACAGGAGCGACAGGTACCACAGGTACCACCGGATCGACAGGAGCTACAGGTTCTACAGGTTCTACAGGTTCTACCGGTTTCACCGGTACCACAGGTTCCACTGGTCCTACAGGTGCTACAGGATCAACTGGTAGCACAGGATCGACAGGTGCAACTGGTTCCACTGGAACCACCGGGTCAACTGGTTCAACAGGTGCTACCGGTACCACTGGTTTAACCGGTGCAACCGGATCAACTGGATCCACTGGAACAACCGGATCCACTGGAACAACCGGTGCTACTGGAACAACCGGTGCTACCGGGACAACCGGTAGCACAGGATCAACAGGTTCTACAGGAGCAACAGGTTCTACAGGAGCAACAGGGTCTACAGGAACAACAGGAACAACAGGATCTACAGGAGCTACAGGTCCTACAGGAGCTACAGGAGCTACAGGAGCAACAGGATCTACAGGTTCCACAGGACCAACAGGTTACACAGGTTCCACAGGCTCGACAGGTGCTACAGGTTCCACAGGACCAACAGGTTCCACAGGTTCCACAGGCTCGACAGGGTCTACCGGAGCGACAGGTTCGACAGGAACCACCGGAGCGACTGGTTCGACAGGAACCACCGGAGCGACCGGCTCGACCGGTTCGACAGGATCTACAGGATCCACAGGATCCACTGGAGCTACAGGAGCTACTGGAGCTACTGGAGCTACTGGATCAACCGGATCAACCGGATCCACAGGATCCACAGGAGCCACAGGATCCACAGGTACAACAGGATCCACAGGTACAACAGGATCCACAGGAGCTACAGGAGCCACAGGTGAAACCGGTACAACTGGTACCACAGGTTCCACTGGTCCTACAGGTGCTACAGGATCAACTGGAACCACAGGATCGACAGGTGCAACTGGTTCCACTGGAACCACAGGGTCAACTGGTTCAACAGGATATACAGGTTGTAGTGGACCTACAGGTGCAACCGGATCAACTGGATCCACTGGAACAACCGGATCAACTGGAACAACCGGATCCACTGGAACAACAGGTTCTACTGGAACAACCGGAACCACAGGAGCAACAGGTTCTACTGGAGCAACCGGCACAACCGGAGCAACAGGTCCTACCGGTACAACAGGAGCTACAGGAGCTACAGGATTTACAGGAGCTACAGGATCTACCGGTACAACAGGAGCAACAGGTTCAACGGGTGCAACCGGATCCACCGGGGCAACTGGTTCAACTGGATCCACTGGAGCAACCGGATCTACTGGATCCACTGGAGCAACCGGATCTACAGGAGCTACTGGAGCAACTGGTACAACCGGATCAACAGGTACAACCGGGGCCACAGGATCAACTGGTCCGACAGGTGCCACAGGATCAACAGGATCCACAGGTACAACAGGATCAACTGGTCCAACAGGTTCAACTGGTACAACAGGAGCTACCGGATCAACCGGTACAACAGGTTCCACAGGTACAACAGGATCCACAGGTACAACAGGATCTACAGGTACAACAGGATCCACAGGTACAACAGGATCCACAGGTACAACAGGTGAAACTGGGGCAACTGGGTCCACAGGTACAACAGGATCCACAGGTCCTACTGGTGCTACAGGTTCCACTGGTCCAACAGGTTCCACAGGAACCACCGGTGCAACCGGATCAACAGGATCAACCGGTACCACAGGATCTACAGGTTCCACAGGAACCACCGGTGCAACCGGATCAACTGGATCAACTGGTACCACCGGATCTACAGGTTCCACAGGAACCACCGGGGCAACTGGTTCAACTGGTTCAACCGGATCAACTGGATCCACTGGAACAACTGGATCAACCGGATCTACGGGTTCCACAGGATCTACGGGTTCCACAGGATCTACAGGAGCAACTGGTACAACCGGATCTACAGGTTCCACAGGACCAACTGGAGACACAGGTTCCACAGGTACAACCGGATCCACCGGTGCAACTGGTTCAACTGGTGCCACTGGAGCAACCGGATCTACTGGAGCCACTGGAACAACTGGTACAACCGGATCAACAGGATCCACAGGTACAACCGGTACAACAGGTACAACCGGTGCCACTGGATCAACTGGTCCAACAGGTGCCACTGGATCAACTGGTACAACTGGTTCTACAGGGCCAACTGGTCCAACTGGTGCCACAGGATCAACTGGTCCAACTGGTGCCACAGGATCAACAGGTTCGACTGGGTCCACAGGATCATCAGGATCGACAGGAGCTACCGGATCAACCGGTACAACAGGTGCCACCGGAGCAACTGGTCCAACAGGATCTACAGGATCCACAGGTACAACCGGTGACACAGGATCCACAGGAGCAACCGGTGCAACAGGATCAACCGGTACCACAGGATCAACTGGTGCCACTGGCATAACTGGATCAACTGGTGCCACTGGCGCAACAGGTTGCACGGGAGAAACTGGAGCAACCGGCGCTACAGGATCAACGGGGGAAACCGGATCCACAGGTACAACCGGTACAACAGGATCAACCGGTACCACCGGCGCAACAGGATCAACCGGATCCACTGGAGCTACGGGATCTACAGGTACTACCGGTGCCACAGGATCAACTGGTTCAACCGGTACAACAGGTGCCACAGGATCAACCGGAGCTACAGGTTGTAGTGGACCGACCGGATCTACGGGTCCAACAGGATCCACAGGGTCAACAGGTTCCACAGGAGCCACCGGATCTACCGGATCTACCGGATCTACTGGTCATACCGGTGCAACGGGATCAACCGGAGCAACTGGTGAAACTGGTTCAACCGGTTCAACAGGATCAACAGGATCAACCGGTTCAACCGGGTCTACAGGTTCCACAGGATCTACAGGGTCAACTGGCCCAACTGGATCAACCGGAACAACAGGATCTACAGGTTGTAGTGGACCGACCGGATCTACAGGGTCAACAGGATCCACAGGATCAACTGGTGAAACAGGGTGTACAGGATCTACGGGCTCAACTGGATCGACCGGATCGACTGGATCGACCGGATCGACCGGATCAACTGGTGCTACAGGTTCCACAGGATCAACTGGTGCCACAGGATCAACCGGTGCTACAGGGGCAACCGGTGCTACAGGTGCCACAGGTACAACAGGAACAACAGGATCTACAGGATCTACAGGATCTACAGGAACAACAGGATCTACAGGATCTACCGGCGCCACGGGAGCAACTGGTGCTACAGGTTCCACAGGAGCAACTGGTCCAACCGGTGCTACAGGTTCCACAGGATCCACTGGTTCAACCGGTCCAACAGGATCCACTGGTTCAACCGGTCCAACAGGATCTACAGGATCTACAGGATCTACAGGATCTACAGGATCTACAGGATCTACAGGATCTACAGGATCTACAGGACCAACGGGGGCTACCGGAACCACTGGAACAACCGGATCAACCGGTCCAACTGGTTCAACCGGTCCAACTGGTTCAACCGGTTCAACCGGTACCACAGGATCTACAGGTACCACAGGATCTACAGGTACCACAGGATCTACAGGATCGACCGGTACAACAGGAGCAACCGGCGCTACAGGTGCCACAGGTTCAACAGGATCTACAGGTACAACCGGTGACACCGGTTCGACGGGTACCACAGGTGCCACAGGTGCCACTGGATCAACCGGATCAACTGGTACAACAGGGGCAACCGGATCTACCGGATCAACTGGTACAACAGGATCGACCGGATCGACAGGTACAACCGGATCAACCGGCGCAACAGGTACAACTGGATCGACTGGATCGACCGGATCGACTGGTGCCACAGGAGCAACTGGTTCAACTGGTTCAACCGGAACAACAGGAACAACAGGTTCCACCGGATCGACTGGAACAACAGGAGCAACTGGTTCAACCGGTTCAACCGGTTCAACTGGTTCAACTGGTTCATCTGGATCTACTGGTGCAACAGGTTCCACCGGATCTACTGGTGCAACAGGTTCCACCGGATCGACTGGAACAACAGGTTCCACCGGATCGACTGGAACAACAGGAGCAACTGGTTCAACTGGATCTACCGGATGCACAGGACAAACAGGTACAACTGGTGCTACGGGATCTACGGGTACAACAGGTGAAACTGGTTCTACAGGTGTTACAGGTGCCACTGGAGATACAGGCGCAACTGGAGCTACAGGATCGACTGGAACAACAGGTTCTACAGGTGCCACAGGATCCACTGGAACAACCGGCTCTACGGGTGCCACAGGATCTACGGGAGCCACTGGATCTACGGGATCCACTGGATCTACGGGAGCCACTGGAACAACCGGTTCTACAGGAGCTACGGGAACAACCGGTGAAACTGGTGCTACCGGTTCAACTGGCGCAACTGGTACAACGGGTGCTACTGGATCCACAGGAACAACGGGAACAACCGGGTCAACAGGTGCTACCGGTGCTACTGGGCCAACAGGTGCTACCGGTGCTACTGGGCCAACAGGAACAACTGGTCCTACCGGTTCCACAGGTTTCACTGGTGCCACAGGAGCAACTGGATCTACTGGCTCGACAGGAGCAACTGGATCTACTGGCTCGACAGGATCCACAGGATCTACTGGTCCAACCGGATCTACCGGTGCCACTGGTTCAACAGGAACAACCGGTGAAACTGGCGCAACTGGCGCAACTGGATCAACTGGTACAACCGGAACAACTGGATCAACTGGCGCAACTGGATCCACTGGTACAACCGGTTCTACCGGAGCAACAGGTCCAACGGGATCTACAGGAGCAACGGGTCCTACAGGTTCCACTGGAACAACAGGAACGACTGGTGCAACTGGTTCTACAGGAACAACTGGTACAACAGGATCTACGGGTTGTAGTGGATCTGCTGGT
>Ga0209137_1003398_pt1 | contig 13351 bp, 7 predicted proteins | sample SaaInl5LU_22_DNA_FD_184642 | JGI IMG/M metagenome (GOLD analysis project Ga0209137, IMG submission 184642) | Marine microbial communities from expanding oxygen minimum zones in the Saanich Inlet - ESP_105LU_22_DNA (SPAdes) (version 2) | ecosystem: Environmental > Aquatic > Marine > Intertidal... | reverse complement strand
CCCTTACTAGATTAGTTAGTGTCGATAGTGTGAAATTTTACACCAAATATGTAGAAAGTATAACTGAATTAGGTATAGTTGAATCCAATTATTCTTCTGTTACAGTACCAGCTTCGATTCCTACCATTTTCCCTCCTTTCACTACTAGAATTACTTCCAATGATAATACTGTCTCTCTTTCTAAGCTAAGTGAAGATGATTTAACTGATACTACTGTTGTTGGTTCAACTTTGACTGCGAAAAGAGCAACATCTAAAACTTTAATTAAAGATTTCATGAAAGGTTTCAAATCCACTATTGGATCCAAAAAGTTAAAATTATCCAAAGATGCTATTCTTCCTGGTTATTCTCTTACTCGAGATGTATTTGTATTCAATGCTGCTCAAACTGAAACTGATTTATCCGATTCTCTTGTTTCTGAAATAAACTTTACTGATGCTTTCGGTAAGGATTTCTATGTTATTATGAATGAGAATGATTCCATTACTATTCCTTCTCATGATGATACTGTACAAATCGTGAAAAATGCTAATAACACTTATACATTGACCAACTCTTTGGGTTCTATTACTAAAGGTGCTAATAGTATTTACCAATATAATGGTCTTATATTAAACTTAGGTTCAGTCTTAGGTCATTTGACTGATATTATTTGTTTCAGAGAAGGAACCAAAGTATTGTGCTACAATGAAGAAACCCAAACAGAATACGAAAAGACAATCGAATCGATTAAACCAGGTATGTATCTAAAGACATACAAGCATGGATACAAAAAGGTAGAACTCATGAATTCTCGTGAAATCCGAAACCCTGGAGATGAAGAAAGATCGAAAAACCGATTGTACAAATTAGAACCATCTCAATATCCAGAACTTAAAGAACCCTTGTATTTAACAGGATGTCACGCATTATTGGTAGATAGATTGAATCAAGAACAAAAAACTCAAGTAAAAGATACCCTTGGAAATATCTATATTACTGACGATAAATATAGATTACCAGCGATGCATGATCCAAAAGCAGAACCATTTGCTGATGAAAATAAATATACAGTCTGGCATGTATGCTTAGAACATGAAGATCCAGCAATGAACTATGGAATCTATGTAAATGGAGGTCTTTTAACAGAGACTTGTTGTAAAAGAAACATGTTATTGTTTAACGAGGAAATGAAAAAGTAAAACAATACTCGTTTTTGCACTAATAGTACAATAGTTATGTGATCATAAAATTCAAATAACTATATTTAATAAAGTTAAGTTTAGGAATTTTTTTAGAATATAATATATATAAACAATGGACAAAAATTTAGTACTTTGGTACAAATTCGACCCAACTGACGTTGATCCAGATACAAAAGTTGTAAAAAACTACGGTAGCCCTAGTAGTGATGTTAGTGGTGATGCCGTGTTTTCTTTTAACGGAACAAGTGAAAATTCAGCTATGTTAGATGAAAATAATTTTTTTATCACAACCGATGTTAAAATGAGTCCTGGCTCTTTCTACAATTATAATTTTACTAATGATACTGGTTTTAATTCTAGCAACCCAAAGCCATATATTACATTACCAAGTTTAACATTAAAAGGGAATAAAGAATTCACTATAGCATATTGGTTTAAACGTACTAGAAAATCAACCGACTATAACATGTCACAATACAAAAATGCCAGTATCAGTTCAATATTTATTAACGCCGGACGTATAGAGGGTAATCAAAAAGATCCTAGATTCCGTCTAAGTGGTGTTGGGACAACATATGCGGAATTGTACTCAAAAACACAACAAGGAGCACAATTTGGCCCTATAGATGTGTGGATGCATATATGTATGATTCATGAATATTACTTCGATAGTGTTAATAACAAACATTATCGAGCAATGAAATTGTTTGTGAATGGTACTCTTGAAAACATTAAAAACGGTAGTAGTTATATAGAGACAATCGATCATGACACTAATGTATCTCCAACACCGGAATTAACATTAGATCTGAACAATATTGGAGATCAATATAATCATTTCGAAGGATATATTAATGACTACCGGTTTTATACTAGAGCATTGGATATAAATGAAATACAAAGATTAGCTTATACTGGTCCAAACTTGAGACCTTCTAATATTGTATCAGTAAGGAAAGATAAAACTGTTAAAATTGAATGGGATGAACCAGAAGCACCAGTTAGTCATTATGATATTACCTATGTAGATGAAAATGCTGTTACACAAAAAGCAGTAGTCAATACAAATAGTTTTTTAATATCCAATGCAAGTAATACTCATGAATATGATATTGATATTACTGCAAATGCAAATGAAAGGCTAACTCCACATACTGATAATTTATTGTCTTACTTATTTACTAGTGGATACGATTCCACTACAGGTGCAATGGATTCAAATTCGAGTAACTGGGCAGTGAATACAGATAATTCTAAATTAATACATCAAGCTATCACTTCAGCAGGAGAATTTACTATTCACATAAAAGACTTTGTAGTGAATAAATCAAATGGTATATCTGATCCTATGGTATTGTTAGCAATACCAGTGAATGGAGTTTATACAACTGATGATGGTTCTAGTGGTAACGCTAGTATGGTTATTGCATGGAGTAGTAATAATAGGGCTGGACTTACGGACTATATAAATACTTATATAGGAATACAATATAATAATGATCATAATTTCAATACCAATAATGGTCGGAGTTTTATGCCTAATTTTGCAGCTGGTTACAAATTAATGGAAAATAAAACCAAGGAACAGTATGGAAATATATACAAAAATGTAGAGAAAAATAATTTAATTATAAGTGTTAAAGGTAATAAATTTACTTACATTATGAATGGTACTTCAACAACTAGAACCTTTGATAATTTAACTTTTAATCAAAAAGATGGTTCTTATAATCTTATCCCTACTGTTTCAGGAGAAAACGATAGGTTTGATTTATTTTATAAACAGGGTATAAACAACGATGCGACCCTTACTAGATTAGTTAGTGTCGATAGTGTGAAATTTTACACCAAATATGTAGAAAGTATAACTGAATTAGGTATAGTTGAATCCAATTATTCTTCTGTTACAGTACCAGCTTCGATTCCTACCATTTTCCCTCCTTTCACTACTAGAATTACTTCCAATGATAATACTGTCTCTCTTTCTAAGCTAAGTGAAGATGATTTAACTGATACTACTGTTGTTGGTTCAACTTTGACTGCGAAAAGAGCAACATCTAAAACTTTAATTAAAGATTTCATGAAAGGTTTCAAATCCACTATTGGATCCAAAAAGTTAAAATTATCCAAAGATGCTATTCTTCCTGGTTATTCTCTTACTCGAGATGTATTTGTATTCAATGCTGCTCAAACTGAAACTGATTTATCCGATTCTCTTGTTTCTGAAATAAACTTTACTGATGCTTTCGGTAAGGATTTCTATGTTATTATGAATGAGAATGATTCCATTACTATTCCTTCTCATGATGATACTGTACAAATCGTGAAAAATGCTAATAACACTTATACATTGACCAACTCTTTGGGTTCTATTACTAAAGGTGCTAATAGTATTTACCAATATAATGGTCTTATATTAAACTTAGGTTCAGTCTTAGGTCATTTGACTGATATTATTTGTTTCAGAGAAGGAACCAAAGTATTGTGCTACAATGAAGAAACCCAAACAGAATACGAAAAGACAATCGAATCGATTAAACCAGGTATGTATCTAAAGACATACAAGCATGGATACAAAAAGGTAGAACTCATGAATTCTCGTGAAATCCGAAACCCTGGAGATGAAGAAAGATCGAAAAACCGATTGTACAAATTAGAACCATCTCAATATCCAGAACTTAAAGAACCCTTGTATTTAACAGGATGTCACGCATTATTGGTAGATAGATTGAATCAAGAACAAAAAACTCAAGTAAAAGATACCCTTGGAAATATCTATATTACTGACGATAAATATAGATTACCAGCGATGCATGATCCAAAAGCAGAACCATTTGCTGATGAAAATAAATATACAGTCTGGCATGTATGCTTAGAACAGGAAGACCCAGAAATGAACTATGGAATCTATGTAAATGGAGGTCTTTTAACAGAGACTTGTTCAAAAAGAAACATGTTATTGTTTAACGAGGAAATGAAAAAGTAAAAACCATTTATTTTCGCACTAATATTACAATAGTTATGTGATAATCAAATTCAAATAACTATTTTACTTTGATAAGACATAATGGAAGAATCAGTTCCAATGCGATTGATTTTACTGTTTTCCTTGTTTGGATCTAAACCGGCTGCATTATACACATCAGTCAGTATATCCTGTTTCTCTCGAAGACGTTTTCCATTCGAGTTTGTCACTCCGAGTTTGAAATTTTTGCAGCCGAAATCGTATTCAATACGATAATCTTTATAGCATTTATTTCCATCCCAGTGACCATGATAAGAATTCATTTTACCGTACAAAATGCCACACCCAGAACGTTTGTCGTCTTTGAATTCACCGTAATATTTGGTTCCATCCTTGTATTCCATATACCCGAGACCACTTTTCATGAAATCTTTGATTTGTCCTTTGTAAATCTCTCCAGACGTATAAGTAATGATACCTTTTACCAAAACACTTTCTTTCCATATTCCTTCAAATTTGTCTCCATCTCGGTTTGTAAAACAACCAAATCCATTTATTTTATCCATACTGTACTGCCCTTTGAATGTACAACCATTGGTATAGAAATAAGTCGCACTTCCGTGATATTTACCGTCTTTCCACTCACCTGAATAACGATCACCATTGTCATAGACAATGGTTCCATTACCATGGTACTGATTCGCTTTCCACTGTCCTTTATAACAATGACTTTTTGGAAACGACAAAGTACCAGTACCTTCACGTTTGTTGTACAGATAGTCCCCTTCGTAGTAGGAACCATCATTCCACGTGTATTTTCCTTTGCCGTGGAATTGATCATTTTTCCATTCTCCTTCGTATGAACAATCGTTAGCAAAGATCATTTTACCGTTGCCTGTACGAGTACCATTCAAGAAATCACCAATATATTTCTCTCCATTCTTCTTTGTAAAAGTACCTTTTCCTGTAATTATTACACTACCACTGTAAGTATCACCATTTACAAAGACAATCATACCATGTACATTTGATTTAAGTTTGTCTTGACTAGCGTTGTCAACAACATCAGCTGTAGTAGCTGTAGAAGTAGTTAAGGTACTTACATTTTGGTTTGACATTTTTTCTTACTGGTATTAAATTGATTTTGAATTGAAACGATGACAACAATTGTTTGTTTGACTAATGCTTTTTACTTTCTAATTATAAAGAAAAAATGGTTGTACATATGATCCAAGTGATTGAATCGTAAGTCGGTTATCTAGAAGTATGATCGAGAGAAAGAAGCCTAGTTAGAGAGAACATACAATACAACCCTTTCTATACGATCCTTGTACAAGAATCCCTTATTTTACGACTCTTGTAATACAACCCTTTCTATACGATCCTTGTACAAGGATCCCTTATTTTACGACTCTAGCTAGATCTACGGGGGGGTACCGGGTTTATTTCTAAAATTGAAAACTTTTTCATCTTATATGTAAGTCAGTAATAAAGAAACAATCATCAATCCTACATTATTATTAAAGGTTAAATTTTACTCGAAAACAGCAAAATATGGTATCAACACGTTCCCAAGTAAAAAGAACACGTTCAGGAGTCGTTCGTAATTACAAATTCGAGGTTCTCAATAAGAATCCCAAAATAAAAAAAATAAAAATAGAAAAAGAGTCTCCTACAACAACACCTATTATTACAAAAACACATCAACAATCATGTTTTGATATCAAAAAAAGTCTTAGTGTTATCAACCAGATAATCAGCTATGTACCCTATAGTGGTACAGATGAAAATGAGCCATGTACAGAAAAAGAAGCACATGATCGATACATTACTTTACAAGAAAATCTCGATATTATTGTGAAAAATATACCTTATTTAAAAGATGTAAGTGAAGAAAAGAAAACATTATTACATGATATTGTCTTTGAAATACACAAATGGATTGAACCATTGCCTTATAATAGTTCTAGAGGTGATTATGCAGCAGAGTGGAAATATATTGCAAGAAGACGTTTAGATACTGTAGAAATGTGTGTTCGACGCATGGAAAGGTTATTAATGGTGTATTGTGTAAGGTTCGAAGTGAATATTGATTTCGACGAAGCATCGAGAGAATGGAAGTCAAACAAAGTAAAACTAAATGATGGATGCTATCGTTACCGTAAAAGAAGAAAGCTAAGAAAAAATTAAAAATCGAAAATTAAAACTGTTTATGTAAATTACTTAAAAAATCGCTATCATTTAATTTGTCTGTACATTGTTTTCCCTTAATCATTTCAAAAATAATCATATTTAATTGTTCTCGTGTTGCTTTTAATTCCAAATGTTCATTTGTTTTATAATTGAAGAGGTGATATTCCTTTTCTTTTTTTCCATCGTACAAGCCATAACCTTTATTTTGGTACAACCATGCGTACAGTACAAGTTGTAATTTATGTTCAATGGTCAATTGCGACGTACATTTTAATTCCCAAATGGATTTTTCGGTAAATAAATCGACTCTACCACTAAATCGATAGATGGTATCACTGTAGGGAGAGAGCAATTTGTCAATAAGCAAATGATCGTCGTCACTGTCTCCACGAATGATTGTATATTCAGGATGCCATTGAGAAGAACATTCGCTGCCGATTACATCTTTCAAACGTTGCATACATAACTGTACAGTATCTTCATCTAACCAATCAAAATTATCACAAGGTATTTGTTTCATTCGAGAGAAAGTTTTATTTGTAGTGGCGGATAATAAACAACCAACATACAAATAATGAGAAATGGTTTCGCATTCCAAGGGCATCGCATTCGCCATGTCTTGTAAAAATGTAGATGATTTCGAAGTCATTTTTTCGTCCATGGCGCATAAGTTCTGTTGAATAAGATGTTGAAGTACGGGCATTTTTTGCAGTCCTTGTTCTTCTCTCAATTGATCAATAAACATAATAGGTAGAATAGTTCCATTGATATCACTGACATCTTCTACAGTTTTTGTACGGGTTTCATGGAAGGATGGTATTTGCAATATATCTTCATCTACTACTGGAGTAATCGTAACAAAGATTTCTTCTAAAATCGGAGAGATAATTTCGAGGGTATCTTCACTAATGAATCGAGTAAAAGCACTGACATCTTTTTTACGTTTATTTTCGACTTCTACTTTTCTTTCTGCGTTTGGATTTGGACCCGACGGAATACCTTGAAAATGAATATATTTCGATTGTACCATATTAGTTTGCGATATTTTCAAGAACGGCAACATATTTTTATTTTCTTCATGTACAATACATAAATAGTGTTGGGCTCTAGAAGCAGCCACGTATAATTCATTAGGACAATGCAATGGATCCTTGCCTTTGCCTGAATAAAATAAATTATAAGTAATATCAAAGCCTAGTAAAAATACGTATTTTCGCTGTGTCCCCTTTGAACTATGAAAAGTAGAAAAGCCTATTTTATTTTGCATAATATCAGAGGACATGCTTTCATTTTCTTGAGAGGGGTAATAACAGGGCATACCCATTTCTACTAGTTTATTTTCAGTGAATTTGGCGGTTGGGTGACTAGGACTCGGCATTAATATTAAAAAGTCACTATAATTCGCCTTTTCTTTTAAAATGAATTGTCGGATTTTGGTTTGAATAAAAATAGGAACACTGTACATATTGCGTTTATAATAAACAACCGCCGGACCATCTTTACAGGCTTTGATTCGTTCGTTACCCAACATGGCTTTATTGATAAAATCACTCATGGAATTCGTAATACGATAAGAAGTATGTAAAGTACATTGTACGAATTCATTGGATACTAACAAAGGAAAGTCTTTCCAACACTGATGCGCCAAAGTAAGAAATCGGTTATCCGCCCCTTTAAATTCGTAAATGCATTGATGTTCGTCGCCTAAAAACAAAAACAACACAGGTTTTCCAATATCGAGTAAAAATTTCCATATAAAACGGAAATACAGACGACACATATCTTGTACTTCATCTAATATAATGACTTGAAAATCGGCGATATTTCGCGGTTGCATCGATGTACGCAAAACCTTACGGATACCAATATCGTTATTACAAATAGTAGAATAATATTTTACTGCTAATCCATGATAAGTAAATACATCTACATTAGACAATTCTTTTTGTTTGAAGGATTGAATAACATCTTCTTTTAAAGAAACATTAAAAGTAAGTAATAAAAAACGTAGATTCGAGAGATGTTTGGCGCAAAAAGAAATAGTCGTAGTTTTCCCTGATCCCGCACACGAATCTACGATCACATTGTTATTATTACTCAATGCGTCTATTACTTTTTGTTGTTCATCGCTAGGTTCGCACATAAATGTGTGTATAAGTAATTAAATAAATACTATAAAAATGAGTTTATACTATTTACAGGTTTTTAATAGTTACCCAAAATACTGAGATCGTGATTAGAGTGATAAGGAGAGAAGAGTTCAGGATTTTGCTTATACAAAATATACCAAATATTAATTTCCCACATAATATGTTTATTTCGTTTAATCAATTCAATGCATTTTTTCTTCATTATGGACGCAAATTCGAGTAATATTGTACTACTACCACCGAAAATAGATCCGGCAAAGTACCAAGAAATAACACGGAAAATGTCATTCTCACAAAAATCATCAAGATTTCGGCAACTTGCAATGCGTACTTGGTCGTATGTTTTTGTAGAAAGAGCATTTAGATTTAATGCAAAGTCCATTTCATTTTTAATCATATGAAATATACCAAAATCGATCCATATAAAATTGGTAGTATGGAATGGATTTACATGTATGGCTTGTTTCACCCATTCTGTTTTATGACATTGTACAAACATATAACCAGGTGTGTCTTTTTGTGGATTATCAGTATGAACATAGTATTTGCTCAATTGGTCTTCAAAATCGTATAAGTAGATGTCATTTCTCTCGAACATAATAAAATATGTATTAGGATAATTTTGACTACAGGATTTAAAATACTGATTGTAAATCTTTTGTTCTAAAAAGCAAACGGTTGGAATGGCTTGGCTTAATAATTTTTTCCCAAATTCGATATATTTTTCACAAGAACGGAATTCTACATTATTTACCTTGGTCATAAAAGCGGTAACAATTGTCGCCATAATGATGTATTCGTGTATTATTTTTATAATTAATTGATATTCTTTACAACTTATTTTTTACTTAAATATTATTCATCGGCAAAATCATCAGGTTGTTGGACCTTAATTTTTTTCGGTACAGGTAATAAAATTTGAAAACGTGATGGATGTATTTTACGCCATTCTATCGTATATAAAGGTGTAGTTTGAATAGTAGAATATTGTTTCATTGTTGTATGGTTGGAACTTGTTCTCTCCATATCACTTACTTGTATTGCTTTTCGTTTTTTAATTTCAGTATAATCGCTACTAAATGGTGTTGTAGTAGAATCCATGGCTATTATACACTACTATATATTTATAAATCATAAACTGTCTGTAAAGTTAAACAAAATGAATAATTATTTTCCACTCTTAAATAACGCCCATATGCATCAATTAATTGTACATGAAGTCTAGCAATATCTACAGGGCCAAAATAGACACGATTATTGGATACAATCTGTAGTTCTCCGTTATTTTTAAAAGACAGTCTAGCTAAAATAGAAGGGCTCATGGTCATTTGAGAGAAAGTAGGTGGAAAAGCGGCGGTCGAACGATTTTGGAAGTCGTCGATAGCCAAATAAAAGTAAGGAATACTAGAATCGATTTGTACAGGCATATCACTCATGTATTGAGTTTTCTCGGTATAATATTTTTGGGTAAAGCCAAGTAAGTAGCCCATTTTCGAAAACACATCTTGTTTGGAATCTTCATTTCCATTTATATCTAAAGTGAAATCGAGTGAAATATGATTAATGCGTTGTGTAAAGAAGTCGTTATTTTCGTCGATCATTAATAAACATTTATTGGATCCATATGGGTCCTTTTTCCATTCTAAAAATAGAAAAGGTGTCTCGGCTTGATCACCTAGCATTCTATTCAAGGTATCCAATAAACGGTCAGTAGTGTAAAACCCGTCTGGTACAACAAAGACTTGATTGAACTCTTGTTCTACTGTACAGATTGAAATATAAATGTAATTGTTGTTTAATGTGGTTGATATATTATACAGACTACCATAATCCATTTCAAATGCAGAACAAGTCATGGAGAGAACCTTGGTAACACGACTAGGTAAAGTAAAAGTAAAATCACTATGTACAGACATAGGTGGTCTGAAACGAGTATCAATTGACAGACATTTTTCTGTGGTACGACGGTCTAATGGATTTAATGTTCCGGGGAAATATTCACTTGGTTGGGTATATACATATTGAGTAGTTTTAGGAGGTATTATACTTTCTTCTCTACTTGGTAATGGTATTGTTGGTTGAGGAAAATGATTGGGTACAGTAGTAGGATTACGGTGAATTGATGTATGTGGCTGTGTTTTAGCCATTTTTTCTAATATCATGCTTTTACCTTCTTCCAAAAAAGCGATTAAGTCCCGCTTGAAAAAAGTATCAATTTGTCCTGACGATAATAATAAATTACGCAATTCATACTCTCGTGTTATAACCTCTTCTTTAGTGTAAGTGGAAGATAATCTGAAAAAAGTTTCTAAATCATGAATATTGTAATTGCTTATGTCTAAATCTAATTCTGACATTAGTTATTTATTATAATTATACAATTTTATCATTGGGATTTAGCGCTCAAGTTTTTTTATGGATCCATTATATAAATAAAAATGTCTCAACGGCAAATATCGTTGGTTTATAATGGAGATTGTAAAGATATTGACGTAAGACGGGTAAATTGTGGATGCACAAGCGGGTGTCAAAACTTGTGTAATTGTCATTGTCATTGCAATCGTAACAATCATCATCATCATGGTTCATCAAGAAGAGGCCATACAGGTCCTCAAGGTCCTCAAGGTCTCCAAGGAGCTCAGGGAGCCCAAGGAACTCAAGGTCCCCAAGGAGCCCAGGGTGAGAAGGGTATTCAGGGTGAAAAGGGTATGGACGGGGCACAAGGACCTACTGGTACATTTGGTGGTGTAGTAGAAAAAGATATTTTACCGAATATTGCAAAAACTGTAAATATTGGAAGAGATGGATTAGAATTCAATGAAATTCATTGTAAAACAATTTTTACTGAAAAAGACTCTATATACGTAGGTAATGCAAAGATAAGCGCCATTAATAATACAATAACATTACCTACTGGTTCTACGATTGGAGGAATAACTCCTGGTACTATTGTAATAAAAGGTTCTCTCCAACCCGTAATTGTGAATGCAGTTGAATATATATCGTCGGGCAAAATAATAAGAGTTAAAGATTATGTTCAATCGAATAGTAGAAATAATTTAGTTTATTATCCTGGAACGATTCATACGGTTCGTACTAATGGTAATTACGATATTCTTTATGACGACGGATCATTTGAAACAGATATTAATCCTAGTTTTATTAATGTAATCGATACTAGTAGTATTTTTAGTTCTATTATAAATAAACAAAAAGGTGATTCATATTTAGTTATTAGTCATTTGTTTGTATGGGATGGTTTGCAATTTGTGAATATAGGTGCAATAAAGGGCCCAAAGGGTGATCAAGGTGAAAAAGGAGAAAGAGGTGAAAAAGGAGAAAGAGGTGAAATAGGTCCAGCTGGTGAAAAAGGAGAAAGAGGTGAAATAGGTCCAGCTGGTGAAAAAGGAGAAAGAGGTGAAAGAGGGCCATCAGGAGGACCTACAGGAGAAAAAGGAGAAAAAGGGGAAAAAGGAGAACGAGGAGAAAAAGGAGAACGAGGAGCCGATGGATTAGATGGAACTACAGGGGGGCCTGGCCCCCAAGGTTTTACTGGAGCAACCGGAGAAAAAGGAGAAAAAGGAGATATGGGTCCCCAAGGTCCTGGTACAGGTGCTACTGGTGCTACTGGTGCAACTGGCCATCAAGGTCCTACTGGGTCTCAAGGAATTCAAGGAGAAAAAGGAGATACTGGTTCCCAAGGTCCTACTGGGTCTCAAGGACCTCAAGGAATTCAAGGAGAAAAAGGAGATACTGGTTCCCAAGGTCCTACTGGGTCTCAAGGAATTCAAGGAGAAAAAGGAGATACTGGTTCCCAAGGTCCTACTGGGTCTCAAGGACTTCAAGGAATTCAAGGAGAAAAAGGAGATACTGGTTCCCAAGGTCCTACTGGGTCTCAAGGACTTCAAGGAATTCAAGGAGAAAAAGGAGATACTGGTGACCAAGGTCCTACTGGGTCTCAAGGACTTCAAGGAATTCAAGGAGAAAAAGGAGATACTGGTGACCAAGGTATTCGTGGAGAAAAAGGTACTTTAGGTGCTACTGGAAGTCAAGGTTCGGAAGGTCCTGAAGGTCCGCAAGGTCAACAAGGTCCTCAAGGTTATACAGGAAGTCAAGGTCCTCAAGGTCCTCCAGGTCCTGGTGGAGGGGATACTGGTCCTCAAGGTCCTCAAGGTGCTCCAGGTCCTGGTGGAGGAGATACTGGTGCAACTGGTCCTCAAGGTTTTACAGGAGAAAAAGGTGATGCTGGAGAAAGAGGACCAACTGGTGCTCGAGGAAGTCAAGGACCGGGTGGAGCTCAAGGAGAACCAGGAGATGAAGGACCAACAGGACCAACTGGTCGTCAAGGTCCTCAAGGTCCTACTGGATCTCAAGGACTTCAAGGAATTCAAGGAGAAAAAGGAGATACTGGTTCCCAAGGTCCTACTGGGTCTCAAGGACCTCAAGGAATTCAAGGAGAAAAAGGAGATACTGGTTCCCAAGGTCCTACTGGGTCTCAAGGACCTCAAGGAATTCAAGGAGAAAAAGGAGATACTGGATCTCAAGGACTTCAAGGAATTCAAGGAGAAAAAGGAGATACTGGTTCCCAAGGTCCTACTGGGTCTCAAGGACTTCAAGGACTTCAAGGAATTCAAGGAGAAAAAGGAGATACTGGTTCCCAAGGTCCTACTGGATCTCAAGGACTTCAAGGAATTCAAGGAGAAAAAGGAGATACTGGTTCCCAAGGTCCTACTGGATCTCAAGGACTTCAAGGACTTCAAGGAATTCAAGGAGAAAAAGGAGATACTGGTTCCCAAGGTCCTACTGGGTCTCAAGGACTTCAAGGAATTCAAGGAGAAAAAGGAGATACTGGTGACCAA
>Ga0209137_1003396_pt1 | contig 13361 bp, 15 predicted proteins | sample SaaInl5LU_22_DNA_FD_184642 | JGI IMG/M metagenome (GOLD analysis project Ga0209137, IMG submission 184642) | Marine microbial communities from expanding oxygen minimum zones in the Saanich Inlet - ESP_105LU_22_DNA (SPAdes) (version 2) | ecosystem: Environmental > Aquatic > Marine > Intertidal... | reverse complement strand
TGTAGCTACTTGCTGATAAGGCCCGACCTTTTGGTTGGCCACATCGACAGACATCCCTGCGACCTTTCCAGCGTTGAGCTCGTTCTTGCCTCCCGTTGGGTTAGCGCCAAGACTGCGACCCTCTAAAGGTGTGCGGTCAAGGGGAAGCTCTGCGAGCTCTGTGATGGTGCCGCGTGTTCTCTGGATCGCGAACAGAGGCCCTGTCCATTCGTCCTCGTTGGCCATGAAGGTGCCGCCCATGCGCAAGTAGGCAGCGTCAGAGAATGTGAGGCGCTGCTCGAAGTTGGCAGAGGTAAGGATTGAACCCTCATAGCGTTGGATGGGTGAGGCGTGAAGTGCAAGCGCCTCGCTTGTGAGCATCTTCAAGATGGGCACGCCACCGCCTGCCGATCCCTTGCTCCATTGAGAGGCAGCGACCCAGCTCGAGCCGTTGTAGACCACGAGGTCACCTGTCTGCGTTGCGCCGTCACCGATGACAAGCTCGCCGAGGTCAAGCGATAGATTCGAAGACACATAGGCCGACGAGTTGTTGCTTGAGTACACCACGCCGCTGGCAGGCTCTTGGCCGTCGTCCACGCGAGAGAATGCGAAGACGATGTTCCAGCTCTCACTCTGATGGGCTGCCAAAGTATAGACCGCGCCGCTCTGTAGGTTGTACTTGTTGTAGAGCTCAACGACCACGCGCAGCGATCCCGTGACAGGGAGGTCGCTCGTGGTGATGGTTGTGATGTCGTAGAGGGTAGCTTCGCCGCCGCCAACGCTCTGAGCTACATGGTCGAAATAGTAGTAGCCCGCTGTCGTTGTCCATGCAGGAGTTCCGAAGGCTTGCGTTGCCGTGTAGCCGTTGAAGGCTCTGTTGTAGTAGTAGTAGGTGCCTGGATTCGCTGAGTCACTCACCCGAATCTGAGCGCGGTAGACTGCCGTCAGCGCGAAGATGTCGTTCGCTCCGCTGCCCGTGCTGCTCTTAATCGTGTAAGTAGCGGGGCCATAGAGTGCAAACTGAACGCCCGAGCCTCCAGAGATGAAGCCAGCATCGAAGGTGCTGCTTGTTGCCGTGTACTTGTAGGCACCGAACCAAGGCGAAAGGAAGCGCTGCGCATAGGTGAGCTGTACCTTCTTGAGTGCAGGTAGGAAGTTCCACTCGTTGCCTGCAAGCCGTGCGCCGAAGAGCGTCTGGTTCAAAGGCACATCGTCTTGAATGGTCAGCGTGCCGACCTCTGTGCCGCCCTTGCTGTATTGTACGGCATAGCGTGTCGATGTCGCTCGGTTGCCTATCTGCTCAAAGACCCAGCGGCCATCGCTTAGGAAGATGCGAGAGCCGAAGAGGGTGGCAATCTGCCGAATGACATCGAGGCTCGAGGTGTAGACATTGTTGCCGTCATCGTCGAGGGATGTAAACAGGCCGACATCCACAGCCGAAAGGTAGAGGGGGTCGTCTGTGGCTGAGTAGGTATGGTTAGCCTCCCACCAATCGGTAGAAGTCTCCAGGAAGGTCTCAGTCGTTCCCCATAGGTCGGTCATGCCTGTGTTCTCCAGCGCATTGAGTAGCACATCGGTCACTCGCGTGAGTCCGAAGTCCCCCTGCGTGAATGCGTTGCTGTCGGTGTAGTTGATGCCTCCGAGTCTATTGAGTCCGTCGGTGGCGACAATCTCATAGATGTAGGGCTGAGAGGCATCCTCCACACGAACGAGGTCTTGAACGATCCAGCCAGCCCAAAAGAGTCTGTAGACGATTCCAGAGGTAAGACCGAGCAAGGAGGTGACCTCTGTCGTTAGGCAGTCCTTTGCTTCGATGGTTCCACCATCAGACAACACGCGGGCCTCGTAACCTCCGACCGCGACTTGTATGGGTGAGTTGTCAAAGTAGCGCTCGCCTTGAAGCAATTCAGTCACCGCATCACGCAGACAGCCCGTAGCTTCGACGGTGCCGCCATCAGCCAACACACGAGCAACAAAGTCATCAATGGCCTCCTGTGTCGTCTGCTTGTAGATGACCACGCGGAAGCGATTCTCTTGGTACGCCTTGAGGGAGTTGATGAAGGCCTCGAAGAATCCGTCGTTGGAGTACGCGCCAATGATTGCACGCGATCCAATGACGGGGCTGACGATGTCGTCGGTCTCGCCAGAGTAGTCAAGCTCGAAGCCTCGGGAATCTACGACGAAGTCATAGGTGCCCCCGAGCCATTCGCTGTCATGTATCTCAATCTTGTAGGAGTCCCCTATGTTGCTCGTGAACTCTGACTTGAATCTTACTGCCATCTCTTAGTATCCTCTGTAGCGTGAGCGTTGGCGCGTTGCGCGTTCTTGTGAAAGGAGGATGTCAGAGCCTTGAATGCGGCCCGTGACCACAACTTGCTGACCGCCGCCAATCATGTCCTTTAGCTTCGACAGAGGTGCGATGACTTCGGGGTCGACCTTTGCGCCTCTGTTGTCCCCGACCATAGCCATCGTGGGGCCATAGGCAAGACCTCCATTTGCGAGTGCAGGAGCGCCGCCGCCCTCTGCGAGCTTAGCGACTGAGGCACGAGCGGCTCCAGCGAGTGCAAGCAAGGCAACACCCGCAGCAATGGCGACAGGGCCTTGTAGTGATTGCAGAGCCTTTTTGATACCCTCAACTGCGAGACCCGTGGCAATCGCCGTGCGACCGAGTTGCTCTGCCATTCCAGCAAATGACTCGATGACCATGGTGACGAATGCCCTCGTGTCGAACTTACCAGAGACCAAGGCCTCGCCGAGTGACATGATGGCTGTGGCTGCGACATCCTCAAGCGCGTACTTGATGGTCTGCGCCATGCTCATCCAAGTGTCGGCATAGTCTTTGAGTAGGGGCACCGTATCTTCGAGGCCCTTCATCTGATTCTCTGTAAACTCTTCGAGTCCGAGGTTCAGCGCATCTATCTCAATCTTTGCTTCACCTGTAGCGGTAGCGAGTGCGACCATTGGAGCAGCGGCAGAAGTGCCGCCTCCAGCTCCTGGAGTCATAGCGCCAACGCCGAGGAAGTCCTTGACCTTTCCAGCCGCTTGGATGGCGAAGTTCTGCATCTGCTCTAAGCCTCTCTGTACTGCCTTAGGATCAATGTACTCCTGTTCTACGCTTGAGAATCCTGTAGCCCATGCGTCAGCGTAGTCGGCTCCTGTATCTTCGCCGAGCTCTCCAAGGTCTTTCTGTATCTGCTCGAACTGCGAAACGATGACACCGCCCGCCGCTGTGAAGTTCCCGCCCATCGCTAAGGTGATGGCTCGACCCATAGCGCCAAAGGTGTCCATGACAACCTTGAGCAGCGTCTTGAATAGGTTCGGAATAAACTCCGTGAAGGTGTAGGAGAATACCTTGCGGACGCTGTTGCCGAATCCGACAATCTTATTGTACAGCCAGATGAAGGCGTTGCCTACGCCTGCGATGATCTTAGAGGCTGACTCCTTGAAGTACATAATTGCCGCGATGACTCCCGCGATACCTGCGACCACAAGGCCAACAGGTGACACAAGGACAGCAAGAGCGCCTGCGACCACGCCGATAGCGGTGGCGATGGGGCCCGCTGCTGCGACCAAGAGGCCGAGCGTCACGAGCATCGTCTTGGTGTTTGAGTCCAGCGCCATGAAGCCGTGCACCATCTTCTCGATGAATGCGGCGATGTTGATGGCGACAGGCATCAGAGCGTTGCCTAATGAGATGCCCGCGTTGATGAGCTCGTTGAGCGCCTTCTTGAACTTCTTTTCTGCCGTCTGGCTGACATTCTCGAAGCCCTTGTCAACGATGCCCGTGCTGTTCTGGATGTTATTGAGGATGTCCGCATAGGCTTCGCCCTGCGCCCCTGCCGTGCCTAAGACATTCGACAGGGCTCGTACATTACCAAAGACCGAAGCAAGTGCGTCATCGTTGCCCTCGAACGCCGTGAGCAGTTCAGCAAGCGTTGCTTGTAGCCCCTGCGTGCCGAGTTTCTTTCTAAGGTCTGCGGCTGTGTAGCCGAATTGGTCAAGAATCTGAGCAGCCTCTGTAGTGGGTTGCAAGAATGTGGTCATGACACCACGAAGACCGACGACAGCCTCTTCGGTAGGAACACCCAAGCGGGTGAAGGTTGCGATGTTCGCACCGAGTTCTTCAAATGAGATGCCGAGCTGTGCGGCGATACCGACGATTCGACCGAGCGTAGGAGCAAGGTCTGAGGCCTCAAGGTTACCCTCTCGGACGATAGAGGTCAGAATGTCCGTAGCGCTTGCCGCCGTGAGTCCGTCCTTAGCGTATGCCTGGAGGACACCCGTCAAGCCGCGAGCCACTTCCTTGGTCTCACCGAGTCCAATCTCTGAGGCCTTCGCTGACATCGTGAGGACATCAATGGCCTCAGCGCCGCGAATACCCGCAGAAGTGATGACGAACAAAGCGTCGGCAAGGTCGGCCTGTGTTTGTCCTGTAGCGCGTGAGACATCCAGAACGCCCTGCTTGAAGTCTTGGAGCGTCTGGCCTGTGATGCCTACGAGGTTCTCAATCTTAGCGAATGAGCTGCTCAGATCGGTGGCGAGCTTAATGCCTGCACCTCCAGCGAGAGCGAAGGGCATCGTGAAGTTGCGAGTGATGCCGCCGCCGATGCTCTTCATGCTTGAGCCAAAGCGTTTCAGCTTTGTCTGCGCAACTTTCAAGCCGCGTTCCAGAGGTCGGAGGTCTACCCCGACTCTGACATTCACATTCGCTATTCTTTTCTTTGCCATTTCGCGAGTCTCTCTTTTACTTGCTCGGGTGTGAGTTTAGGCCCTATCTGCCTCTTTTTCTTTTCCCATGGGAACTCAACGAGCTGCTGCGGACTGATACTCTTGCCTCTGGGCATTTGTATGTTCACAAGCACGGCGGTCTGCCATCGTGTTCGCTCCCATTCGTTCTGTTGCACAGAATCCTCAAAGTCCAGATGTCCCTTGATGGCGTTCTGTAGCTCTCTGGGCGTAAGGTCGTAGAAGTCCCCTATGCCCATCTTTAACATACCCAGAGCGAGCTCTTGGTAGTAGTCGTAGGAGATAGGCCCAAGCCCTTCCGAGCTTGAGCCTTTTACTCCCCCTGTTCTTCGTTGCTAAAACTCTGCGCAAATAACTCAAGCACCTCGTTGATGGCGGTTGGTGATTCGTCCAGCCAGTCGGCTACATCTTCAAGTTGATGGTTGAACTTTTGCCGCTCTACGCGGGCCCCGTTTTTGAGGCCGCAATAGATGAGCTTGACAGCGTCGGTCAGCGTCATGCTGTCGCCGAGCTTGTCGAGTTCGTTCAACTTATAGCCGCTCATGTCCGTGAAGTTCATAAGAGCAGCGAATCCAAATTTGACTGGGCGATCTTCGCCCCCGAGATTGATGTGCTTAGTCATTGTTGAGAGTTATTAGGCTACCGTTGAGAATGTTACTGCTCCGCTAATCTCGAAAGAGGCAGAGTAGGTTGCGTTGTCTTCCGTGGCGGCGCTTACCTCCAAAGAAGTCAAGTAGCAGGTTGCGCTCCAATAATCGTCACCAGAGACCTCAGTAGAAAACTTGACGGTCAAGGTGCTGCGGTTAGAGAAAGCGGTCATCAAAGCGTTAACGCCATAAGTAGCGTCGTCCGCATAAAGGGCACTAACAGAGATAGAGCCGCTACGAGTTCCCTCAAGCAAATCTCTATACCCCGAAGAGTCCTTCGTCGTCGCGTCGCGAGTGTCCATTGAAAGGCTGATTGAGCCTTCCGTAGCGTGAGCAACAAGCGTGCTGCCCACATACACGCCCAAAAGCGTGCCGTTCATAATACCAGTCGTGGCCATTATTCCTCGGTTTTATTGTTGTTTTTATCTTCTTTCTGGGTGGGCTCTTGCCCGAATTCTACAGCGTACCCTTTCTGGATAAGTTCCGCTGCATATTCATTGGTTACGCTAAAGGTAGTACCTTTTGCAAGGGGTTTGCTACCTTCAACGGCCAGTCTTTTCAATAGAGTGATCTTCATCGTTGTACTCGTATTACTACCTCAACGACAGCAACATAGACATCGTTGTCATCGTCGAAGTTGGTTTCAAAATCTGTGAACTGAATGCTCTGCACATTTACCCCATTGACGATACCAGAGTAGCGGTCAAGGGCACCGCGAACGGCCTCGCTCAAAGCAATGGCTTCGGAGTAGAGGCTGCTCACGCAGTTGATGTCATAGCGTTCCTCGTCGAGCGTGCTCACGCCGCTCTTTGTGTCGCTCGCTGCGAGCCGTGTGATGTTGTACACCACAAAAGGAAAGGGGCTACCTTGCGCCGCAACATCTGGGAAGATGCGCGTGGAGCAGATTGCCGTCACACCAGCGTTGGCGCTTAGGATGCCGTAGATTGCCTTGCCTGCTTTCATCAGATGCCGAGCTTAGTGATTGAGGTCTCGAGGATGGTCTTGATTTCTTTGGTCAAGGCGTTGATGGTCTGCTCCTTACCCATGTCGAAGCCTCTGTCTACATAGTTGACATTGCGCTTGTCCTTGATGGGTGAGGTCTGACCGCCTCTGCGTTTGGCGGCTCTGTTGAGCCCTTTGGTTCCTCCGCGATTGGTTCCGAAGTTAACCATTGCAGCATAGTAGCCGTCGGCGTTTGCCTTTGCTTTGCTGCCGAAGCGAGCGCCCACATTGACTACAAGCGAGCGTCCGCGTGTGGTCATTATGGTGTCGATGGATCGCTTGAGGTTTCCTGGTCGGTAGGTCACATTGAGGAACTTGTTGAGCCCTGTGCTGCGGTCTTTACCCTTCCTTAATAGTCGAGAGAACTCGCTGCGATTGCGGCCGTTCTGAATCGCGTCCTTGATGGCTTTCTCCATTGGCTTGGCCGCCTTCTTGATGCGTGCTTTGATTTGTCGGTAGGATTTCTTGTCTATCTGACGCAACTCCTGCAGCTTCTGCACGGCCTTTTCCATCCCATCTATTTGAATAGTAATAGCCATCAGTCTACGAGTCTCGTGATTAGGTGCATGAATTGCTTGCGTCCGACGGGCAAGATTGCCTCGACTTCAAAAATATCGCCATCCCATGAGACCTGCATCTTTTCATTGATGGCGCTGTTGTAACGAATGCCGAAGTCTACACGCTTGACAGAGCCGAGGCGGTCGCTCTCTTCTTTCTCTGTGCCCTTCATGTAGTCGACCTTCGCCCACACTTGAGTGATGACTCCAGGCAGGGAGTCAATGGCATCGACCACGCAGGCCGTGCCTTCTGTTGTACCTCCGTCTGATACTACCCGTTCGCCATATTCATCAACAAAAGCATCCTGCCCCATCGTGCGTACCTCTTGACCATAAGCGTCGGTCTGAGTGTATGCTGTGAGGATAGTGATGCGGCGGTCTAATTCACCGAGGTCATTGATGGGGAATAAGCTCATCAGAAAGTCCAGACGCGGTAGGGGTTCATCAAATACTCGGCGGCCGTTGGTAGACGCTTGACGCTATCTTGCCGCTTTTCATACATTTCGGCAATCATCAAAAGCATGGCCTGCCGAATAGGTGCGGGAACATCCGAAGAGGATGAATAGCCGCATACATATCGCACGATGACAGCGTTGACGGTGTCCTTTGTGGCATACCATCCGTTATTGCTGACGATTCGGCTGGGTTCGCTAACCAAGTCTGTGGCGTAGTTCGCAGAGCTGATTGTCTGCTCGTCGCCTGCGCCGTCCACATATTTGACACTCGTAACGCTCTGGATTGGGCCACGGCTCAAGAATATGATGTCCTTGTCTTCTGGGTTGCGGTAGTTCGGGAAAACATCGTAGAACTCCTCGATGGTCGTAGTCATCAGAATGCGACGAGTGTAGGCTTCGGCCATAGAGCGCGCAGCCGTGATGAGCACACCGATGAGGGTGTCCTCGTCCGAAGAATCAACACGCAGGAAGCTCTTGACCTCTGCGGTAGTTAGCGGCTCGCTTGTCGCGGGTGTGATGACTGAAATGCTCATCGGGTTTCTTTCTTGGCTTTAGAGCTTGATGTTTTCTTTGTCGCGGAAGCAGGCTCGGCGATAGGCTCGGCGAATCCTGCTGCGATCCATTGGGCTGCCTCGTCAGAGGGTAGCTCCGCCTCACTACCTGCGTAGTGGGCGAAGCCGTCCCCGACGATGGTCTCTTTGAAGAGTACCTTCATGGTGTTAAGCGATTAGGCTTGTACCAAGTGCTTGATGGCGTTAGCCTGCAAGATGTTGGAGTCTACACGCTTGTAAGCGATGTAACCAACAACCAAAGCATCGGCGAAACGCTCGTCCAAACGCAAGAACTGCAAACCACCAGCAACACGAACCACGAACTTGCTGAAGTCACCAAACAAGACCGTCTTGTTAGTGGTGGCGATAGCAGCCATGTCGTTGTTGATGTGGATGGGCTTGCCGTACAACATGTCCTTCTCGCCTGGGTTCATTGCAGGTACGAAGATGGGGAAGTCGTTAGCAGAGCCAAGTCCCAATTTACGAACGGCAGCAAGAGTGCTGTCCTTCATCATGAAGCCAGCGCCTGCAGCGTTGCGGTAAGAGGGGTCAACTGAGTACATCAAGTCGAGCAATTCAGCAGCGGTGATGGCAGTAGCAGAAGCGGCTGTCTTACCAGCAGCAGAGCCAACGACTACACCCTTAGGCTGTGAAGAGCCTGTTCCTGTGGTGAAGCTTGCGTTCGTGCCGCGAGCGATACGACCACCCAAAGCGTCGACCAAGAAAGCGTCAAGGTTGAAGGCACCGTCTTGCAACAGCTGGCGTGATACCTTAACGATACCAGAGCTGTAGTTGTAGGCGTTCAAGTTGACAGCAGAGAAAGTCATGTCAGATACAGCAGGAGCAGTAGCCTCAGACAAGATTGCACCAGAAACGGAGGTGTCGTCCACCGTTGGGTAGGGCAACAAAGCGCCGCTGTTGGTGTTGATGACTTGAGCAACTTGCTCAACTACGCCCGTGAACTTGGAAGCCACATCGAGGATGTTGCTGAAGTCTTCGGGAACCAAGTAGCCACCCAAAGAGTCGGTGCCGACAATCTGAGTGTCTGTGCCGCGAAGCTCAAGAGCGTGGCGCTCTTCTGCATTCAAGGCACCCATTCCAGAACGCAAGTACTTAGCGAAAGCAGCACGGCTCTCTACCTTTTGAGGGGCAGCAGCGCGCTCTTCTTGCTTTGCAGCGATTTCTTTCTTGGCAGCCTCGACCTTCTCGATGCGCTCGATGTTGTTGCGCAACTCGATGGCTTCTGCGTCGATTTTGTCAAATGATACTGACTCCTCAGAGTTCAGCGTGCGACCTTCTGCTTGTGCAGAGGATACGAGAGCGTCCATCCGCTCGATAAGAGCGGCGCGCTGTTCGCGGAGTTGTTTAGAGTTCATGTCTCTTTTTTTTGATTTATTTCTGTTTTTCTAATCGCAAACGGTATGCCTCCAGTAGCACTTCGTTGCAGGGTGCAGGATCGGCTGCGGCCTCCTCCTGCGGGGCAGCCTCTTCGCGAATTTCAGCGGGTGCTTCGTTCTTGAGTTGGCTCGTAGTTGATGGGTAGGCTGGATAAGTCACAGGGCTGACATCAAACAAACGCGCCACGCTGTGGATGTAGCGGTAGGTGATGCCGTTGCGGCTGATCCATTCGTCCTTCTTAATCGTGAAACCGAAGCTCGACTGAGTGACATCGCCACGGCGAAGCAGCTCGAGTAGGTCGTTTCCGTATGTGGTGTGGGGAGCATCGAACTCGTAGTAGAGTCCGCGTGCATCCTCTGCAATCTTTAGCGTGCCCGATGTGGTGCGTGCCAAGAGGTAGTTCGCGTCGTGGTTCCAGAGTGCCCGCACATCGTTTTCAAGCACATCGCGGAAGGCTCCAGGCTTGATGATCTCAATGAAGCCGCCGAGGTCTTCGCTCTCTTGATTGAAGACGGCAGCGTAGCCGCTGACCATTCTGTCCTCGAGCATCGTGCTGCCGAGAGCGCGGGTCTCAATGATGGGCTTGCCGTTGCGAGTCTCTGCGTCGTATTTCTCGAGCGTGGTGAAGCGGTGCACTACATTCAGCGCAGGGCTGCGCTCAACATAGGCGCTCTGGTCTTCATCGTATTCGTAGACGCGAATCTTTGCGACGGGGTCGTCTGGGGTGCCTGTAGCTACAAAGCCGCTGTCGGCTTCAAGCTCGCCGTCTGCATTGATCTCAAGGATGCGACCATAGGCGAAGCCGTTGGAGGTGTTCCATCGAACGAAGTCGCCAATCTGAAGCTCGGAGGGAAGGGCACGCACCTCTTGTGCGGCCTCTTCAATAGCGGGCTCGAATAGGATGGGGTCATAGTCGTGCTCGTCGAGCCACATTTCTGCGTCCTGTACGCTCCATTTCTCCTTGTCGAAGCGAATGGCTTGCAACTCGCTCACGCCGTCCTTGATGCCGTAGATGGCATCGATGCCGTCACCGAATGCGTCATTCTCACGAGCAAAGGAGTCGTACTTCGCGGGGTCTTCAAGACGCGCCGCGTGTTCGTTGGGGTATGGGCGTTCTTCTTCTGCGTTCATTTGTTCGATTGCTTTTTCTGCCCACTCTCGCATTTCATCGCCACCCCAAGCTGCATACATGATAGAGCCACATATCTGAGCGCCATCTGCATCTTGAAACTCGCCTTGGTCGTAAACTTTGGCCCGAGATAGGAAGCTGTAGGTGCGCTTAATGATTTCGTCGCTGATCTCTTGACGCTCTGAAAGTTGACGAGCGCGAAACCATCCAACGGAAGTACCGCAGTCTGTACCGAACTCTTCTTTGAAGTCCAGCGCTTTCTGAGCGTTGTCGCTCGCTGCTTGAGGGTAGTCATTGCGCATTAGTCGGCATCTACTTGTCCATCATTGGGAACGATGCTTGCATTGACCATGTTCAGAGGTTGCAGGTACACATCGCCGCCGTTGATGGGGTTGAGGTTCTCGAGGTCTCGGATGTCGTTAACTGAAAGCCATCCCCATTGGCGGGCGGTGGCGTAGGATTCGAAGCGGCTCTTGGTGTCGCCACGAAGTAGGCCGTCGAGGTTGAAGCGTGTGTAGAGTGTGCCTTTTTCATCTTCACGCAGGAGCTTGCGGTCAAGCTCAGCCTCCCAGCGCGATACGATTGGGCGAATGGTGTCTCGCACGAATGAAATACCCTGCTCCTCGATATTAGCACGAGTCGAGCTGGCATCCAAGTCGGCGAGCATGTGGGGAGGGACGCGGAAGATGCGAGCGATTTCGGTCACCTGTAGCTTGCGCGTCTCGATGAACTGCGCCTCGTTTGGTGGAATACCGACACGCTCGTAGCGCATACCCTCCTCGAGCACGGCAGTAGAGTGGGCCTTGTTTAGTCCCGAGTGGCTGCGTGCCCATGAATCCTTGAGGCGTTTCGCCGCATCGTCGGTCAAGCGACCAGGGTGCGTCAAAATGCCGCCAAGGTTTGCGCCGTTCCCGAAGAACTCTGCGCCAAATTGTTGAGCAGCCAAGCCGATGCCAATGGCTTCGCGTGCTGCCCCGAGTACGCTGATCCCTGTGATGCCGTCAAGGGACAAGCCCAAGAAGTGCAGCATCTCGTAGTCTGCGTAGGTTTCCTTATCGTTCACCACATAGAACTTCTCGCCGTTGTGGACTTTGACCTGCACCTTGCTCGGGTGAATGGGGTGCAAAGCAATGGGGCGAGCTGCAGCGTCGCGCTGGATGTGGCAGTAGGCGTTGCCGTGCAATGTGATGCACGCCTGTAGGTACTCTTTCCAGACGAAGTCGGTCTGCGTTCCGTTGGGCTCCTTGATGAGCTTGGCGAGTGGGTGATCCGTGAGGCGAATGCGGCTCTGACCTTGGCGCTCGTAAACATCCAAAGGCAAGGAAGCAATCGTTTCTGAGATGATGCGGGTGGCTGCGAATACTGCAGAGAATGCCATCGCACTCTGCTCATTTACAGGCTCTCCCGTCTTGGACTTGAAGAATAAGTCGTACAGCCAAGAGGCTGGCTTTGCCAGACTTGTGCTTGGGTTCTCTGGGGATGCACGAAAGATTCGCTGCAGGAGGGTTGGCCGTTGCTCCATGCTAATAGTTTAGTCCTTAGCAAAAATACCAAAAAAGTGGAAGCCTTGACTAAAAAAAGATTTGACAAAGTTTGGTAATTGTTGAAATGTTTATATCTTTGAAGTGTTAACCAAAGACAAAAAAGCAAAACATGGAAGCTCTCAATCAACTCCTCTTCGACAACGACAAAATCGGAACCTTCTTCTACAAAGGCGAGGCCTACTTCTGGCCACACGAAATGCGCCACGAAATGCGCGACGCAAGCAAGTCACAGCGCGTGATGCTTCACAATGCTCTGGTTCGCCTTGGATTCAAAGCCGAAGGCGTAAGCTACGACCGCCACATCAATCTCATGGGCAAAGATGTCGAGGTTGATTTCCGCGCTGAAGATGTTATGTACTTGACGATTGATGGCATTGAGTGGTATGTCGACAACTCAACCGACGAGGACATCTTCGAGATAATCTAAGCAATCACCAACGCAGAGCCCCGCTTCGGCGGGGTTTTTTATTTACCCTTTTTCCTCAGCGCAATGCGCAAGTGCACAAGATAGCCTACAAGGTCGTCAATGGTGTCAATGGTGTCCTCTGAGATTCCCGCTTGGCGTATGCGCCCCAACTTGTCATCTAAGCGTGCACAGATGCCGCTCACGACATCGCCTCTGTGGAATGTGCTGATGGGATGCTGAAGCGAATCATTGTACTGGTCATTCTTTTCGATGAACAGGTCGCGAAGGCGCTGCAGTTCATTCTCGAGCAGTTCGTTGGTCTCTGAGTTGCGCCCGATGGGGCTCGTGGATGTTTGGAAGTAGTTCATTGCTTAGAGTATTAAAATATCACGCTCGCCGTAGATGGTATCTTCGTCGTCGTCTTCTGCGAGGTCAATCATGTACTGACCCATGGCCATGGCCAGAGCGACCATGCCGTCAATCTTGTCGGAGCTCTTGCTCTTGTCGAATTTCAAGTTCTCGGCGGGGTCTCTCTTTATCTGGATGTTGCTGCACATCCATCGAAGCAGTTCGTTGTAGCCGTGATCCAGACGAGCGCCTCGAATCAATATCTCGAGATTTTTGACGGGTGCGCTCATGGATGCGAAGCCTTGACCGAAGGCAAAGCACTCGAGGCCGTCGTCCACAAGGTCTGGAATCAAGGTACTCGAGTTCCAGCGGTCAAACGCTATGCCCTTGACATCGTAGTTCTCGCACATCTCAAGGATGTCCCTGCGCAGCACTCGGTAGTCTGTCGAGTTGCCATCTGTCACCGTGAGCAGTCCCTTCTTCACGAAAGCGTCGTAGTCGGCCCCTGTGCGACCGCGTCGGCGCTCTACCGCTGCCGAGGTGACCCATGCTTTGAGCAGCACCTTGAAGTCGTCGCCGTCTGGAATGATGAGCACGAA
>Ga0209137_1003393_pt1 | contig 13370 bp, 11 predicted proteins | sample SaaInl5LU_22_DNA_FD_184642 | JGI IMG/M metagenome (GOLD analysis project Ga0209137, IMG submission 184642) | Marine microbial communities from expanding oxygen minimum zones in the Saanich Inlet - ESP_105LU_22_DNA (SPAdes) (version 2) | ecosystem: Environmental > Aquatic > Marine > Intertidal... | reverse complement strand
GCGTCGCTTGCTGACCCAAACCAATGAGTCCATTACTAACGTAGCGCTAGCGAGTGGCTTTGTTAGTACAAGCCACTTCAGTAACTGCTACAAAGACGCCTTTGGGGTTTCACCCAGCGCGGCACGTGCCAATGTGACTGGCAAACAAACGCCGCCCCGGGCTGAGGGTCATTAGGCCTCTACTACGAGACCAAACTCTTGGCTGGCACTCTGAATCCACAGCCAGAGGTAATCAGCAAAGCTACGGCGCACTACGAGTTCAAACTCGGTTGCACCTGTGCGACGAATCGTCGCACCTGACTTCGCAAACACGGTAGATACCACTTTGCCGACCGGAAACTCCGAATCATGCAGATCAACCGGTGTCGACTTCTTCAGAAGATCAACGACCTTGTCGCCGCTGAGTTTGAAAACCGTAAGACCGCCACTACTGTTAACCAGCGAATAGTGGCCGCTCATCTCAGCACGAAAACCTGTCTCCAGCTCAAACGCCTGATCATTCGGCAGCGTGATGAGCCACTCGTCAGGCGAGATCCAACGCACGATAGTGCTGCCTGATTCAACGCTAGTGAGGGGCTGGATTGGCAGTTCCACACCCAGAACCCGCGCAGCGGCGCCGGTCAGCTCAGTATTTTTAGGGTCGCAACGCAGCGTCAGATGACCCATCAGCCCCAGTTCACGGAAGTGAACGCCACCGCTCGTCGCGCCCTTCTGTGCCCGAGTTGCGAGGTCCGCGTGATGCAGTGGAGATTCAGCACGCACACCAGCAGCGGCATCCGGCACCTGGTTCATGATTGCTACGGTATTAGTGTCAGACATTTTGACGCTCCCCTTTAGGATCCAGGAAGATCGGACTACAAATTTCAGCTTCTACTACGCGACCATCAGCCAGCGGGTAGTAGACCTTCTCACCCATGCGATCGAGACCTCCTTTAACCAGACCCATCGCGATACTGTGGCCCAGATTGGCACTCCAGTAGCTCGATGTGATGTGACCCACCATCGGCATCGGAATTGGTGCTTTCGGATCAAACACACCCTGCGCACCCTCTGGCAACACGATCGTTGGATCGGTGGTTTTAAGGCCGACCAACTGTTTACGCTGTTCACGCACACAGTCTTCGCGGGCCATACCGCGCTTACCGATAAAGCTGAACGGTTTCTGCTGTGATACAGCCCAACCCATACCCAGATCGTAAGGGTGTACAGAGCCGTCAGTATCCTGTCCTGCGATAATGAAGCCCTTCTCCGCACGCAAAATGTGCATAGTCTCTGTGCCATATGGCGTTAGGTTGTACTTGGCACCGTGCTCGAACAGTTTCTCCCAAACGTGCAGACCGAAGTTCGCCTGAACGTTGATCTCAAATGACAATTCGCCCGTGAAGGAGATACGGAAAACGCGGGCGGGAACACCTGCGACCTTCATTTCACGCCAATCCATGAAACCGAGGTTCTCTTTCGATACATCGTAATCGGTCAACTCTTGCAGCAGATTACGTGCATTCGGACCTGAGATTGTCATAGTGGACCAGTGGTCAGTTACCGTATTGAAGTAGACCTCAAGCTCTGGCCATTCAGTTTGATGATAAAGTTCCAACCACTCGTAAACACGAGCTGCGCCACCTGTGGTGGTGGTCATAATGAAGTGATTCTCACCCAGGCAAGAGGTCACACCATCATCGAACACCATACCATCTTCGCCACACATCAGACCGTAGCGACACTTGCCAACGGCCAGTTTCGCCCACGCATTGGTGTAAACTCGGCCGAGGAACTCACGTGCGTCCTTACCCTGAATATCGATCTTACCGAGGGTAGACGCATCCAGAATACCAACAGATTCGCGCGTCGCTTTACATTCACGATCCAGAGCCTGTTGCATCGTTTCGCCCGCTTTCGGGAAATACCAAGGACGTTTCCACTGACCCACGTCTTCAAACAGCGCACCGTTCTCAACGTGCCACTTGTGCATAGCGGTGTAACGCTTTGGATCGAACAGCTCGCCACGATCGCGGCCGACCATCGCGCCAAACGTTACTGGCGTGTAGTTAGGACGGAAAATCGTAGTGCCTGTCTCAGGGATAGTACGACCGGTCGCTTTAGCAGCGATCGCCATACCCGCGATATTACCTAGTTTACCCTGGTCAGTACCAAAACCCAGTGCGGTGTAGCGCTTAACGTGCTCGATTGACTCGAAGCCCTCACGACACGCCAGCTCGATACCGGCAGCGGTTACATCGTTCTGGTAGTCAACAAACTGTTTCGGCGCTTCTGACGTCTTTTTCAGATGCGGGATGTGGAACAGCGTCATCGCAGGCCCCTCAACAGGCTCCTGCGTTGCTGGCAACTCGATAATCGGTTGATCCATACCGAGTTCAGCGCAGGCTTTGCGTCCAGCTTCAGCGCCCTGCGACAGCGCGCCTGCAGTTGTAAAGTCACCCGCGATCGCGCCAGCGATCAGACGCTTCTCAACCGTTTGACCCGGCAGAAATCCTGCAACCTTTTCGTCCCATACAGGGCGACTTCCCGTGTGGCCCGCCAGGTGAATAACCGGACTCCAACCACCGCTGGTCGCAACCGTATCTGCGCTAAATTTTGCGACCGAACCGCTAACAGCAGATCCATCAGCACTCAATGGCGCAATGCTGACGCCGGTTACGCGTTTGCTGCCTGACACATCGATAACACCTGAACCCTTGATCAGATTGATACCGCGTTTAGACGCTTCGTCAACCTTAGCACCCTGCGGGTTCTGACGTGTATCAACGATTGCAACGACTTTGCGTCCTGCATCCTGCCAGTCAAACGCGGCCTGGTAACCACCATCGTTGGTTGTCATTACAACCAGGTCATTACCGGGTACAACACCGTAGCGGTTGATGTAAGTCGAAACAGCGCTCGCGATCATACAGCCGGGTACATCGTTATTGCCGTAGACCAGTGGACGCTCGTGCGCTCCAGTCGCAAGTACGACCCATTTTGCACGCACACGATGGAGCGTCTGACGCGCCTGCCCTGCCGGCGCTTTATCTGCCAGATGGTCAGTATTGCGCTCGTGGATTGTTAGGAAGTTGTGGTCGTGATAGCCATTTACGGTAGAGCGAGGCAAGAGCAGCACGTCGCGCATTCCTGCCAATTCAGCAGTAACCTGCGCCACCCAGTTGGCTGCGTCCTCACCGTTCAATGTTTCGCGGCTCCCCAGCAGACTACCGCCAAATTCAGACTGTTCATCCGCCAGAATTACGCGTGCGCCAGCACGACCCGCTGTCAGCGCAGCAGCAAGACCAGCAGGGCCTGCACCCACAACCAACACATCGCAGTGCTGATTAATCTTCTCATAGCTATCTGGATCGTTCTCCAACGGAGAGCTACCTAACCCCGCAGCCTTGCGGATAAATTTCTCATAGGTTTCCCACATAGACTGCGGGTACATGAAAGTTTTGTAGTAGAAGCCAGGAGGCATCAACTTGCCACCGACTTTACCAACAAAGCCCATAAGATCGTTATCAACGCTTGGCCAACCGTTTGTAGCACCGGATACCAGACCGTCGAACAGCTCTTGCTGAGTCGCACGCACGTTGGGTACCTGAGTTGCTTCGGTCGCACCGAGCTGCATTACGGCGTTGGGCTCTTCTGCGCCCGCCGCAACAATGCCGCGCGGACGGCTATATTTGAAACTACGCCCAACGATATCGATACCATTGGCCAGCATTGCAGAGGCGAGGGTATCGCCCTCGAAGCCTTGATATGTTTTACCGTTATAGACGAAGTTCATCGGCTTGCTACGGTTGATGCGCCCACCAGCTTGGAGGCGGTTTTTCTGTGTCATAACTCCACTCCCTTACTTGGCGCTATCAGACTGAGCTACAACAGATGGCTTCTCACCGATCATGTAGACCTCTTTAATTTCGTAGCTCACTGTGTCGCGCGTGACATTGAAGAACTTGCGACAACCGGCAGCATGAACCCAGAGTTCGTGATGCAGACCACGAGGATTCTTGCGGAAATAGAGATACTCACCCCACTCTTTATCTGAACAGGCTTCAGGATCTAGCGGACGGGCGATATGTGCCTGACCTTTAACGTGAAACTCTTCCTCTTCGCGATACTCACAACAGTGAGGACAGTAAATATGTAGCATTGCTTATTCCTCGTTAGTGAGCCACGCCAGCTGCGCCGTGTTCGTCGACCAGCGCACCATTGTGAAAACGGAACATAGAGAAGGGTTTGGCCAGCGGGTGCATCTCACCTTTTGCAAGGGAGGCCGCAAACACATGACCAGATCCCGGCGTCGCTTTAAAGCCACCGGTACCCCAACCACAGTTGAAGAACAGATTCTTCACTGGAGTCTCACTAAGAATTGGACAGGCATCTGGACAGGTATCCACGATTCCGCCCCACTGGCGGTTCATTCTGACGCGGCTGAAGATAGGGAACAGCTCAACAATCGCTTGCAGAGTGTGCTCAATTGTCGGGAAGGAGCCGCGCTGGCCATAGCCGTTGTAGCTATCGATACCTGCACCAATTACCAGGTCACCCTTGTCAGACTGGCTGACATAGCCGTGCACGTGGTTGGACATAACCACAGTGTCCAACACCGGTTTGATTGGCTCAGAAACAAGCGCCTGTAGCGGGTGAGATTCAAGCGGCAGCTCAAAGCCACCCATCGCGGCGACCACACTCGAGTTACCAGCAACAACTGCACCCACTCGATCAGCGCGAATCTCTCCATAACGGTCAGTTTTAACACCAACACAGGCACCATCTTCGATAATCAAATCGACGACCGCTGTCTGTTGAATAAGGTCGACTCCGTGAGCATCCGCACCGCGAGCGTAGCCCCACGCGACTGCATCATGACGCGCAACACCGGCACGAGGCTGCCAAGAGGCCCCCAGCACCGGATATCGTGTATTGGCCGAACAATCCATATGTGGCACCAGCTCTTGTACCTGCTTGGCATCCAACACTTCGCCATCAATACCGTTCAGGCGGTTGGCGTTTACTCGACGCTGTATGTCACGCATATCCTGCAGAGTATGTCCGAGGTTGAGAACACCGCGCTGTGAGAACATGACGTTATAGTTGAGGTCTTGCGAGAGACCTTCCCACAGCTTCATTGCATGCTCGTAAAGGTGGGCAGCCTCATCCCAGAGATAGTTTGAGCGCACGATAGTGGTGTTGCGTGCGGTATTACCACCGCCAAGATAGCCTTTCTCGATAACGGCAACATTGGTAACACCAAACTCTTTGGCAAGGTAGTAAGCTGTCGCGAGACCGTGGCCACCACCACCAATTACGATCACGTCGTACTTCTTCTTCGGCGTCGGATTACGCCATGCACGCTGCCAATTTTCATGATGGCTAAGGCTGTGCTTGAGAAGCCCAAAACCCGAATAGTGCTGCATTCTGCCAGCTCCCTCTCTTGCGCCCGATAACTCTTACTACCGAGACTCCTTCAATTTATGCAACCGAGGATACTCCCCACAGCTGAGGATCACTTTGCTATGAACGTCAATAATTTTTGCCACCTAAGCTTTTCAGCATGCCGAAATAAAAGGTATTCCTTTCGGTTTGGAGTCGTGTTCCAATCCGCAAAAAAGAGGATATTTAATGTCTGAAGTTACAATTCTCGATGGTGGGATGGGTCACGAGCTACGCCGTATGGGTGCCCCCTTTTCCCGGCCACTGTGGAGTGCCGAGGCGCTCATCAAAGCCCCTGAGATGGTGGTACAAGCACACACCGCCTACATCAATGCCGGCGCTGACATCATTACAACGAACAGTTATGCCTGTGTACCCTTTCACCTCGGAGAAGAGCTCTTCAGGGAGCGTGGAACCGAACTGGCAGCCTTGGCCGGCAAACTCGCTCGGGAGGCTGCAGACGAAGCGGAGCGCACAATTAGAGTCGCTGGCTCCCTACCTCCGGTAATGGGCAGCTACCGTCCCGACTTTTTTGACGGCACTATTGCACAACCAATAACCCAGGCTCTCTATACAGCATTAGAACCTTATGCAGACCTCTGGCTCGCCGAGACCATGTCGTCATTAGCTGAATTCCAGAGTACCGCTGAAGTCCTCAAGCAAGCCGATAAACCTGTCTACTTCTCGTTCACCCTGGATGATGACTCTCAGCCCCCCAAGTTACGCTCTGGAGAGAGCATTACGCAGCTCGTTGATGCAGTGTCGCAAACAAATGCCACGGGCCTAATGTTCAACTGCTCGATCCCGGAGATTATGGCCGCGGCTCTGCACGAAGCTACCCAGCGCCAACAGCAAGTTGGCTCACACCTACAACTCGGTGTTTATGCGAATAAGTTCACGCCCATTAAAAGTACTCAGGACTCGCGCAGCCAAGAGATCGAGATGCGGGAGATTGAGCCCGAGGGCTATGTCGAGTTTGCCAAAGAGTGGCAGCAGTTGGGCGCAGGGATCATTGGCGGTTGCTGCGGTATAGGACCCGAGCACATCAGCGTACTTAATCAGTGGCGATTAAAGCGCGAAGCAAACTAGGCAGTTTCAAGTAAGCGCGTTAGCCGGCACCTAGCGCGTGCTCGCCGCCGTTTTATCGAGCACCAGATAGATACCCACCGCCATAATCACCAAACCCAACACCCGCTTGGTGGTGATGGCATACTGCTGCGCACCTAGCAGACCAAAGTGGTCAATGACGCTCATCGCTATCAGTTGCCCGAGCAGCGCGAACGCGATCGCATTTGAGACGCCAAATTTTGGCACGATCCAGGTGACACTAATCACATAGAAGGCGACACAGAATCCGCCGAGGTAGAAGTAGAAGGGCAAATCATCGGCGATCAATTTGCTGGGAAGACCTTCAGTCGCCAGCATGTAAACAGAGACAGAGGTAAAGGCCAGCGCAAGCGCCATTGCGGTCGCCAACGATGAGCTCATCAACTTTCCGCCTAAACCACCGTTGAGTGTTGCCATGGTTGGAATGCCGATTCCGGCCAGCAACATGACGGCAGCGTAGACATAAGGACTGTTCATCGTTCTGATTCTCTTAGTTAGCAACCGCAGTGCGGCTAATTAAGCGCGACCGCCAAGCAGCTCACGACCGCGGGCAACAGCGGCGCGTACCTGGTCAGGTGCAGTACCGCCAATGTGGTTACGCGCGCTAACAGAGCCCTCTAGCGTCAGAACCTCAAACACATCTTCCTGAATCTGATCAGAGAACTGCTGCAGCTCTTCGAGCGTCATATCGGAGAGGTCTTTGTTAGTTTTGATGCCATAAGCAACCGACAGTCCAACAATTTCATGAGCATCACGGAATGCCACACCGGCGCGCACCAGGTAGTCAGCCAAGTCGGTCGCAGTAGAGAAACCGCGGCGCGCCGCTTCACGCATCTCCTCTTTACGCGCCTCGATCGCTGGAACCATGTCGGCAAAAGCACGCAGACAGCCGCGCACGGTATCAACCGTATCAAACAGAGGCTCTTTGTCTTCTTGATTGTCCTTGTTATACGCCAGCGGCTGAGACTTCATTAGCGTCAGTAGTGACATCAGATGGCCATAGACACGGCCCGACTTACCACGCACGAGCTCAGGTACATCCGGGTTCTTCTTCTGCGGCATGATCGACGAGCCGGTGCAGAAGCGGTCTGGAAGATTGATAAAGTTGAACTGTGATGAGGTCCACAGGACCAGCTCTTCCGACATACGGGTCAAGTGCATCAGCAGTAGTGAGGATGCAGCGCAGAACTCGATACCAAAATCACGATCGGATACCGCATCGAGTGAGTTATTTGCCGGTGCTGTAAAGTTCAGCAGTTCAGCTGTGTATGCACGATCAATCGGATAGGTGGTGCCCGCCAGCGCAGCAGCGCCGAGTGGCATGATATTTATACGCTTACGACAGTCAGCGAAACGCTCGTAATCACGCGAAAGCATCTCAAACCACGCCAGCAGATGGTGCCCAAATGTGACTGGCTGAGCAGTCTGAAGGTGGGTAAAGCCTGGCATGATGGTATCAGCGTTGCGCTCAGAGAGATCTAGCAGCCCCTGCTGCAAGCGCGTAATCTCAGTCAAAATAAAGTCGACTTCGTCGCGCATGTAGAGACGGATGTCAGTCGCGACCTGGTCGTTACGCGAACGGCCTGTGTGCAGTTTCTTACCGGTGATACCGATCTTCTTGGTTAGAGCTGCTTCGATGTTCATATGCACATCTTCAAGGGCAACCGACCACTCAAACTGACCGCTTTCGATGTCCGACTGAATTTCACCAAGGCCCTGAATAATTGCCTCACACTCGTCAGCCGTCAGTACACCGACCTTGGTCAGCATTTTGGCGTGCGCAATCGAGCCTTGGATATCTTGACGGTAGAGACGCTGATCAAAATCGACTGAAGCGGTGAATCGTGCAACAAATTCATCTGTCGCCTCGCTAAAACGTCCACCCCACTGTTGATTGGTTGTGCTGCTCATCTCTACCTCAGAATTCAAACTTAAATTTCATCGACTGCTGTCAAAAGCGGCGCGATTATAGCATCCGCGCTGCCCCTATAGTAGAACCCCAGAGCACCGCACTCAGCGCAAAGGTCTGTTACAATGCGGCGCATTGAAATCAGATCTAACGACTTATCCATTTTGGAGCCTGCATGTCTCGCACACTTCGCATCGCTACGCGCCAGTCTCTGCTGGCTCTCTGGCAAGCTGAATATGTAAAAGCACGACTCGAGTCGTTGCACAGTGATCTCAATGTTGAACTGGTTACCATGGTAACCAAGGGCGACAAGATCCTGGACACCCCACTCGCCAAGATCGGCGGTAAAGGACTCTTCGTGAAAGAGCTCGAGAGTGCCATGCTTGAGGGTCGTGCCGATATCGCCGTGCATTCCATGAAAGATGTACCGATGGAGTTTCCAGAGGGGCTGGGCCTAGCCGTGATCTGTGAGCGCGAAAACCCAACTGATGCGTTTGTCAGCAACACCTACGAGCATCTGGAGAATTTGCCAGCGGGTGCGGTTGTTGGAACCTCATCGCTGCGCCGTGAGGTTCAACTGCGTGAACGCCGCCCTGATCTAGTAATTAAGAGCCTGCGCGGCAATGTGCAAACCCGTCTCGGCAAATTGGATGCCGGTGAGTATGACGCAATTATTCTCGCCTCAGCAGGCCTGATCCGTCTAAAACTCGACGAGCGCATCCGCTATCGCATCCCTGCGGAGCAGAGTCTGCCAGCGGGTGGTCAGGGTGCGGTCGGTATCGAGTGCCGCATGGATGACGAAGCCACCCTTGCGTTGCTGGCTCCGCTAAACCATGCACCAACAGCAACACGGGTTCTGGCTGAACGTGCGTTAAATCGTCGCTTAGAGGGTGGCTGTCAGGTACCCATTGGCTGTTATGCAGAACTTGAAGGTGACCAGGTCTGGTTGCGCGGCCTCGTGGGTCGTCCGGACGGAACCAAGGTACTACGCGATGAGATCCGCGGCCCTGCAGCAGAGGCTGAAGCGCTGGGCATCCAGTTGGCTGACCGCCTGCTAGCGGCTGGAGCCGATACCATTCTCGCCGAGGTCTACGCTGAGCGTGGCTGAGGCCGCTAAATCGGCTCGAGCAAGAGTGCTCGTCACACGCCCTGCTCACCTGCAGCAGGGTGTTATCTCACGGCTGCAAGCAGCCGGCTTTGAGCCGGTATCGCTTCCCCTGCTGAAGATCGAGCCGATCGATATCGAATCGGCTGAAGCAGGTGCAGTTCGCAGCGCTATTCTGAATCTGGATCTTTACAGCAAAGTAATCTTTATCAGCCGCAACGCTGCACGCATTGGCGCAGACCTGATCGATCAGTACTGGCCGCAACTGCCAATCGGCGTTGACTGGCTGGCGATCGGGCAAGGTACAGCCGACCAACTCGCCGCGTTTGGTATCCAAGCTTCAGTTAACCCCGGGGTAGATTCGGAGGCCCTTCTTGCTACGCCTCAATTGCAGGAATTAACGGAGCAACGCATACTGCTGATAAAAGGTGCAGGCGGGCGTGAACTGCTGCAGCAGACACTCGAAGCTCGTGGTGGCCAAGTCGACTGCATTGAGGTCTACCAACGCAGGGGATGCAGCTATACTGAAGCAGAGTTAGCCGCGAGATTTAACCAAAGTGTAGATGCAGCATTGCTGACCAGTGGCGAAGCATTGATCGCCTTCCACCAGCTAAGTTTGGCAGCAGATATGCCCCTGGTGGTACCGAGTGAGCGCGTTGCACTGCAAGCAGTACAACTCGGCTATACCGACGTAATTACCGCAACCGGTGCTAGTGACGAGGCGATGCTCGCGGCCGTGGCGCAACGATTTAGTTAATTTCCGACATAGGGATCGCACATCATGAGTGATGCGAAGAAGCCTGAAGATCAAAAACAACACATCAGTGAACCGACTCTGCCCGATGAGCAGCTCACGGTAGACACAGAGCCGGAGCAGAACACAACAGACGCGCAAGAGAATACTCCTGCATCAGCAACGTCTGACGTAGTTGCAGAGCAACCTGCCAATTCAGGTAAAACCGCGGTTGTGCTTGCCCTGATCGCCCTCCTTGCGGTACCCGCTCTGGGATATTGGAGCTACCTTGAGCTGCAAGCACTGCGTGAAAAGCAGACCGCTGCCAGCACTCAATTGGCCGACGAGATCGCCAGCAAAAACTCTGCGCTGCGCAATCAGGTAAATAAGCTGGAAGATGAGTTAGCACGCCTAGACGACGAACGCGAAGCACAGAACTTGCTGCTCGAGCGCACCCAGACGCGCCTAAGCGACGCGATTAAGCAGGTTGAAGCTGGCCGCTCCACCAGCGAAGCCGACTGGCGTCTAGCTGAAGCCCAGTACCTTCTTCGACTTGCGAACCAGCGTGTGCTGATGGAGCAGCGTCCAGAGGGCGCACTAACCCTGCTGCGCAGTGCGGACAAAGTGCTCGCTGACCTCGACGATGTCAGCCTCTACAGCTTGCGCCAAGCGCTAGCCCAAGATATTGCCAAGCTCGAAGCGGTACCAAAGCTCGACGTAGAGGGCACCTATCTGCGTCTGGCCGCACTCATCGAGCAGAGTCGCGAACTACCGACCCTCTCTTTGGAACAGCAGCGCCAGCTACCCGACATGCTCAAAGAGATAACGCCCGACGCAGTCGACGAAACACTGCAGCAGGATATTCAGAGCGCTTTCGCAAGGGCCATGTCTAGCCTCGAGAGCCTGGTTGTCATTCAGCAGCATGATCGCGCCGTTGAACCCCTACTCTCACCGGAGCAAGGCCACTATCTGCGTCAGAATCTCCAGCTCCTGTTAGAACAGGCTCAATTAGCTTTACTGCGCCAGCAACAAGTCATTTACGAAACCAGCCTCAGTCGTTCGATTGAGCTAATCGGTCGATACTTCGACGCAGCCAACAGCGCGACACAGGCACTAAGCCAAGCGCTCGAACAGCTCAACACGCTGCAAGTCGCTCCACAGATGCCCAATATCAATGGCTCGCTCGATAAGCTGCAGCAACACATGGCTGACCTCACCCGCCTGGGCGCGGAGGCTACGCGATGAGACGCTTTATCGTTCTGCTCGTTATATTACTGGTAGCTGGCGCTTGGCTTGGGCAAGCGATGGTAGAGGATACAGGTTATGTGCTGCTGGCGTACAAACAGACCAGCATTGAGACCAGCATATGGGTTCTGGTTATCGCCCTGATTTTGCTCTTTGCTCTGCTGCATCTAGCACTCAATCTGGTTACTCATATCCGCTCCCCTATCTCAAGCATCAAAACGTGGAATCAGGCTCGCACCGAACGTAAAGCAGAGGCCAAAGCTCACCTCGGCCTTATGGCACGCGCTGAAGGTGATTGGTGGCGCGCCCGCCGGCTATTACTACAAGCGGCTCGCACTAGCCACACACCAACCATTTATTATCTGGAAGCGGCTGAAATGGCAGCGCGCAGTGGTGATGAGAAAGAGGCTAGCCGGATATTAGATGATGCACTCAAAGCAGCGCCCGAAGCGGGCAGCGCCATCCAACTGCGCCGTGCTGAAATCGATCTACGACTGGGGCATGAGGGTAAAGCTCAAGCATTGTCCGAACAGTTACTGCAGCAGCAGCCGAGCAACTCACAGGCGCAAGCCATTCAAGCTCGCCTACTGGCAAACCAGCACGACTGGGAGACCCTATACCCAATGATTGCGGACCTGAAAAAATCAGGGGCTATCAATGATCAGACTGCTCAGAGTTATCGCCGTCAGGCGGGTGTTGCACTGCTCGACCAAACCGTTGAAACCTATAGTGCACTGCCCAGTGAACAGCTATCAACCGAGCTGAAGAAGTGCTGGAACGCCTTCAGCTTTGAGACTCAGCAGGACTCAAACGTACGTCTGCACTATGTGCAGCAGTTACTAAACAGTGGCGAATCCAAGGAAGTTGAACAACTACTTGGCGGCTGGCTATCGAAAAGCTGGAACGAAGAGCTGCTACTGCGTTACTCAGAGCTTAAAGGCGCTGATGCCACAGCTCAGCTCAAGACAGCCAAAGCATGGCTCAAACAACAACCCAACAACGCCGCTCTGGAACTCTGTTTAGGACGCTTGTCACAGCGCGCACAGCTCTGGGGGGCAGCGATTCAGCACTATAATCGCAGCCTAGAGCTGGAACCCCACGCTCAGACCCTAGTTGAGCTAAGTGACCTACATCTGAATCTCGGAGAACCTGAGAAGGCGGCAGCGCTACTGCGCGGCTACAATCGCCCGTTGAATCTGCCAGCGCCCTCAGCTGCAGACCGCGAAACCCGCAAATCACTGGTCTAATCTTGTAGGAGCGATATACGCGAAGCCTATTTCGCGACCTACTTGAACCTACTTGCTTCCGCCCGTCAAAAAGAAAAAAGCCCTAACAAGTTAGGGCTGAAAATCAAAATGCTCATATCACATACGAGTGTACGCATTTTACATCGAACGATACTCTCTTGCTAATTATTCGATACTACCCACACTCCCCCAATAACCAATCTCTGAACGCTGCGATCTTCGACTGCCGGCTATCCAAGCTTCTGATCTGTAAGAAATGAGTCTCGATATAGTGCGGTTTCAACTCATCGGCACCCAGCTCCACCAACTCGCCACGCGCCAATTCACGTTGCGCCAAACGCTCGCTCTCAAGGACAACTCCCATGCCATCAACGGCTGCAGCAATGGCCAATGCCGCGCGATCAAAAGAGGTTCTTGGGCGCTTTGGAATCTGCAAACCTTGCTCATCGAACCAGCGAGACCAACCCAGAGGACTGAGTTGCGACTCAATAAGATGCAGACGGCTCAACGCGTCAATGGCCGATTCACCCGAGTGTAATAGCTCTGGCGAACAGTACGGAACCGTGCGCTCAGCCCCCAGAGAAATTGTCTCGACCCCCG
>Ga0209137_1003387_pt1 | contig 13388 bp, 13 predicted proteins | sample SaaInl5LU_22_DNA_FD_184642 | JGI IMG/M metagenome (GOLD analysis project Ga0209137, IMG submission 184642) | Marine microbial communities from expanding oxygen minimum zones in the Saanich Inlet - ESP_105LU_22_DNA (SPAdes) (version 2) | ecosystem: Environmental > Aquatic > Marine > Intertidal... | reverse complement strand
TGACCGAAGAGACGCTCACCACCAAGCGCTCCGAACTGGTCGCCTGGCTGCGCGCGTCGCGGCGGGGCTGGGAGGAGAATTTCCGCGATCCGAACCTCTGGCCGCCCAGATGGGCCGACACCTGGTTTGCGGGCACTGGCCGGACCATCGAGAACGAGATCTTCTTCAACAATGCCCAGCAGCCGCTGATGGAAAGCCCGGCAGGCTACATGGCGATGACAGAGGAGGGCATCGAGGCGAACCTGCGCGCACTTTCCGAAGTGGGCATCAACGGCACGCGCGAGATGTTCGACACGACGCTGCTCGAGGAGATCTGAGCTTGGCCCCGGATGGAATTTCTCTTTCCGGGGTTGGCAAGACCTTTTCGGGGCGGGGCAAGGTGGTCGAGGCGTTGCGCGACATCACCCTGTCCTGCCCCAAGGGGTCATTCACCGCGATCATCGGCCCGTCGGGCTGCGGGAAGTCCACCGTCATGCGCATCGCACTGGGGCTGGAAACGCCCGATACCGGCGCGGTGCGGATCGCAGGCAAGGCCCCCATGGGCGCAGCCAAAGCCGGCGAGACCGGCGTCGCATTTCAGGACGCGGCGCTTCTGCCTTGGCGGAGCGTACGGCGCAATGTTGAAGTGCCGCTCGAGGTGCTAGGCCGCCCGATCGCGCAGGCCCGCGACCACATCCAGCACATGATCGAGCTTGTCGGGCTGAAGGGGTTCGAGAACGCGCTGCCCGGCGAATTGTCTGGCGGAATGCGCCAACGGGTCGCCATCGCCCGCGCGCTGGTCACGCATCCGCAGATCCTGTTCATGGACGAGCCGTTCGGGGCGCTCGACCAGATCCTGCGCCGCCAGATGAACCTCGAGCTGCAACGCATCTGGACTGAGACCGGCTCGACCGCGCTTCTGGTCACCCATGGCATCGACGAGGCCGTCTTTCTGGCCGATCGCGTGGTCGTTATGCACGCGAACCCTGGCCGGATCGTCGATGTGATCGACGTTGGCTTCGACCGCCCCCGCGCGCCGGGGCTGTTTTCGGACCCGGCCTTCCACCGCGTCTGCGATCATGTCGCCGAGGTCTTGCATGGCGGCTGACGCATCGGGCCCGTGGCGCGGATTGCGCAATACGGCGATCCTTCTACTGATCTGGGAAGTCCTCGGGCGGCTCGATCTGGTGGCGGGGGGCGCGCTGCCGGGCATATCCGAAATCCTGATCCGGCTCTGGATCGATTGGGGCGATTATCCCCGGCACATAGGGGCGACGCTCTATGCCTCGTCCATGGGGTTCCTGATCGGGAATGCGCTGGGGATCGGCGCGGGCGTCCTGTTTGCGCTGTCGCCCACGGCTCTAAGGCTGTTTCGGGGCGTCAACATCGCGGTCTTCGCCCTGCCCCCCATCGCTATCGCGCCCATTCTGGTGCTGACGCTGTCTGGGATGGCCCCCCGGATCGCGCTTGCAGCACTTGGCGTCTATTTCGTCACCATGACGGCCACCGTCATCGGCTTGAGCCAGGCTGACAGCCGCGCGACCGATGTGATCCGTGCCTATGGCGGCACGCGCTGGGAGATCTTGCGCCGAGTGCAGTTTCGCGGCGCGCTCCCCTCGATCCTTGCGGGGCTGCGCGTGGCCGCTCCCAATGCGGTGTTGGGCGCTATCCTTGCCGAATTCGGCGGCGGCGGGCGCTGGGGGCTAGGGGCTTATCTTCTGGGCTCGCTCGGGCGGGGCGAGCCTGACAGGCTTTGGGGCATCGGTCTGGTCGCCACGCTGATCGCGGGCCTGTCCTACGGCCTGTTCGCATTCTTGGCCGCCCGCATGGTCGGGTCCACACGCGCGGTCACGCTCAACACCGCCGTGCCCGATGCAGCCCCCCGCAGCGGGCACCCGTTGGGCCGCATTGCCCTGACCTTAGGAACGATCGCCCTGCCGTTCCTCGTGTGGTGGGCCTTCATCAAGGCGACTGGCGTGCCGGACCTGATCTCAAAGACGCCTTGGGGCGTGGTCGAATACCTGTTTCTGGGCCCGACGGCCGAAAGCGCGCAGCCCCGGCTTCTGGCGGCCTTGGCCGAAACCTTGCCGATCACCTTTCTTGGCATGGCGGCGGGGCTTGGCTTTGCCTTTCTGCTCGCGATTTCATCGCGCCTTTTTCCGCGCGCGATCGAGGCCTTCATGCCCGTGGCCCTTGTGACGCAAACCATGCCGCTCGTCGCGCTGACGCCGCTTCTGGTGCTGATCCTCGGGCGGGGGCCGTCGCTCACGCTGTGGGTCACGATCTCGGTCACATTCTTCCCGGCCTTCGTGACGCTGGCCCAAGGCCTCGCCCTTGTGCCCCGCAGCGCCGAGGATGTGCCGCGCGCTTATGGCGCCGGGCGCTGGACCGAGATGCGCATGGTCACGATCCCGGCCTCGCTGCCCTATCTCTTCGCTGCAACCCGCCTGACGGTGCCCCGTGCGCTTCTAGGGGTGATGATCGCGGAATGGCTGGCGACGGGCAAAGGCCTTGGCAACCTGCTCAACCAGTCGCGCGGCTTTCTCGATTACGGGATGATCTGGACCGTCGCCGCCGTCTCGGTGCTGCTGTCGGTCCTGTTCTATCAGGCCGTTGTCATCGTCGAACGGCGGGTCTTGCGACGGCTCGGCATGGCAACGGCGGAGTGAAGAAAACGATGAGCGATCTGGAAAGCCGCATCGCACAGGGACGCGGGGATGAAACCGCCGACATCGTTCTGCGCGGCGGCACGGTCTGGGACCTTGTGACCGACACGATGATCCAGGGCGACGTGGCGATCTGCGGTGACACGATCGTGGGGATCGGGGCCACTTATCAGGGCAAGCAGATCGTCGATGTCACCGGCCTGACACTGGTGCCAGGCTTCATCGACACGCATCTGCATATCGAAAGCTCGCTGGTAACCCCGTTCGAATTCGACCGCTGCGTGACGCCGCTAGGGGTGACGACCGCAATTTGCGATCCGCATGAAATCGCCAATGTGATCGGCCCGGATGGCATTCGATATTTTCAAGAGGCCAGCTGCCATACCCTGATGGACATTCGCGTACAGCTGTCGTCCTGCGTTCCCTCGACGGAGATGGAAACCGCCGGCGCCCGGATCGAGGCTGGGGATCTTGTCGCGCTTATGAACCATCCCTCCGCCATCGGGTTGGCGGAATTCATGAATTACCCCGGCGTGATCCACCGCGACCCCGCCGCTATGGACAAGCTGCGCCTGTTCGAAGGGCGCCACATCGACGGCCATTGTCCGCAACTGTCGGGCTGTGACCTGAACGCCTATGTGGCAGCCGGCATCCGCACCGAGCATGAGGCGACCACAGCCACCGAGGCTCTCGAAAAGCTGCAGAAGGGTCTGCGCGTCCTCATCCGCGAAGGGTCGGTGTCCAAGGATCTGCACGCGCTGCAGCCGCTGCTGACCAACGTGACCGCCCCCTACATGTGCCTATGCACCGACGACCGGAACCCGCTCGACATCGGCGAAGAGGGGCACCTGAACTTCATGATCGCCGAACTGATCCGGTTGGGCACGCCGCCCCTCGCCGCCTATCGCGCGGCCTCGCTGTCGGGGGCCGAAGCCTTCGGGCTGAAGGACCGCGGCCAGATTGCTCCGGGCCGCCGCGCCGATATCGTGGCGCTGTCTGATGTGGGCCGTTGCTCCGTGGAACGGGTCATTGTGGGCGGCGTCGTCGTCAATGACGCCGCCTTTGCCGTTCGCGGCAGCGTCGACCCGATCGCGCGCCGGTCCGTGCGCGCGCCGTACCTGACCGCCGCCGATTTCCGCACGCCCGCCAACCGCGAGGAGACCGATGTGATCGGCATCCTCGAAGGCAAGATCATCACCGAGCATCTGCACGAGACCATTCCCATCGCCGATGGCGACAAGCGCCCAGATCCTGCCCGCGATCTGGCCCGCATCGCGGTGGTAGAACGGCACGGAAAGAACGGGAACATCGCGACAGGTTTCGTGCGGGGCTTTGGCCTGCGGGCGGGGGCCATCGCTTCGACGGTCTGTCACGACCACCACAACATCGCGTGCGTAGGTGTGGATTACGCCGATATGGCGCTTGCCGCCAACCGCCTGTCCGCGATTGAGGGCGGTTTCGTCGTGGCGCGCGACGGCAAGGTGCTCGCGGAGCTTGCCCTGCCCGTCGCGGGGCTGATGAGCATCGCGCCGTTCGAAGAGGTCCGTGTAGACCTGCAGGACCTTCGCGCGGCCGCGGTATCTTTGGGAGTGACGTTGAAAGAGCCGTTCTTGCAACTGGCCTTCTTGGCCCTACCCGTCATCCCCGCGTTGAAAATCACCGACCGCGGCATGGTTGACGTATGGCGGTTCGAGCTGATCGGGTAATGGGGCCATGCCCAGAAATTGCACCACTCCGCCGTAAAAAATCAAATCAGATGTACCAAAGTCGCTGATGATAGACAGGCGAACTTTTTCTCTCAGAGTCGCTTCAGTGAGGAAAATTTCCTAAGAATTCTCGTGGAAATCGTAGGGCAGGATTTCGCAACGCGATCGGCTCAATCCTGCCGTTCGCTGAAGTTGGCCAGACCGGTCGCTCTGGGCCGATTGCGTTAATTCGGTGCCCCAAACACCACACCCGCCTGATCCGCCCACGGCAATCCCGCGCTCTCCGACAACTGCATTACGGTCACAGCCGAAACCTCCCGCCCGAACACGAGCCGTTTCATTACCTCAGGCGCGAGATAGGCCAACCGCAGCTGCCTGCTGACATGACGCTCTGCGAGGTTCACGGCGATGGCCAAATCCCGCACAGTGCTGAACTCATCGGCCTCCATCCGCCGCCGCCAGGCCCAAGCCCGGCCGATGGCGCGCAGGATGTGCGGGTCAGCGGCTACCACACTGGCTTGAAGCTGTGGCGAGGATTTGTATTAGCGATGCAGTTGACCGCGTGTTCACGAAAACCAGCTCTCTCGCGGCCGATGTTAGGGGCATTGACTGCTTCACCCTTCGCGTCGCTGCCTACGACAGCCATGTCGGTCACCGCTCGTTCTGCGCTGACGATACATGTGAAGCCGAAATCGGCAGACCCACATGCATGGTCGCTACTCTTTGGACCTAACTGCACCCCGAACGGCTAGTACCGAAAAATCATCTGACAGGCACACAAGCGACACCGGATTGCCCACAGCGATCCGCCCCAGTTCCGGGGACAGGCCCATTGCGCGCGCTGGAATACCGCTGGCCATGTCGAGCGCGCGCGCCAGCGGAACGCCGCACTGGTCCACCACGTTGCGGATGCACGATACCATATCGATATGCGCCCCCGCCAGCGTGCCCTGCGCATCGGTCAGGCGGCTGCCCTGAAGGGTGATCTCGCGCCCATCTAGGGTAAAACGGGGGATGGTGCCTGCAAGCGTGCGCATCGCATCCGTGATAAGAAAGAGCCGACCGGGCATCGCCCGGCAGGCTACCGTCAAGCTGCGCCAGTCGACGTGATGCCCATCGGCGATGATCCCGGCAAACAGCCGGTCCGAGGCCATGACCGCCCCGGCGACGCCGGGCGCGCGGCCCCCCATCTGGCTCATCGCGTTGAACAGATGCGTGGCACCGCGCAGACCCTGCGCCTCGACCAAGGCGATATCGTCGGCGCTCGCCTCGGTATGGCCGGCAAAGACAGTGACGCCTGCGGTCAAGAGCGCTGTCAGCGCGCCGTGGGGCAGCGCCTCGGGCGCCAGTGTAAGCAGGATCGGAATATCGCGCGCGGCCGCACAGATCAGAGCGATATCCTCGGGGGTGAGGGGGCGGATCGCGGCGGGGGGGTGGATGCCGGGCCGATGCGGCGACAGGAACGGCCCCTCCAGATGCAGGCCGATGATGCCGGGAACACCCGCCGCGATGGCTGCACGGACAGCAGCGATTGCCAAAAGGTAATCGCGCCCCGGCGCGGTGATAAAGGTGGGCAGGATGTGCGCGGTGCCGCCCTTTGCGGCAGCTTCGGCCATGATGCGTAGGGTTTCGGGCGTTGGGTCATGGTTGAACTGCCGGTCGCCCGCACCGTTGATCTGCAGGTCGATGAAACCGGGCGCGACGACATCGGCTTGGGTCGCACGGCGGTCGCGGGCATCGCTGGCGGTCGCGGGCCGGATCGCGGCGATGCGGTCGCCCGTTATCTCGACCACATGATCGATAAGCGGCGGCGCCCCATCGCCGGAAAACAGGCGGCAGGCGTGGATCGTCGCCGTCTCAGCCATGGGCTGCATCCATGGTGGCGACAATCGCCGGGTCAAGCAGCGCCGCCGCCGCCGGATCAAGTAGCACTGTCCCATCCCCATGCAGCCTAAGCGCTGAAGCCGGGCAGGCGGGGCCGATTTCCCCCATGGCCATCGTGGCGACAGCTTGGGCTTTGGCCGCACCCGTGGCCAGCAACAGACAGGCGCGCGCGGAAAGGATCGTGGCGATGCCCATGGTGATGGCCTGTGTTGGCACATCCGCATCGCGGTCGAAATAGCGCCTGTTGGCGGCGCGTGTTTCGGGCGCCAGCGGCACCACGCGGCTTTGCGATGTCAGCGCCGATCCCGGTTCGTTAAAGCCGATATGCCCGTTGATGCCGATGCCCATCAGTTGCAGGTCGATGCCACCCGCGGCGGTGATCCGCGTCTCATAGGCCACCGCCTCGGCCATGGGGTCCGGGGCGTCGCCGCGGGGCAGGTGCGTGGCGTGGGGGCGAAAGTCGGTCTGCGCAAAAAGTGCCGTTTCCATGGCGCGGTGGTAGGAGCCGGGATGGTCGCGCGACAGGCCTACATACTCATCCAGATTGAAGCTGGCCGCGCGCGCGAACGACAGATCGCCTGAGCGGTGGCGGCGGACAAGCTCGGCATATACCGGTTGCATCGTACCGCCGGTGGCCAGACCCAGCACCGCGTCGGGCTTTGCCTGCAGGGTTCGGGCCACGATACCCGCGGCGCGCGCGGCGACGGCGGCGGCATCTGGCAGGATCAGGATGTTCACGGGTAGCCCCCATCAAGCCGGTGCAGCAGCGCGCCGATAAGCGGCGCATCGGCCCCAAGCGCTGCGGGCGCTATAGACGCGCGAAACAGGGGCGGTTCGGCATCCAGCGCCGCGCGGACCCGCGCGATGTAGCCCTCCGACAGGCCGATGCCGCCACCGATTGCCACCGCGTCGAGCCCCAGTGTCGCGGTCAGATCAGCGATCAGCGTGGCGACGGCTTGGGCCGAACGGTCGACGATTGCCACAGCCCAGCCCTCGCCCTGCCGGGCGGCGTCACAGATGTCACGGGCGTCGGCATCATGGCCCATAGCGCGCGCCATGGCCGCCATGCCCCGCCCCGAAGCTACGCTTTCAACCGTGCCGCGCCGACCGCTGCCGCATGCCTCGGTCCCGCCCGGGGTGGTGGTGAAACCCACATGGCCCGCCAGCCCCGTGACACTGCTCAACAGCCGCCCGCCAAGCACAAGGCCGCCGCCCACCCCGGTCGACACGGTGAGAAAGGCGAAATTGTCCAAATCCCGCCCGGCGCCTAGCCGCGCCTCGGCCAGCGCTGCGGCGGCGGCATCGTTCAGGCAAGCAGCAGGGCCAAGCGCCGCCCCGATCAGCTCGGCGATGGGAACCGCGCCGATGCTGCCTAGCGTATCGGTATTGACCGCCTGCCAGTGCCCGGCGGCATCGATGCGCCCGGCCACGGCCACGCCAAGCGGCGCGCCGGGCTGGTGGCCGACGCGCGCGGCCAGACCTGCCATGAAGGCGATCTGGGCGGCGGCGTCATCTTGTGCGCTTGTCGACGCGGCCTCGCGAGCAATGATCCGGCCCCCCGCAATACGGGCGGCGGCGATCTTGGTGCCCCCAAGGTCGAGCGCAAAACCGTCAAGCTGTGCCGTCATCGATCAGCGCCTTTTGCCGCGCTCACGGCATCGCAAAACCAGCCGGTCATGATCTCAAGCCGGGTGAGCGCAGTTCCCACTGTCACTGCATCGGCCCCTGCGCGGATCGCGGCGGCCACGGCCTCGGGTGTGTTGAACCGTCCCTCGGCCATGACAAAGCTGCCAAGCGCGCGAAAGGCGTGCACAAGTGCAAAGTCGGGGCCGTTGCCCGCCGGGGTAGTCGCCTCGGTATAGCCCGACAGCGTGGTGCCGATGATGGCAAACCCAAGCGCGCGCGCGCGGACCCCGTCATCTGGCATTGCACAATCGGCCATACCAAGAGCGCCCGCTGACCGGATCGCTGTCGCCAGATCGATAAGCGGCTCGGGGCGGCGGCGGTCTGTGGCGTCCACCGCCACCACATCGGCGCCAGCCTGCGCCAGTTCATGCACATCTTGCGCAAAGGGTGTGATACGCACCGGGCTGAGTGTCAGGTCGCGTTTGACCAGCGCGATGATCGGGGCGGTGATAGCGGCGCGGGCAGCGCGCAGGTTCGCCACCCCCTCGATCCGCACGCCAGCCGCGCCCCCCGCCACGGCGGCGGCAGCCATAGCCGCCACGATCTCGGGGCGGTCCATCGGACCGTCCGGGACAGGTTGGCAAGAAACGACCAGCCCGCCCCGCAATTGCGCCAAAATGTCGGTCATCGTATCAAGCTCGGCAATCCGGTCGCCAAAACCGGGAACACGCAGACCAGGATCAGCACCACGATGGGCGGGATCAGCCAAGGAATGATAGCCCAAGCCATTCGTTGGAACGGAATGCCGCTGACCTGGCTGACCACGAAAAGCGCCATGCCCATCGGCGGCGTCATGATCGAGATCATCAGGTTCAGCACCACGATGATGCCGAAATGGATCGGATCAATGCCGAAGGTCGAGGCGATGGGCACAAGGATCGGCACGATCACCAAGAGGATCACGAGAGCCTCGATGAAGCATCCCAGCACAAAGATCATCAGGTTGACCGCGATCAGGAACATCAGCGGGCTGTCGGCGATGGCGAGAAACACTTCGGCGATTTGTTGCGGCGCCTGTTCGCGGGCGAAGATGAAGCTAAAGAGCGACACACCCGCAACGATTGTAGCGATCGAGGCGGCGGTGGCCGAGGTCTCGTAAACCGCATCCCACAGCCTGCGCCATGTCAGTTCGCGGTAAAACACAAGGTCGATCAGAATGGCGTAAAGCACGGTGACCGCCGCGGCCTCGGTCGGTGAGAAATAGCCCGAGAAGATGCCGCCGATGATCACCAAGGGCGTCAGAAGCGCGGGCAGCGATTTCCAGAACAGTCGGCTGATTTCTGGCAGGCTTTGGCGTGGGTCGCGCGGATAGTCGCGCCGCCGTGCGATGATGGAGATCATGACCATCAGCGCCACGGCGCACAGCACCCCCGGCACCACGCCGCCCAGAAACATCTGACCGATCGAGACATTGGCGATCACCCCATAAAGCACCATGGTGATCGAAGGCGGCACCAGCGGCCCGATGATCGAAGACGCCGCCGTAATCGAGCCCGAGAAATCATCATCGTAGCCCGCTTTGCGCATCGCCTCGATTTCCATTTTTCCCAAGCCTCCGGCATCGGCCAAAGCCGATCCAGACATGCCCGAAAAGAACAGCGATGCCAGAACGTTCACATGACCCAACCCGCCGCGAACATGGCCGACAAGAGCGCGCGCAAAGCCGAAAAGATGGTTGGTGATGCCTGCCGAATTCAGGATGGCGGCCGCCAGAATGAAGAGCGGCACAGCCAGTAGGGGAAAACTGTCGAGCCCGTCGACCATGCGCTGCACGGCCAAAAACATGCCACGGCCAGCATACCAGAAATAGCCAAGAGAGACGAAGATCATGGCGATCCCGATGGGCACGCCCACCAGCATGAGGACAAGCCACAGGCCACCGATAATGAGGAGAGTCACAGGACTTCACTCCCGTCGATATTGCCGCTTTCGCCTGCTAGGATGCGCCGAACGATCCGATGGATAACAAGGATCGACGACAAGAAGGCCGATCCGTAAAGCGCCGCCGTGGGCAGCGGTAGGGTGACGGATGCGGTATCAAGCGTGCGTTCGACGGTCTGCCAGCCGACCCAGCAGAGCTGCGCCATGACGCCCAAATAGGCAAGATCGACACCGGTAAAGACAACGGTGCGAATGCGGCGCGGCAACATAGCGCCCAGAAAGCCCATTCGCAGGTGGCGGTTCTGGCGCTCTACTTCGGCGATGCCGAGAAAGGCCATCCAAACCCAGACCCAGCGCGCTGCCTCTTCGGTCCAGACGGGGCCTTGCATCAGTGGCGTGCGACCCAAGATCTGCACTGCGACAATCCCGATCAGGATCAGCAGAAGGATAGCAGAGGCTGTCCCCTCGGGGCTATATCTGTGGCTTGGCCGCATGGGCAGATATCCTTGGGGGCAGTGAAAGTGGGGGCCGCGCACAAGGTTGCGCGCGGCCCGGTGTTGGGGTCAGTCGCGACCGCGGACGCGGGCGATGGCACCTGCGCCAAATTCAGCCTCGAGCGTATCGTAATAGGGCTGCATCGCTGCACGGAAGGGCGCAAGATCAGGCTGGGTTACAGTCAGCCCACGCCCCTCGAAGGTGGACAACAACCCTGCCTCGGCAGCGATGGTGCGGCTGTTGTTTTCCTGACCCCCTGCAGCGACGGCGGCCGCGATCCAGCCCTGCTCATCTGCGGACAGGCTGCCCCACAACTCGTTCGAGATCATCAGGGCGATCGAGGCGATGAAGTGGTTGGTGATCGCGACATGGCTTTGCACTTCGTAGAATTTCATTGCTTCGATGGTCGGCAGCGGGTTTTCCTGCGCGTCGACCTGATTGGTCTGGAGCGCAAGGTAGACCTCGGCGAAGGCGACGGGGGCAGGGGTTGCCCCGACATTCTCGGCATACGCGATCAGGAAGGGCACGTTGGGCGTGCGCATCCTGAGGCCTGCCATATCGGCCATGCTTTCGATGGGCCGGTTCGACGTGGTCTGCCGCGTGCCGTAATACCATAGGTCGAGCATGTGGATGCCCTGTTCCTCGAAGCGGGCCGACATCTCTTGACCCCATTCGCCGCCTACGATTTCCTGCAGATGCGCGAAGTCATCGGCCACATAGGGCGCGCCGATCAGGTTCAGCTCGGGGATGACATAGCTCATGTCGGGGTAGCCGACGGTGACCATGTCCAATTCGCCTGCCTGCACCTGTGCCACCATGGCGCGGAAATCGCCCAGTTGGGACGACGGGAAAATGCTCAGCGTCAGCTCGCCGCCGGACACTTCGGCCAGAGTTGCCGCCATCGCCTGCGCGCCGGCAAAAAGGTTGGACACCTCGTTGTCTTGCATCCCAAGTGTCAATTCGCGTTCGGCCAAGGCTGGAAAGGCCATAGCTGCAGCTAAACTACCGGCCAAGATTGTTGTGCTATACGGTCTCATCTCTTTCTCCTCCTGATGGACATTGTTGCGAGGCTTACTGCGGCCTCAGTCTTGCTGAGCGGATATATGACCCGTCTCGAGCGCCGCAGCCTTGAGCCGACGGCGAAGTGATCTTGCGAGGTGCGCCTCAATCACGTTAGTGGCAGCGGCGACATCACCATCCAAGATTGCGGTGTAGATCGCGCGGTGTTCGTCATGCGAGATGCGGTCATTCGCGGCCTGATCGACGACGGGCGGGCGGTCGGCAAATAGGCGGCTGACGAACATGTCATGCAGCGTCAGCAGGATCGGATTGCCAACGACCGAGACAAGCGCACGATGAAAGGCGATGTCGGTTGCAGCGAAATCCGGCGTGCCGATGGTCGCGGCGTTGCGCGCAAGCGCTTCTTTTAGCTTGGCCAGCTGAACCGTGTCTGCCCGCATCGTTGCCGCGCGCGCGGCCCCCGTCTCGATGAATTGGCGCATTTGTTCAAGATGCGCGCCCGCTTCGGCGTCGCCCAAGATGTCGCGAATATGGTCGGCCGCGCCGCGCAAGATGCCGTCAAGCGATGGGCTGGTCGCACGGGGCCGGTGGCCGGGTTGCGCATCGAGATAACCGCGCATCTGCATTTGCGACAGCGCCGCGCGTACAGTGGGCCGTGAGGCATCGAAGCGTTCGCATAATTCGCGTTCGGTGGGCAAGGGCACGCCTTTTGGTTGGCGGCCCAGTTTGATGTCGGAGATCAGTGTTTCGGCAATTGCGTCACTGCTGCTGCGCGGCGCGTCGATGACATCGGTTTCTTGCAAGGCCAGATCCCCCACGATCTTCCCAATCATTGTGACTTCCATGATTTTCGTATGACCAAAAGATCTTTTTGTCAAACCGAATGAACGCAATGGACAAACAATTGGCATCATAATAGGAATTTGGTCAAACAAATCTGTATAAACCAAAGGCTATGCCAATGTCGAAACCCCTGTCTGGAATGTATGCTGCCTTGATGTCTGCTTTCGATGATGACGGGGAATTTAGCCCTGCACGTCAGACGGCTTTGAACGCTTATGTATTAAAGCAGGGGCTCAAGGGGCTCTACGTCGGCGGCAGCAGTGCCGAGTCTGGCTTGCTAGAGACAGCGGCGCTGTTGGAACAACAAGCAGTCGTCGCGCATGATGCGTTGGGATCGGGGGCTAGTCTGATCGCCCATGTCGGCGTGCCGGCACTTGCGGATGCGCGCAAGCTTGCACGTAATGCGGCCAAGCTAGGCTATAATGGGCTTTCTGCGTTGCCGCCCCACTCCTACCCATTCAGCGACGGCGAGATATTGGGCTACTACAAGGCGCTTGCCACTGAGACCGATCTGCCGCTGATCGTTTACGAAGTGCCGATCCGGACCGGGCGACCGCTGCCGCTTGAGTTGTTAGTTGAACTTCTCGACCTGCCGAATGTGGCGGGAATAAAATATACCTCGACAGATATGTTCAAGCTCACGATGCTGCAAATATTGCGCCCTGATAGCACCTATTTCTTCGGATTCGACGAGGTGTACTTGTCGGCCGCAGCGTTGGGTACCGATGGTGGCATCGGGACGACCTACAACATCCTCGGCAAGCTTTATGCCGCTTTGAACGCGGCGGTATTTGTCAATGATCTGCCGCGCGCACGCATGCTTCAGGCCGTATCGGCGGAATTCGTCACCGGCCTTCTTGAGGTTGGCGTGCTGCCCGGCATGAAGTCGGCTCTGCGGGCATGTGGGATCGAATGTGGCCCCACCCGTGCCCCCTTGGCCGCGCGGGTCGCACAGGCTGATGAGAAGATGGCAGCGCTTGTAGCAAGACCCGGTATTCGTGAATGGCTTGTCTCGGCTGACGCGCCCTGAGTGGTTTTTTTCGCGCAGGCAAAGCCAGGGCATATGGACATGCGCAGAAAGATTGCGCTTTCAGAGCGTTATTCCACGGTACCAAGCACCCTTGTAGCGGGCTATCAGTAGGCAGAACAGATGACCCGCGCATACCCGCGGCCGATCCGGCTGGAAGGCTCCATTCACGGGTCCTTTGGTGTGAACAAGCTCGCGGAT
>Ga0209137_1003386_pt1 | contig 13390 bp, 11 predicted proteins | sample SaaInl5LU_22_DNA_FD_184642 | JGI IMG/M metagenome (GOLD analysis project Ga0209137, IMG submission 184642) | Marine microbial communities from expanding oxygen minimum zones in the Saanich Inlet - ESP_105LU_22_DNA (SPAdes) (version 2) | ecosystem: Environmental > Aquatic > Marine > Intertidal... | reverse complement strand
AAAATACTGAGTGAATACACTTATTTTTTAAGTCTTAGGGTATATTAGTTCTCGAGAATTAACCGTAACAATCATTAGGAATTATGACTGAGAACATTTTTGAACAGGATTTCACGCTTTTAGCGGGTGCAAAGGAACTAGAAGTATTAAATGAACTAGTAGGATTAAAGCTAGACGATTTAAATAAGCATGTTATGAGCTTGAGAGGAAGAGACAAGCAACATGTAGAAGAAGCATTAGGTCACTTGGAAAATTGCCGTGTAGCATTACGTAATACGGCTTTTGAAATTCAACGTACCATCAACGCAGTATCTCCTCAGCCGGTCGACATTTAATTCTCGCTCCTTTTCATTTTGTGTTTCCGCTTCCCGTTAGGGATGCGACTGGCTGATTATAAACACCGGAATCTGAATTGATTTCGGTGTTTTGTTTTTTTGATTCTACAGCGCAAAAAAAATCCCGAAGCACGAGAATTAAGTGCATCGGGATTTCTATGTTTTATCTGGTATTTACAGATTAGCCGATTAACGCATTTTTAAAGCGATCTACATAGTCCAGTTTTTCCCATGTAAATAATTCCACATCTTTCGTTACTGTGGTTTTACCATCAGCAGCGGTGAATGTTTTACGTACCGTTTCATTGGTACGCCCCATATGACCATAGGCAGCACTTTCGCTGTACATCGGTTGACGTAGTTTAAGGTTGGCTTCAATCAGTCCTGGACGGAAATCATAGATCTCACGAACTTTTGCTGCAATCTGACCATCGTTCAAATCTACCTTCGAAGTTCCATACGTATCGATAAATACTCCCATAGGCTCTACAACACCAATCGCGTAGGAAACCTGTACTAAGACTTGGTCACAGATGCCCGCAGCAACTAGGTTTTTTGCTACATGACGGGTTGCATATGCAGCAGAGCGGTCCACCTTAGAAGGATCTTTCCCAGAGAATGCACCACCACCGTGCGCACCTTTACCACCATAGGTATCTACAATGATCTTACGTCCAGTAAGTCCTGTATCACCATGTGGTCCACCGATCACAAACTTTCCGGTAGGGTTGATGTGATATTTAATGTCCTCACCAAACAACGCTTGAATCTCAGCAGGTAAGGCGGCTTTTACACGTGGAATAACGACCGAAATGATATCACTTTTAATTTTAGCGAGCATGACTTCGTCTTTTGCGTCGAAGTCGTCATGCTGTGTACTTACAACAATCGCTTCGATGCGCTCCGGCTTATTGTCGTCACTGTATTGAATCGTCACCTGGCTTTTCGCATCAGGACGTAAATAAGTGATTTCACTGTTTTCACGACGTACTTTGGCCAATTCTTGTAGAATCCTATGACTCAGGTCCAATGCAAGCGGCATGTGATTTTCCGTCTCGTTTGATGCATAACCGAACATCATACCTTGGTCACCCGCCCCTTGATCTTCTGGGTTTCCGCGATCTACACCGCGGTTAATATCGTCACTTTGCTCGTGAATGGCACTCAGGATACCACACGAGTTTCCGTCAAACATGTATTCACTTTTGGTATAACCGATCTGGTTGATGACCTCTCGAGCGATTCGTTGTACGTCTAAATATGCCGAAGATTTCACCTCTCCAGCAAGTACTACTTGACCAGTGGTTACTAGGGTTTCACAAGCCACTTTCGAGTTCTCATCGAAAGCTAAGAAGTTGTCAATGATAGCATCTGAAATTTGATCAGCTACTTTGTCTGGGTGTCCTTCTGAAACACTCTCAGAAGTAAAGAAGTAAGACATCTCTATTATTGTTTATTAGGGTTGATCTAAAAGTACAATTCCGGTGTGTAAGATTCGACTAGGTTGACCGGGGTAAAAGAGATGCTGTTCTGTGTTTAGCATTTTTTTTATGTGGTTGCAAGCAGTCAAATCCTTCCACAGGTTCAAAATTAGAAAAGATTTTCAATTTTTATACTAGTCCAAGGACTTTTTAAATTTTTCCGTTCTAATTTTACATTGCTATCAAGAAAGACTGAGGGATTGGGCCCTGTGACGTCTTGGCAACCCGGAATAGCCGGGTGCCACAACCCACTCTCCGCTGACAAGCGAGGGAATGATACACTTCCACAGAAGCTGCACCACCTTTCTTTATAGCCACCTAACAAACTAGAGATGACTATACAAGAAGCAATAACCAAGAAGATTTTAGTCTTAGATGGTGCTATGGGTACCATGATACAGGCGTATAAGTTCGAAGAAGAAGACTATCGAGCAGAGCGATTTGCCGATTATGCGCATCCGCTCAAGGGCAATAATGACTTGTTGACGATTACCCAACCTGAGGCAATTGAAGAGATTCACTATGCGTACCTCAAGGCAGGTGCGGATATTCTAGAAACCAATACATTCAACTCTAACGCTATCTCTATGGAAGATTACTTCATGAGTGATCTCGTTAAAGAGTTGAATGTTGAGGCTGTAGCACGTGCGCAAGCAGCAATCGATCGTTTTAAGGCGGAAGGCGGCGAAGGACCAAAATTTATCGCAGGGTCTGTGGGACCAACGAACAAGACGGCTTCGCTGAGTCCAGATGTAAATAATCCAGGATATCGTGCCGTCTCTTTTGATGATTTGAAGAAGAACTATTTCGAGCAGTGTCAAGCACTAGTCGAGGCAGGAGTAGATGCTTTGCTCATTGAAACTGTATTCGACACCTTGAATGCCAAAGCCGCCTTATTTGCTGCGCAAGATGCGATTGAGGCCTCCGGTAAGGAAATTGCGATCATGCTCAGTGGAACGATTACAGACGCTTCAGGCCGTACATTGAGCGGTCAAACAACGGAAGCTTTCTTGATTTCTGTAAGTCATGCGCCTTTGTTAAGTGTTGGATTGAATTGTGCTTTGGGCGCGAAACAATTGATGCCATACTTGCAGACTTTAGACGCTAAAGCTCCTTTCGCGGTTAGTGCCCATCCAAATGCAGGATTGCCGAATGCTTTTGGAGAATACGACGAGACACCCGAGCAAATGGCGGATCAAATCAAAGAATATTTAGAGTTGAACCTCATCAATGTGATCGGAGGTTGCTGTGGAACTTCACCAGCCCATATCGCTGCGATTGCCGACTTAGCTAAAAACTATACTCCCCGCGCTTATGAAGGATAATCTGCCACCAAGACCGATGATGCTTTCTGGCTTAGAGCCGCTAGTCATCACTCCTGAGACCAATTTTGTCAACGTGGGTGAACGCACGAATGTCACTGGGTCACGCAAATTTTTGCGCCTGATCAAAGAGCGCGATTTTGATGCTGCCTTAGATGTTGCACGCGACCAAGTAGATGGCGGTGCACAGATACTCGATGTAAATATGGATGAAGGAATGATCGATGGGGTAGAAGCCATGACTACCTTTTTGAATTTAATCGCAGCGGAGCCAGATATCGCACGAATTCCAATCATGATTGACTCTTCAAAGTGGGAAATCATTGAAGCAGGACTCAAGTGCGTTCAAGGTAAATCGGTGGTGAATTCGATCTCACTAAAAGGCGGTGAAGCCGAGTTTATTTCGCAGGCCCAGACCATCAAGCGCTTCGGTGCCGCTGTTATCGTAATGGCGTTCGACGAAGACGGTCAAGCCGACAACTACGAGCGACGGATTGAGATTTGCGAGCGTTCGTACCGCATTTTAGTTGACCAAATAGGTTTCGCTCCCGAGGACATTATTTTTGACCCAAACATCTTCCCTGTAGCTACTGGGATGGAAGAGCACAGAAAAAATGCATTGGACTTTTTCAGAGCAACTGCTTGGATTAAAGAACACCTGCCATACGCTAAAGTAAGTGGAGGAGTTTCCAATGTAAGTTTCAGTTTCCGAGGTAATAATACCGTCCGCGAGGCGATGCACGCATCGTTTTTATACCATGCCATCCAGAACGGTATGGATATGGGAATAGTAAACCCGACGATGCTTGAAGTTTACGAGCAAGTGGACAAACAGCTCATGGAACATATTGAGGATGTACTGCTTGACCGTCGTGACGATGCTACAGAACGTTTGTTAGATTTCGCACAAACGGTACAAGGCACCGTGAAGGATGAGGCTAAAGTTCTCGAATGGCGTTCAGAACCCGTTGCAAAACGTTTAGAGCACGCCTTGATCAAAGGGATCACTGAATTCATCGAAGAGGATGTAGAAGAAGCACGCCAAGCCGCACAGAAGCCGCTGCATGTGATTGAAGGCCCATTGATGGACGGGATGAATGTCGTTGGGGATTTGTTTGGTGCTGGAAAAATGTTTTTACCACAGGTCGTGAAAAGTGCCCGGGTAATGAAAAAGGCGGTAGCGTATCTCATGCCTTACCTGGAAGCGGAAAAGCAAGAAGGAACAAGCTCAAGTGCAGGTAAAGTTTTGCTCGCAACGGTTAAAGGTGACGTTCATGATATCGGAAAAAACATTGTCGGTGTTGTCTTAGCGTGTAACAATTTTGAGATTATCGACCTCGGCGTTATGGTACCGCCGGAGAAAATACTTGCAGCAGCGGTGGAACATCAAGTAGACATCATCGGTCTTTCAGGTTTGATTACACCGTCCTTGGATGAGATGATTCATATCGCAAAGGAAATGGAGCGTATGCAGTTGCACATACCACTACTGATAGGAGGTGCGACGACCTCTAGAGCGCATACGGCAGTTAAAATTGATCCTGAATTTTCAGGGGCAGTGATGCATGTAAGCGATGCGAGTAGAGCGGTAGGCGTCAGTTCTAGATTACTTTCTAAGGAGGGCCCGACGTATGTGTTGCAAGAAAAGGCTTCGCTTGAAAAAGTTCGTGAAGGATATGCCGCACAGCGTGAACGTAAGGCGCTTGTTCCCTTTACTGTGGCTCAGCAGCGTAGGCCGAAATTGATTTTTGATCACACCACAGTACCTACACCGAAATTTGTGGGAACTCGTAAAGTGGAAGAGATTTCAATCAAAGAGGTAGTGCCTTTTATCGATTGGACACCATTTTTTCAGACTTGGCAACTCTTTGGGAAGTATCCACGGATTTTGGAAGATAAGGTGGTTGGCACCGAAGCAAAGAAGTTGTTGAAGGATGCCCAGGAGATGTTGCGCAAGATTCAAAAAGAGCAATGGGTAACCCTGAAAGCCGCCTATGGTATTTTTCCAGCACACAGCGCAGGTGAAGAGATCCGTTTAGGAAAAGAAGGCGAATTAGGTAGTTTCTATGCATTGCGTCAAAGCGGTGAAAAATCGAAGTTTCATGCACTGTCCGATTTTGTCGCTCCGAAAGGAGAACTGCAAGATTATGTGGGATGCTTTGCGGTGACGGCGGGATTGGATATAGAAGGTCCATTAAAGCGCTTTGAGGATGCCTTGGATGACTATAGTGCGCTAATGCTGAAGGCTTTAGCGGATCGATTAGCAGAAGCCTTAGCCGAGTATTTGCATTTGCGTATGCGCCGTGAGTTTTGGGGATATTCACCCGATGAGCAGTTAACTAATGAGGAGTTAATCGCGGAAAAATATCGAGGAATTCGTCCAGCTCCGGGCTATCCTGCTTGTCCAGATCATTTGGACAAAGAATTGATTTTTGATTTGCTAGATGCACCAGCAATAGGGATGTCTCTAACTGAAAGTTTGGCGATGTATCCTGCTTCTAGTGTAAGTGGATATTATTTCGCTCACCCGGATTCAAAATATTTCGCCGTTGGAAAGCTTGGCAAAGACCAAGTGGAGGCGTACGCGAGGATGAGAGGTATTGCGGTTGAATTGGCAGAGAAATGGCTGTCGCCGAACTTAAATTACTGAGAAGATGAAAATTACAGATATACTAGCACACCAAAAAGATTGTCAATTCACTTTTGAGATTCTTCCACCGCTAAAAGGGCAGAAGGCACAGGAGATTTTTGACAATATTGATCCTCTAATGGAGTTCAAACCACCGTTTATTGATGTAACCTACCATCGAGAGGAAACCGTATATAAACGATTGGATAACGGACTGCTACAAGAAAAGATAGTGCGCAAGCGTCCTGGGACAGTAGGGATTTGTGCAGCAATCATGCATCGTTATGACACAGAGGCGGTTCCGCATGTACTTTGTGGTGGATTTACGAAAGAGGATACAGAAAATGTACTTATCGACTTGAACTTTCTAGGTATAGAAAATGTGGTTGCCCTGCGAGGTGACCATAGGAAGGGTGAAAGCTATTTTACTCCTCAGCCTGAGGGAAATGCATTTGCCATCGATCTCGTCCTTCAAATTCAGGATCTGAATAACGGAAGATATTTAGATGAAGATCTTTTGAATCATACCCCTACAGATTTTTGTGTGGGTGTGGCTGGATATCCAGAAAAGCATTACGAAGCTCCTTCGATAAATATCGATATCGATCACCTGAAGGCCAAAGTCGATGCTGGTGCTGATTATATCGTTACGCAGCTCTTTTTTGATAACACGAAGTATTTTGAGTTCGTGGATAAATGTCGTGAAGCAGGCATTACAGTACCTATCATTCCGGGCTTAAAGCCTTTGGTGACAAAACGACAGTTGAGCATTTTACCTCAGATATTTCATGTAGATATACCAGATGTGTTAGCAATCGAAGTGTTGAAGTGCAAAGACAATGCTGCTGTTCGTCAGGTAGGTATAGAATGGTGTATTCAGCAGAGTAAAGAGTTACTTGCAGCAGGAGTACCGGTATTGCATTACTACAGTATGGGAAAAAGCAAGAACATCTATGAAATTGCCTCCGCTGTCTTTTAACTAAACATCCAAATGAACGCATAAAAAAAGGGATGTAGCTCTACTGAAGTTACATCCTTTTTTTGTGTTACAAGTACTTGGCCGCCCAGCTTTCGCGAAGTGGAATCATGCCGTCCCCACTAGCCCGGAGGGTAGGAGCGAGCGTGTTCATTACTGGAGTATCTCCATCTATTGTACCCGCTGTGATGCGGGTTTTAAGTTCAGAAGGAGGTAGCGCTTCAAAACCCGTTTGACTCATGGTGAAGACGAGTAATCGATTGAAAAAATCTAGACCGTGTTGATTTCCGAATTCTTGAAGCAAATGCACGCTTTTATCGATACTGCAACCGGTTGCTTGTTGTAGGGTTTCGTCCACAGCGATGATTAAACACTGCTTTGCAATGATGCGATACGAAGCAGCAAGCTGTGTCCCATGAGCCTTCCATTCTGCTACAAAGTTGTCCATCAGGACTTTTAGTTGCTCGGATTGTGCTTCTGTCATGGGCTTTTCAAGGCCATAGAACCACATGCGCGAGTCTGGATTCATGGTATGCATACTCATAATGGATTATAGTTCTTCTGCTAAAGCGATCATTTCGGCAAGATCCAAGACTTGAACACTGTCCTCTTTTTCGCGATTTTTCACTCCATCGGTGAGCATTGTATTACAGAACGGACATCCAGCCACTACAATCTCGGAACCTGTTTCCATAGCTTCATCAGCACGAACATGGTTAATTTCTGCATCTCCTTTTTCCGCGTCTTTAAACATTTGCGCGCCACCAGCACCACAACAGAGCCCATTTTGCTTACAACGACGCATTTCCTTAAGCTCTACATCTAACTTTTCAAGAAGTGCACGAGGTGCCTCATATTCATCATTTGCACGACCGAGGTAACACGGGTCATGGAATGTTATTTTCTTTCCTTTGAATCTACCGCCTTCAATTTTCAAGCGACCATCTTTCATGAGACTATTCAGGAATTGGCTATGGTGTTCCACTTTGTAATTCCCGCCCAATTCCGGATACTCATTCTTCATCGTATTGAAGCAGTGTGGACATGTCGTTACGATGTGTTGCACTTCATATGCATTGAGCACCTGAATGTTCATCATGGCTTGCATTTGAAAGAGAAACTCATTACCTGCTCGTTTCGCAGGGTCTCCCGTACAGCCTTCTTCTGTGCCTAATACAGCGAAACTCACACCGGCATGGTGCAAGATTTTCGCCATCGCTTTGGTGATTTTTTTTGCACGGTCGTCAAAACTTCCAGCACATCCTACCCAAAATAGAACCTCAGGAGCTTTTCCTTCAGCAGTCATTTGAGCGAGCGTAGGTACGGTAAAATTCATCGTTATAAGGTTTTCTGTGTGTTAGTTAACGCGGTGTAATCTAGTCTTCAAACACTTGAATGGTGGTATTCTTATCTACGAGGTCAGTAAATTTACCGGTGTATCTCGTAGCACGCACAATGTGATTATCTACCCAATGGTAATTTCCACCGCGTGGTTTACCCATGAGTAGACCGTGCCATTTGAAGCCATGCTTTTTAAGCCACTCTTCTGTGACTTCGCGATGGTCTTCGGTGCGTGAAGTAAAGAACGTGATCACATGGCCTTCATCGTACCATTTGTTTAACGTGTCTAGAGCATCAGGGTAGACTTCTGCAGTCGCCATTCGCTCCGGTTCTTCATTAGGAATGTCATCACAGATGGTTCCATCGATGTCAATAAGGTAATTCTTAACTTCCTCTGGAAGCATGGGACTGATCAAGTGTCCATCTTCAGAGGCTTCACGTAGAAGTTTGTCAATGTGGGCGTTTGCGCTTTTTTCCATGTAATTTTTGATTGAAGCGTTATCGAATTACTGTGTGTATTTGGGTCGTATGTTGGGTGTTATTCGTTGATCCAATTCGCACGGTCCATCTGAGAGAAGGGCCAAGGTGCGCCATTGTTTTCAACGTTACTCATCATGGCGTTGAGTTCGGCAGGAGCACTGCTTTCCTCCATGGTTGCATAGTTGCGTAACTGCATGATGATATTTAGCGGGTCTATATCCACAGGACATGCCTGTACACAAGCGTTACAGCTCGTACATGCCCAAAGTTCTTCTTGAGTAATGTAATCGCCAAGCAAGCTTTTTCCGTCCTCTTGAAATTCGCCATTTAGAGCGATATTCTGTCCAATTTCATCGATACGATCACGCGTATCCATCATGATTTTCCTTGGACTCAATTTCTTACCTGTGATATTGGCTGGGCATTCACTTGTACATCGCCCACATTCTGTGCAAGTGTAGGCATTCAGTAAGTTGACCCAGCTTAGATCCATAGCGTCTTTTGCACCAAAGCGCTCGATGGGAGCGTCATTGTCAGGCGCAGGCGCTGCGAACGGATCAGCATTTGGATCCATCATCATAGAGACCTCTTTGGTAACGGCCGCGTTATTGGCAAAACGGCCTTTAGCTTCAAGATTGGCGTAATACGTATTCGGGAAGGCTAAGATGATATGGAAGTGTTTGGAGTAGGGGAGATAGTTCAAAAAGGCCAGGATTCCTAGGATGTGAACCCACCAAAACCCACGTTCTGCAACATGTAGACTGCTTTCTGAGAGCCCACTCCACAATGGAGCAATCCAAGAAGAAATCAAGAAGCTGTGCGAAGCATTTGCCATGTTTTCTTCAACAGCATTCATGTTCAAGAGTGCGAACATTAAGGCTACTTCGATATAAAGAATAGTGTTCGCATCCTTAAACGGCCAACCTTTCATCTCCGGTTTATGGAATCGGTCAATTTTCATGACATTTCGTCTCCACCAGAAGATTACAACAGTCACTACGGTTGCCACCGCGAGCAGTTCAAAGAAAGAGATGACAATATCATAAGCGCCTCCTAAGAATCCTGCGAAGAATCGGTGGGTTCCGAATAAGCCGTCGATAATGATTTCAAGCACCTCTATGTTTATGATGAGAAAACTTGCGTAAACAACGAAGTGCAGCGCTCCTGCTACAGGCTTTGCTTGCATCTTACTTTGGCCAAAAGCCACACGCAGCATATTACTTAATCGTTCGCTTTTACGGTCCTTGCGATCAAGGTCACGTCCGAGATTTATGTTCTTTTTTATTTGACCTACATTCTTACTAAAGAACCAAATAGCTGCACCCAAGGCAAGTGCAAAAAGAATCTGCGGAATAAAAGACATAGGATTATTGGTTTTTCTGGTCGAGTTCACGCTCTATAGCCTGAATCTCTTCTTCTGTGTATCTGGTTCTTGCTCCGAATACACTCACGTGTAAGTATTTGTTCGGATTGTATTTTATGTCGAGTAACAATCGATTCAAGTTTTCTGTAGCCTCAACCATGTTATTGTAGACGTCTTTATCGCTTATAAGTTTCGATGCTGTTCCTTCACCTTCCTGTAGTTCTCCGAGGAGCTGATCGAAACGTGAGGTAATGCTCTCCAGGTTGTTAATCGTCTCGGTAAGCTTTGCACCTGCCAAACTATCTGAGATTGCTTCAATGTTGGTGATCGTAGAACTGATGTCATCACCTCGAGAAGCTAAGTCTTCACTTAAGCTTCTAAAATTGGTGCTGATCTCGTCAAAATTGGTCTTGTTATCATGAAGATATGATGAGATTTCAGCGGCGCTTTCCTCAACACTTTGGAACGTTTTGTTGATGCTTTCAAAAGTGGATTTAAAGTTCTCCGAGGTGCGTGCATCCAGGAAGCCTGAGGCCAAACCAATTACCGTATCAAGAGTTCCTAAAAGTTGCTCGGTACGAGCTTTGATGGGCGCTAGTTGCATGTTGACTTCTTCTGTAAGATCACGCTCTGCATCACCGCTAAGTGTGTCGCCGCTCACTGCAAGAGGTTCACCTGCTTTGGTATGAAGTGAGACACTTTTTTCACCCATGATGCTTGAGGAATAGACCTTAGCAACGGTTCCCTTGGTGATAGGGTAGTCGGTATTGATCTGGAGGCCTACAGCAAGTCGACCTGATCCGTCTGGTAAAAATTCGATAGAGTTCACTTGTCCGATCTGAAAGCCATTCACCGTCACAGGGCGCGTTTTAATGAGTCCCTCGGTATTGTCGTAGACCACGTAAAACTTGCGCTGAGAGGAAAAGATGTCTTCACCTTTGAGGTAGTTGATTCCCCAGTAAAGGAGTACAACTCCTAGTACGATGCTAAACCCTATTTTAAATTCTGTCTTCAAATTGTATGGTTATGGTTGATATGCTAAAATACGTTATGGTGCGCGCTTTTTGGCTTCTTCAAGGTCAATTTTACCGCTCTTATCAAATGCAACGATGTAGGCATCAGGAAAGTGTTCCTTAGCAGTTAATTTTAACTGCTCGGCCTCATGGAAATTACTCACCTTGCCAAGGTAGTATTTATACAGTCCGTATTGCTCAATCTGATAGACATTACTGAGGCCTTTGAAATTTTGAGGCACACACTCTAAGTCATTCCTAGATACTGCAATTTGGACTGAGAAATGCAGAGCAACAGGTGTTGTCACATCCACCTTGATGGGCTGTGCTTTCGGTACGGCTTTCGATGCGGTCTCTGGCTCGAGCTGAGCTTTGATGGGAACGTTCTCTTTTTCGGATGGCGTTTCGACTGACTCAACAACAGATGTACTCTGTGCAACCGCGTCCCGTGTTTCTCGTTTGTATTTGTACGATTTGATTGCTCTGTATATGGCACTCGCAAGGAGTTCCTTGCCTTGTGTACTTTGCAAGAAATCTTCTTCTCCTGGATTGGTCAAAAAACCCAATTCTACCAAGACTGCGGGCATAGTTGAGCCACGTAGGACGGCAAGAGGTTGCTGCTTTACTCCGCGATTACGACGTTTAACGCGTCCTTGAAATTGCTTTTGTATTTCATCAGCAACAGAAATACTTTGCTCGAGATACGCATCTTGATAGGCGCGTAGTGCAATCACGGCTGCCGGGTTGGACGCATCTAGTTCGGTGTAGTTGCTCTCCCAGTTGTCCTCGAGCATTCTCGATGCATTCTCCAGCTGAGCGGTCTTGTTTAAGCGCTGGTCCCGTTCACCCATACCTAAAACGAAGCTCTCCGTTCCGTAGGCACTTTTGTTGTCGTTGGCATTACAGTGGATCGATATGAATAAATCTGCATTTGCTCGGTTAGCAATTACGGTACGTTGATACAACTCGATGAAAGTGTCATCGTTTCGGGTGAGTATTGCTTTGGTGTTGGGAAGGTTCTCTTCGATGTATTTTTTCACTAGAACGCTCACGTCGTAACTCACATGCTTCTCCCGCGACTTATATCTTCCGGTGCCCAAGTTTCCAGGATCCTTACCGCCATGTCCTGGGTCGATCACAATGATGTTAACCCCAGCATCCTCCTTGGCGAAAGGCCTTGGGTTGAAAGCAGCAAGGACGGTCAGCAAGGTTGCAAGAAATGCAATGCGAAATCCTTTATAACTTCGGCTTATCATACCATCTACCACGTTCATTCGTTATACCTTTGAAACTATTAATGCAAATTACGTACCCTCGTGGCTTTAAGGCTTAATGTCTTTGTTTTTTTGCTCACATTTTGTGCACCAATTTTCTCTTGGGCACAGGATGGACCGATCGACTATACCGCCGAGGATATCTTCTCGAATGTGGAGGAGGGAACCGTGGAGTTGTTTGATCATGTACACATCACTTTTGGCGAAACTCAGCTCAAGGCCGGATACGCAAAAATCTATTGGGAAGAGCACTATGTATTTGCTCGAGGTATAAAAGATGATTCAGGTGAGATGACTCAACTACCTGAATTTGAAGAGTCTGGTAAGGTGATTTACTTAAGTGAGATCAAGTATAATTGGGAAACTGAGAAAGCAAAAATAGAAGGGCTCTTGACCCAGGAAGGTGAGAATTTCCTCAATGGAGACGCGGTAAAGAAGGTCGATTCAAACACCATGTTTATGGCTGGAACTGGATTCACAACTTGTTCACATGAAGAGCCGCACTTTCAAATCAAGACGGGTAAGAGTAAGGTAGTGATGGGAGAACGAATCATCACGGGGCCAGCGCATTTTGAATTTTTCGGAATTCCAACGCCGCTAGTGATTCCATATGGCTACTTCCCGACGAACATAGAGAAGCCAGAAATTTCAGGATTGTTGATGCCTAGTTTCCAAAACTCGCCCACCCAAGGACTTGGTCTGGTAAATGGGGGGTGGTATTTCCCGGTTAATGACTTTATGAATATTGAGCTTCGCGGAGATATATACCTTCGTGGATCTTGGTCGGCTCAAACTAAGGCCGTATATCGTAAGCGCTACAAATACAACGGAAGCTTTACCTACAATTACCGCTTTCAAAAGCAAGGGCTGAAAATATATGAGCCGTTCGGGGGATATCGAATCACGAAGAATTTCAGAATTGATTGGATTCATAATCAAGATCCAAAGGCGCATCCTACTCGCAAGTTCAATGCGAAGATTAATCTTCAGAATCCCAATTTCTTTAAAAACGGTGCCAACCCAGAAGACCTGTTGAACGGAACGATGACCACAGTGAACAACACGATGAATTCGGGGATCACGTACAATCAGAAATTGGGGCGTAGTAATCTTACCATATCTGGAAATCACAATCAGAACAATGGGACTCAAAATTTCACTACGACCCTCCCGAAA
>Ga0209137_1003380_pt1 | contig 13401 bp, 11 predicted proteins | sample SaaInl5LU_22_DNA_FD_184642 | JGI IMG/M metagenome (GOLD analysis project Ga0209137, IMG submission 184642) | Marine microbial communities from expanding oxygen minimum zones in the Saanich Inlet - ESP_105LU_22_DNA (SPAdes) (version 2) | ecosystem: Environmental > Aquatic > Marine > Intertidal... | reverse complement strand
AGATAATGAAAGCCCTAAAACTAACGAATTCTGCTGTTTTATAAATGCTCGAATAAAATATCTTGCCAAGACGTTAAAAACCCCCCAATTAGGAGCCATGAAAAATGAATTAGACCTAAATAAACTGCCTTCCACCCTTGATAGTTTCAATAAATGGGAGGGCGATGAGCCCTTTGAGGACCATGCTGGTCCTTTCTTCATGCGCGCGCCGACGGATGGCCTACCCTACTTGGCTGGCTTCAATCCTGAGGAACGCCATATGAATGGCGGTGGTATGCTGCATGGTGGTTTATTGATGGCCTTTGCCGATTATTCGTTATTTATAATCGCCAAGGATATTATTACTCAAGATCATTGCGTAACGGTCAGCTGCCATACGGATTTTATGCGCGGCGCTGGGCCGAAAGCTCCAGTTTTCGCCTATGGTCAAGTATCCAGAAATACGCGCAGTTTGATCTTTATTCGTGGTCAAGTTGTAACGCGCGATGAGGGTGAATTAGCTAGCTTTACAGGGATTATTAAGCGTTTAGGTGTTAAATAGGTTCAGTCGACGGCCAAAAATGGCTAAAACTGAGCAATATTATTCAAAAATTGACAATTCGGGAGGTGCGTCATGTTTTTATATCCTTTAACTGGGATTGTTACCCTACTAACAATTTTCATTGCAATTGGTTTGGGGTTCCGTGTCGGAAAAGCGCGCCGGGAACACTCTATTGTCGCTCCTTCCATGGATGGGCCGGAAGCTTTTAATCGCGTGGTTCGTGTGCAGGCGAACACAATTGAGACGGTTGTTTTGTTCTTCCCCGCTCTATGGCTTTTTGCTGTGAGCTTTGGCGATGTCTATGCCGCGGCCGTGGGCGTGTTGTATCCGCTTGGGCGTATCATTTATGCGAATGCTTATTATAAAGCGGCGGATAAACGTAGTTTAGGCTTTCTGATTGGGTTTATTTCCCATATTATCTTAATTATAGGTGGGCTGATCGGTATGGGCCACGCGGCACTTGCTCTGTACCTATAAATTAGGATATCTCCCTAAGCAATTGTTACAAAATATAATTCTTAGGTAAAAAGTTGGTTTGGGTTCCTCAGTGCGTATCCTCGTTCTGATGAACATATTTGAGGAGTATAAGGATATGGCTGATTTGTCATTGACCCCGATAACGGGGGCTTGTGGTGTAGAGATTGCTGGCGTTCAGGTTGGCAATTTAAGCAATTCAGAATTCTCATCGGTTCATGATGCTTTAATGCAGTATGGCATGGTGTTTTTCCGCGATCAGGACTTAACCTTGGAGCAGCAGGTTGAGTTTGGCCAAAAGTTTGGATCGCTAGAAGTTCACCCTATTGTTGATGGTATGGATGGCGCGCGTGAAATCACCAAGGTTCTAAAACCAGCTGGCGAAAGCGCGTCTTTCGGCACAGGCTGGCATACTGATAATTCATTTTTTGAAAAGCCAAGCATGGGTTCGGTTCTCTATGGTAAGACCATTCCGCCCGTTGGGGGAGATACATTATTTGCCAATCAATATTTGGCTTATGACCGCCTCTCAGACAAGATGAAGGAAACTTTATTGGGGATGAATGCCGTGCATTCGGCATCGCGTGCCTACACCACGGAGACGACGAAAGACAAATATGCCAAAAATGCGGCCATTACCTACACATGGGATGACAGTATCATGGACGAAGTCGTTCATCCGGTCATTCGCACCCATCCTGTGACAGGTCGCAAGGCGCTTTATGTAAATGATATGTTTACGTTGCGAATTGAGGACATGTCTGAGGCTGAATCGCGCGGCTTGCTCGACTATTTGTTCCAACATGCAACTCGCCCAGAGTTCTGCTGCCGTGTGCGATGGACGCCCAATGCGGTGGCTTTATGGGATAATCGTTGTATGCAGCATTATGCGGTTGATGATTATCAAGAATATGAGCGGTTGATGTATCGGGTTACGATCGAGGGTGACCGTCCGGCGTAATATAGCGTTTCGAATGTGGGATCTTTAATGAGCATTGCAACGCAGTCTTACCTGCGATTTTTAATTATTGATGGTTATGATCGTCCAGCCCGCCAGGAAATGGCGGAATCTGGCGCTTCTGTAGCGGGTCAATTATATCAAAAAATGCTGCAAAGCCATCGCCCTGAGGCTAAATCTGACATCATCTTTCCTGCCGATGCCGATAGCGAGCTCCCCGCTCCTTTGGAAAGCTATGATGCAATGCTTTGGACCGGCTCCAGCCTTACTGTTTATGACGATATCCCTCAGGTAACTCGCCAAATTGAGTTGGCGCGCGAAGGCTACAAAGCTGGGGTTCTGGCCTTTGGCTCGTGTTGGGCATTGCAAATTGCTTGCGTGGCGGCTGGTGGTTCGTGCCGTAGAAACCCGAACGGCCGAGAGTTTGGCTTAGCCCGCAAGATTTTATTGACCCAAGCTGGCCAAGAAAGCCCCTATTTCGCTGGACGAAACCCGGTTTTTGATGGTTTCTCCAGCCATTTTGACGAGGTTGAGAGTTTACCAACTCATGCAACTATCTTGGCGGGTAATCACCACACCAATATTCAGGCCGCGAACATCCATTTCGATAAAGGTCAGTTCTTTGCGGTGCAATATCACCCTGAATATGACCCAAGTGAAATTGCTGGATTGGCCCGATTTAGGGGGGGTGGTTTAATTGCTGAAGGGCGCTTTGAAAACCAATCTAGGCTTTCTGAATTTATCAATAATATGAATATATTAAATGATAAACCTAAACAGTTGGATATACAGTGGTTATACGGTATTGATAACGATGTTTTGGATGTAAGCGTGCGTCACAATGAGTTTGCCAATTGGCTGAATTTGCATTTTGGGAATACACGTTAAGCGGGCTATGCCATTTACACTAAACATACTCGGCACGAATGGCGTTATATTTAGGCGCTGAATTTGAGCACTTACAAATGATACGCGTTTTAGTATCGGCTCAACTTCCCTCTCCAATATTTCCGTGCTTCTGCTTTAGTGTTGGTCCCGCCACCCTTTTTTATTAGCCCCACTACCCTAGCCAATTCGCTTTTCAGCAGCCTTTTCTTATTTTTTATCGCTCCGATTAATGATCTTTGTTATCGCCCTCTTCACTTCTCTAGAAGCTTAATTGACGCAGCAATACGCCAAACCGTGTTCTAAATGTCACAGCGCTCGTAAAAATACAATCAATTGTATTTACCTGTTGCAATCGATTGTAATTTGCATAATTTACTATGGATAGTTGTCTTATTTATAAATGGTGAGGGTCGTTGCGGCCATATTTGCTGCAGCATAAATAAAAGGAGAAAGTAAAATGAAGAAGAGTATTGGCAGAAAACTGCTGTTGACAGGCGTTCTATTGAGCGGCGTGTCGGGAGCTTCTTTCGCACAAGAAATTGTTGATCAAATAATTGTTACGGGCGTCGCTCAAGGTGTAACCAAGCTGGAATCAACTTCATCCGTTACAGCATTATCCTCGGATGAAATTGAGAACCGCGCGCCGCGTTCCACAGCTGAACTGTTCCGCGGTATGCCAGGCATTCACGCTGAAGCAAGCTCAGGCGATTCGAACACAAATATTAAAGTTCGCGGTCTACCGATTAGTGCCGGCGGCTCACGTTATGTATCATTTCAGGAGGATGGCTTCCCTTCCCTCCTGATCGGCGATATCGCTTTCGCTACTGCAGACAGTTTTATTCGTATTGATAAGACCATTAGCAGTGTGCAAGCAATTCGCGGTGGCACATCGGCAACATTAGCTGCGAATGCTCCTGGTGGTATTATCAACCTGATTTCCAAAACAGGTGAAGATGCCGGCGGAACCTTCACGGTGTCATCGGGTACAGATTACAATAGCAAGCGCACTGACTTTGAATATGGCGCCCCAATATCTGACATTTGGAACTATCACGTTGGTGGGTTTTACCGTTCAGGTGAAGGGCCTCGCGATGCGGATAGCAGTGCTGAGCAAGGTGGTCAAATCAAAGCAACTCTATCTGGTCAGTTAGAAAACGCGACTGTTAAAGTACATTTTAAACATCTGAGTGACACAACCCCAACATACTTGCCTATACCAGCTCAGTATAATGGCGGAACCAGCTATGCGCCACTTGGTGTTAATCTCGAGAGCGGAACAATGTTCCTCGATACAGTTGATTACGTGAATCGTCGTGACGGCACGGAAGGCATCAATGGCGATGGCTTCGAAGCTGAGGTAACATCCCTAGCACTGGTTCTAGATTATGATGTTTCAGAGGACACAAAACTTGGTTTCCGTCATCGTACAGCTGAAATCGAAGGCAACTTCGCTTCACCATTCCCTGCTGGAATGACTGATGATGCTGCGGGAACATATGCAGAAATTGCATATTTCAATACAAAGCTTCGTGATATGGGCAACCAGTTTACTGAATTTAGCGTTTCCCATGACTTAGGAATGGCTTCGGTTAAGCTAGGCTATGCGATAGATCAACAGACGGTTAGCACGGATTGGAACTTCAATCAGTACTTCCGTCGTTTGGACGGATCACTATCGGTTTTTGATAGTGGAACCTCTGTGGGTGGCGTTAGTTATGACGGTGCTTTTGGTGGATGTTGTACACGTGCTTATGAATTTGATGTTGAGGGCAACTCGCCTTACGTAGCCATTAACGGCGGCCTTGGCAGAATTTCATGGGATGCAAGTTTTCGTCAAAACTCATATGATATAACGGGTTCATATGCTGAAGCAGCAACGTCTGCTCCGCAAGATATCAATGGAAATGGTATCATTGAAGCAAATGAACAGGCGGTCCTCTCGATAGGCGCTTATAATTCCGCCGACATCAGTGTCGACTTCGATAGCTGGTCCGTAGGCGCTAATTATGAACTGGATGAAGGCCTCGCTGTATTCGCTAACATATCTGATGGTGGCAGTGTAACAGCTCCAGACCGCGTTACCGGCAGCATCAGTAGCGGTGCAACGATCGATGAGGCTTATTACAGCCAAGTAGAGCAATACGAAATCGGCCTGAAGTATGTTGGTGATAATGGTTCATTATTCATCACCTACTTCAATGCGGATACAACTGAGGCGGCTCAATACGAGGTTTCAAGCCAAAGTGTTATCGACAATTCGTTTGAAGCCGATGGCTTTGAGGTTGAAGGCAATTATGAACTAGGTAATGGTTTTGGTGTCGCTGGATCTATAACGTTTACAGATGCAGCAATTTCAGCGTCTGCTACTGCCGCCAATATTGGCAACAAACCGCGCCGCCAAGCTGACTATATTCTCAATATCTCACCATATTATGAAGCAGAAACATGGGATGTTGGTTTGAATATTTTTGGTTCTGATGACGTCTATGTGCAAAATAATAATGATCTGAAGTTTGATAGCTATCAGCTTGTTAGCCTGTTTGCTAATTACGACATCAATGATCGCTTTCAGTTAAGCTTGAATGCTAACAACATCTTTGATGAGCTTGCTTTTACTGAAGGTGAAGAAGGTTCAGCAACTGCAGGTGACTATGTTCGTATTCGTCCGGTAAATGGTCGCACGACATCTGTGAGTGTAAAATACACTTTTTAGTCACTGCTACCTATAACTAGATTAAATGTTGTGACACTATAATTAAGCCCACCCGAAAACTCGGGTGGGCTTTCTTTTATAGTTTTTCTTTTCGTTAGGTTCGCTTAGTATCTATTTTGAGTTAAGGTCTTAACTTGTGTCGATTAGGATGCACCTTCGAAAGCTTTAAACTACGACTGGATACCGCTAATCCCATGACTAAAAACATTACTATGGCAGAGCTGGCAAACTTGGCAGGCGTTGATGTATCGACCGTATCCAGAGCGATCAATAATAGCCCCTTAGTCAAAGAGGCTACACGCCAGCACGTGCTAGAAATAGCCGATAAGACTGGTTATGAAATTAATGCCTCAGCTAGAAACCTACGGCGACAATCCAGCGAAACTATTGGAATGGTTATTCCTTTGCGCCCCGAGTCTGGGCAAACTATCTCAGACCCCTTTTTTCTTGAGATGGTAGCTGCCGTAAGTCATCGTGCATCCAAGCGCGGCTATGATTTAATTATCAACCTACCTGATGAGGAGCAATCTATCTCGGAGCGTCGATTATTAGGCACAGGAAAGGCCGATGGCCTGATCATTATTGGCCAGGCTGGTCGCGGCGAGCGGCTTATGTCACTCGGGAATCTCGAGAAAAAGGTTGTAGTATGGGGCGGGCGAACCGATGAGAGCGAGGTTACGATCGTCGGCAGCGATAATCGTAATGGTGGGTTTTTGGCAACGGATCACCTGTTGCGCTTAGGTAGAAAACGTATCTTGTTTTTAGGCCCGGTTGAGTTACCTGAAGTCGGGTTGCGCTTTGAGGGCTTTGTCGATGCTCATAGAAAATTTGGCGCTGATATCGACGAACGCCTGCAATTGTCAGTGGACTTCAACGCGGACGCTATAAAAGCGGAGCTGTCAGGCTTTATAGATAGTGGACTTTCCTTTGATGCGATTGTCGCCGCCTCAGACGTTCTAGCTATATCGGCCGTGCAAGCTTTGACGGAGCGCAACATTAATGTGCCTCGGGACGTAGCAGTAGTTGGATATGATAATATTGGGCAGTCTGCTCATTCGATTCCGAGCCTGACAACAATTGACCAGAACATCAAACATGGCGGCGAAATTATGGTCGACCTATTGTTGAAAAAACTCGATGGTGAGACAGTCAAAGATGAGCTTACGGATACACAATTGGTGATTCGTCAGTCCTGCGGATATAATTTAGCTAAAGCTTAGAAATTCAAACTTAACTTTTTGGCGAAACTTAGCTGACGCTCCGAACCCGCATTTTCTGTATATGGCCCCATGAGAACGAGACAACGCTCACTCATGTTGATGTCGATTAGGCTCGCTCCAAATATACAATCGGCATTCATAATTAAATTGTTAGGCATTACCGCGAGCCAAGGACTGTCCAGATCACGAGCTTGATAAAGCCGAAGTCCGTGCGTGACCTCGGAATCAGGTTGCCCCTCATAACGTCGGTCGCAACATGATATCATCATCACATAACTGCTCGTCGATTTATCAAAGTATATTTTGGGCACTTCCGCCTGCGTGAAATTCTCCGCGTCGGGCAAAATAATGGGCGGTAATAGCGTCTCCATTTCAATCATATTTTCAGTTTCACGCAAAACCGCATGCCCAATAGCTGAAGAGGATGGCCCGACCTTCGCGGCCCAGACGGCGCGCAAACGACTTTGTGCGTCATAGAACAAATATGGATCACGCCAAGCTAGAATCGGCCCCCCTGCTTCACCATATTGAGATCCGATATCTTCGATTGGGCCAAGATAGTATCCCGTATCGCGAATTAACTTGTAATCGCGAATTGGACAACAAAAAGGTTCTGATATTGACTGGTCCATCGCCTCAAAGGAGGAACCGTATCCGACACATAATGATTGTAAAAAACTTCGCCCTTCTGGAAGTTCGCGGATGCCGGTAAAGCCAAATGCATGCTTTCCGTTCCTTAGCTTTAGAATAGAACCACTCCAAATATTTCGAGCATCGGCACCGTCCATTACCCGCCCCGGGATGACCGAAACGCCCAAATCCTTCCAAGTTGTCGCCTTGTCTTTCGAGAAAAAATGGCGGACATGGAATGGGTATAGATTTCGGTCAGCTGGCTGAACCTCTATCCCGTCCGTATTGCTGCGGGCCAAGGCTAAACAATATAAATGGATGTTTTCTTCGTCTTGAGTGGTCCAAGAATCCCACAGCCATAGATCAGGATGACGAATTTCGCCCTCAAAGATCAAGTCGCATGGCGGTGGAACCAACACCTGATTGCAACCGGAACCCAAGGTTATGCTTTTGCCCGGCTGAGCGTTAGACATGTCGTCTGGTGATTTGTTTTTCATGATTATGATCTACGAATATTCAGATTGGTCAGCACTGGCCAGTGCCGTAGATGCCGGGTTGGTCAGCCAGTTCCACGTTGCCATAGCAAATAGAAGTCCCGCTAGAACCGTCGCAAATATGAACCCAGCTGTCATATCACCCCCACCAAATATGTCGCTCACAACAGCCATGATCAGAGGCGCAAAAGCTGCTGACACCGCTGTGAAGAATAATATCAGACCCGCCACCGCGCCATGATCACTTTTCGGATAGCAACTAATCCCTTTTGAATTTAGCGTTGGATAGATAACGGACATAAACAGACCCGATGCGGGTAGCAAGAATATCGCTGCGGCAATTCCAAAATAAACGCTGCCGATAAAACATAAGAATATTGCGCCAGAAAAAGTGAAGACAACGAGTTTCCAATCGAAAACTCCTAAAATAAAACTACCGAGGAAGCGACCGGCCGCGCGTAAAATGAAGAAGATCATTACCGCATACGCGGCTACAAAGTTTGCATGAGGGCTGCCAGAAAACCCTTCTAAAAATGTTGGTAACCATACAAAAATAGAAACCTCACAGGCAACATAAAGCATAATAGCGATTGAAAAGCTTAAAACATAGCGACTAGAAATTAAGGAAATTGTATGGCCGAATGATGATCTATTTTCTCCATCCTTATTTAACTTCGGCGCCGGATATTTAGTAAACATGGCGACAATGATCATGAGAAGACACAGACAGGCGGCGACAACATATAGCCAGGCCCAAGATAAACCCCTCGATGTAAGCCAAACGACAAGCATAGGCCCCACGATCGCCCCGAGCCCAAAAAAACCTTCCACTGCATTCATTTTGGCTGTGTGATCTTGGGTTGACTTAGCGATATCGCCAATTAATGCCAAAGCTGCCGTCTTAAAAACGCCTATCGCTAGCCCCGATATAAAAAGCAAAGCTAGGTAAAGATAAAAACTTTGTCCAATAATGAAGAGCGCGCTCGAAACGCCATAAGCAGTTAGGCCCATTATAATAGTACGCTTTCGGCCAAATTTATCAGCAAGAAAGCCAAGCCCTACGCCACTAGCCGCGATTGCTACCATTGTTGCCCAGTGAAATGCGCTAGCCTGAACATTGCTAAGGCCCATAACGCCCTTGCTTATTCTGATTATTTCTCCCACGGCGTCAGTGGTCATGGCAAACATGAAAAACATCATATATGTCAGACTGGCTACCAAAACATAGGATACGACTGGAACCGCCGAATTTGCTTGTTCGTTGTTTTGCATTACCGTGATCCTTCTAACTGAAACATGATTATAAAGCAGAATTTATAAGATTACAAACGATTGTATAACTTAATATTCATGACTATGATGACAAAATTGCGATTTAGAGTGCATAATTGATAAATATGCAGAAAGGCTAAATGTGACACAGACCCAAACAATCCATGCAGGCGTAGATGCTGGAGGGACGACCTTTAAGTGCGGTATCTATGACGCATCTGGGCAACTTTTGGAAAAGCAACGCTTTGGCGCGTCGCAACCTTACGAAACCGTCGATCAATGCCTTGAGTTTTTCGCTCGCAACACGGCCAAACTTGGCGCAGACCTGTCTAGTTTTGGAGTTGCCAGCTTTGGGCCGTTGGAACTTGACCTTAGTTCTGCACAATATGGAAGCATTCTCGATACACCTAAACCAAATTGGAGCCATGTTAATTTACGTCAGATGTTTGCCGAAAAATTGGGCTTCCCTGTGGCAATTGATACGGATGTAAATGGTGCCTTATTGGCAGAAATGACGGAAGGCTCAGCTATAGGCGTTAAGTCCGCCGTCTATACAACAATCGGCACCGGCATTGGTGCAGGGATATTCGTTAATGAAAATTGGGCCGGTCGCCCTAGCCATCCGGAATTTGGTCATATCTCTGTAAAGCGTCATGCGCAGGATGATTATGAAGGCGCCTGCCCCTTTCACAAGGACTGCCTCGAGGGATTAGCCTCAGCAACTGCCATGCAGAACAGGTTTGGCGATACGAAAGCGCTCACTCAAGATCATTGGGGCTGGGATATGGAAGCTTTTTACCTGGCTCAGGCTTGTGTGACCCAATTTTTAAGCTTACGGCCACAGCGCATCATTCTTGGCGGTGGGTTAATGCTCGCACCTTTTTTGATCGATAAAGTAAGAGGCGCGTTCAAGGCGCAATTAGCCTCATACATCCCCCTAACCGATCAAGATATACGAGAGCTTATCACGTTACCAAAACTGGGTGATGACGCTGGCCTTCGCGGCGCGGTCTTGCTTGGTATAGAAGCAGCACGGTAGCTGCCAGGTTCGGCATTTTTCAAAGCCCTAAACGTGGTCGATGTCGCCTTGCGCTTGGAGTTCTTTGAAATGGGCAATAAATTCTTCCAATTTATCTTCCGCAATCGCCCTGCGCATAGCAGCCATTAAGTCCTGATAGAAAGCCAGATTGTTCCAAGTTAAAAGCATCGCGCCTAAATATTCGCCACACCTATGCAAATGATGCAGATAAGCGCGTGAATATTGATTGGCCGCTGGGCAGGTTGAAGCCCCGTCGAGAGGTCTCGCATCAGCCGCGTGGCGGGCGTTTTTAATGTTTACCTTGCCGCGCCAAGTATAGGCGGTTCCATGTCTACCTGCGCGGCTTGGCATGACGCAATCGAACATATCAATACCGCGGCGCACCGCTTCAACAAGATCATCTGGTGTGCCAACGCCCATCAAATAACGTGGTTTATCCTCGGGCAGTGTCTCAACTGTAAAATCGAGAACTTTGAGCATGTTTTCTTGACCTTCGCCAACGGCAAGGCCGCCCACAGCATAACCGTCAAAGCCGATATCTTTTAACAGCTCCGCACTTTCATGGCGTAAATCTTCAAAAACGCTACCTTGTACGATACCAAATAGTGCATCGCCTAACCCTTGATCCATGGCCTCAAAAGCGGTTTTAGACCGCTCGGCCCAACGAGTAGAAAGATGCATAGACGTTTTCGCGTCCTCATAACTCACAGGAAACGGGGTGCACTCGTCGAGCACCATGCGAATATTGGCCCCCAATAATGTCTGTATTTCAATGCTACGTTCGGGGCTTAACATGTAAGTTTTGCCATCAATATGGCTCTGAAAAGAAACACCCTGCTCTGTCATTTTTCTTAATTTAGACAATGACATAACTTGGAAACCGCCACTATCAGTTAACACAGGGCCCTGCCATTGCATGAAATCATGTAAGCCGCCAAGCGCTGCCACTTCCTCAGCACCAGGGCGGAGCATCAAATGATAGGTATTCCCGAGCACAATATCGGCGCCCAGATCCTTGACCTGATCCATGTACATTGCCTTTACCGTGCCCGCAGTTCCAACTGGCATAAAGGCCGGTGTGCGGATATCTCCGCGCCAAGTTTTGATTTTACCTGTTCGCGCGCGACCACTTTTACCGCTAATTTCAAAATCCATTTAAATCTTCCAATTAGGCACGCTCCAAAAGGCAAGCGTCTCCGTACGAATAAAACCGATATCCCGTTTCTATAGCATGTTGATATGCGGCTTGCATAACCGGTAAACCTGAAAAAGCAGAAACCAACATAAACAGGGTGGAGCGAGGAAGATGGAAGTTCGTCATTAATAAGTCGACCGCCTTAAAACGATAACCAGGGGATATGAAAATATCCGTAGTCGCTGCAAAAGGCTGGATTAGACCGTTATCGTCGGCCGCGCTTTCAAGCAGACGCAAGCTGGTTGTTCCGACGGCCATAAGCCTACCCGTGCGTTGATTCATGATATCCGCATTGTCTTGGGTGATTTCTCCCCACTCCGCATGCATTTTATGGGTTGAAATATCCTCAACCTTTACCGGTAAAAATGTGCCGGCGCCAACATGAAGCGTTATCTCAACGATTTCCACTCCCTTGGATTGAAGCGTTTGTAATAGTTCAGGTGTAAAATGCAGGCCTGCGGTTGGTGCGGCGACGGCTCCCGATATCGAAGCAAAATAGGTTTGATAATCATCATTATCTTGAATATCAGGCGCTCGTTTAGCAGCTATGTAGGGTGGAAGTGGCATAGTGCCATGCTGCTCGAGCATGGCATCAAATTTATTGCCAACGTCTGAGAAGTCCAAAACAACGGAAGCTCCGTCACGGCTGATAACTCGGGCTGAATAGTCAGAAAACTCCACAACATCGCCAGATTTGAGGCGCTTGGCCGGCCGAACGAAACTCGACCAATGCCCAGCCTCGGTAAGCGGCTCTAGTAAAGTAACATCAACATTAGCCTGACTGTCCTGCCTATGTCGTACCCCCCTTAAGCGTGCTGGTATAACCTTCGTATTATTCACGACCACAACATCACCTTTTTCCAAGTGATCCGGCAGGTTGAATACGCTTTGGTCCGATAGCTCACCTGACTTCGCCAAGCACAATAACTTGGCGGAATCGCGCGGAGAGCTCGGCCGCAATGCGATCGAGCTCTCCGGTAATTCAAAATCGAATAAGTCTGCTTTCATAAGCCGACAGATTAATTCGCGAGACGAAGACTGATAATTTTATCAGGGTTCGCAGGTGGCTCACCCTTCTCGACAGTGTCGATATGATCCATACCTTCAGTAACTTGACCAATAATCGTGTACTGACCGTTTAACCAAGTCGCGTCTTCAAAACATATAAAGAACTGACTATTTGCGCTATCAGGGTGCTGCGAACGAGCCATGCCAAGCGTGCCACGTTTAAATGGTTCATTAGAGAACTCAGCCCGCAAATCAGGATAATCCGATCCCCCCATGCCGGTGCCGGTTGGATCGCCTGTTTGTGCCATAAAGCCATCGATCACGCGGTGAAAAATGATCCCATCATAGAATTTTTCGCTAATGAGTTGCTTGATGCGCTCAACGTGTTTCGGAGCAAGGTCTTCGCGCAACTCAATTGTGACCGTTCCCGTTTTTAATTCCATCAACATAATATTACTCTTTTCTAAAGCAGAAGCGCCTCCAGCGAGAGAGAGCATGACCCCACTCAATAGAACCAACCAAAACTGTCGCGTAAAATGCTTCATTTTTCTATTCCTACTCAACGTTAACTACTTAACTTCTCAAGTTATGTTTGTCCATAAAAAGGCCCTGAAAGATTACTTAAAAGCGCTTCTTCAGACCTTTTGCCACATTCGCTGGCACGAACTTTCTAACATCTCCACCCATCGCCGCTATTTGGCGAACTAGAGTGGAGGAAATGCTCGAAACCTCGGGCGTAGCCGCCAAAAACACAGTTTCTATATTAGGGCGCATCGATTTATTCATTGCCGCCATCGGCGCCTCGTAATCAAAATCAGTAACAGATCGTAAACCGCGGATCATAATCGTTGCATTTACTTCCGTCGCAAAATCAACAACTAGGTTATCGAAGCTCTTTACTTCAAGCTTAACGCCCATTTTCTTAGCCTTATCACCAAGGCAATCGAGAATAAAACCCCGCCTCTCCTC
>Ga0209137_1003379_pt1 | contig 13402 bp, 26 predicted proteins | sample SaaInl5LU_22_DNA_FD_184642 | JGI IMG/M metagenome (GOLD analysis project Ga0209137, IMG submission 184642) | Marine microbial communities from expanding oxygen minimum zones in the Saanich Inlet - ESP_105LU_22_DNA (SPAdes) (version 2) | ecosystem: Environmental > Aquatic > Marine > Intertidal... | reverse complement strand
TGAGTCGTAAACATAGAACCAAATGCTTCAGATGTTTGTACTTTAGCCATTATGCCACCTCATGATTACAATTGAATTCAGCATAAGCCACGTTAAGATCATCCATAGTGCAACAAAGACTTAGCAAATACCGAGCATTGCCCTTTGATGTCAAATTTGCAATGTAGTCAAACAGGCCATAGTACTCCATCTGGTACTCGTATTGCTCGACACTGGTAATGCCCTGCTCTGCCCAATGAGCAGGATCGGTAACAGTCATACCGTAATAAGATCCAGGATTTTCATCCATCCACTTTTTACCTTCGGCATTCTTTGCTTCGATATGAGCCTGTAATTCGATTTGTGATTTGCTAAACATAATGAACTCCTCTTTTTCATTTGATAGATATATTATACACTAGTTTTTAGGTAATGTACACAGTTAATTTCACTTTTTTTTATTTTTTTTAATATGGTTTTCCCATGCCGTCTACACCAGATACCACAATTGGTGGGCACTCACATACTTTAGTTGTAGCAATCTGACTAGTCAATTCATCAATTCGCTTATATGCATTCTGTAATTGACCTTGAAGTTCTTTTACATTGTTTTCAAGAAGTTCAATATGTCCGTCTCTATTCATAATTTCCCTCCGAAAAAGTTCCGTTTCCGATTGTTGGTGATCTTGAAATTCTGCCATTGTTTTAATAAAACCTCCTGTAATTCATATGCTTCTATCTCCCATGGTAGATTCATATATTCTTCATGACTGCTGTAAAAATTGCATTCAGTAAAAAACTCTTTATAAACTAATTGCTTAACGTGTACCATCTCATGAAAAATAGTGGTTGTAAAGTCATCATTTAAGCCAAGTTTTTTATCGATATCTATTTGAAATTCTCTTATACCAATATCGAGACACGTGCCATGATAGCCCTTTAACTTCATAAGACTGATATTTACTTCACATTTTTTGATACGAGGCATTAGAGATTTCCATGCAAACTCTGCGCATTCAAAGGCAATCTCTCTTTGTCTTTTACTTCCGCCTTCTACAAAAATCATAATCAGCTCCCTTTTCGATTATAGATTTATTATATCATGCTTTTGCGCGCATGTACACAGTTATTTTACATTACGCCATCAGCAGGAGGTTGCCAATCTGGTTCATTTAATTTTTTAGTTGGAGTAGGAATTTCGCCTCTTTTACCGTACTTTTCAATCACAACATTATCACCAACTTTAAATTTAAGATTGTTATGCATATGATGTAAAACAAATTCACACTTATGTTCTTTGCCTGTCCCATTGAAATCTTTAAACATGTTTTGCCAAAGAGGTCTCCAATTAGTAGCCAATCGATTATTATTCATATTACCACGATCTGAATTAATAACAAGATCAGTATAACTTCTTAAATTAAAATCAAAGATTGAATCAAATCCATACATATGGATTCTCTCTGCCTTTAGGTGCTGTGCTGCAAAGTATACAGCCATGTGACCACAATTAAAATCTGTATAGTTGGCGGCATACTTAGGCAATTTAGTATAGAACATTTTAATTTGACCAGTTTTTTGCATATGAAAAGTTGGATTCTTTTCCATGTACACTTTTGGTCTTGCACCTAAAATCCATTCACCAGGTACTTCCACGCCGCCTTTATGAATAGTCTTCATCATCTTAAAGTCTACCATACATGAAGCATATAGGTTATCAATATTAAATGGAGCCAAATTGCACGCCAACTTTAAACCTTTTCTTGGCGCTTCATTATAAAAAACTGCGGCATCACCATTACCAATAACGTGTACAGTTCTAGCCATTTTGTATAACCTCCGAAATTTTCATTAATCCTCTAATACGATCATTACCTTTTGCACCCGTCCAATGCATAATCTTTTTATTGGGGCTGTCTTCACCATCAGCTTCAACCTGCAGTCTTAGCCAATTATATTCATTTGGCAACTCATTTATATATGTCATTTTGGTAATAGGATTGAGAATAGAATGAAGCACTTCTTGATCTCCGTCTTTAGGATTCTCTTGTACAGAAGTTGCCCACTGTCTTAAAATATCGGGTTTTTGATAAAATCCTACAACACCGGAATTATGCCATTCTTCTTTACGGCGTTTTAACCATGGTCTATCGATTGCCATTGTCAGTTTGTTTGGTACCACATAATTAAACATACCTTCAATGTTACCAAGTACATGACAATCTGTATCAATCCAAAAGCATGATTTACCAGGTGCAGCATACATAGCGGCTGGTTTTAGAAACCAACCTTTTAATTCTTCTTCGGGTTTTAGATTAAGAGTACAGAATGTTGCAAATCGAGAACGCACTAATCTCAGCATATTCTCTGACATACCAAAATCAGCAATAGCAACTGGAAGTTTATTATGTTTAAAGTAATTTTCTAGAAACCATGGCAATTGCCATTCAGTTTTCTCATCACAACCGGTAATAATTAATTTTTCGGGCATCTTAGGCATCGATTATCTCATATCCATCTTTATAATTGTGTTTTGCTTGACAGCCGTCTTCTTTTTGGATTGTAGTAAAGCTATCTGCAGCCATACATACCCAAGGATAATATTCTTGTAACCATGGAAAATTATTTAAATTAATAAACACATCTGCCGGAGACGCGTGGGTTTGTGCCTTTTTAATAAACTCTTTTGCACCATTTGGATTAACCATGTAACCATGCGCGCCGCCAAAATATTGCTTTTGAACTAACCCATCTACTCCTATTTTAATTGGTGTATTGTATTGTCCATATGACGGCTTTGAAAATGTCAAGCATCCATCAAACTTTTCATAAATAGGAACTTCGCCAGTTACAATTGCGTCATGTTCAAATATTACAATTGTTTCATCATTTTTCACAGACATTTCCCATAGAGAATGATGTGAAAGAAAACACGCCATACAGTTTTCTAGACGAGAATATCTTTCAACAAAACCGTGCGGAGAAATACCTTTTTTATGTAAGATTTCCCAAGGTTTATCTTTAGGAGTAAATGCAGTATGATGCTCAACATATAATCCATATTTTTCTGCAGATTTCATACAGCGCATCGCTGCTTGTACAGACTTATCATTGTCCATAATTGTTATAACGAAGGCTTTCATATCAATACACCGTTGTTGATGGGAGTCCTTGGACTCGAGTAAAATAAACTTTAGTTACACCCATACGAGGAATAATCTGTTTGCACATCAAAGCATCATTCGGCCATAGACCGTGATCCATTACTGCCTTCAATAGATTATTAGCTCCAGCAGGTTTAATTATATATGCTGAATTTCCAGCTAATCCTTGTGGAACATTAAATTCATCAATATCTGGCACAGGTTGGATCCAGGCTGGTTTACTCTGTATAATATCGTGGAACTGATGTGCCCGTCGAGTAGCTGATGCTGGACTATTAATTCCAATAATGTCATAGTTACTTTTAAGAATTGACTTATAATCGAGTTTATGAATAAAGATAGCATCATGCTCTAAAATAAGAATTGGCTCATTAAGCGTATTACACTTATGCCATAACAGCCAATGGCTCAGTGCACACGCAATTCTATTTTCTTTTACTTCAGTTTGATAAGCAGACTTAATTAAACCAGTTTTAAGATCCGTTTCTTTACCTTGCCATGGATACTTCCACTTGAGACCGTTACCGGCCATAATTGTATAAACCATTGAACCAGTAATTGCGTCAAATTTCTCGATAGTAAAATCGTTGTTAAATTTTTTAGATGATGCAATTAAATTTTCAGCACCTTTTTCTGATACAACATTGTCATCTAAAGTAATTACAAAAGACTTCATAATCCCTCGGCATTTAATTTAAGAAATTGCTCATGCTGATGTTTACGATAGATGTATACATTATCACCAAATTTATTAATAAGATATTCTACCATTTCATTTTCAATATTCATATCAAAACCAGATAACTTATTGCCATGGAATTCAATATATAAATCATCAATCCAGTCAATAACACCCGACTCTTTTAGAGCATCTACTATCTCATATTCACCGCCCTCAATATCAATAACCATACAAATTTGATCATCTTGTGCGCAAGTATTCTTTATATATTCGCAAATATCAACAACAGGTACTTTTTCCTGTTTTCCTAAATTACCAATCTTTGCTCTCTTTAAAGAGAATCCATTTTGATTGTGTCCTTTATAGAACGTGCCAGTGCCATTAAAAGTGCCAGCAGCCGCTTCAACCACTGTTATTTCTGGATATCTTTTTTTCAATTTCGATGAGCGGTCGGTGTTTGCTTCAAAGGCATGTATTGACCAGTCTTTATGTGACTCATTAAGTTCATAAAATCCTTTAATATCATCGCCAGATCCTGCTCCTAGGTCAAAAAACGTATTCATTATTTTCTTCCAATCACGCTATATCCTACATTCTTAGGATAATGTTCAAGTACTTCCCAATCTTTATTTTTGTCTATAAATTCTACTACGGCGCGCTTTACTCCTGGTATAGAAGCAGTATCATGAAAGACAATATATTTCTTTACTGAACTTCCATGTAAAGCCAATTCTTTTTTACAGTGATCATACGTATGACGTGAATCAATTAATAGCATATCAACATCGCTCACTGTACGTGCGTGCAATGAATCAGATTCAATAATATCAAGCTGAATATTTTTAAGCATACAATGTGTTTCAAATATTTTTTGATTTGGTCGAATCTTATAATGATCCATATCAACGAGAGTCACACGTTTAAAACCAGCAAAAATAGCTGCAGCGGCGGTTGCACCCTGATGCGTACCAAGCTCTTTATACGACTCACATCCTTCTGCATATTTTTTAATTGCATCATGATGCGCACAATATTCTTTACCGTGATGAGCTTCTTGTTGAGAGCGAATTGAACTATAAAACTGATCGAGGGTAATAATTCCTTCAAGAACGGCGGTAAGCATTAAAATTTACTCCAAATATTTTTAGTGGCTGTTGTATCAAAATCAAATCCAAAAGTATCTATATCTTTTTTATACCAGTCTGCTACAATTTGAATGGTTTGCGGCGTATAGATAGTTCGATAGTCTTTATTAAGCCCAGTTACGTTGCGGGATCTAGGCATATCCATAATTTTAAGATATGATTTAAGATCAAATGCAAGTTTTTCTTGTCTTAGAATATCACAGCAAATGTTGTCATTTTCATCTATAACATAATCTAATTGATTGTACCATCCACGAATAGCTCTATGCCACATATATGGTTTATTTGCCCACTTATGTCTTTCTTCTAAAAATGCTTCGAATGAAGAAATGTCTGCATAGTCAGGTGGATTTTTCTTTTCAATCTCAATTGTCTTCTTTGCAAAAAAGTAGCGTGATACTACTCGATCCCACGGATTACGTATAATCGTAAATGCCTGATATTGTTGTCTTAATTTAACCTTAAAATCTTTCCAGCGAGCATGCGCAAATCCGTGGTGATCACCAATTGCATTCATAGTCTTTAAAAGATCTTCTGTGTATTCTTTATTAATATGCGTTTTTGGACTAGCGTCAATCACATAACAGCTAATTTCTGGATTCAATCTAATTGTGCATCCAGCATTCTTAGGAATATGTACAAATAGTTTTTTATCAAGCAACATGAGTCATTAATTCTTTTATATTTTCGCCGCGATTTGGCAATTTATCTTTTAGAAAGAAGTGTACAAAATTAGCTTCTTTTATCTTGTCGTTATCAATTGCGGTATAAAGGGCATTCCATTTCCAGTTCATTTTCTCAACAGTCATACCACACGTATTAACCCAATAATTAAGTAGAGTTTGATCGGTAGACCATTTATATGGTCCCATGCCATCTACAAACATTTTAAACTCTTGTCTACGAATAAATTGTTCTGGGGTTTGACCATTAAGATATTTTGCAAATGATTTATTCATAACCATCATGCCCATGTTCATAAATGGGAAACCACCATGGGCATCGCGTTTCCATGGAATTTTAGGTAAATTACCATATTGCATTCTAGAATAATTTTGAATTTTTTGTGCGTACCAAGGCATGATAGGCATAGAGCCTTCTACGACACCACCAAAATCAGAACCAACTTTTATATCCTCAAAGATGTTTGGTGAGTTTGGCCGAATCCAGATATCTGCATCGATAATAGCAATTTGATCATACTTGTCAAAATAAGAAAAGGCGTTTTCCTTCTCATAGATAGGAAGGAATCCGCCATGTTTCTCATATGATTCTTTACTACGATTTGTAGTAAAGATATCTGGTTTAATTTTAAGGATAGGCACTTGTTGGACAATATGATCAATATTATGTTTATCGCAGTATTTTGCAACAGAACCAATACAGTGATGATATAGTCTAGACTTTGCGCCAACAGCAACCTGGTAAATCAATCTTTTCATAATTACTCACTTTATTACATAACTAATATTATATATCTACTTCTTAGGTGGCGCTGCTTTACCTTTGACTGCATCAGCACCAAAAAAGGCGGCAACCAAAACAGAAATAGAGACAAAATAAGTTGGAGCAATATCACTAATGAGTTGTGCTGCTTTATCCTGTCCCATAATCGTAGTGATTAAGATAATGGCAGGATAGAGTAACATACCAAATAATGCAAACCAAGTCATTTTTCTCATAGCATCTCTTTGTGCATCTGCATCTTCAAGTTCTTTTCTTCTGAACTCAAGGTGCATATCAAGCTCTTCTGCAGTGATATGGCCATCACCATTGGTGTCAGCATCATCTAGACCATCAATAGTCTTCCGTGCTGCTGCTATTGCTTCCTTCGTCGGCTCTGTCATTATAGTACTCCGTTATGATTACCTCTGCAATTTGCAGAGCTTTTGTGAATCCATCACGAAGTGAATTAGACTTATGCCCATTGTCAATAAACCAATTAAGACTATTTATATCAGAACCTGAATATCCTTCAGCAAATTTAAAATCTGCTGTAATATTTTCAAACTCTGTTCTTAAATTCAATAGTTCACCGATTTGCATTCTGTAGTGCCTCTCTAATAGCTGGAAATAAATATTCATTAGTATCATCTTCATTACACTGGAAGCGAATACCAATACCGCCAGCTTGATTCCAACGATCAATATTTTGTAGTTTATCATCAATCAAAATATTACGCGTACGATCTAATTTATTCATTGCATACTTATGCTTATTAGAAGTAAAGATCATATTCTCTACTAGAGGTGGAGTAATATCCCAACGCTCTAACCACAGTCTTTTCCAATAAGCTGAGTTCATGATATCACCTCGCATTGGTGATGAACAGATACCCCAATCACCATCAGAAATTTCTTTGACAAATTTAACAATTGAATTTGTCTCAGGAAAGATATCAAGATTGTAAAAGAAGTCAGTATTAGATAGAGTAGCAAAGGCAATTTCACGGTCTTGAATTGATTTCCAATGGTCAACACCAAACTTTTTAGCTACACCGCCAAAGAAATCGGCAATCACGCCATCCATATCTAGATAAATTGTCATTATACAACCCTTCCATTTGCAATGATAGAAGACATCATCAGCCGAACTTGCTTGAGGCGAGACTCGAGACGCTTGATAACTTTTTCGTTTTGAATTGGACGAGATGTTTCTTCCATCAGCCAAACTGGAATAACACGAAGCATACGCTCGACACTTTCACGCTGTCTGTCAGGTGTTAGTGTATTAATCATTCGCTTATATGCTGCGTTTGAAATTGGCTTATTCATAATATATCTCCTCTTTTCATTTTATAGATATATTATACACTATTTTGAAGCAAATGTACACTAAAAAGTGCATTTTGTTTTCATTTAAAAACAACTACTTATAAATTAATGCCCAAATAGTTTACGGCGGTCATACTCTTTTTTAGTGTTGATGAGCATCTTAATGTGATTATCGCGATGCTCCTTAAAAACCAAAGGTTCATTATCATCTACATCCATAATAACTACTGTATTTGTGATTGGTATACCAGTACGTTCTTCCCACATAACAGCATATCCAGCCATTTGTGCAAAGTAACTTGATATCCATTCTTTTTTCTTTACTCGTTTAGATGTTTTAAAGTCTACGATAGAGGGTACACCATCAAACTCAGCAACACAATCGACTCTACCAGCGAGCCCAAGATGAGCAGAATAAAGAGGTACCTCAAGACCAAATATTTTTCCAAGTCTTTCATCAAGGATTGGACGAACATTTTCGAGAGATTGTCTAATGTGTGGAAGAAATTCATTTGTGTCTTCATTTAACAAATACCTTTCAATAATTGAATGTACTAGAGTACCGCGCCCGGCCGCCTTAGTACTTACCTTATTAGCTTCTTCTTCACCCACACGAGCTCGCCATGCACGTATAGAATCTTCGCTTAAGATACTTAATACTGTTGTAATACTAGGGTACCGAGTACCGTCAGGAGTAACATATGTTCTACCTGTTGACTGTGTATCTGCAACCAAATCATTGTATCCAAGATCGACGGTTTCATGTATAAACTCCATTATTTGTAACCTAACATTTCTTTTGCCATAATATAGTCTCGAAGGAAGTCAGAACGAACAATGTCCTGCCAACCAAATTGAATAATAGTAAAGTGTTTCAGATGCTCAACAATTCTTAAGAATTTTTGCACACCTTCTTTTTCATATCCATCTTTAAAGTCTGACTGATTATAATCTCCACTAAAAATAATACGACAGTTTTCACCAACGCGAGTAATAACGGAATCGAGTTCATGAAAGTTAAGGTTTTGCATTTCATCTACAATGATAACGGCATTATCAATTGTCATACCTCTGATGAATGATGTCGTATGAAACTCGAGCTGTTTTGACGTCACAAGCCTATTATATCCAGCATTATCACCAATAAGCTGTGTGCACATTCCCTGATATATCAATTCGTATGGAGCTTTCTTTTCATCAAGACTGCCTGGTAAATATCCTATATCACGGGTAGGTACCACAGATCTAAATAATAAGATCTTATTATATGGTGCTGCCTTTTCCAACATTGCTTCAAGTGCTAGATACATAGCAACAAAAGTTTTCCCAGTACCAGCAGATCCCGCTAAGACTAGATTATCACCGTCATCCCATGCTTGATAAGCCTTTATTTGATTTTCAGTAATTGGTTCATGAATTACCAAATCATTGAGTGTAGCTTTTGATTTACTGGTCATGTTTTAATCTTACTATGTTTACCGGCACCTTTGTCTATCCTTTTTAAAAGATCTTTCCAGCCATCACCGGTTTTTGAATTAGCGTGCGTCTTAAGAGATGATACAAAAGATGGTGTTGATAGCACTTTAATTAAGTCTGGTTGTGCATTAAGTATCTCTTGTAATTCACTATAAGAACATGTGATATCGTGCTCTTTTTGAGTCTTAATATCTTTTAATGTGTAAGTTGGCATCTTCTCGAATCTCTTCCTTTATAGCAGCAACTCTTTTTTCCATCCAACTAATAGCAGTATTAATATGGCCTGTGTCATGTGGCTGCAAACATGATTTTGCATATGTTACTTCATTTTCAATTACTTCAATTTGATCCAATTTATCCATTACATTTCTCCATAAACCATTTTGGTACAGGACGCTTTGTCCAGGCCATTTTAAATCGATCTTGTTTTGTTTGATAAAAAGCTCTGTAAGACTTAACAGGATCCCCCCAGAAAAAACATTCGGGATTTGACTTCATTGCAAGAGGAAATTCAGTCATTGGTCCCTTTGGAATATTCCGCGGAGTAGAATACAAGGCACTACCAAGTACGCGTGCAGTCTTATGTACTTTTCCATATCTATATGTATACTCTTCACATAAGGCAATAAAATGCTGGTAATGCCAATTGTAATTACTATTTGATTCCATAGTCCATACAGTACAAGGATGGCCTACATGGACTGCTTTATAGTATAACAACTCTGCTTCGAGATCATCAGCACCTTCGTATAGATCCCAGTATTTGACCATCGTTTTACCTGATTTAGATGGCTTACGCATAAGTTTACCATCTAGTACACGATGAGCAGTAGACAACATTTGAGCAGATTCCACTACCATTTTGGGAACATGCTTGTCACATTGTAATTGAGCAGCTATAACTGGGTCTTTATCAAGTATAAAAATATTCATAATCCGGATACCACACCTACACTATTATCATTTTGTTTTTCATAATATATTATAACAAATTTTAGACTGGCTGTACACAGTTAAATTTTTTTCTAAGTGGAAAGTTGAACTCCATTTGATGTTAACGTTCGAACCATAAATTCTCTCTTCTTAAGAATATTTTGTGCCTCAGAATTCCTACCCTTTTGCATTAATTTTGCAGCATAGGCTTCAAGTTCAATAAGATCGTTCTTAAGTCTTTCGAGTTGAATAATTGGCATGTGAGTTCCTTTAAAGAAAAACGAGCGCATACGAAAGTAAGCACTCGCAGTTAGAGTTAAAGATAGAGAAATATATTTACTGGAGTAGACCAGGAAAAGCCTCCTCTACAATAGGGCGAGTAATATATTTGGGTGGCTTTTTATTGATCATGTCAATCACCACCTTCGCATCTTCTGGATGAATAGCTTCAAGCATACCAAGAAATAGTTTTTGTCTTTTAAATGCTGGAAGATTATCACCGTCTCTGATACCTTTTACAAAGTATCTAAACTTAGTATTTTCTCGAATAAGATTTGCTGGATGATTATTTGGCTCTGACGCTTGATAAGGTGGTGTACCTTCAGGCAAGTTCCATACTACTCGAGCATCAAATGTGCCTCTTAATACATCCTTCAGTGCCCAAGATTCATTTTCCTTTAGAATACGAACCTTGTCTTCTTTCAATTTTTGCTTTGCTACTTCTTGCAAAACTTCAAATACATATTTACTCATTTTATAGAAATTCCTCTGCTGATTCAATTAGCATTTTCATATTTTTATTTATAAGATATGGAAATACACGGGACCTATTTTCAGCAGGTACCGCAATATTATATTCTCCAATGATTTGATTTTTTAGATTATCAGGAGTCTTTGTTAAATCAATAAGTGTTTCATTACGACAATAGTTACGATACCATGAAGCTGCATAGAGTAACTCACCTTCGGCTAGATCTTCGATCATAGCTTGTTTTTTCTTTTTTGATAGAGGCGTTTGTCGATCACCATTAATAAACGTATCATCATGTGATAGCACATTGGGTATACCGTCGCCGGCATCACCAGATAGAATCTTATCCATTAGATTGACTTTAGGGCTACTATCCTTTAGTTCTTTCTTTTGCATATGAGACCACTGACGAACGTTAGGATATTGTTGTAATTGAAGAAAATCCTTATCTGATGATACGATCATTACTTCTTCATATTGACCAAACTCCTGTGTGTTTTGCACAAGAGTGCCAATAATATCATCTGCTTCACAACTATCCATTTTAATTACTTTATATGGAAAGTTTTCACGTATCTCATCTGTCACAAGATGCATAATACGAAATGCTTCCGCCCAATCAAAGTCTGATTCGTCACGGCCTTTGCGGCGATTTGCTTTGTATTGAGGAAAGTATTCCTTACGCCATGAAGAAGAATCGCAAGCAAGAATCATTTGACCGTATTCTTTACGAAACTTCTTATTATACATACGAAGAGAATTAAGCATCATATGTCGAAGCATATTTTCATCATTAACTTTATTGACAGCAATTGTAGCTATAGCAATGCCACTGAAGTCGACTATAATCATAATATATCCTAACGCTTATAGATGTAAATGTCTGCCTGTGTAGCATTTTGTATGCCACCGACAATATTACCATGGTAATTATATTTCACAGGGCCTACTGAACCTGGAACACAATAACCCTGTGGCGCCACCATTTTTACTTTTGGTTGTCTACCACGTACCACAATACGAAGCTTACGCTCACAATATTGATTGACTTGATTGTATACGAAATCTTTTAGTTTTGCCAACATATCGAGATCTGATTGATTAGAGAAATCAATTGTGCCGATGTATGAACGAGAATAACGTAAACTTGTCTTGGTAGTATTTAACATAATATAGCTCCTATCTTTATTATAGGATTATTATATACTATTTTTTAGACAATGTACATAGTTAATTTCATTTATTGGTAATTTTTTTTATAAACATAAAGATCCTTACCTGATAGTCAAAGGTATTTGGATACATGTTTGGATCAACTAATCGATCACCGTAGTATTCGATAAGTTTTTGGGTAAATGTCTCTTGTGTATCTTGCATCCGATAAACGAATTGTAGTACTCATTGCTGAGTAGTACGTCCCTTTCAAATTGGAGTTTTGCTTCATAGTACGACATCTCGCCCTTTGTTTGACAAAGGCGAAGAATCTCTCTTTTATAGTTTTCTTTACCTTTTTCTTCAACAAGCAATTGGACTTCTTCACTACTACCAAAGTAAGTGCGCCAGTCGGACTCAACACGAGTTCGTACCCGTCTAGTCCTTTTAGAGTTCTTTGGTAAGATTTTTGGTTTCCAAAAGTTCTTTTTACCAATATATTTTTTACCGGTATCAAGTTCGGTAATTTGATATACAAATCCTTGATATTCTTCTGGAGTTTCTTCGTAAGACTTTTCATTATAATACCACATATACTTATATATTAGGTTCTGAAATGTCCTCTACGTTCGCTCTTCGTCCACAGATAGGACAAAATTCAGGAGTATCACTAGATTCTACTAGAATAATTGTGATGTTATCACATTCTTCACATTCAATTCTGAATTCGTTTTCCACTGATTTTCCTTATTTCTTCTTTACGTGCATCGGATGCAGTAAACCACTCTCTAATTTCCGAGGGTGATCTACCGCATCCTATACAAATGTTATCTATCAAAGTGCAGATTTTTACACAAGGACTAGAAATCAATTTCACATGCCCCACCAGCACATGCTGCTGCAGCCATAGTATCCACATCGGTAAATACTTGTTCTGTGAGATCTTCATTCCAATTAGGAAGCTGTAAATGTTGTTGAATTTTATTCCATTTGTGGAATAGATATGCATCCTTTAAACAATGCTCTGTTTTCTTAATATCACCCTTAAGGTAACTAGTAGCAAAGTTTTCAAATCGGCGTACCCAATCCTGTCTGGCAGAATTTTCTGATGATTCCAAACTAATATCCATACCAAAACCTTGTGCAGTAGAACAAGCATCCCATAGGTTAGGGAATACTTTCAATGCATCTACAACAAGACCTGATGCAAAGATAGACGCTGCACCATATTTTTTCACCATTTCTTTTTCATCAATGACTGCAGTATTTGGTGCCTGATTATAGTCTTTATCACCAGACATAGATAGGAAAGAGATACCAGAAAATGAATAACGATTCTCAAATA
>Ga0209137_1003374_pt1 | contig 13420 bp, 11 predicted proteins | sample SaaInl5LU_22_DNA_FD_184642 | JGI IMG/M metagenome (GOLD analysis project Ga0209137, IMG submission 184642) | Marine microbial communities from expanding oxygen minimum zones in the Saanich Inlet - ESP_105LU_22_DNA (SPAdes) (version 2) | ecosystem: Environmental > Aquatic > Marine > Intertidal... | reverse complement strand
TGGCTAGTTCCTAAATTATGAGGTGGGATCGTTGCTGTCTGCGATTTTACGCCGCCATGCTTGAGCGGTGCGAATGATCTCCGATTCATCGATCGTTTGCAGTTTACCATTATTCAACAGGCAGCGACCAGCGACCCAACTGTGCTCTACGTGGGCGCCGTGGCCTGCGTACACAACCTGAGAAATGGGATTATGTAGGGGCTGCATGGCCGCATCATCGAAGCTGATGGCGATCATGTCAGCCCACTTCCCCACACTTAAACTGCCGGTTTCGTGATCTAACCCTAAGGCCTTAGCTCCGCCAAGTGTGGCCATGTAGAGTGCTTGTTCGGCGTTTAGAGTGGCGGGGTTTTCACTAGACAGCTTCGCCAGCAATGCCGCAAGGCGAAGTTCTGCGAATAAGTTCAGCCCATTGTTCGAGGCCGCGCCGTCGGTGCCAAACGAGACATTTACGCCGGCTGCAAGCAGGTCACTGACGGGGCAGATTCCCGAGGCGAGTTTCATGTTAGAGCTCGGGCAATGAACCACCTGGGTTCCCGTCTCGGCGATCGTTCGGATATCGTCTTTGCTCAGCCATACCATGTGAACACATTGCATGTGAGGGCCGAGCATTCCCAGGCGATTCAGGGTGGCGATGGGGCGTTCGCCGTTGACTTCTACCGCATGAAGCACTTCGGGTTTTGTCTCGTGTACGTGCATCTGGATACCCATGTCCAGCTCATTGGCGAGCGTTGCGATTCTGGCGATATCGCTCTCCTCGAGCGAGTAAGGCGAATGAGGGCCAAAAATGACCGAAATCAGTTCGCTGGATTTGAACTTATCTCGCACCGCGAGTCCTTTGCTGAGGTATTCTGCAGGGCTGTTGGCCCATTGCGTGGACACGTTGATGACGGGGAAGTTCACTTGACAGCGCATGCCGGCCTCGCTGGCTGCTTGTGCTGTCATGTCAGGGAAGAAATATTGGTCACTGAACGTAGTCGTGCCTGTCTTGATCATCTCTGCCATGGCGATATTCACGCCATCGGTCACAAAGTCAGCGTCTACCCAGCGCCCCTCGGTTGGCCAGATGTGGTCTTGGAGCCATGGTGTAAGGGCTAAATCATCGGCGAATCCGCGCAGCAAGGTCATCGCAGCATGACCGTGGCAATTTACTAGCCCGGGCATCAGCAAGTGATTTGGCAGCTCGATTTGCTGGTGCAGAGGGTTTCTGGGCGCCTCGTGGCTTGGAACAAGCGCCTCGATTTTGCCGTTCTGATCCACACAAATCGTGTGGTTTTGTAGCAGGCCCATATTGGCTTCACCTGTGTATACCCAAGCTGCGTGCAGCTCTGCTGGCGTCGGCATATAATTTCCTTTTTTTATGAGAAGGGCGCGGTCTACGCCCAGTATATCGGAATTTTGTCTGCAGGCTTCGGGTCGGGAACTGAAACCGCAAAAAATTAGCGGTTAGAGGCCTGAAAGCGTATAATCGGCAGATTAAAAAGAAGGGTTCGCTGTTGGCATCAGGCTGGCTGTTGTAACCCGCAAAGAGGGGTGTTTTAAAGCCTATGGGCGAGTTAGCAAAAGAAATTTTTCCTGTAAACATCGAAGACGAGCTAAAGCAGTCTTACCTTGATTACGCGATGAGCGTTATTGTCGGTCGGGCCCTGCCCGATGTGCGAGATGGCTTGAAGCCCGTGCATCGACGCGTCTTGTTTGCGATGAACGAACTCTCTAACGACTGGAATAAAGCATACAAAAAGTCGGCTCGCGTGGTGGGTGACGTGATTGGTAAATATCACCCTCACGGCGACTCGGCGGTGTACGATACGATCGTGCGTATGGCGCAGCCCTTCTCTTTGCGTTACATGTTAGTCGACGGTCAGGGTAACTTTGGGTCAATTGATGGTGACTCGGCCGCGGCAATGCGCTACACCGAAATCCGCATGCGCAAGATTGCACATGCGATGCTGGCGGATTTGGATAAAGAAACCGTCGATTTTGTCGATAACTATGACGGTACTGAGCAGATCCCCGCGGTGCTGCCAACTCGTATTCCTAACTTGCTGATCAACGGATCCTCTGGCATTGCTGTGGGTATGGCAACCAATATCCCACCGCATAACATGACAGAGGTGGTCAGTGCCTGCATGGCGCTGCTCAATAACCCGGATATTACCATCGACGAACTCATGGAGCATATTCCCGGCCCTGACTTTCCTACAGCCGCCATCATCAGTGGGCGAGCTGGTATCCTGCAAGCCTATCGGACTGGGCGTGGCCGCATATACGTGCGCGCTAAAGCCGAGGTGATTACCGACGAAGCGAAAAATCGCGACACCATTATCATTCATGAAATTCCTTACCAGCTGAACAAGGCGCGCTTAATTGAGCGTATTGCTGAATTGGTCAAAGAGAAAAAACTCGAGGGTATTTCGGAGCTTCGTGATGAGTCTGATAAAGACGGATTGCGCGTGGTCATCGAGTTAAAACGCGGTGAAATGGGCGATGTGGTGCTGAATAATTTGTATGCTCAAACGCAGCTGCAATCGGTATTCGGTATTAACATGGTCGCGCTCGAGAACGGCCAGCCTAAAGTTATGAACTTGAAGCAAATTATCGATGCCTTCCTGCGTCATCGCCGCGAGGTGGTTACTCGGCGCACGATTTATTTACTGCGCAAAGCGCGAGAGCGCGGCCATTTGCTGGAAGGTTTGGCGATTGCACTGGCAAATATTGATCCTATTATCGAGCTGATTAAAAACTCGCCAAGCCCAGCGGATGCGCGCGAGGGCTTGTTAGCCAAGGTATGGTCGCCCGGCGATGTCGTGGCCATGTTGGAGCAAGCGGGTGAAGACGCTTGCCGCCCCGACGGCTTAGAAGATCACTACGGCTTGCACGATGGCATGTACCGTTTGTCTCCCGCTCAGGCACAGGCGATTTTGGAGTTGCGCTTGCATCGATTAACAGGCCTTGAGCACGAGAAGCTGTTGAACGAGTACCAAGAAAAGCTGAAAGAAATAGCGGATTACCTCCATATTTTGGGTGATTCAGATCGTTTAAAGCAGGTGATTCGCGAAGAGCTTGAAGAAGTCGTTGAAGAGTTTGGCGACGAGCGCATCACCGAAATTGTTGATTCACAGCATGACCTCTCGGTGGAGGATTTGATCACGCCAGAGGATCGCGTCGTAACAATTTCACACGGTGGTTACGCAAAAACTCAGCCATTATCAGATTATCAAGCCCAGCGACGAGGCGGAATGGGCAAAAGCGCCACCGCAGTCAAAGACGAAGATTTTGTTGAGCATTTACTGGTGGCGTCGACGCATTCGACCATTTTGTGCTTTAGCAACTTGGGTAAAGTGTATTGGCTGAAGGTGTATCAAATTCCGGTGGCGGGGCGACAGTCGCGCGGCCGCCCGATGGTGAATTTATTACCGCTCGATCCGGGTGAGCGAGTGACTTCCATTTTGCCGGTGGCGGAGTACACGGAAGATCATTTTATTTTCATGGCAACGGCCAAAGGGATTGTGAAGAAAACCGCACTCACCGATTTTTCTCGGCCGCGCAGTGTCGGGTTGCGAGCGCTGGAACTGGCTGACGATGATGTTTTGGTCGGAACGGCGATCACGCACGGTGAGTCAGATGTCATGTTGATGAGTAGCGCTGGTAAAGCGGTGCGCTTCGCTGAGCAAGACGTACGCCCCATGGGTCGCACAGCGCGCGGCGTGCGAGGCATCCGCATGGGTGATGACGACGAAATGATCGCCCTGATTATTCCTCAAGAAGATAGCTATGTCCTTACCGCAAGCGCGAATGGTTATGGCAAAAAGACTATGGCATCCGAGTTTCCGCGCAAGGGGCGAGGCACCAAGGGTGTTATCGCCATGGTAACTAATGATCGCAACGGCCCCTTAGTCGGCGCGGTTCAGGTTGGCGAGTCTGACGAGTTGATGCTGATCTCGAACCAAGGGACGATGGTGCGTACTCGAGTTGCAGAAATTTCGTCGCTAGGTCGAAATACGCAAGGCGTGAGAGTGATTCGCCTAAAAGATGGCGAGGAATTAGTGCGCATCACGCAAATTGATGAATCAGATGAGCTGCCAGGTGAAGCTGAAGCATCCGAAGGCGATAACGCCGAGTAAACTAGTACAAGGAAAACTCATGTCCAGAGTGTTTAATTTTTGCGCAGGGCCAGCGGCCTTGCCCGAAACTGTGTTGCGTAAGGCCCAAGCGGATCTGGTCGATTGGCAGGGGCGTGGCTTGTCAATCATGGAGATGAGTCATCGCAGCGATGACATTGTGTCGATCGCAAATGAGGCCGAGGCATCCTTGCGTCGCTTGATGGGAATTAGCGATGACTACGCAGTCTTGTTCTTACAGGGAGGGGCGAGCCAGCAGTTTGCTGCTGTGCCTCTAAATTTGGCCGCAGGCAAAGCAGCGGTAGATTACGTCAACACGGGGCAGTGGTCTAAGAAAGCGATTTCAGAAGCTAAACGTTTTGCTGATGTTGCAGTGGTCGCTTCTTCTGAAGATCGCAATTTTACCTATGTGCCAGCCGTGACGTCTTGGTCACGCCGCGACTCTGCCGCTTACGTTCACATTTGCCCGAACGAGACTATTGGTGGCGTGGCCTACAGCGAATTGCCGACTGGCGATACGCCAATCGTGGCAGACATGTCGTCAACGATTTTGTCGCAGCCCGTTAATGTGAATGACTATGGTGTGATTTACGCCGGCGCGCAGAAGAATATTGGGCCAGCTGGCTTAACGGTTGTCATCGTGCGCAAAGACTTGTTAGGAAACGCTTCGGAGCACTGTCCAACGATGCTAAATTGGCAAGTGGCGGCTGAGAACGATTCGATGTATAACACCCCGCCCACCTTCGCCATTTACCTGGCCGGACTGGTCTTTGAATGGATTGAGGACTTGGGCGGTTTAGATGCAATGGCAGCAATCAACCAGAGTAAAGCGGGTAAGTTATACGACTATATTGATGGCTCGGGCTTTTACGCGAACCCTGTGGCTATAGAAAATCGGTCGCTGATGAATGTGCCGTTCACTCTAGCTGACGCAGCGCTGGACAAGGCTTTTTTAGCGGGTGCTGATGCAGCCGGTCTGCTGAATTTGAAAGGTCACCGGTCTGTTGGCGGTATGCGCGCTTCGATTTATAACGCTGTACCCGAAGCAGCGGTGGATGCTTTGATTGACTACATGCGCAATTTTGCGAGCTATAACGGGTAAACACCAATGAGTGATACTCAGCCAACACCGGAATTGCTTGCCATACGCAATCGTATCGATGCCCTAGACAGTGAGATCTTGGCCTTGATTAGCGAGCGGGCGCGGTGCGCACAGCAAGTGGCAGACATCAAGGTGGCCGAGGTGTTGGCCTTAGCAAAAGATATCGGTGAATCTCCGGAGCCAATTTTTTACCGGCCCGAGCGCGAAGCCCAGGTGCTGACAAAAATTAAAGAGCGTAATCAAGGTCCTTTAGCAGACGACACAGTTGCCTATATTTTTCGGGAGATTATGTCGGCCTGCTTGGCGCTTGAGCGTCCACTTCAGGTAGCCTATTTGGGCCCAGAAGGCACCTACACACAGTCGGCGGCGATTAAGCACTTTGGCCATGCGGCGGTGTGTGTGTCACAAGGAACGATTGACCGGGTTTTTGCTGAGGTCGAATCAGGCGCCTGCCACTACGGTGTGGTGCCGGTGGAAAATTCTACTGAAGGTATGGTGAGCCATACTCTTGATAGCTTTATTGACACCCCCCTGCAGATTGTGGGTGAGGTGGAAATTCCTATCCATCATCACTTGCTGGCTTTAAAGGGCTCGTCAGTGGACAGTGTGACAAAAATTATTGCGCACCAGCAAGCTTTGGCTCAGTGCCGCAATTGGCTGAATCATCACTGGCCTCACGCAGAATGGCAGGCAGTGTCAAGCAATGGCGAGGCGGCTAAACGCGCCGCTAAAGAGCCTGGCGTTGCTGCGATTGCGGGTGATGCGGCTGCTGAGTTTTACGGGCTAGAGAAGCTCGCCGAGCGCATTGAAGATAACCCAGACAACACCACGCGATTCTTGATCATTGGTCGCGATGAGGTGCCACCCAGCGGTCAAGATAAAACCTCTCTGGTGGTGTCTTCACGCAATAAACCCGGCGCTCTGCTGGGTTTGCTGGCGCCTTTCCAGCGGGAAGGTATTAGTCTAACGCGTATTGATACGCGCCCGTCCAAAACCGAAAAATGGGCGTACGTATTTTTTATCGAGTTCGAAGGGCATTGTCAGGACGCAACGGTCTCGGCTATTTTGGGCGAGCTCGAGGAACAGTCCATTCTGATAAAGGTCTTGGGTTCTTACCCGCGGGCAATTCTGTAATGAACGTGGGTTTTCTGGGGTTGGGTCTTATCGGAGCCTCGCTCGCATGCGCCTTGCGTGATCGCCCTGAGATCAACGACTTAATCGGCTATGGCCACCGCCCATCCACAATAGATGTGGCACTATCGCTGGGTATTATTGATCGAGCTGTGGAGCAGCCAGAGCATCTACTGGACTGCTGTGATGTGCTCGTTATCGCGACGCCGACTTTGCTCGCGCAACAGCAAATGGTGCACCTTGTGGGGATTGCCGAGACCATGGAATCCCCCCCAATCCTGACCGATGTCGCATCGGTAAAAGGGAATTTGTGGCGCGCCATCGAAGCGATGGAATTGCCTGCATGGCCCGAATATGTGGTCTTGGGGCACCCTATTGCAGGCTCCGAGCGTTCGGGCGTTCATGCCGCTAACCCAAAATTGTTTGTCGATCACCGCGTTATCTTAACCCCTCACGAAGGGAACTCAGCAGGGGCAGTGCAATGTGTCGAAAAACTGTGGCAATGGGCTGGGGCCGACGTGATATCTATGCCGGTTGAGCTGCACGATAAAGTGTTGGCAGCGACTAGTCATTTGCCCCACATGTTAGCGTATTCGCTAGTGGATACCTTGGCGCAGAGTGACCTGTCTTTGGATATTTTTCGCTACGCGGCGGGCGGATTTCGAGATTTTACTCGAATTGCCTCTAGTGACCCGGTGATGTGGCGCGATATCGCGTTGGCGAATAAAGATGAAGTACTTAATGCCATCGATACTTTTAGCTCGGGGCTGGCTGGCTTGCGTGCAGCAATTGCGGATTCGGATGGTGAGCAGATGATGGCCATTTTTGAGCGGGCTAAAAGTTCGAGAGATACCTTTGTAGTGAAGCAGAACAGTAAAAAGGACGAAACAAATGGAGTTTAAGTGTTTGCCCGGTGGATCTGTGGTTGGCGAGGCACGGGTGGCGGGCGATAAATCGATATCGCATCGTTCTATTATGTTTGGTTCGATTGCTGAGGGTGTGACCGAGATTTCAGGCTTTTTAGAAGGCGAAGATGCCTTGGCCACGGTGGCGGCTTTTCGTGCTATGGGTGTTCATATCGAGGGCCCTGTCGACGGTCGAGTCACCGTACATGGCGTGGGCTTACATGGACTGAAGTCACCCGGCGCACCTTTGGATATGGGCAACTCCGGCACCAGCATGCGTCTAATATCGGGCATTGTCGCGGGCGCTGGCTTGGAGGTGACGCTTACCGGTGACGTGTCTTTGTGCAAGCGCCCAATGGGTAGAGTCATCGATCCATTGACGCTGATGGGTGCGTCTATTAGTAGTGAAGAGGGTGGTCGCCCGCCTCTAAAGATTGCGGCCAACCGACCGTTAAAGGGTATTGATTATGTTTTACCCATGGCCAGCGCTCAGGTTAAATCCTGCGTATTGTTGGCTGGCCTGTGGGCCGAAGGACAAACATCAACCACGGAGCCTGCTCCGACCCGAGATCATACCGAGAGAATGCTCGCGGGCTTTGGTTATGCTTTGGAGCGGGAAGGCGCCAAAGTGACATTGGGTGGAGAGGGGCGTCTGCAAGGTCGTTCTATTGAAGTACCCGCCGATATATCGTCAGCTGCCTTTTTTATGGTTGCGGCTTCTATCGCGCCGGGCTCTGACCTGCTGTTGTCACATGTTGGTATTAACCCAACGCGCGTGGGTATCATCAATATACTGCGTTTGATGGGCGCCAACATCGAGTTGCAAAATGAACGCGAGGTCGGGGGCGAGCCTGTCGCTGATATTCGTATTCAGTGCGCACCGTTAAAAGGTATCGACATTCCTGAAGACCAGGTGCCTTTAGCGATTGATGAATTTCCGGTGCTGTTCATAGCGGCCGCTTGTGCCGAAGGTCGAACGGTTCTTCGTGGTGCAGAAGAGTTACGGGTGAAAGAAAGCGACCGTATTGCGAGCATGGCTGAGGGGCTAAGCACCCTGGGTATCACTAATACGGTCCTGGAAGACGGTATTATCATCGATGGTGGCCAAATTGGTGGTGGCACCATACAAACACATCATGATCACCGTATTGCGATGAGTTTTGCGATTGCCGCTTTACGAGCGAAGGACGCGATTATTGTAAAAGATTGCGATCCGGTCTCGACTTCGTTTCCGAATTTCGATGCCATTGCACGCGGCTTGGGTCTTCAGATTACGACTTTGGACGCAGACCGTTGATTCCTGTTTTAACCATTGATGGTCCAAGTGGTGCAGGCAAAGGTACCATTGCGCGGCTGATGGCCGAGAAGTTAGGTTGGCATTTACTTGATTCGGGAGCTTTGTATCGATTGACAGCTTTGGCGGGCATTGATCGCTCGTTATCCCTAGACGACCCCGATGCCATGGCGGCTTGCGCCCGTGCTTTAGATGTTGAATTTAAGATTCTTGATCACGCCGTTGTGATTCGGCTCGACGGTGTCGATGTGACTTCACGAGTTCGCAGTGAAGAAGCCGGGATGGGCGCATCGAAAGTGGCCGCTTTGCCTGCTGTTCGTGATGCCTTGTTTGAACGTCAGCGTGCGTTTCAGCAGCTGCCAGGTTTAGTCGCAGATGGAAGAGACATGGGAACAGCGATCTTTCCTAATGCCTCAGTGAAGATTTTTTTAACCGCAAGCGCCGAGGCCAGGGCAGATCGCCGTGCTAAACAGTTGCTTGAACTTGGTGAAAGTGTTAGTCTTCCGCGCCTTTTGGAGGACATCAAAGCCCGAGACGAGCGCGATTGTGCCCGATCGGCGTCTCCGCTAAAGCCCGCCGCCGACGCAATTATGCTCGATAGCACGGCTTTATCGATAGAGGAAGTGCTTGCCGCTGTTGCAAAGGCAATGGCAAACGCAAACGGCTAGAACGAGTGCATCAGGGCTTCACCAGCGTCGGCCCAGTGCACTGAAATTAACTACCCGCGTGAGCTGGAGCGCGGTGAGAGTCGAACGACTCGTTACACAACAGGTAAAAACGCATGAGCGAAAGTTTCGCCGAATTATTTGAAGAAAGCCTCAAAACCGTCGACATGGAACCCGGTTCGATTGTTACCGGTGTTGTTATTGATATCGACAATGAGTGGGTCACTGTTCACGCTGGTCTGAAGTCCGAAGGTGTGATTCCAATGTCACAATTCGTTGACGCGAACGGCGAATGTACTTTGTCGATTGGTGACGAGGTGCAAGTTGCACTCGAAACTGTAGAAGACGGTTTCGGCGAGACTAAGCTGTCTCGCGAAAAAGCCAAGCGCGCAGAATCTTGGAAAGATCTCGAAGCTGCTCATGCTGGCGACGAAGTGGTTAAAGGTATTATTAACGGTAAGGTCAAAGGCGGCTTTACTGTGGACATCAACTCAATCCGTGCATTCTTGCCTGGCTCTTTGGTTGACGTGCGTCCAATCCGAGAGACCTTGCATTTAGAAGGCAAGGAGCTCGACTTTAAAGTAATCAAACTTGACCAGAAACGTAACAACGTTGTGGTATCACGTCGTGCGGTGATGGAAGAAGCGAACTCAGTTGAGCGCGAAGCTCTGCTCGAGAACCTGCAAGAAGGTATGGCCGTTAAAGGTGTTGTTAAGAACTTGACCGATTACGGTGCCTTCGTTGACTTGGGCGGCGTAGATGGCTTGTTGCATATCACCGATATGGCGTGGAAGCGGATCAAGCATCCGTCTGAAATCGTTGAAGTGGGCCAAGAAATCGACGTTAAAGTATTGAAGTTCGATCGTGATCGCAATCGCGTGAGCCTGGGTCTGAAGCAATTGGGCGAAGATCCATGGGTCGAAATCAAAAACCGTTATCCAGAAAACGCGCGTTGCACGGCAACGGTAACCAACTTGACAGACTACGGCTGCTTCGCTGAGCTGGAAGAAGGCGTTGAAGGTTTGGTTCACGTGAGCGAGATGGATTGGACGAACAAAAACGTGCATCCTTCTAAGATTGTTCAATTGGGCGACCAAGTTGAAGTTATGGTTCTTGATATCGACGAAGAGCGTCGTCGAATTTCACTGGGCATTAAACAGTGTCAGCAAAACCCTTGGGATGCGTTCGCTGCTCAGTACAACAAAGGCGATAAAATCTCTGGCGCAATCAAGTCAATCACCGATTTCGGTATCTTTATTGGCTTGGAAGGCAATATCGATGGTTTGGTGCACTTGTCTGATATTAGCTGGAACGAAACCGGAGAAGAAGCGGTTCGTAACTTTAAGAAAGGCGACGAAATCGAAACGGTTATCTTGTCGATTGATCCCGAGCGTGAGCGTATCTCCTTGGGCATTAAGCAACTTGAAAATGACCCATTTTCTAACTACGTTGCAGAAAATGATCGTGGCGCCATCGTTACAGGTACAGTAACTGAAGTGGACGCTAAAGCCGTGGTTGTAGCACTAGCTGACGAAGTCGAAGGTGTCTTGAAAGTCGCTGATATCAGCCGTGAGCGTATCGAAGACGCACGCAGTGCCTACAAAGAAGGTGATGCTGTTGAAGCGAAAATCATCGCTGTTGATCGCAAAAACCGCACCATTGGTTTGTCGGTGAAAGCGAAAGACTATGAAGACGAGCAGGAAGCCGTTAAATCTTTGCGCGAGCAGGATGCAGCAAGCTCTTCACCAGGCACCATTGGTGATTTGATCAAGGCTCAGATGCAAGATCAGTAAAAAAGTGTGATAAAAAGGCCCCAGTTGGGGCCTTTTTTTTGTTCTAAATTAGGGACTTGTGCTATCGTACTTATATTTACTAGCTTAGCAAAGACAGAACGGAATGACGAAAAGCGAACTCATTGAAGCCATTGCGGCAAAACAAACACAGCTTTCATTGAAAGACGTTGAACTTGCGGTTAAGAGCGTGCTTGAACAAATGTCAGACGCGCTATCGTCGGGAGAGCGCATCGAGATTCGAGGATTCGGCAGTTTTTCGCTGCACTACCGTGAGCCGCGTTTGGGACGAAACCCTAAGACAGGTGATGCAGTCGATTTGACCGGCAAATACGTTCCTCACTTCAAGCCTGGCAAAGAGCTCCGCGAGCGCGTCAACAAAGGTTTGAGCTTGTCTTAATGGCACTGATCACTGCATGAGGATTTTGGCCCGCCTTGTCGCCTTGAGTCTTGTTACGCTCGCTGCAGCGGCGTCCGCAGTCTTTATAGCATTTAATAGTGCAGGCACTCAGGTGAGCGGTTTGGGGTTACATTTTCTGGTCTTGCCCCTTGGTGCTTGGCTCATCATTTTTCTCTTGATCGGTGCGTTGCTGGGGTGGTTGTTGTCACTTCCAGCGGTTGCGCGCACATCTTGGCGGGCTAGGCGTTCTGAGCGCGCCCTGAAAATGCAGGATAACGAGAGTTCGCCGCAATGACCTCCATGCCGATGTTCTTTCTTCTGTTTAGCGCTATCGCTATTGGCTGGGTTTTGGGTCGGCGCTCGAGCACCGTAGCAAAGAGATTGTCGCGATCTAGCGACTATTACAAAGGGCTGAATTATTTGCTGGATGGACGTCCCGACGGCGCCTTGGATGAGTTTATTGCCTCGCTCGAAGTGAGCTCTCAGACCTTTGAGACACACATCTCTTTGGGTAATTTATTACGTAAAAAGGGCGAGGTACAGCGAGCTATTCGAGTTCATGAGAATGTGCTTTCTCACGCTGATCTGCCGCCAAATTATCAGCATGAGGCTCACCTCGAGCTGGCCCGAGACTATATTGCGGCCGGGTTGCTGGATCGAGCGGAACAGCTGTTGCTTGATTTGATCGCTGAATCCGATACCAAATCACTAGAGGCCAGGCGCTACCTTATTGAAATATACCAGATGGAACGGGACTGGGATAAAGCCATCGCTACAGCGAGTTCTTTACTCGCTAAGCGATCGTTTTTTGGAGGGCGCGGACGGAAAACGGATGTTGCTGGGCCTGGCGAGCAGTCGGTGAACGTATTATTGCCGCATTTTTACTGTGAATTGGCTGAGCAGTGCCTGCAGCGTAAAGACATCAAAGGTGCGAAAGAGGCGTTAGCAGCGGCTTTACGAGAAGACTCTGAAAACGTGCGAGTGACGTTGATGAGTGCACAGCTAGCGTATGATCAGGGCGATTTTTCCTGTGCTATCGACTTGCTGAACGGAGTAGAGCAACAAGACGCCGAATTTTTACCCGAAGTCGTGCCTTTGCTTGGAGAGTGCTATCGAGCCGTGGGGCAGTCTGAGCGCTTTGGTGAATTTCTGCGTCAGAGTTTGACGACATACCCTACAACGGGGTTGATGATTGCGTTGGCAGATCATATCAAAGACAACGAGGGCGCTGAGGCCGCTGCTGTTTATTTGACAGACGCCATGCGGGATGCGGCGTCTTTGCGTGGCTTGTATCGTTTGATGCTGTGGCAATTGGAAGAAAGTCGTTCGCAGCTGGGGACCAAGCTAGAGCTTGCAATGGGCCTGATGCGACAACTCACCGAGACCAGTCCCGCGTATCGCTGTCAGCATTGCGGTTTTAGAGGGCAGCATCTGCATTGGTTTTGTCCTGGCTGTAAATTCTGGGGCTCGATCAAGCCCATTGGCGTAAAGAAGAACACGAAGACATGACGACTAACCCCAAACCTGTGATTGTGGCGCTTGATTTTGCGTCCCAAGCGAGTTGCCTGGCGCTCGTAGACCAGCTAGATCCCAACTTGTGCCGATTAAAAGTGGGTAAAGAGATGTTCACCCACTTTGGTCCTTCGTGGGTCGAAACTCTTCAAAAAAAGGGTTTTGAGCTTTTTTTGGACCTGAAATTTCACGATATCCCCAATACTGTGGCAGCAGCACTCCGTGTTGCCGCCGATTTAGAGGTGTGGATGGTCAATGTGCATGCAAGTGGCGGACGAAAGATGCTAACTGTATCGGCCGACGCTTTGGCCGCCTACCGTCACCCCCCTTTGCTAACGGCGGTGACGGTACTCACGAGTTTGTCAGACGATGAGCTGGCAGAGGTTGGCATTATCGGCGGTGCTCAAGAACAAGTGCAACGTTTAGCCGCACTGTCGGCTGATTGTGGGCTTGATGGTGTGGTGTGTTCTGCTTTAGAGGCACCTTTAGTGAAAAACCTT
>Ga0209137_1003370_pt1 | contig 13424 bp, 20 predicted proteins | sample SaaInl5LU_22_DNA_FD_184642 | JGI IMG/M metagenome (GOLD analysis project Ga0209137, IMG submission 184642) | Marine microbial communities from expanding oxygen minimum zones in the Saanich Inlet - ESP_105LU_22_DNA (SPAdes) (version 2) | ecosystem: Environmental > Aquatic > Marine > Intertidal... | reverse complement strand
AGATGGTTAATGGAGAGAATATCATGTTGCTTAATAACGGATCAATGATCAAAATGGACGTAATCGAAGCTTTCAACAAAGCAGTTGCTAGCGAAGAGAACATCAACACTTCAGGCGGAATCAACTGGAACTTTGTTGATGCTGACCTTAATCTGGATCTTGGTGGCTTCTACTCATCTGATTACTTGTATGAGTGCTTCGAAGTTCTGGTTGATAACTTTTTTTCAAAAAAGTGAAATTAACTGTGTACAAACAGTTTCAACTGTGGTATAGTATACCTATAAGATGATTAAGGAGAGAGAATCATGGCTAAGAGTAAAGAAGATCTTCAAAAAGAAGTAGCAGCTCGGCTTGCAAGTGAACTGATGGCAAATCTGTTTAAGTAATAAGGAGAGAGAATCATGAGATTGAATATCAAAAGAATCACTGAGTTGCTTAACGTTTCAGTTGAAGTTGCTAACAAGGTTGAATACGAAATGGACTGCATGGGTATCGATTACTCTGAATGCACCACTCGTGAGTTCAACCTGTGTGCAAAAGAAGCATACCAATATATGCTTGAGGCTGCCTAAAAAAAAGTGAAAAAAAACTAAAATAACTGTGTACAAACAGTTTTGAATGTGGTATAATACTACTATAATATGATGGAGAGAATCAATATGACTACTACTTTTACACCTGAACAAAAAGCAGCCCGCCTTGAAATGATCAAAGCAGCGGCTAAAAAAATCAATGATCGCAAAAACTTTAAAGCACGTCAGGCTGCTAACGCCGCTAAGGTCCGTCGCTACACTGATGTGGTTGAGACACCTAAGCGTAAAGCTAAATCTGACGAATTCGATCGTATGATTTCCAAGCTTGATGAGAACCACAACGCGTGGACAGATGCTTCATCTTATGCTAAAGAATACTACGGTGAAACACTTCACTACACTACTAAGTTCGACAACGATTGGAACTAAGGCAATGGATGATCCGTGTGACGAATGCAGCCACTGGGCTGGTAAACTTTAAGGAATATACACTATGAAATCTTATGAAATAAAAGCCTACATCTGGAAAGATGCTAAAAACACTCTTGCCGAATTTGGAAGTGGATTTAGCTTCCGACATGCCGATCAGTACTTTAAGCGTCTACGCGACACTAACAAGTTCTCAATGATCACAATGAAAGAAATTTAAAGAATTCGATACTGATTGGGGTTAGAGGCTAAAGACTAATCTTGATTGTATCGAAAATCCTAGCAGCCAATGTACAAGGTTTGATTAGGTGGGTATACCAGCCGGTACCGAATGGAAACCCGGACGTTTTCTACTAACGATATTGTAGATAAGGGGAGAGGTTCTGCAGTAAGCCTCTCCCACGAAAACTTCTTAATACTGCATAGTACGAGCAAAGAAACGTAACAGGTAGGTAGGTGCTAGCAACCGAACCCGTAAAATCCTGGTGAGGGACTAAGTTAAGACTACTATGCAGTATTAAGAAGTTTGGAGGATGTTATGAGGACTGTACACTATGTAGGATTTAGAGGCGACGAGTACGTCCGCGCTCATAAGATCTTCGGTGGACCGGTTTATATCCACCGCGATTATGATGATCGTGTGTTTAGTGAAGTTGGCGATGATGATGTCGTTATCTTTGGTCCAAAGTATAAGAAGCTGCCATATGTGTGGGATGCTTCTGCTGTTGATAGGAGATATACAGAATGAGTATGCATATGATACAGGGTGTTCAAGTCCATGGCAACTCAAAGCGTCGTAAAAAAGCAAAGAAGCTTAATATGAAAGCTCTAGAGCTTGAATGGCGTCAGTACAATAAAGATATGCGTAGAAGTAACCTACACAGTCTTCAGTACCAAACCCTTGATGAGTACATTGATTATAGAAGTGGAAAAGCACCCAAACCGAAAACGGAGTTTAAAGAATATGCGAAGACCGAACCGTATGTCCGCCACACAGAGGACTATCCAAGCCTCAAGACGTCGGACACAATACCTGGTGGGCCAACCCCGAAGAAAGAGCCTAACGTCTACACCGGAGATCTTATCGTCGGTATCGGACAAATGCACAAATCAAACGCGGTTCCAATCATGCGTGGAACAAATGAAGCCAAAGACATAGCTCAAATGAGGAGAAACTAAATGGCCGAAGCATCAATTAATGTAGAAGTGTTTCCTGGTATTACACCAACCGGCATTTATGCCAGTGTGTATATCGGAGACTCTGAGGATCCTATTCAGGTAGAAGAGTGTTGGCAAAATGTAATTGATACTGAGATTGATTATCATGTAGTTCCCAACGAAGAGCGGCCAATTGTTGTTGATCGACTCGTGGGTACAGATGGTTTTCAAGAAGCAATGGACACGGTTAATATGCTGCGTGATGTTGCTGACCGGCTTGAAGCTGCCCTGAAAGAACGTCCTATTTTCATTCGTGATGAATGGGTCAGTCAAAGCTCTGGCGATGACCTCTCAAAATTCTACGTTACATACGAAGAATACTTAAACAAAATTTTAGGATATGGAGAATAATATGACACGTGAACAAATGATTGATTCCTTACGCGAAGGCTTGTGTGAAGTCACCTTTGAAAAGAAAGACGGCACTATGCGAGTTATGCCTTGTACACTCAAGTCGGATTTAATTCCGACTGATATGATGCCAAAGGGTGGCGAAGACTCTTTGCGGGAAGGTCTTGAAAAGACTATTTCAGCAATCCGAGTGTATGCACCTGAGTCTGAAGGCTGGCGTTCGTTTATTGTTGATAACGTCAAGGACTTTAAACTTGCCTAAACGCAAAGATCCTATTACAAGATCTGAGCTGTACACCCATCTGGTCTCAAAGGTTTGTACCATCACGTACACTCCTGAGGGGTCAGGTCGGCGTACAATCCGAGCAACACTTATTCATGACTATATCAAAGAGCTTGACAATTTCCCGATAGGGTTTGAGTCAATGTACGAAACAGCGATGTTTGAGCTCCATTCAATTACCTGTCTAGACATAGACAACAACGGCTGGATTAGCATTCCAGTAAATAGTATACAAAATATTCAAATACCCTAAAATAGTTGTGTACATTACCCCTAAACTGTGTTAGAATATACTTATATTCAAACGATGGAGAATGCTAATGGCTGCACCCCGTAAAAAGAAAGTCTTACCTCGAGTCCGCCTTGCAACTGGCATTGCGGCTATTCCGATGAAGGATTTTCAAAATACAAAATACTATATTCACTATGAGCTTGACAAGAAGTCCGCAATGGATATCACCAAGCCGTGGATCAAGAAAACCTTTTCGAAAGAAGATGCAAAAGCAATTTTGGCTAATGCCGAGTACTACTTTCACATGTACTCACACTATGTGACTGCTATTTTATGGGAGACCAATGGTCTCGAGTATCCTTCTGCATATAAGAACATCTACGAAAAAGCGATTGAGTTCTATTCAAGTCTAATTGAATCTGGTAAGGAAATCGCAAAGAATCGAGAGAAAGAAGCAGCTGCCAAAGGCAACGTGATTGTTCTTTCTCCACGTGAGCGTTTACGTGCTAAAGTCAATAAAACTATCATGGTTGAGATTGATGATCTTGAAGATGAATGGATGGATGGTCAAAAGACCGAGATCGATCTTTATAACCGTATGCGTTACCATGATCTCAAAGGTGCTGCAGTTGATCAGGTGCGCCGTACTATTGACGGTTGGATGCTTGACTATTCAGATGCTTATCACAAGAAATGCGAGCAGGCAGTTGAAGGTTATTCACACATTGGTCGTGCTGAATTAAAGCGTCGAATGAAAGCATGTGAGACTATGCTATCAGATCTAGATAAACTGAAAGCTGCATCTAAAGCCGTACGTACACGGGTGAGTAAGCCTAAGGCTGCTGATAAACAAGTAGCTCGTGTCAAGTACTGTAAAGAAAACTCTGACTATAAGTTGGTATCTATTAATCCGGTGCTTATTGTTGGAGCTGCAAGATTGTTTACCTTCAACGTGAAGACTCGAATGTTGACAGAGTACATTACTATGTCTCCTAAGGGATTTGAGGTAAGCGGTACTTCTATCAAAAAGTTTGATACCGAGGCGAGTCGATGTACTCGGTTACGTAAACCAGATGAAGTGTTACCTAGTATACAGAGTAAGACTCCTAAACAGATTGACAATATCTTTAAGGGTCTATCTACTAAGATTAATGTACCTAACGGCCGGTTAAATGGCGATACTGTAATTATAAGAGCATTGGATAAGTAATGGAACAGATTATTCTAGCAGCGATGTTGTCTATATCAGCACCTGAAATGGAGTGTTTAGCTAAGAACATTTATTTTGAATCTCGTAATCAATCACATCTAGGTCAGATTGCAGTAGCACATACTACTTTGAATAGAGTAATGGATGAACGATATCCAGACACTATTTGTGAAGTAGTTAAGCAAGGAAAAGTTAACAAAGATGGATCTATGCGCCGTCATGCATGTCAGTTTAGCTGGTACTGTGACGGCTTGTCAGATAAACCTCGTAACTTAGATTTATGGGATCAGTCTTATAACGTAGCACTTGAGTCTATGGATCTATACCAACAAAATATTGATATAACACGTGGAGCAACACATTATCATGCAGACAATGTATCACCCAACTGGGCACCAACATTGGACAGGATTATGCAAGTTGACGACCACATTTTTTACAGGTGGAATTAATGATTGAAGAAACGATACTAACAAAAAAGAAATTTGCCATGATTGTCGAAGAACACGTGGCAAGTCTGCGGCTGTCTTACATGGACGCGATACTGCAAGTATGCGAGGATCGTGAACTTGATCCTGCAGATATAAGTAAGTTAGTATCGCCTGCAATCAAAGATAAACTAGAGGCTGAGTGTATTGAGCTCAGGCTCATTGAAGGAACAACGGCGCAGTTGCCAGTATGATGAGAACTATGGACTCTTTTGACGCTTACAGGTATTATCAATCTTTGAAACTCCACTTTGAGTCAAAGACATATGATGCCACAAAGTACAACTTTAAGACTTCGGCAAACCCCAAGTCTTTTTGGAAACGTAATGATAAGTACCATTTTTCGAAAGTCGCAAACAGATTTAAAGAAACACCTGAATTGATTGGATACTATGCATCTCACTTTGTCAATGGCACAAAGTGGATTGGTGAAATGCTGAATGCCGAGGATGTCTATCAGTCTTGGTTGAAGCGAATGCAGTCAATCGGGTATATCTTTGAACAGGATCTCAACCATCTCTCTCTTGAATGTGAGTCACTTGATTCATTACTCAAGAGTGTTGATGGTGAGCATCCGCCTATAATCACTTACTATATTCAAGAAGAAATTTCTCTTGAGACGGTAGTGATTATAAATAAGCTCACCGGCTTTATGAACAAAGCCGATAAAGAGATCACGGAAACAATTATGTGGCCAGACGTCTCTTTGAGAATCCGTAAGTACCAACCTTTTGTTCAAGTAGATACCGAAAGAATGAAAAAAGTTGTACTTAAGGTGTTTACATCATGATGAAAATGGTGTATAATATAGCATATATGATGAGTCAAGTGGATAATTCAGTAAACAAAACGCAATACAAGGAAAAAACATATGTCTTTTGCAAATCTTAAGTCTCGCTCTGCCGATATCTCTAAACTCGTTTCTGCTGCCGAACAGGCAGGTGGTGGCGAGAAAAAATCCTATGGGGATGATCGCTTCTGGAAACCAACAGTCGATAAATCAGGTAACGGTTATGCCGTACTTCGTTTCTTGCCTGCCGCTGAAGGTGAAGATCTACCATGGGTTAAGTACTGGGATCACGGTTTTAAAGGACCAACTGGTCAATGGTATATCGAAAACTCATTGACTACTATCGGTCAGGATGACCCTGTTTCTGAGATGAACTCAGAACTCTGGAACTCTGGTATTGAGGCTAACAAAGATATTGTACGTGCGCGTAAGCGTCGCCTACATTATGTTGTTAACATGTTGGTTGTTGAAGATCCAGCTAATCCTTCCAATAACGGTAAAGTATTCCTTTACAAGTTTGGTAAGAAGATCTTTGATAAGATCATGGATGTGATGCAGCCACAGTTTCAGGATGAAGATCCTGTTAACCCATTCGATTTCTGGGAAGGTGCAAACTTCAAACTGAAAATTCGTAACGTTGAGGGATACCGCAACTACGATAAGTCTGAGTTTGCTTCACCATCGTCTGTTATGGATGGTGATGACGACAAGCTGGAAGCGTTGTACAATACTCTGTACTCGTTGAAAGACTTCACAGATCCGAAGAACTACAAGTCATATGCCGAGCTTAAAGCGAAGCTGATGCGTGTTCTCGGTGAGAATGCTGCTCCAATGACGACTGCAGAGTCAGTCAGTCTTGATGAACCAGTAGCGGCTCCTATGATGCGTGAAGCATCTGAGCCAGTAGTTCAGAACACATATACGCCGGATACCTCATCGGCGGATGATGATGACACTCTGAGTTACTTTAAAAATCTAGCGAATAGCTAAAAGATTAAGGGCAGCGAAAGCTGCCCTTTTTTTATTGTGCGTACATTCTAATGTAATCTGCCTGGTCCAGGTTTTCCCATCCACCACCTCGTGCAGAAAGATCTGTTTCAACATATACTGTATCAGACCTTTGCTCGATTTTGGTAGATGCATCCACGCCAACCGTAGCATTTCCTCCAGCAGCTTCAGCCGCTGCGGCCTCACGTTCAGTTTGTGTCTCAGTCAAATCACCACTTGCAGCCTCAAGGGCGTCGGCAGAACCAGCAGCACCAGATTCAGGAGCAGTTGTAAATGCTGCAAGATCAGATTCTGCTGCAGCCATAGCTTCGTCATCAATAATAAAACTACCGCCGCGAATGCTGCGTATTGTTTCGAATGCCATTACCTTTAATCTTGCCGGAATACTTGCAAGCCAGTTACCAAATGACTGAAAGCCATCTTTTACTTTTTGTACAACAGTATCCCATACTCCGGTTACAAATGTAAAGAGATCAAAGTCTGGTGCACCTTCTTCTTTCCATCCGAATTTTTCCATAATCCAGTTGATGCCTTTAGAGATAGGTTTCCAAAGCAAAGTATTGAAAATACCTTCCTCACCATATAAACCAGACCACAAAGTTTGAAGAGCAGCAACAGGGTCACTAAATAGAGTTTTAACCCACTCAACTCCCTTTTTGATAAAGTCAAATATTCCACCAAGCATATCAGTGAATAGGGTTGTAAATGAGAAACTTTTTAATGCTTCAGCTTCTTTATCAAACCCAAACTTTTCGAGTACCCATGCTACTGCACTCTTTACGAGGTCAAGTGGAATAGTTACAAGCGAAGTAAAGAATCCGCTGATTGCACCTTCGAGTGCCCCTAATATACCGTCTTCTTGCCAACCTTCAATCGCACCTGTAATAGTTTCCCATGCAGTTGTTATAATAGCAATTGGTGCAAATACCTTACCAACGATTCTGGAAATCTTACCGACGGTATCTTTAAAGGTACCCATGTAGCCTTTAATAACATTCCAGATATTGGATATTCTAGTTCCTGCCCCGCTAGAGATGCTTTTAATGGTATCTCCTACCGGTTTAAATAGGTCAACTAAAGCATCAATCCTAGTTCTTAGCCCTTGGCCAAGTTTGTATAAAGGTGAGTCATCAGCAATGGTAAAAAAGGATTTAAAACGATTGATGCCATTACTAATAGCAGTGCGGGCAGACGCTATTCTTTCGGTTATTGCCAGTTTAAAATTATCAAATGTTTGTGTCATCGAAATCTTTACTGCTTCAAATTTAGTTGTTACCCACTTAGGAGTAAACAACTTTGAAAAAGCTTGAATCGCTTTGTACTGACCTTGTAAAACACCAAGCAAACCGCCAATAGTTCCGGCCAATGCAAGCCCAGCAATTCCTAATGCTGCTCCTGCTCCACCATCTGCACCAGCACCTCCTGCGCCGCCACCGCCATTATTAAGATCTTCTAAAGCCTGAAGAAGCCGTTCATTTAAACGGTCATTCTCCATTTTGAGTTCTTTATTGGCAAGTGCATCAGAAGTAATGGCCGAAAGAAGTCCGTCAAAGCTATTTGACATTACATCGGTTTGTTCCGACAATATGTCTTTAATGGATTTAAGAGAGTTTTTACCGCTATTTCGCTCAAGGTTTCCTTCAGTCTTAATGCGGTCTATTACATCTGCTAAACTAGTTTCGGCCATTTTATTCTACCTTACTTCTTTTTGAGTGCGTCAGCACCAAAGAATGCAGCAACCAATGCAGAGATTGCTACAAAGTATGTTGGTGCAATATCACCAATAATGTTTGCAGCACTATCTAATCCCAATAGAGAAGTTGCCAAGATTGCAAACGGGTATAGCAACATACCCATCAGTGCAAACCAAGTCATCTTCCGCATTGCATCGCGTTGTGCGTCAGCATCTTCCAATGCTTTACGTTTAAATTCCAGGTGCATGTCCATTTCCTCTTTCGAGATATGTCCATCACCATTTACATCGATGCCTTCTACTGCGGCGGCATCGATCGTTTTTTGTTCAGCCATGTTAGCTCCTATCTACGTTGCTTGGCGGCAATTTGTTTTTGCCGTTCGTTTTCCTCTTTTATATGCTCAGTCAACATAGCAACGTAAACCTCCCTTTCCCACGGCATCATATTATCCAACTCGGTTAAGCTATATTTGTGGTGTTGCATTAAAGCAAAATTCACCTTAAAATAGGCTACCAGGTTATTATGAGAAAGGGCTAGCCGAAAAAATTCGACATTCCCTTCAATTCCATAGTATGATCATGGCCGCATGCTTGACATTTGTAAGTCACGTCAATTGTTGCCTGCGGCATATTATCAAAGAAATCACGCACAACCAAAAACTGTGCTGAGTTCAGTGATTCAATAAAGGACACTAGTTCCTTTTCGTTATGTGTACTCGCATCAAAGACCTCATCACCAGAATAGATGGTTTCGATCGAACGAGTAATCAGCTTAAAGATCTTGTCAATGTCAGAATCTTTAGACTGTGTGATATCATGGAAGTCATCAACCGAAGGATATTTCATGATTAGTCCGGCGTCATCTGTCAAGGAAATCTTTTTATCTCTTCCTTCACTCACCCGTAGTCCGGCATCTAAGTCAACATCTACTTCAACTGAAACTTCACATCCTTCACATGGTACTTTAATCTTTGTTGTTTCACCCACCGACTTAGTACGGATCTTAGTAAAGATATACTCAAGATCGAACATAGTCAGCTTATTTACATTTACTTCTCCATCCGTACAGTTTGAGATCAAATCTTTAAGCGCATTAATTAGCTGGTTCTCATCCTGCGACTCAAGCGCAATCATAAGAATCTTTTCTTCTTTGACCAGGTATGGTCTGTAACGAATCTTGGTTCCTGTTGATGGAATATTCAAGTCATACTTTGGTACATTTAGTTGTGGCAGAGCCATTTCATTTCACTCCTATGATATAAAATTAAAAACCGAGAACTTTCCCGATGTTCCTCACTGTATTTATAGAGTTAGTCACCGCGTCAAGCCCTGTCAAAATCCCTTGGCTTGCACCAGTAACCACACCTTGGTCTTCCCAATCATCGAATGCAAATGTAATCGTGATTTGAGAAATAGTATTCTCAGATGAGTTGCTTAAGTTAATCGATGACAGTGTGACAGGAAATGCATTCTTAAGCACAACACTCTTTGCCGGAATCCAGTCATTCGATCCCATCTGTTGAATAATTAGGTCAGTACAGTATCTGTTTTTGTAGTTAATTTTTCTTTGACCGTTAGTATATGGAAAGATCTCATCGATCCATGTTTTGAAGTAATCTCTCATATAATAATCGTTTGTAAGATTAAACGTGAGAGTTACATCATCATTCAAATAGGCATAAGGTTTCTTATAACCCTTCATACCAGTAAAGAAATCATTTGTAGCTACCTGACGGCCGGGTAGTGTAGCTGATTCACAGAACAAAAATACATCTCGAGGATCTTCAAAGAAAGAACCGAGGTTTGGAGATTGCCCTTGAATCAAACGTGATGCAGCATTACCAAGAAGTGAGTTGAGGTCAGTATTGATTAAGTCGACCTTCTTAGTTGGATGGCTAATGTATACAGCAAATCTATTTGCCTTTGCCATGCCACCACGACGTGAGATCGAGGCCTTTAAATTATCGATTCCGGCTGGTAATGCCATTACATACTCCTTCGTGACTCAGCCCATACGGCGCGAGCAGACTTCTTGCGGAATTGTTCGGTCGGCAAGAACAAGGCAACTTCCCATTCAGGAGCCTCTACCAACGCAAAGCTTGATTCAACGTGTTTAGTTAAGTATCTTTTAAAGCAAGGTTGAAATGCTTTTAGTTTGTTTGCACTTTTTAAAATCTGATATGACATTTTGAACTTTGTCGACTGGTCGTATCTTTTATTATTCGTAATTGACAACAACTCATCCATAAGTTTTGCACGCAGTGTGGGATGCAAGTAATGGAGGTTAAGTCCATAGAATCCACCAGGTGCAGCCTCAACCATAATGATTAATGGGAAAGAATCATAATATGGCAGAGAGTCTTTTGTCTTTGGATCATAGAAAAACATGTACATATTACCCGCACCAGGACGTTGTCTTTTTTGTAGTGCAGGATCTCTTAGTAGGCGATTTCTATTTACATCGCCAATCTCTTTCATCTTGTTTCTGAACCACGTACGTGACTGCGTAGTCCGGGCTTGAACCCCAGATCTAAATGCTTCGTACTCTAGTTTTTGTATTAATGAATCCATACCTTTATTTATATCACTTCTTCTTCGGCTTTGCAGCTCTTGGGCTAATGATCTTGATACCAAGCGATTTCAAGGTATCTTCTGTCCATACTTGGAATGTTGCACCGTTCTCTTGAGCAAATTTGTGTGCAGCCTTCCATTTAGATTGGTTTTTTACATACGTGAGTGCCTCTGATAAATACCTTTTTGTTTGGCGCGATGGCTTCTTTGGTGGCTTTGTTTCTTTTGCTGGCTTGATCTCAATCAGATACTTTTTACCATCAGCGGTTTTAAAGTATAGGTCAATAAAGTAGCGATGAACCTTACGATCAGTTTCGCAGATGTATGGTACAACTACCTCTTCTGAACCCCACTCTATAATGTGTGGCTGATTCTCCACCCAACGAAATGTTTGTCTTTCCCAGAGGGATCTATAAACTACCTTGTCAGGATCGCCTACGTATTTCTTCTTGTCTTTTACTGCGTATTTGCCCTTGTAAGTCATATAAATACCTTAAACACCTTTTAGGATTCTAATAATGGCCGACTTTTTAAACCGAATTTTTGATCCCGTACGACAGGAAGCTAATAAGCCTGGCGGTATTATCTCACGCTACCCGAACTCAGTCGATCAGACTGATGACCCATTCGTGCTTTTTACTAAGCACAAGGCACAATACAATACACGAGGCGGAAATTCAAGAGTCGATTTAGTTACGACAGACCACGTATCATTATATATGCCTATGGCATTTAGTATTAATGACAACGCGGTATTCGAGACTGCTGCAACAGGTGTAGCGGGTGGTGCTGCGGCCGCACTCATCTCAGGCACAAACCCAGCAAATGTTACACAAGCTGATGTTACTGCAATTGCAATGAACAGTGCAGAAAGTCTTGGTACTGCTGCAGGTGGTCTTGCAGGTTCTGCTGTTCCTGGCCGTGTAGGTGGTATTGTTGGTGGTATCCTCGGTGCGGTAGGTGCTGGCTCTGTTGCACAAGCAGCGGCACAAGAATATAACAAAAGGGCTCAGGTCGCAGTTAACCCAAGAGAGTTTATGTTGTATAAATCACCTGGTATGAGAAACTTCTCATTTAACTTTAGATTTATTCCTGATGATGAAGGTGAATCAAGGGCAGCTGAAGAGATTGTAAAATGGTTTAGACGAGGCATGTATCCTACTGCTGCTGGCCAATATTCGTTTAACTTTCCTGATGCATTTCAGATTGAAATTAAAAACATGGATGGTATGCCAAAGCTTCCAGAAGTATTTTTAGAATCATGTAATGTATCGTTTAACCCAAATTCGATGAGTTATTTTAAGCAAGGTAACCGACCTGTTGAGATTGTTATGGCTCTTGCATTCAAAGAGTTGCAGCCTATCACTCGCGAAAACATTAATGAGGGATTCTAATGGCTTATTTCAGTAATTTTCAAAAGGTACCTTATGATCTAAAAGGTAATGGTTACTATACGCAGCTAACCAACCTTACACACTTTACTCGTATTGGTACAAAATATCTTGATGATGTTTCGTTCTATTCGTACTACAATATCTCGGAAGGCGAACGTCCTGATATGGTGTCATATAAACTTTATGGTACTACTGACTATTACTGGACATTCTTTATTATCAATAACGGATTGTTTAATGCGTTTAATGATTGGCCAAAGGGAACTGCAGATCTTGCAGACTTTGTAGAATCTAAATATCAAGGGCTGGCTGCGATTAGTGCTCCACTCGGAGTATCAGGATTTGATGAGATTGCTGGCAAATTTAACATTGGCGAAATAGTCCAAGGTGGTGTTAGTGATGCGCTTGGAACCGTCGTAGCAAAATACCCAACACTCGGATATGTAGAGATTAAACCAACTCAAGGAACATTCCGTGAAGAGGGTGAAGGTATCTACGGTACTGAATCACAGGACTTCTTGAATACATCCTCTGTGATTAAAAAGGCATATGCACCAAGATACCATATTGACATATCTACAGGCGAGCAAACAATCCGACGCACTGCCGGTACTCAACCAGTAACAAACTTCGAATGGGAATATGAACAGAACATTGAGAAGTCAAAGATCCGCGTAATTAAACCTACATTTATTCGAGAAGTAGCTCGTGAGTTCAAAAGAGAGATGCAGAGTAAAAGCGCATGAGTGAAGATATTAGAGCTACCACGTCGAGGGAGATACAGGATCTTAACTGTACTCTAGTCTCGCACTCAAGTCAGGTATTTGATTTAACTGGTAACGTAAGTAACTTTCAAATCTTTGAGAGCATCTTCGAGCATTCATTAACTGCCCAAATGACTATTGTAGATAACAGTGCAATGTTGTCTACTATTCCTATTATTGGTCAAGAGGTAATTACACTCTTTTATACGTTTAAAGACAAAAGTGTTGAATTAGCTTTTCGTGTGAATAAGATTGAAGATATTAAACAGGTAAATGATAACACCGGTGTTTATGTTCTTAAGCTGGTATCTGACAAGCGGTACAGATCTGCGGTTAATTTGTTTTCCCGGTCTTATCGTGGTAAAAGTTCAGAGATTGTTGCAAAGATCCATGAGGACTTTTTGAACGAACCGGTAAATGTTATTTCACAGGGTGGCACATCACACCGTATTGTATATCC
>Ga0209137_1003369_pt1 | contig 13426 bp, 7 predicted proteins | sample SaaInl5LU_22_DNA_FD_184642 | JGI IMG/M metagenome (GOLD analysis project Ga0209137, IMG submission 184642) | Marine microbial communities from expanding oxygen minimum zones in the Saanich Inlet - ESP_105LU_22_DNA (SPAdes) (version 2) | ecosystem: Environmental > Aquatic > Marine > Intertidal... | reverse complement strand
GAAGGCCGGTACTTCGCTTGATTTTGAGGATGCAGACGCCAACAGCTTCGCAGTCACCGTGTCGGTGAACGACAGCAGCCTCGGTTCCGACGCCGTGACCGTGGATCACACCTTGAGCATTACCGATGTCAACGAGGCGCCCCAAATTACCTCTGGTGATGCAACTGTGAATGAAAATGTCTCTATTGTTTACAGGGCTACTGCTACTGACCCTGAAAACAACTCTCTGACCTATACATTATCTGGCGGTAACTCTGCAGACCTCGATGTGGATAGTGATGGCGTGATTACTCTCAAATCGGGTTTAACCGATTTTGAAACATTAGAATTTTACACGTTCACTTTGATGGCCTCAGACGGCGTAAATACAGTATCGAGAGAGATAAGAGTCGATGTCATTGATTTTGAGGATGAGATTCGTCCCACTGCGACCATTCAAAATCTGCCGTATCAGCAAATTAAGCTGGAAGCTGTAGGGTTTGCCGGCCAAGATGACTCAAACCCCGACATCCTTGAAATTAACGATCGCGGTGATTTTGTGGTTGGTTGGCTAGGTATAACACCCAGTAACCCAGTCGCGACATGGATACAACGTTTCAACTACAGCGGTTCATTAGAGGGCGGCTCTGTCGAGCTATATGCTCCAGGGACTACTGATACTGACACCGCTTACCTTGATGAGTATGTGAGAATGGCTCGTGTCAGTAGCGCGGGGCACTATGTTGTTACTTGGATGGACCATGAGTCGGGATCCGAAAATGATAACTCCCCGCATGTACAGTTATATAACCCTGATGGGACTACCACTGCTGTTGCTTATGAGCTTGAGTACGAAGATAACACTAAGGCAGCGACAAACCAGCAAGTGGCTGCTGTTGGTAGTGATGGCGAATTTGCTGTTGTTTGGTCAGCAAAATATACAGGCACTGATGTTGAATACGTTCATGTTCAACATTTCAATAGCGACGGTACTACCAAAACCCCCATATATAGATTTACGACCACCACCGGAGATAGCTACCGCCCTAAAATAACTGCTATCAACGATGCGGGTGATTATATTGTCATTTTTACTCGTCGAGAAGTTAACGAGATAACAAACACTTGGAGTATTAGATATCAAAAGTTTAATGCGGATGGGACTGCTAATGGTGAACTGGCCACTGTTGACGGTGATGATGATTTCGGTGATTTCGATGGTCGTCCTGAGATAACAGTACTGGGTAGTAATGGTGCTTTCGCATTTTCATGGCATGCCCAAGATGTCAACCACGACTGGTCTATATTTGTACGTAAAGTTGATAGTTCAGGCACTTTACTAGGTGAGGTTAAATTAGAAACATCTGAGACTAACTCGGGTAGAGACCGCTTTTCGCAAATAATTAATATTGGAGACAATGAAGAATTTGTCGTTGTTTGGGAAGGCATTGATGGCGGTGGTGACAGTAGTATTTTTGTTCAGAATTTTGACAATACAGGTGCTACAAGTGGCTCTATGGTCAAGCTGGAAGCTACCTCAGTCAGCAATGGAGACGACCTTAATGTTCAAGTGGCAGAAATTGGTACCTTGGGTGCCTATGTCGTCGTTTGGCAGGGCCAGGAGAGCGCTACTGGCGATAGCTCGATCTATGTACAGCGGTTTAATCCTGATGGGACCGTGAACGGGACGGCGACTAAGCTTGAAGGCGATGGCATAACCGCTGGTAACGATATTAATCCAGAAGTGACTGCGACAGGTGATAGAGGGGGGTTTGTTGTCACTTGGCAGGGCTTAGATAGTAACGGCGATGACAGTGTTTTTGTGCAGCAGTTTTATGCTGATGGCACAACTATGAAACCCTTAGTGATCGAGCAAGAAGAGGCTTTCACGGCTCAAATCGATGAGGAGGGAACTCTCTATTTAGTTCACGAATCGATTACTGTAACCGATATTAATTCAATTACCGATAGCGACGGCGCGCTCTGGAATAGCCAAGCTGTGACTACAGCCAATACGGACTTGTCGTTTTCTACTGCGGGCTTAAATATTGGCCAATATTATCTTTACGCAACCGACAGTGTTGGCAATTTTTCCGATGTCGCTGAGGGAAGCGTGTTGATAACAGATTCTAGCGTAGTTATTTTCGATCTGGTCCGAGGTCTCAGTTCTGACCACTCCAATCGTGAGTTTGACTCTGATACCAGTTACACCATCTATCTGTTAGTGGATAGTGACAGCGCAAGGGCTCCTGACCTAAATAGTGTCGATTGGGGTACATGGAGCCATGCAGAAAGGCTGGGGGCAGACGATAAAATTATCTTGGCGGGTAATGATGGTAACGATCTTATAGGCAAGCAACTGGGTACTGTTGATCAGCTGGTACTCTCGGGAAATGATATTGCTTGGCAAACCACAGGGACCGGACAAGTAGCCTCTATAACTAGCGGAGGGCTAGTGAACAGAACATATTTAGCTCAAAATTTCTCGCTAGACTTGTGGAGCGGTGCCTGGGGCGCTGGCAACAACCCCAATCAAGGAAGTAATCTCACCGATGTGTTGGTGTCTGTTGTGCCACCAGAGCTCTGCACCAGCCAAGGGCTGGTGTAATCTGTATTGAGGTTAGCGCTCACCCAGTGCAGTGGTGAGCGTTTTGCGTAGCGGTTTGAGTAGGTAAGCCATAACAGTTCGTTCGCCGGTACGGATATCAACCTGTGCAGTCATGCCTGGCAGTATCTCCAAAGGATGGCCGGTCGTGGTCTCCACAGGGCTGTTAGTGATTGCGACATGCACGCGGTAATAGATTTCCTCACCAGTGCGGCTCTCTTCTTTGAGGGTGTCCGGGCTGACATAACGGACTGTACCCAGCACACCGCCAAAGATAGTGTAGTCGAACGGGTCAAAACGCAGCATCGCTTGCATGCCAGTGCGGACCAAGGCGATATCCGTTGGTGCTACCTTGGCCTCAATGATCAGTTCATCGTCGACCGGTATCAACTGCATGAGCTCGTCGCCTGCGCGTAGTACACCACCCACAGTCGTCACACGGACATTCTTCACGATTCCTGCCAGAGGTGCGCGTAAAATAATCGCGTCGAGTTGTTCTTCGCGTTGCTTGAGAATCTGCTCGTTCTGGGCGATTTCGTCCTCTACTTTAGCTAGTGCTGTATTGGCCTCTTCAAAAAAGCGGTTTTTGCGTTGCACTACTTTAGCCTCTGCTTCATTGAGTGCGCGCTCTGTACGAATGACCTCTGAGCGATTAACGTCGCCAGAGAGCGAAAGCTCGCGAACTAGCTCCAGCTCTTCACGGCCCAGTTTCACCGCGACAGTTAAGTTGTTGAGCTCGGCCGCCAAACCATCTCGGCGCTGCTCAAACAGTGCGCTCTCTATTTGTGCTTGCTCTGCTGAGCAGTTTTCACCGTTATCGAATTCGACCATCGGTTGGCTGGTGACCTCGGCAACTAGCCGCGCGCGCTGAGCTTGTAGAGCACAGAGACGCACCGCAACTTCTGCGACAGAGGCGCCAATGCGCCCCTGTTCGAGGCTAGCAATCACCTGCCCCTTGGCAACACGATCGCCCTCGCGCACGTTGAGGGTTTCTAAAACACCGCCATCGACAACCTGGATAACCTGAACCCGGTTGCTGGCGATGACCTCGCCTTGGGCTCTGGCCACTTGGTCGAGTACATGTGTGTTAGCCCAAATGACAAAAACCACTAAACCGATCAGCAAACCGTTGAGAACAATCGAGTAGTTGCGATTATGGAAATTCGCCAGGCGGTCAACACGGCGCTGGTTGGCACTGCTATCGACATCGAAGAGCGCTTCTAAAAGAGCATTAAACCGCATGGTTAGCACCTCCTTTTGGCGCCGTGCGGCGGCGCTTGCCCATCAAGCCTTGTAAAACCTGTTCTGCAGGACCATCGGCGGCTACGCGTCCCGCTTCCATATGGATAATTCTTTTAGCAAGCCGATTGGCAAGCAGGGGCCGATGGGTTGATAGGATTAAAATATCGTTGGGCTTTAAGCTATTTTCTATGGCTTCGAGTACTTTGCGTTCTGTCTCGTTGTCCAAGGAGGCAGTAGGCTCATCGAGCAGCCAAACGGTCGGTTGCGCAAGTGCCACTCGAGCGAGGCCAACTAACTGCTTTTGACCACCAGAGAGACCGTCGCCACCTTCATAGATTTCGTGGTCAAGCCCTTTGGGGCTGCTATTAACAATCGCATCGATGCTGAGTTGTTCCATTACCGCGAGTAGCTGAGAATCGCTGGTAGCACCCGCTAAAAGCAAATTGCTGCGTAAAGTACCCTTGAATAGATGCACCGATTGCGGCAGATAGCCGATATGATTGGCAACGATAGCGGGGTCTGTCTCCCAAAGATCAGCTTGGCCCAACTGGATGCGCCCCTCTGTTGGGCGGTAAAGTCCTGCGAGTACTTTTAAAAGAGTCGATTTACCGCAGCCAACGGCGCCGACCAAAGCGACACGATCACCGGCAGTGAAGGTCAGTTGATCGATCTCGAGCTGCTTAATCGGTGACTCTGGATAGCAAAAGCGCAGGCGCTCGACACTCAACTGGGTGGGCAATTGGTCGGGGATTAGCAGTGTTTGATCGGGTTTGCGTTCGCGGTCAAGCATCAGTACCTGATTGACCATCTGCATAGATTGCGCGACGTTCTCCCACTGGCTGAGAAACTGCACACTCTGTGCGATAGGCGCAATCACGCGGCCGCCCAGAATTGAGCAGGCAATCAATGCGCCCATAGTGAGGTTGCCCGACTCAATTTGGCTGACGCCCACTACTAAAGCAATCACATAAGCACTGCTAGAAAGGCTGCCAGTGGTCACAGTAGCAAAATTGCTGATCGCTTTTTGCTGAATGTTATAGCGCAGTAAAGTACTGGTGACTTCGCGCCAAAGTTGCGAGAAGCGCCAAGTTGAGTTGCTGGTGCGAATTGTCTCGGTACCTTGGATTGAGTCAACGAGTAATCCCTGGCGTTCGTTAGACCGGATGAGTTGGCGCTTCATTAAACCGCGCAGGCGGCGCTGTGTAACTAATCCGAGCAGGGCCGCGACTGGCAAAAGAAGTAAATAAACTAGAGCGATAGGCCCGCCGATAACCGCAATAAAGCCCACAAACATCAGTGCAAAGGGCATATCTACTAGGGCAAAAATAACTCCTGAAGTAAAAAATTGTCGAATACTGTCGAGCCCACCAATTTGTGCGGCCAGTGTGCCCAGCGCACGCGGACGGTTGTCTAGCTGCAGATGCATCACATGGTCATAGACCTGTTGCGAGGTGTTTTTGTCCGTGTCATGAGCAACACTGTCGAGGATGCGCGCGCGCAGAGTTTTCAGCGTCCAGTCCAAGCACACCACAATTGCCATACCTGCGACCAGTGTCCATAGTGTCGCGTAGGCGAGAGTAGGCACCACTCGGTCGTAAACCTGCATAGCAAATAGCGAGGTAGCGACGGCTAAGATATTGATAATCACGGTGGCGATCAGTACATCGACCAGCCAGCGGCGTTTTTTGAAGATCTCGCCCAAGACCATCTTGGCGGCAATGTTATTGCTCAAAGAAAAAACAGAATGTTGTTCGCGCTCGGCAGGAACTCGCACCCAAATCAACGGGTTATTGCTAAGTTGCTCCGCATCAATCAGCTGCAATTGGCCCTGTGCATCTTGGACTTGTAGCCGCTGCTGATCATCGTAATTGATCATCTGCCATTCGTCATCGAGCAGTATGAGTGCGGGTAGGCGGCTTTGATCAAACCGGTGCCAGCGCATTATGGTTGCGTTGACACCGCGCAGTTGTAGTTGCTGGAAAAGACCATTCAGACGTTCAACAGGGTTAGCTGAGTTGGCCGCTAGCGAGACTTTTTCTGCTTCTTGCAGTGCCTCATCGCTGATATCAATAGCCAGCCCTTTCAATAGTGCACCAATAACGGCGTGCTCAACCAAGGGTATCGACTCTGTTGGTTTATCCTGAGCAGTTTTTTCCGCTTCCATTACCCTTGATCCTCGGCAATTGTGTCAAGTGCACCAATTAATGCATTAATCTGCAAAGCTACAAGCAGGCGCTCATTGATCGCTCGTTCGTACTCTAGTTGTTGCTGCTGCAGTTCTCGCTGAGTGTTGAGCAGGTCTAACCAGGACTTTCGGCCTGTTTCGTACTGGCGCAGAAAAGATTCTGCCGTGCCTTCAAGTGCCTCAACTGTACCTGCGAGTGCGTTCACCAAGTCTTGTTGCAAACGAAAATTGCTCTTTAACTGGTCTACTTCGTGGCGCAGCTCATTGCGTGTCACATCGATATCTTGTTCAGCGGCACTGCGTCTTGCAACTGCTGTGCGCACTTGGCCGAGAGTAGTAAATCCCGCGCCATCTAGACTGGCCTCTAAAACTAAGCCTGCACGATCTTCATTGAGGTCGGCAAAATCGTTTTTAGATTCGTAGAAATCGTGTTCGGCCTGTAAAAAAAGTGTAGGCATAGGGGCGCTTTTGGCTTGGCGTATGGCAATGTCGGCCGCTTCCAACGACGCTTGTTTTTGTGCGAGAGAGACACTGTTAACCAATGCTAACTGCCACAAGTCACCCGGCTTGGGTATCTGTAAAAATTGATCGTTAACAGGTTCGATACTTGTTACCGGTATCAATGTTAAACGCTCCAAGTCAGACAAGGCGATTCGGTATTCACCGTTGAGTCGCTGTTGGGTTGCACGCGCTTGTAAAAGCCTTGAGTAAGCAAGCCGCACATCGGCATCAGAAGCGAGTTGTCCCGCCTGGCGGCGCTGTATCTGTTCGTATAATCTCTCGTGTTCGGCGACGTTGTTCGCGGCAATTTTACGTCTGGCAACAATACCCTCAATGCGGGCAAAGGCGACTGCGGTCCGCGATAATAGTTCGCGTCGAACCTGATCAACACCCAGCTCTTCTACCGAGGCTGCTGCTTGGGCTTGTTCAATGCGTTGATTGATTTTGCCAAAAGCCCAAACCGGTTGGCGTAAAACGACAGTTCCCTGCGTATTGTTGTCTTGATTGTCGACATTGTTCATTGCTACGGACAACGAAGGCAAGCGAGCAGCTTTTGCACTACTGACGTTACCCTGAGCCGCCTCATACTCAGCTTGTTTACCGGCTAGAGATGGGTTGTTGGCCAGAGTAGCTTGTAATGCCTGCTCTAGAGAGATAGACCAAGAAGAAGAACTTGCAACAATAATAAATGGCAGCGCTATTGAAATGACCAAGCGATAAGAGAGTGCGTGCATAAAAATTTCACTATGGGTTGTCTAACGGTGCAAAAGAATCAAACTGAAATTGTTGAGTTACGACCTTGTAACTGAAGTGCCATTATAGCTCATACCCTTTAACTCTCCAGTGCCCGTGAATTTTGTTAAAATAAGCTTAAATATGTGTCGGGGTTTTCAATGAAGCATCTTATCGCCAGCGTGTGCAACTATAAGCCAGCCCTGTTAACGGTTTGTTTGTTAGTCGCAGGTTGCTCTCTGCTGGCACCTGCTCCCCCTGCAGATCAAACCGATATCTGTGAGATTTTTGCCGAGCAGCCAGATTGGTATGATTATGCGAGTAGTTCACAAAAGAAATGGGGGACGCCGATTGCCACGCAAATGGCGTTTATACAAAAAGAATCCTCTTTCCGCAGCCACATTCGCCCCGATCGCGAGTGGTTGTTTGGCTTCATACCTTGGGCTAGGCCCTCCTCGGCATTTGGCTATGCTCAGGCACAAGACCCGGTGTGGGGAGAGTATCTGGCGGAAACTGGCACAGTGTTTAGCCGCCGCACACATATGAAGCACGCGACCGACTTTATAGGTTGGTACAACAAACGCAGCCAGCGCATGCTCAATATCTCATTATTTGATCCCGCTCAGCTCTATCTCGCCTATCATGAGGGCCAGGGGGGCTACGCGCGTGGGAGCTATAAAGCCAAACCCCAAGTTCGCCGTTCAGCAGCGCAAGTAGCAGGTATGGCTAAACGTTATACTGCTCAATTGCAGCGCTGTGAATCTACTTACCGTTGCGATAAGTTTTACCAAGTCTGGCCGTTCTGCAGTTAGTGCAGCCTTCGATTAAGCCGCAGCGACGCATAAAAAAAGGGCCGCCCTAGAACAGCCCTTTTCGATTTATCTCTTAAGGTTTAGCTCTCTCGTCCTATGAAACGGTAGACGCTAGCGCCGAGCAGAGCACCGACAATGGGTGCCACCCAGAAGGCCCACAGTTGATCAACAGCCCAGTCGCCAACATACAAAGCAACACCGGTACTGCGAGCTGGGTTAACAGAGGTATTGGTGACAGGGATGGTAATTAAGTGGATTAGCGTTAGGCACAGCCCGATTGCTATTGGCGCAAACCCTGCGGGTGCGCGCTTGTCAGTCGCTCCGATAATGACTAACAAAAATACCATTGTCATTACTACTTCTGCGATTAGTGCTGCAGTTAGGCTAAAGCCGTGGGGAGAATGTTCACCGTAGCCATTCGAGGCGAAACCTGCACTGACATCAAAACTAGCTTGGCCTGAAGCGATAGCAAACAGCACTCCGCCGGCGATTAAACCACCGATAACCTGGGCAACAATGTAAGGGGCTAGCTCTTTACCCTCAAAGCGGCCGGCAGCCCATAAGCCTACAGAAACAGCTGGATTGAGATGACAGCCAGAGATATGGCCGATGGCATAGGCCATGGTGACAACAGTGAGACCGAACGCGATAGAAACGCCCAAGTAGCCGATGCCCAGCTCGGGGATGCCAGCAGCTAACACAGCGCTGCCACAGCCGCCCAACACCAACCAAAAAGTACCGAATAGTTCGGCTGCATATTTATTCATGGTGATAATTTCCTTGTTTAGTTTTATCCAATGCTAAAGCTCTACGCGGTGAAAAGATAAATCGATATAGGTAATCTATATTTGTGCATAAACCACACCGATAGGGCGATTTTAGTGTTAAAACAGCTCTCGAATCTAGTTTTTTAACTAATAGATAACTAACGTTACTAGGGTTGGAGACTGTTTATAAAATCTTGTGTGCAAAATGGCAAGGCTTATGCTCGCCATGCACTGACTGCTCGGGTGATAGTTATGCGACGTTTCATTGGTGTTGCTTGTCTGGCCGCAACTTTAACTGCTTGTGGAGGTGGTGGTGGCAGTAGCGGCCCAGCTAATAGCCCGCCAACAGCCGATGCGGGTGTTGATCAAGTAGTGTTAGCGGGTGGAACGGTGATGCTATCTGCCTTTGCTAGCAGCGATAGCGACGGCTCTTTAGATAGTTACCTTTAGCAGCAGGTCTCGGGCGATTCTGTCGAGCTCAGTGCAGAGGATAATGCAGAGGCAAACTTCTCTTCAGCGACAATCTCTGTCGATCAGACACTGCAATTTCGTCTGACCGTCACCGATAACGATGGCAGTAGCCGCAGCGATACGGTCGCAATCACTGTTAATGCAGCGCAACCCTCTGCTAGTGCGGGAGTAGATAGCGTAGTTGCTAATACCGGATCATTTGCTCTGGACGCTTCCGGAAGCAGTGATCAGGGGGGTGGAATTGCCACCTATAACTGGGTTCAGCTGTATGGGCCGGAAGTCACTCTGAATGATACTGGTGCGATCACTCCTGTTGTTACTGTTCCAGAAATCTCCTCTGACATACTCTTGCGGTTTAGATTAACGGTGTTCGACGATTACAGTGAGAGTGATACTGACAGTGTCGAAGTGACTGTTAACTTTGCCAGCCCGATCGCCGACGCAGGAGAGGATCAAAGTATCGGTGAGCGACGCAGTGTCTTTTTAGATGGAGCTGATAGCTTTGATAGTGGTGGCGCGTTGGCAAGCTACTTTTGGACTCAACTCAGTGGTCCCACTGTCTCGCTTAGCGGTGCCGATAGCAGCACGGCTCGGTTTACTGCCCCCAGTGTCGATGGGGAAGAGGCCGGGCCGCTAGAGCTCTCATTTCAGCTGACGGTCACCGATAATTTGGGTTCTATTGGTACAGATGTTGTTTCCGTTCAAGTCACCAATACCTTGATAGCGCCAGTCGCTGATGGTGGTGACAATAAAACTGTGGATACTACCGGAGCGAATTCAAGTGCGCCCGTTTCGACCAGCCTGATGGGAGATGAAAGTAGTGACCCAGATGGGATGATTGTCAGTTATCTTTGGCAGCAAACTTCTCCAGCAGACTCCAATGTGCAGTTGAGCGGTGTCGATCAAGCGCAGGCAACGGTCACGATTGATTCTGAGCTGGGCGAAGATATTGAACTGTTCTTTCGACTCACCGTGACTGATAACGAGGGACAAACGGATAGCGATACAGTAAAAGTAACCGCACTAGCACCCAGAGAGATGGTTTCTGATCTGGCCATTAGCGGCACTATCAGCATAGCGCCTGCGAGCCAGCTCGACAGCGATATTAACGATTCAGCAACAACGCCTCTGGCAAATGGGGAGTTTGTCTCTGCACAGTTGATGCCAAGCCCTTCGATCGTTGGAGGCTATGTGAATATTGCCAATCAGGGTAGTGACGGCAATTCGTTTGCTGATGGCGATGTTTACGATACCTACCGCGTGACCCTTTTAGAGGGTCAAAGTGTGCTGCTTTTGATCGGTAGCCGCACCGATGCGGATCTCGATTTATGGCTCTATAACCTCGATGGAGACGTTGTTGATTCATCCCTCAGTTACTCGTCAAATGAGAGTGTAGTGGCACCGGCCGATGGCGAGTATTTTATTGATGTCGAGGCATGGTCGGGGTTTTCTACTTACAATTTGGCTATCGGCCTGGATCAAACAATAGCCAGCAACGGCTTCCGTTTGAGTGATGAATTTATTCCCTCGCAAATTATTGCCAAAGCCAGCGAAAATCAATTTGCAAAGGCATCGCAGGCAATCGCAACAGTCGGTATGCAGCAGCTCTCAAGGGGTAATAATGGCGCAGAGCTCTATCAGCTTGTATCTACATCTACAACGCGCCTGCAGGCTATGCAATCGGCCAACCCTCGCCGACAAATAGGGCTAGACCAACAACAACGTTACTCTACTTTGCTGGTAGCTAAACAGTTGCAACAAAGTGGTGCAGTGCAGTTTGCTCACCCCAATTACAAGCGCAAGGCAATGGCGCGGCCCAACGACCCGCGCTACAACCAGCAGTGGCACTATCCCTTGATCGATTTAGATCTAGCCTGGGATATTGCCGTAGACGTCCACCCATCAGGTGTAGTCGCCGCAGTGATTGATACAGATTCGTTGCCGGACCACCCAGATTTAATTGGGCAGTTTACCGGCGGTTATGACTTTATTAGTGATGCTTCTAGTAGTGGTGATGGCGATGGTATAGATAGCGACCCTACCGACCCAGGTGATGGTGGCGGCTCCGCGAGCAGTTTTCATGGCACCCATGTCGCAGGCACTATTGCCGCAGCCAGCAATAATGGCATTGGCGTGAGTGGTGTTGCCTGGAAGACGGCGACAACAGTTCTTCCCTTGAGAGTGCTCGGCGAGTTTGGCGGTACAACCTACGATGTTGTCCAGGCTATTCGCTATGCCGGTGGGTTGAGCAACGACTCGGGTATTACGTTGCCAGCCCCTGCTGGCATTATTAACCTTAGCTTGGGCGGAGGGGGTGGTTGCTCTAGCTTAGAGCAGGATACATTCGATCAAGTTCGCGCAGCCGGGGTATTAGTTGCAGTTGCAGCAGGTAATGACTCTGAAAACGCGGCTAATTTTTCGCCGGCAAACTGTGAAGGAGTATTCACCGTGAGTGCCGTCGATGCTACCCGAGAGCTGGCTTGGTATTCAAACTTTGGAGACACCATTGAGGTGGCCGCGCCAGGCGGGGATACCTCACGAGACAGCGATGACGACGGCTACCCCGATGGTGTTCTGAGTACATTGGCAGATGATACAAGCAGCTCGTTGCAGTACGAGTATACTTTTTATCAAGGAACCTCAATGGCGACACCGCATTTTGCCGGTGTTTTGGCCTTAATGAAATCAGCCAATCCCGATCTTACCCCCGAATACGTCGATGTGTTGTTGGCATCAGGGGCGATGACAGACGACATTGGCGATACGGGGCAGGATTCGCTTTTTGGTTGGGGGCTCGTCAACGCCCGCAAAGCAGTCGCTGCGGCTATTGATGTCACTGGAGAACCTTTGCCTGCTTTGTTGGTATTGAGCCCTTCGCGAGTGAACTTTGGTACCAGCTATACTCGTGCAATGCTGACAGCCAGAAATGCCGGTGGTGGAGAGCTTGAGGTGGTCTCGGTAGTATCGTCGCAGCCTTGGTTAACGCTAGAAGAGCCTGCCAGTGGCGATGGTCTCGGTGTTTATACACTTTTGGTCGACCGCGATGGCTTAGCTGCAGGGAGCTACTCGGCACAAGTGACGTTTAATTCCGATGCCAACCAACGTATTGTCGAAGTGAGTATGTTTATTAGTGACAGCGATTTTTCGCCCCAGGTTGGCCCCATTTACGCGTTACTGGTTAATAACGACACTGAGGAGGTTGTTGCAGATCAGGCGTTAGTCGAGCTCGAAGGTGAATACAGTTACAGTTTTGAAAACCTTTCGCCAGGCAGCTATCGGGTGTTGGCTGGCAGCGATTTTGACAATGACTTTTATATTTGTGATGCCGGAGAGGCGTGTGGGCGTTTTCAAACACGCAGTAACCCAACCGTTATAGAGCTCACAGACATTAATCTCACTGATATCGACTTCCGTGTTGAGTATGAAGTGGCTATCTCTGCTAGTTCAGAACAGAGCACTACAGAACTAGCACTACCGAGAAAGAGGGTAATTAATCCTCGCAGATCAGTGCAGTAATGAGCCATTTTTTAAGGTTTATGATTTGTTTTGACTTGCTCTTGGTTCTATCCGGCTGCGGGCCAACATCGACGCCTGCCGAGTCACTAGCTTCGAGCTTTACAGCTCCCAGAGAGGTATTTTCTGCTAATCAATGCGGCTATAAAAAACCTTCTGCTGAGCTCATCAAAACTAGCAGCGATTGGGCCAGTTGGCTTGCCCGGCTAGGCCATTCAGCAGCCGCAAAACAGTGGCAGCCAGAAGAGAGTCTGTTGCTGGTGGTGGCAGCTGGGCGAAAATCTACCGCGGGTTACCGTTTGATCCTGCGTCAGCAAAGTCGCACTCAACTACAGTTTGAGTTAGTCCGTTACGGGCAGATACAAGCACAAATTATTACATCCCCGTGCCTGGCCGTGGCAATAGATCAAGCGGCTTTTAATCAGCTTGAAAAGATAGTGATCGATTATCAAGGAGAGTTGTTGTTTGCCACTCAGGCTAGAGAGATCCGATCCCTATGGGGTGATTAGATCTCCCACAGTGCAGAAAGCTGAGCAATATTTGCCGCAATATCGCTGCGTTTGGCCACTTCGAACCCCCGCTCACGCATCTCAGTGGGATAGGGCGTCCGCAGCCTCTC
>Ga0209137_1003368_pt1 | contig 13429 bp, 7 predicted proteins | sample SaaInl5LU_22_DNA_FD_184642 | JGI IMG/M metagenome (GOLD analysis project Ga0209137, IMG submission 184642) | Marine microbial communities from expanding oxygen minimum zones in the Saanich Inlet - ESP_105LU_22_DNA (SPAdes) (version 2) | ecosystem: Environmental > Aquatic > Marine > Intertidal... | reverse complement strand
TTCTACTCACGAGACAATTTCAAACTCAATCGAACCGCCGCTCTTGCTGAGTGGCGCCAACTGTTGAGCGCATAGATTAAAGCTGCGCCAGCAATCCGATGCGAGTTCTCATTAGTCTGACAGCACCCCCAATTGTGCTGTTGATTGTACGCCAAGGGGCCAAGTCAGAGTTTACACTGACAAACATATACCCGGGAAACAGAGGCTTGAGGTCACTCACAAAGCGAGAGCCTTTTCTGCGGGTGATTTTCTGCATGGGCAGAAACGTATCAAACCCCTGCCTATGCAGATTGCGCTCTGCCAGGCGATGGCTGTTCGGCTTGAACTGTATCAAATACCATTGATTCATATTGCCACCTACCAAACAAAAATGCTCACTATTGAACGATCATAAAAGAATTGAGGTGCATGGTAAACCAGATAACGGTCATGCTGGAGTTCCTTACCTTACCTAAAATTGGCGATACAACATGACCGTTGAATAAGTTAAGTATATGAAAATAAATATTTATAATACCCCCCCCACAACTTTTACGGGAGGTGGAGATTTCGTCTCACCTTGATATTTTGTGGTTGAACTCGGAGACATTTTGAAATATCCGTCAACCTTGAACAGTCATGCAGTTTATTGACCTACATCGATGTGCCCTAAAACCTGAGCTTGCGCGTAGTGCGAGGCTTGGTGCGGTAGCCGTCCTAAGGCGTCATTGTGGCTAGTCGGCGCGAAGAACAGCAGGCGGAGATCCGTTTGAAGGTCATGCGTTTGATCTCGCAGAACCCCAAAATGTCTACGCGGCAGGTCGCGGATGAAGTTGGTATTTCGAACGGGTCAGCCTACTACGTGCTCACAGCCCTTGTGGAAAAGGGTTTCGTGAAGCTAGGGAATTTCAAGAAGAACCCACGCAAGGGTCAGTATACCTATTTGCTGACGCCGAAAGGCATCCGTGAAAAGTCCCTCCTCACGCACACATTCATAGAGCGCAAGCGCGAAGAGTTCGAGGCGCTCAAAGCGGAAATCAATGCACTTGAAGAGGAAGCAGGCCTTGCCGCTGAGGCGACACCGGCACCGAGTGGTGGCAAGCAATGAGTGAGCTGACCTGTTTCAAAGCCTATGACATTCGCGGCGAAATTGGCGTCAATATTGACGAAGGCATCGCTTATCGCATAGGTCGCGCCGTGGCGCAGCATTTTGGTGCACAATCTGTTGTGATCGGCTTTGACGCCCGCGAAACCAGCCCCGCCTTTGCCGCAGCAGCGGCGCGGGGCGCGATGGACGCCGGCGCGGATGTGTTGGACATCGGCATGGCCGGGACCGAGGAAATGTATTGGGCCGTCACCGAATTTGGGGCCTGCGCCGGGATTGAGGTGACAGCCTCGCACAACCCGATCAACTACAATGGCATGAAAATCGTGAAGTCGGCGTCGCGGCCACTGGACGACGCGGCGGATTTTCAGGTGATCAAGGCGCTGGCGGCATCGCAAGACTGGGTCAGCCCCGCGCGCGCGGGTGACGCCCGCGGCGTGGCGGGTGCCGCACGTGAAAAATACGCGGACCGCGTCTTGGGGTTCGTCGACGTGGCGACGTTGGCGCCCCTGAAAATCGTGATTAATTCCGGCAATGGCGCGGCGGGCCCAACTGTCGACGCAATCTTGGATCGGTTGGCCGCAAAGGGCGCACCGATTGAGGTAATCCGCGTCCACCACGACCCAGACAGCACATTCCCCAATGGCATCCCCAACCCCCTGCTGCCCGAAAACCACGCCGCCACGGCAGATGTCGTGCTGCGCGAGGGTGCGGACATGGGCGTGGCCTTTGATGGTGACTTTGACCGCTGCTTCTTCTTTGATGGGGCGGGGCGATTTGTTCCGGGCGAATATGTGGTGGGTCTCTTGGCGACTATCTTTTTAGAGAAAGAGACTGGTGCCAAGATTGTTCATGACCCCAGATTGATTTGGAATACGCAAGACATTGTCACCCAAAAGGGAGGTATCGCGGTACAATCCAAGACAGGTCATGCCTTCATCAAGCAGACAATGCGCTCTAATGAGGCCGTCTACGGTGGTGAGATGTCGGCGCATCACTACTTCCGTGACTTTGCCTACTGCGACAGTGGCATGATCCCGTGGCTTTTGATTGCCGAACTTGTGTCCCGCTCAGGATGTTCACTGGGCGAATGGGTGAAAGATCGCTTTGCGGCTTTCCCAAGCTCAGGTGAAATGAATTTTAAGGTCGCTGACGCGGGCAGTGCGATTGAGAATGTCATAAAGGCCTATCGGGCGGATGCTTGTTCATTGGATGAAACAGATGGCGTAAGTCTGGCATTTGAAGATTGGCGGTTTAACCTTCGCCGCTCGAATACTGAGCCGCTCGTGCGCTTGAATGTTGAAAGCAAGGGTGAGGGAGAGACACTTGCGGCGCACGTCAGAAAAATTGCGGATTTGCTTGGTGGGACGCGAGCTTAAGGCATCCGATAATGTGGTATTATCGGTGCGCTGCTGACAGTCTCATCGCGCATTCAAGTACGTTAGTCTTTTAGGGAGATACAAAACCTTGTTGCACAGCTGGACTTGGCTCAGCTCGGGGTCCGTGTAAATTCATCGTCTACTGAAGCGCGCCGCCAATTGATCGCGCGTCGCGCGACATGCCCTCGAGAACTGCTCCCACTCCATTTACAAGTGAACCAGTCCCGCTTACTACGCCTCGTACAGTGCCACACCCGCCGACAAGGGTTAAAAGCCCCACAATAAGAATAAAATGTCTCATTTACTGCTCGTTCCTATGTTTTTGAAAAATTAACGTTTTAAATCATTCTTGTCAAGCGCACAGCATTACGGTTGTTAACTATCCTCACGTTAATAAAGCCTTAATTGCAGCCGGGTACTATTCTGTCAGAAATGTTCTATTTTTGCTTTTCATCCGAGATGTCCGGTTGCTCAACAAAAATAAGTCGTCTAAGGTAGAAATTGGTTTTTTTTAAAAAATTCCTCGGGGGACTTCGATGAAATGGTTATTGACGAGTGCCATCGGGACAACTCTAGTACTGGCATCGTGTGGCGTTACAGTAGATGACGCGGTGCGAGACTACGACACCGAAGCTGAGGCACTGGCGATTGCGCCGGCGATAGTTTCAGCTGGAGATCCCGGTCCAATTCGCACGGGCTCTACATTGTCGAGTAATCTCGCCAACGCAATCTTGCTAAACCCAGACGTGCGTTCGGCGCTGAGGGCGAGTGATGCGGCGTCGGCTGGCATTAATTCCGCTAAGAGCCTATTGCAGCCCCAAGTAACTGGCTCGCTACTTGCTGGGGGTTACCAAGACGACATATCTGATTCCTCTACGAAATCTGGAGCGTCAATCGCTGCGCAGGCCACACAACTACTGTTTGATGGCGGCGCGGCGCGAGGCTCTATTTCAATTTCGGAGTTGGAGGCAAAAGAGGCCGAAGTCAGGGCAAGCCTGGTGGCCAATGGCGTCGCATTTCAAGCTGCAGCGGTCTGGCTTGCCAATTGGAATGCGCAGTCAAGCCTTGCATCGTTGGAGGCGTTGGAAAGCGAACTGATGCCGCATGCGAAACAGATCCAGCGCATGGCCAACACCGGTATGATAGATCGGTCCGTCTCTGACATGATAGAGGGTCGGATGCTGGAATTTGCGCTCTCCGTCTCGGAGGCGCAGTATAAGTCAGATATCGCCGCTTACGAATTTAAAAAATATTTTGGAAAATCGCCCTGGCGACTTGATTACCCAAATCCTTCGTTCAAAGTCGCGGACTTGGAGGCGAGGGCGTCCAGTGCAATTACGCCCGCAGTGAGACAAGCGGCGTTGCGCGTTATGACTGCGCGGGCTCAAGAAGATGTGGCGGCCGCAAAATATTCGCCGCGTGTGTCAATGGAAGCTGGCGCCAATTCACCCATGGATCGTGACGAAAAAACAAGCGCCCGCATCGGCGTGAGCGTTGCGCTTAATTTCTATGATGGCGGTAAGCGCGCCGCAGATTTGGACAGGGCCCGAGAGAATGTAGTGGCTGCGGAATATACGCTCGAGAGCATACGTCAGACATCACGAAAAATGTTGTCTGACTTGCTCGACCGGCGCAGGAATGTTTTGGAAACGATCAGCCTCAAGTCTGATAAATTAGCCGTACTAGATCGACAGCTAAAGGTTGCAGAGACCCAAATTCAAACGGGTCAGGCGGACGTATCCAAAGTATTTGAGGTGAAAGTGCAGCGACACCAATTGGAGAGCTCCCTCAGGCAGGCTCGTGCCGATTTACGCGTCACAGAGTATCAGGCGGCGTCTGAGCTGGGTCTTTTCTCACTACCCTCTGAAAATGGAACAGACCAGTGAATGGGGAAGACCAGCAAGAACCTCATCTAGATCAATCCGACGCAAATGACTTAAATTTGGAAGTTTTGATAACAGAAGAGGCAGAAAGCGTTGGACCAGATGCCCTGCCGAGGGCTTTGCAGGCTCTCCTTGCGCGTGATGGCAAGACACTTTCGGTGGGGGCAATTCTAGATTTGGGTAACCCAACTGAGGGATCCTACACGCCACCTGATGCGGTCAACGCGCTTACGGCACTTGGTTACAAGTCGAATTTCGGCCGCTTGCGGGTAAGATCCTATCGCCCGACGCACTGCCCTCTCATAGCCTTCACGAAATCTGGAGGCGCAGTTCTTGTGGAAGGTTTCGAGAACGATGGCCGCCTACGTTACACAGACTTTGCCGCTGCGACGAGTTCCCAACTTGCCACCCGCAAAGAACTCGCCAAGTTCGTGGATGAATACGTAGTCCTAGCAGAGCGCGATCCAGCCTTCGCGGGGGATCCTACTGGCGCTTCTTGGTTTTGGGGTTCACTCGCGCAGAGCAAGTGGCTCTATTTTCAAGTTTTGATCGCGGCGGCATTGACTAATTTTTTGGGATTGGCGACGTCTTTGTTCATCATGGTTGTTTACGACCGTGTCGTCCCGAATGAGGCAATCGAGTCCCTGATAGCCCTCACAATAGGTGTGTCGATTGCGCTCGGCTTTGATTTTTTAATTAAGACGCTGAGGGGACAATTTGTCGATCGCGCGGGGCAGCGGGCGGATGGGCGCATGGCGCGGATTATTTTTGACAAGCTACTGAACTTACGCCTTGATCGTAGGAATCAGAAGTCGGGCGCGATGGCGAGCGTGGTTCGCGAATTCGACACGTTGCGCGAATTTTTCACGTCGGCCACTTTGGTGGCGGTCGTCGACTTGCCATTTGTTTTCTTTTTCATTTGGGTGATCAGCCTAATTGCCGGTCCGCTAGCACTCGTCCCACTCGTGGCGGTGCCAATAGTTATTTTTGTGGGACTTATCATTCAGCCATTTTTGGCGCGCATCGCAGAGCGTTCCATGCAGTCTAACATGTCGAAGCAGGGCGTCTTAATTGAGACGCTTAATGGCCTGGAGACTGTACAGGCTACGGGGAGTGGGCGCCTGATGCGCAAGCGTTTTGAAGACGCCTCGAAGGCGCAGTCTGAATTAGGCCTCAGAAATCGTATGCTTTCACAGTTCGCCATTAATAGCGCTGCATCGGTGCAACAAGTTGCCCAGATCGCAACAATATTTTTTGGCGTCTTCTTAATCCAGGATGGCATAGTTACCATGGGAGCCATGATTGCGGCGGTCATCTTGGGTGGACGCACGCTTGCTCCGCTATCACAACTTGCCTCGGCCTTGTCGCGTGCAAACTCCGCGCGTCAGGCTTACCGGTCGTTGAGTGACCTCATGCGGCCCGATGGGGAGGCTTCACATAGCGCTAAACTCAGCCGACCCACCCTCAATGGATCAATTGAGCTTAAAAACTTATCTTATTCTTTCCCGAACGCGCCTTCGCCCACAATTAATGATATATCACTCAAGATTACTCCTGGTCAGAGAGTTGCGATTGTGGGGCGCATGGGGTCGGGAAAGTCAACACTGGCTCGTATGCTCTCCGGTCTGGTTGAGCCCTCTGCAGGTGCCGTGTTGGTCGACGGCGTCGACGTCCGCCAGATCGATCCCTCTGATTTGCGACGAAACGTGGGTGTGATGCTGCAAGACACCTGGCTTTTTTCGGGCAGTGTAAAGGAAAATATTCAGATGGGGTACTATGAATACCCTGATGATCATATCCTCAACATATGTAAACTCGCGGGCGTTGACGAATTTATTTCTAAACATCCAGCTGGCTATGACTTGGAATTAAGGGAACGCGGTGAGGGCCTTTCGGGTGGGCAAAGGCAGTCAATCAATCTCGCGCGCGCACTTCTGCATGACCCAAATATTTTGATCTTGGATGAGCCCACCAGCTCAATGGATCAGGCGACCGAGGCAGCCGTCATTGAGCGGCTTAAGTCTTGGTCATCGGGTAAGACAATGGTTATGATAACCCACCGTAACTCACTCCTTCAGCTTGCAGACCGCGTCCTCGTCGTCGACGGGGGTCAAATTATCACGGATACAACACCAGAGCGCCTGCGGGCGCAGCAGGCGGCAAAAAATAATGTCTGACGTGAATTTTCGAAAATTAAGTCGCCAAATGTCGGGCCGCAGTGGTTTGAGCGGCTCCCTGATCCTCTTCGTCGTACTGGCGCTTGTCGCAAGCCTTGTCGTGTGGTCCAATTATGCGGAGCTTGACAATGTTACGCGGGGTGACGGGCGCGTCGTTTCTTCCGCGCAAAATCAGTTAGTGCAGGCGGGCGAGGGCGGCGTGATATTGCGACGTTACGTATCGGAAAACTCCGCAGTGTCGGCGGGTGACTTGCTATTTGAGATTGACCCGATTGAAGCGGAGAGCGAACTCAATCAAATGCTGCAGCGGTTGAATGCCCTAGAAGTTCGTGAGCTGCGGCTGCGCTCTGAAATTGCTGGGGAGCCTTCGTTTCGGGCGCCGGCCGAGCTTTCTGCAATGGTGCCCGCAGTGTCACTGTCCGAGGAGAGTTTGTTCGCGGCTCGGCGGATCGAACTCCTAGGCCAAGTCAGTGTACTCGAGCAGCGACGCGCCCAGAGCGTGCAAGATGTGCGAGCGGGTGAAGTGAGCCTGCAAAGCTCAGAAAACAGAATGAAGCTCTTGTCTCAGGAGATCAGTGTTGTTGAGCCGCTGGTGCGGGAGAAAATCGCACCGGCTACCCGGCTCTTGGGATTGCAGCGCGAATTCGAGGAGGCTCGCGGAAGTGCTGATCGGGCGCGCGTGTCAATTCAACAGGCAAATCTCGCGATTGGTGAGATCGCGCGCGAAATAGCAAATGTGCGTGGTGGCTACGGACTGGTAGCCCTCGACGAGTTGGCTCAGGTGGTCTCAGATAAGATGGAATTGCGTCAGGCTTTGCCGCGACTTGAAGACCGCGTCTCCAGGACTGTAATACGGGCACCCCTGGACGGCGTCGTCAATACGCTGAACTTTCGGTCGCCCGGCGGATACGTGCGCACCGGAGATATTGTGTTGGAGTTAGTGCCAACTGGCGAGGCGCTCGTGGTGGAAGGAAAAATTAAGCCGCAGGATATCTCACGCATTCGCGTCGGCGACGAGGTGCGCATTCGCCTCTCTGCCTATGACTCATCAAAATATGGCCACGTAATGGGCCTTGTCTCCCGCATTAGTGCGGATGCCGTGTTAGATGAGCGTAGCGACGTGTCTACTCATTATCTGATCGAGGTCACAATTGAAGGCGAATTGGTCGTTGACGGTGAGCCTGTTGAGTTCCTGCCCGGGATGACTGCGAGTGTAGACGTCCTCTCCGGGAAGCGAACAGTTTTTGAATATATCTGGCAGCCGGTAGCAAAGGTGAGCGAACTCGCGCTGCGTGATTAGATTTTTATCAAATTAATTAATCTCAATGTGAGACATTCAAAGATTTAATTAAATATAAAAAAATGTTCTTAGACAAGGTTGTTATATCTTATTTGGAGTTTGACAAACTGCCAGGAGTGACTATTTTGGCCTGAAACGAGGAGTGAGTGCTGCAGCGCCTGCTTTATAAAGTATTAATACTGGAGACTTGTGATGAAAGATACTGCCACACCACTAGGAATGGTTTCATTTGACGCCGTGATTGAAACAAATTTGAGTGAGGTTGTTGTCGCATACAGGTCTCCAGGGTTAGCATTACCTTACCCAGTTCTTGAAGCCACATTTGAAGGCGCCGAAGCGTCCTCAGTGGCCGTCATCGAAAGTGACGCGCAGTACGGCGAAATTGCAAATGGTTCGGATGTGGAAATTTTGGCCCTTCCGACAGATGCAAAATCGCGCCGCGAAATTTTAGCGGAGTGGGCGGCAAAGGCTGCGAAAAAAAATAAGCAGGGCCTAATTCCAGTTATGCTGCTGCCTCTGGCGGCCTGCGGTGGTGGTGGTGTCACCACCCCACAGCCATTTTCGGTTGCCGAGGACGCTGCCACGTCTGGCAAGTGGGTTGTAACACCGGCGGATGGCGGATCCGTCACTATCACGCAGGGCGGCGGTAAATATACTCTTACCCCAAGCACCGGCACAGCTGAAACGGTTGCAATAGCAAGTGTAGGAGAATTGTCTCTTGCCGCGGGATCGTTTAGTGCAACGGTCGCGGCCCTTGAAACTGTGAACGGGACCGAGCCGGTCTCCGGGTCGGGCGACATCACGCTGACGGCGCTTGAGGGTGACTTGGATGCCGACCTCTCCGTAGTCGCGACGTCTGGGACGAAGACTGTCGCAGTCTCTGATTTGGAAGGAACCGTCAACTTCACAGGGGACTTGGGTACGAGCTTCGCAGTCAGCGTGGGAACTGGGTCAACGCTGTCGACGTCCGCCTCTACATTGGATGGCCAGTCCATATCCGGCGCCGGCGCCGTTGTTATCGCGGGTGACTTGAGTGATGACTTGGGCGTTGACCTAAGCAGCATCTCGACCACGGGTGCAAGCGGAACCATTGCCGTCACTGAGACGGCCGGTGGCGTGTTCAGTGCGGATGCGGATTTAGGCAAGGCGGCAGTGACAATCACCGGCGGCGCGGTGGATATGCAGGCTGCGGGTGTGTCTGGCGTTGACGCCTCTACATTTGTGGTTAACGCAGGCGAGTTGGTCTTGACGCACGCCCAGATGGACGCAGTGAGCAATACCGCAGCGATCACCGGGACTGCGGGCTCCGTGACGGTCATTGTTGGATCGGACAGCGCGACTGGCGTCGGCGCGGTGCTGAATGACGGCAACACGCAGTCGACTACTGTCTTAGTTAAAGTTGACATGTCTGGCGCGGGCACGCTGAAATTTGATCTGCCATCTGATGATAACGACACGCTCGTACTCGAGGCGGGGAGTGTCATTAATTTCGGACCGGGCGGGACGCTGATTGTCGACGATGGCAACGTGGATGCGCGCAACTTAACCAATGCCAGTGACTTTGCGGGCGTTGATAATGTGATCGTGAATTCGGGTCTGTCTCTGACGGTCGAACAGCTTAAGAATGTTGACAGCATTGAAACCCTTGGCTCGGGCAGTGTGTCTATTGTCATTGAAAAGGAAAGCGACATCGCCGACCTGAAGGCATTGATTGAGGCCGGCACCGCGGGTAACCCCTTTAAGGGTGACGTGAAGCCCGCACTGACGCTTGAAACGAAAGCGGATGCAACTGACTCTGCGGGACTTGAGACGAAATTGGTAAATCAGGCCGCGGCAATTGCGGAGGCTGCTCAAATAGCGGTTCCCGTAAAGACGCTGACTGGTGGCATCATCTACACGTCTCCATCATTGGATGTGCGCGCCGAATCAGATAGCGGCATTTCTTCAACAGATAATGTGTCGACTGACTCGACGCCCCAGCTGAAAATCACTCTGCCAAACAAGGGCATTTCGTTGGAGACGGGCGACACAGTGACTGTGACGGTGCGCACTTATGACGGTTCGAATTACACCACAGTTTCAAACGAGACGATCACATTAGATGCCGTTGATGGTTCTGTTGGTAAGAATGTGAACACAGACGAAAACGGCAATGCTTATATCCTCTACAATAACGTAGATTTGACAGGTGATAACGGCTACTTCATTTCTGTTGTGGCGCGTGACGTGAGCGAATCTAAGGACAGTGTCCCCTCAAACGTCATCAAGTATACGCTGGATACCACTGCGCCGACTGCAACCATTGCGATTGACGATACACTCTTGGCGGTGGGCGAGACGGCTAAAGTCACGCTGACCTTCTCGGAGAAAGTCGCAAACTTTGACCCTGCCACAGACCTGGGCCTGAGTGACGCGACTGCGGGCACCTTGTCGCAGATGTCGTCCGCAGATGGCGGAAAGACTTGGGTTGGCACCTTCACTCCGGCAGTGGGTATTGCCAATGGGTCCACAACAATCGCCCTGGCGGACAAGAGCTATTCGGATAATGCGGGCAACCTCGGGGCGGCTAAGACCTCAGCGGCAATTACAATCGATACGAAGGCACCCGACGCGCCGACTGTTTCTGAGTTTAATTCGGGTAAGCTGGTAAATAAAGTCCAATTTGAAGACGCGGCCGGCCTCACTCTATCTGGTACTGGCGAAGCCGGTGCGACCGTTACAGTGAGTGGCTTATTGACTGGCGCCAAGACGGCGACTGTCGAGGGCGATGGCAGCTGGTCCATGATGTTGAACAAAGGCAATGCAGTTGACCTCTTGGCCGATGGCAGCACCATCCTGACTGTGACGCAGGCCGACGCGGTTGGGAATAAGAGTGCGGCAGCGCCAAGCTTCAAGGTCACAACGGATGTGACTGTTGCTGCGCCGACAGTCGACGCAGTTCTGGGCGATGATGCGGTGAATTCGGCGGATGCGACTGCCGGGTTTAACATTACTGGCACCGGCGAAGTGGGCGCCACGGTGACACTTTCATTTGCAAGCAGCGCGTCACTCGCGGGCGGCAATACTGCAGTCGTGGGCGCCGATGGCAAGTGGTCAGTTGCGGTGACTGCCGCGGACGTCGAGGCCATGGGAGAGGGTTCAGAAACATTTACGGCGGCGCAAGTTGACGTCGCACTAAACCCGAGTGCGAGTAGTTCCGCACGAGATTTGTCTATTGACACGACAGCACCCGCGACGCCCACAGTGGTCTTAGGCACTGACGTCTCGAATGGCGCAACGGATGCGGAGGCGACTGCGTCGGAGGGTATCCTAACCGTGAGTGGCGAGAGTGGGGCAACGATTGTCGCGACGCTGACGGGGCAGTCGGGGACGTTAACAAAGACGGTAACCGGAACAGGCTCCGCCCAGCCAGTCACGCTCACATCGGTCGAGGTAGATACACTCGGCGAGGGTTCAGTGGCGGTCTCCGTTGCGCAGACAGACGCCGCGGGGAACCCTCAAACCGCGGCTGCCACGGCCACAAGCTTCACAATTGACACCGTAATCGCGGCGCCAACTATTGACGCCGTGGCGACTGACGACACAGCCAACAAGGCTGAAACCACCGCCGGCTTCAATATAACCGGAAAGGGAGAAGCTGGCGCGACAGTTACGCTGACATTTGACAGCGGCACGACGCTGGCCGGTGGCAACACCGCAGTCGTCAATTCTGAGGGTATTTGGACCGTTGCGGTTGCGGCCGCGGATGTGTCCAAATTCGATCAGGGCGCTGAAAGTTTTGCGGCAAAGCAAGTTGACATCGCGGGTAATGTGAGTGCGCTGAGCACCGCCAAGGCGATTGGTGTAGATACACTGGTTCCCACCGCTGCCACCGTGGCGCTCGGTTCGGGTGTCAGTGATGGGGCGACAGATGCAGAGGCAGAGGCCTCAAGCGGAGTGGTGAATGTCACCGGCGAGAGCGGTGCGAGCATTGTTGCTACATTCACCGGCCAGTCCGGGTCCGTTGTTAAGACAGTCACGGGCACGGGTTCCGCCGTCGCAGTCGCATTGACGGCTGAAGATGTCGATACACTGGGTGAGGGGTCAGTTTCAGTATCGGTCGCTCAGACCGATGCCGCTGGCAATCCCCAGGAGGCAACGCCAAATACTGCGACGTTCGCGGTCGATACGATCGCACCGGCGGCTCCCGTATTGGCGCTCGGGTCGGGCGTTGGCGACGGCGCAACAGACGCGGAGTCGGCCGCATCCGGCGGCTTAATCACAGTGAAGGGCGAGAGCGGTTCAGCGATTGACGTGACCCTAACTGGCCAGTCGGGTACAATTGCAAAATCTATTACCGGAGACGGGACGGCGCAGGCCATCGCGCTCACGTCGAGCGAGGTTGACACCCTTGGCGAGGGCGCGGTTGCGGTCTCGGCGACGCAGACAGATGCCGCTGGAAATGCGCAGACAGTCGCGGCTGCGACGACTACCTTGACTATCGACACGGTGGCGCCTAGCGCCCCAACAGTTGCCCTAGGCACGGGCGTCGCGAATGGCGCGACGGACGCTGAAGCTGCGGCCACTGGCGGTGTCATTACGGTGACAGGCGAGGCTGGTGCAGTAATTACGGCCGTCTTCACGGGCCAGAATGCTGGATCGGTGACCAAAATAATAACGGCCACCGGGTCGGCAGATCCAATTTCGCTGACGGCCGCAGAAGTGGATGCACTTGGTGAGGGCGCCGTTACCGCGATGGTAACGCAAACAGATGCGGCGGGTAATACGCAGGCGGCTCAGCCCGCGCAAGTGACTTTCGATATAGACACGATTGCACCCGCGGCGCCGGATTTTGCGCTCCACGTCGATTCCGGGACGAGCTCTACAGATAATATCACGAGTGACCTGACAATCGACGTGACACTCGCCTCGGACATGTCATCCTGGGAGTATAGCCTGGACGCGGCCTCCACTTGGGCGACCGGTACGGGCACGGCGTTCGAACTGGTGGCGGACACGACATACGCGGTTGGCGATATCCAAGTTCGCCAGTCCGACGCCGCAGGAAACGTGAGCGCGGCGAAGAGTAACTCAGCCGAAATTCAGACGCTCAGCCCAATTGCGCCTCCGACCTTCGCGCTCCACGCGGATACTGGCAGCTCTGACACAGACAATACCACAAAAGACACGACAGTCGATGTGACGCTTCTAACTGAGGCAATTGGCTGGAGTTACAGTCTGGATGGTGGGTCTAATTGGCAGACTGGCACCGGTGCGTCATTTGAACTTGCGCCGGATGCTACTTACGCCCCAGGTGAAATCCAAGTGGTTCAGCGCGGTCAGGATGGCACGGACAGTTCACCAACACTGAATACGGCGACGATAATAACCGATAACACGCCCCTTGGGGCGCCCTCCGCTATTGCATTACACCTCGATAGCGGTTCGTCTGCAAGCGATGGCCTGACAAATGACGCAACTGTTAATGTCACATTGGGCTCAGATGCCCAGCTGGCGGGTTGGCAGTACAGCACCGACGGTGGCAATACTTGGACAGCTGGCGTAGGGACAAGCTTTGAGCTTGCATCTAATACTACCTACGCCGCTGATAAAATTCAGGCGCGCTT
>Ga0209137_1003365_pt1 | contig 13439 bp, 17 predicted proteins | sample SaaInl5LU_22_DNA_FD_184642 | JGI IMG/M metagenome (GOLD analysis project Ga0209137, IMG submission 184642) | Marine microbial communities from expanding oxygen minimum zones in the Saanich Inlet - ESP_105LU_22_DNA (SPAdes) (version 2) | ecosystem: Environmental > Aquatic > Marine > Intertidal... | reverse complement strand
ACATCGACCACATGTAAAAAATCCTTCCTGATTCTTTATCTCACGAGACAGATATTCCTTTCGTATATCGTTATGAATTTTGATTTCAATCTGTTTCGCATAAAGACCATCTGGTATTAATTGTTCTGGTCGCATATTGATAATTTCATGCGATTTCAATTTCTTATTCACGATCTTTTCTTTCAAATCAGGATTATCTTTCAAATTTTTTTGAAGTGATAAGAACTTGTGTTTATAAATATTACTGTACTTGTGATTGTCCCATGCAGGCTCTTCATCCATCTCCCTGGCCCTATCTGTTGCGTGGTTTAATATACATTTCTCGAGATTTATACACGTGGTACTATCCGTTGGAATCTCGAGAAGTGTGGCCAAACGTTCGATCACAAACTGTCGAGTTTTGTTCTCCATTCTTAACTTATATTTACATGTTCTCTTTAATCACTTAGGGCAATGGAAGTCCTTCATAAACATTCCTACGATCAGGAGAATCAAAAGCATCAGAGACGCGACGCGCGGGGTTTGTATCAATAAAACCATACCTGTAATCAGCGCGGCCACTGCGATAGGTTTCTTTCGATTTGTAAATCATCCATACTACGACCACGAGTACAGCAATCGCGAGCAAATACCTGTTGTTCATTTACAATTCGTTAATATTTTTTTATGTGACGATTCTAAGATGAACAAAGCAATTCTCATTCGTGAGGAATTAGGGGATATAGTAGAGATAGACTTGGACATCGATCCATTCAAGAATGAAATATTTCAAATCTTGGAAGGACGACAAACATTTATTGGTCAGTGGCCTGATATAGACGTAGTCATAATGAAACCTGAATCTGGTAAAGTGAAGAATGAAAACACTTTACCATACCCATTTGATGGTGAAGATGTATATGGAAAAATTTTACTCGTGAGAATGGATGAAAATTCAGAACCACAAGATTTTACTCTACGTGAGTACAGGAGGTACAAACGCCTCCCCATTTAGAACAGCGTTGGCATATTTCATGCACAACTGAAAATGTACATAAGCAAAGTCCATGGGGTTATCAATCGAGGGTTTTCCAGGTAGGGGGTTGTTATTTACGACACCCATAATATCTATGCGATCACCACCCATCGACTTGGCCATCACGCCACCGACCTTTTTCAACCACATGGCGTGCTCTTCGTTTTTACAATCGAAACTCCTGACAAAGTGTGCCATATATATTACTTGGGATTCTTTTCTATAAGTAACCTCGCACTTGGATCTGTTACACTAGTCCATTTGGGACGCCAAATTTCAGAAATGAGATGATCGTTGTCCTTTCCGTACATTTTCCAAAAGATGTTTCTGTACATAGCCTCTTCCTTTGTTAGTGGAGTGTTGTAACCGCGCGTTTTTGCCCGCGTCTCCCTAAAAAGTGTGTCATCCACTTCATCTTCGGCATACTTTTTAATCTCATCCACCCAATTCGTCCCGACAGCGTCACTCATTCCATCCTTTTGACGCCATAGAATTTCGTCTGGGAGATATCCTTCAAACGCCTCACGAAGGATACGTTTCTCAATCTTGTCTATTTTGAGAGTTTGGTTGACATTCATACAAGTATCAATAAAATATTTATCGAGAAATGGTACGACCAAATCAAGACCGTGCGCACCTGCACACCTATCCGCCCGTAATCCATCGAACTGATGAATCAAACGAAGACGACGCATGTTTTCACAAGCAAATTCTTCCACGTTCGATGCATTATGAAAATAGAGATACCCACCCAAAATCTCATCACTTCCTTCACCCGAGAAGATGTATCGACATGGTGTATGCTGTTTGATATACTTACACAAAAGCCACATAGGAGTACTCGCCCTCACTGTCGTAGTATCGTACGACTCAAGGGAATGAATAACATCATTAATGTGAGCTATACCTTCCTGCACTGTAAATTTAACCTCAGTATGATCCGTATCCAGGTACTTCGCCACCTTTCTCGCTGCCTCGAGGTCAGGGCTTCCGTCTAGACCAATCGAAAATGTTCGAATTTTACCCAGTTTCCGAGATGCGATCGACGCGATGAGACTGCTATCTAGACCACCCGAAAGAAGAAACCCTATGTCACGGTCGGTATTTTCAATACGTTCATGTACAGCGCGTTCGAGGGTGTTTCTGATTTGCTCATGGTGACGCGTTTTGATGTATTTATTCACATGCCAATACCCCGAATGATAACACACAAAGTCATTGATATATGAGTCATAGATATGCCCCGGTGGGAATATATGAATTTCAGAATTTAGGAACAGAAGTGCCTTTACTTCACTCGCGAAAGCAATCGAATTGTCGGCATACCTCGTATAGAAGAGGGGACGAACACCGACGGGATCACGGGCAGCCATTATACGAGTCCCATTCGTCCATACAAACGCAAAATCACCATTGATATTATCAAGTGTTCTCATAATACCAAAATCCTTAATCATAGGAATCAGCACTTCACAATCACTCTTACTCAATTCGTTCCCCGTGCGAAATTCACGATGATTGTAAATCTCTCCATTACACACGAGCATCTCGTTATCCTTTCTAAAAGGTTGCATACCCGCATCGGTTAGATCATTGATAGCAAGTCTATAAAAGTCCATTCGACATTTACCCAGTATCTTACTTCTATAATCATCTGGTCCTCGGTGAGAAAGGAGATATGAAGAAACTTCTACTTCTTCACCGAAGAGGGCAAAGATGCCACACATTATTGGTACATGTTAGTTTATTTTTAAGTTGTATTCAAGTAGGTCCCTATACGCACCTTCATCGACTATCGCATCCATCTCCTGTCCAGACATCGAGATGGATTCGATATTTCCCATGTCCTCGGTTTCAAAGTGTAATATACAGTAGAACGACGCATTCGTTCGTCTCGCAATCCGATCAATCGTATTCATGTCATACGTCTCAATTTCGAGGTAACGCTTCACCTGTTCAGGGGTTCGTAATTTTACAGTTGTATTGCTCTCTAATTTTCGCTTACCTCTAGACATGTCGAAACATGGCCATACGCCATGCTTCGAACGAAATGTTGATACATAATCTACACATTCAGAAGCCTTTTCTTTGTCGGAAAAGCATATAAATCTAGACTTCTGTGTTGGGTCCACTAAACTCAGATAAGTTCCATTTACATTTAATTTTACAAAGTGAAACTCCATTTAAATTATATAAGGAAAATATCTTTAACAAAGTTATATGAACTTCCCCAAAACCCCTGGTCAATGTAAATATGCTCTCGCCCTTAGATCGCCTAAACCCATCGTGATTGGGACAGGGCCAGCGGGTTCGGGGAAGACGATGTTGGCGTGTCAGATTGCCTTAGAACATGTAGCTAAATATCAACGCCCTAAGATTGTTTTGACCCGCCCCATCGTAGCTGCCGATGAAGATATGGGGTATCTTCCGGGTGACATGGACCAAAAGATGGAACCATGGACAAAACCCATGTTTGATATTTTTGAGCAATACTTTTCATATAACCAAATTGATCGATTTGTTAAAATAGAACCTCTCGGATACATGCGTGGTCGAACATTCAACAATACACTAATCATCGCGGATGAAATGCAAAATTCCACACCCAATCAGATGAAGATGCTCCTCACACGTGTGGGAGAAGGTACAAAGCTCATCGTCACAGGTGATCTAGAACAGTCCGATCTTGGCCCAGACAATGGTCTAGAAGACTTAATCTATAGAATGCAATGCCAAGACCTCGAGTACATCACGCATGTCGAAATGGAAGATGAAGATATCGTTCGTCATCCAGCGGTTAAAGAAGTCCTCAGTATCTTAAAAAGATGAAAGTCATCCTCGCACTCCCAGGTCGTACATTCTCCGGTACATTCCTTATGAATTGGTCCCAAACACTCATGACCCTTACGAAGAAGGGTTACGATTTCATGGTCACGAATGAATATTCAAGCTTTGTCACATTTTCTCGAATGAAGACCCTAGGACTCGATGTCCTTCGAGGTAGTGACCAGAAACCGTTTGGAGGTGAAGTAGAATATGATGTATGGCTCACGATCGATTCAGACATTGTCTTTACACCCGAACAGGTCATAGAACTCCTGGAAGATACCAAGAAGTATCCAGTCGTTTCGGGTCTTTATCGGATGCAGGACATGAAGCACTACGCTTGTGTCAAGGATTGGGACTTGGACTACTTCAAGAAGACCGGGTCATTCCAATTTATGGAGGTGGGAAAACCCGAAAAGGAGAAATACATTTCAGTCGCCTATAACGGCATGGGTTTCTTCGCGTGTCGTAGGGAAGTTCTAGAGAAGATGAAATATCCATACTTTACCTACCCCCTCATAGAGATGGAAGGTGAAAATGGGAAGTTGTTACGCGATACATGTTCGGAAGATGTCGCATTTTGTAAGAATCTCAAGGATGCTGGGTTTGAAGTAATTGTGAATACGACCCTCCGTGTTGGGCACGAGAAAACTCTCGCAATTTGATATTTTTAACCTCGTGGTCGAGTACTCGTAAGTTGAACTTAGCATTTTTAAGTCGTTCTTCCATGACCTTTCGTTCCCTTTTTACTCGTTCATACCATTCAGAAATTTCATAGATTTCCTGATCGATTTCGTTATATCGCTCAGCAATTTTATAGTCTGTAGGAAGATCTCGAAGATCAACTGCAATCTCTTCAAGCTGCACTTCCATACCCCGATACGTATCTTTGATTTCTTCCATTCTAATTTATAACTTTAGGTAACATTTCTTTAGCTGCTTTAATCCTAAATTCCAAATCTGTTGATGGCCATTGGATAAGAAAGTCACCTTCCTGCCATTGTCCATCCGTTCCGAGAATATCTTTGTACTCTTTACGGTCCTTGAGTCTCGGGAGTTTGGTATAATCATACGAATTGAAAACCCTTTGTGGAACAATCTTACCAACCCTCGACCAAAACGTACCACCATGTGTCACACCTGTCTCCTCGAGATGTGTTCCAACAAAAAGATCTTGGATCAACTGGTTTTCAAACATGTACCAGTGTCTATACAAGGGCATACCCGCTATAACAGTGTCGAGGAATGCTTTACCAATGGGGGAGTTGCGGATGATCATGTTACCACAATTAATCCCATTACAATCAGCTGGAATTAGGATTTGAGTATCACCTGTTGCGTGCTCTTTCACGATGTCTTCAATTTTTGTGTTCATGTTTGTAATCATGACATCACAATCCGAATTAAAAATCCATTCAGCTTTGGGATACTTCTCCATCGCCTCTCTCATCAAAAATATTTTACCCCATCCCATTGGGTTATGGGTTTCTGGGATTGGTGGCAACTTTGCCATCATTTTAGAATCACTCACTTTATCGCCACCATCTTTTGCATAATGAAGTTTATATCCATGTTTCAGGCAATACTCCAATTTATTTTTGTACAACGTAATCTCTGCAAGTGGTTCAAAATTCTGATCATGCAAAGACGTTACAACAATCATTATTTATGAATCGTATATTTGTTTTAATTACATTAAAAGATCGTACAGGTTTGAATCAGATGGAGCATTGATAGTGTAGTTTCCAGTGTCATCCAGCTTCCAGCGACTTTTCTGTTTATCCATTGATTTGATGTGCCAGAGCGCCATAGGAACTATGGGTTTTATACCTATGACCTTGTCAGACCCAGTCAGTTTCGTATGAAGTTCCTTAGTCCAATAAATATGGTCACATTTTTTGTAAATACGCATCTGATAATCGGGCCAATTGATAAATCCATTTTCGTTAATGTTAAATCCAAAGTCTTCAGCGTCCTTTTCTGTGATGTCCGGATGAATATTGACGCGAGGTATCGCGATTATTTCAGCTTTAGTCTCTTCAATGATTTTTTTAATGTTTTTGATTAGAGATTCTTGTGGCATTTCATCCGCATCTACACCAAAGATGTAATCACCAGTCGCTTTTTCGATATGAAACTGTGCATTTTCGTGAAACACATCAAATGGGCGCCTAAATACATTAATACGATCCTTAAAATGATCGAGAACGCGATCAACCTTATCAGTCACATTGTTTGAGTCAGCGACAACATTGATTTCATCTTCATCATCAATGACTCGTGTAAGTAGTCCAAGAAGTGAAAACAGTTCCCGAGATTCATTACAAACTTGGATAGTATATGTGAGCTTCATTGTAGTCAATTAAAGATGGGAGTCTTTAAATCATAAATGAAGGTGTCTGATTATATCACAAAGTTTCTAACGGATCGCGGTGTAACGAAATGTTTCTCTGTCACAGGTGGATTCGCGATGCACTTCAATGACTCTTTTGGTGCAAATATGGATGTAACCTACACACACGGGGAACAACCAGCTGGGTATGCAGCTCTCGGGTGGTCTTCGTATGAGCACAATCCAAGTGTGTGTTGTGTGACATCTGGGTGTGGTGCCACAAATGCAGTGACACCATGTCTAATTGCCTACCAAGATAGTGTCCCAGTCTTCTTCATTAGTGGTCAAGTGCATCGGGATGATAATATTCGTTCAAGAGGTGGTAAAATTAGGGGCTATTTCGGTTCAGATTGTGACATCGTTGAGGCTGCCAAAGGTATGACCAAATACGCAGTTGAACTCACTGATCCACATCAGACTCATAAGGTTCTTGAAGAGTGTTATCACAATCTCACAACTGGTCGTTTGGGTCCCGTGTGGCTTTCTGTACCAGTTGATGTTCAGTCTATGGAAGTTCCAGAAATTTTAGAAGATGTACAAAGATCTCATCCCCAACCCCTAGTGACATCTTTTCCCCAAGAGTTCCTAGATGTCTGGTCAGGAGGGCAGAGACCAATCATTTTGGCAGGTAATGGTATTCATCTCTCAAAGACTAAGGAGAAATTTAGATCCTTCATCGACAAACACAACATTCCATATGTCGTAAGTTTTTTTGGAAGTGACTTGGGGGACGATTATACTGGTAAAACTGGACTCATTGGAAATCGAGCCGGTAACTTTGCGATCCAAAATGCAGATCTTGTGTTGTGTCTAGGTTCTAGGCTTTGCAAGAGTATCACTGGTTACAAACGAGAACTTTTCGCGAGAGAAGCTAAGGTTGTCTATCTAGATATAGATGATTCAGAATTCATCGATGATAAAAAACTTGACATCAAACTTCGAATGGATCTCAAAACTTTTTTTGATTTGGAATTACCTACACTAAAAATGAATGACAGTTGGATTCAAAAAAATAAAGAATGGAAAGAGTTATGGTCCGAAGAAATACCTGATAAAAATGGGGAACTTGTGTGTCCGTATAGACACTTGAATACATTCTTCAAAGAAAAGCCTGGAAATTCTGTGGTTACGATGTCTTCAGGTTCAATCTATTGTGTAGGGTGGCACATGTACCGCTACAAAGATGATGATCGGTTCATCACAAGTGGTCATGGTGATATGGGTTATGAAGTTGCTGCAGCGATGGGGGTTTCATTTCATAATAAACGAACATGGGCGATTGTTGGCGACGGATCCTTTCAGTATAATATTCAGGATTTACAAACACTAAAACACTATAACCTTCCAGTGAGTATCTTAGTATTTAACAATGGTGGTTATGGTGCAATAAAAATTACACAGAATGCCGTGTTTAAACGTGAATACGGTACAAGTAGTTCGAGTGACTTGACATTTTGCAATATCGAAAAGGTAACGAAAGCGTATGACATCCCTTACTATAAAGTCGAAAAGGATGATGATTTGGGATATCTTGAGCACTCTGACGGACCCATGGTCATTGAAATTATATGTAACACTCAAGGACGGTACCCGCGTCTCTCAAACAAACCCCAGCCAGATGGGACATTTAAAAACATGCCATACGAGGAGATGGCTCCATTTTTGGACGATGAATTTCTCAAAGAAAACATGTTTGTCACGAGAGTTTAAAGACTTAATCCGTATATAATCCATGACTTTCGTGGATAGAAACAACGAACCCGCAAATGTCGAATACGAAGCTGAAGAACAGTTTTTGGTTCGAAAATATATCCCAAAGGATGCGAATGTATTGGAATTGGGTGCCCGGTATGGAACTGTTTCGTGTGTCATCTCTGAAATTTTAGACGACCCAACTCATCACGTTGCAGTTGAACCCGATCACTCGGTAATCGAGGCTTTGACAAAAAATAGAGACAGCAACAATGGTAAATTTCATATTTTTGAAGGGGTTGTTTCTAATAAGGGATATGAACTAGCTTTTATTGACCCAAAATTCGACCTCCATGAATATGGAACATATACGAAGGAAACTGATAACCCAACAATCAAGAACGTATCACTTGATAAACTATCGGAAATGTACAACATGACTTTTGATTGTGTAGTTGCAGATTGTGAAGGATTTTTTTGTGATTTTGTAGAAGAAAATCCAGATGCCATCAAAAATATGAGAGTTATCATTTACGAACAAGATGGAATTCCATGGCCAGAGTATGCAAAAAGATACGAAGCACTAGATGAGACACTAGCCTCATATGGCTTCAAAAGAGTCCATACTATACCCCACCCAAAGTATGAAAATAATCCCCACTTTCACAATGTATGGGTTAAAGAGTTGAACAAATAATTTTACAATGAAGTTTATAAACTATTGTAGATCCTGTAGTTCTAATACATGTACTACAAGACCTGCTATATTAGCACCTTTCATGACCGATCGTGTTTTTGGTATGAAACCCGAGACAACAACTTCTTTATATGGACTTCCAAATCAAGTTAATTATTTACCATGTAAATCACTCATATGTGAAACATGTGGGTTTGTAGGTGTGAATATACTTTTTGACGATGAAGAAATGTCTAATCTTTATCGGGGTTATAGGGGTGACGAATACAATAAGGTTAGATTGTCTTATGAACCAACATATCAGAATGATGTATTTGATGCACGTCACGAGTATGTGGATGAAGTTTCACAACCATTTATTGAAAAACACGTTTCAAATGTTGAAACACTCATTGATTTTGGTGGATACGATGGCCTTAATACACCCAAAATTGGAACTCAAAGATACGTCTATGATATATGTGACATAGAATCAGAAGTTCCAATCACAGAAAATCTTTTCAAATGTGATCTCATTACATGTATGCATGTCCTCGAACATGTCCCAGACCCGAATGTCATCATCGAGGAAATCAAGGGTTCCGCAAAGTATTATTATTTTGAAGTGCCAAAGGAAAGTAATGTAGCCAATAAAGAATTTTGGCATGAACATATCAATTGTTTCACAATGGATAGTTTTTCACATTTACTTTCGAAACACTTTAGAATAATAGCAAAGAAAGAAGATAAATTTTTACATGTATTGTGTGAGGACATCCGATGAATAGAAGTGATGTTTCTCGTGTTCTACAATCTTGTTAAACACCTCATAGACCTTTTCAATAGACACATTCTCATGTTTCTCAATTACTTCAATCGCGTAATTGACATGCATCGACTTCATACCCGAAAGAAGATAGGGGATACCCGATTTCTTGTAGGACTCGACCCATTTGTCCGCATAAATGAGAGCTGGAAGAAGCTTGTAATCTCCCTTATTTTCCATATGGGCGAGGACATATTCGGAGATTGCATTTCCTGAACCACGTCCAAAACCACCAAACGTTACATCTACGATATCCGCACCATTATACAGCGCATCAATCGCCTTTACAGATGCATTCTTGAGATTGTCATGTGCATGGAACCCAATGGATCCATTGAAATACTTCTTCACGTTATCGAGAATAGAACGCATTTTGTAGATACCAAGATTCCCGTACGTATCCGCGAGATAGAAATACTCAATTGGAGCGTCATTGATAATTTCACATGTTTCTTGAATCTGTCCATCACTCATCTTATCGATACGACCAATGTTGATACTCACTTCGTAGCCAAGTTCCTTCAACTTTTTACACATATCGACCGTCTCATGAATGAGTTCAGTATCGAGTTTGGAATCGTCCTTGTCTTTGCAATGGTATGCAATCAGTACCCTCACCATAGAAATCAAGGACTCAGATTTGGGTACGAAATCATCAATCGTAAAAGTCCCCATCTGAGCCATAACAGCCAATTTACATTCAGGTACAATGATGTCACTAAAGGTTTCATTCACTAATGACTCTGGTGTATAAAACCATGGACCGTTCATATGTTCCTTCCGTCTAAATCCCAATTCACAATACTCGATACCACATGATTTTACGGCATTGTAGCACTCGCGGGCGTGTTCCTTTGTGAAGTACCAATTATTCACATATCCACCATCTCTCATGGAACAGTCAAACAACTTCATTTTCTTGTTAGCTTATCTCTTCTTTATATAACTCTCCCCTAGCTCTGAAGTATCTTCAATTTCCCACGTGGCACCGAACTTTTTTGCCCATTGAGATAAAAGTAACTTTTCTGGATACACGAGATCATATTCCTTATCCTTTCTTGTATTTTCAATACGGACGTATTCCCATACAATTTTACGCACATCTTCAATATCAACGAAGTCGAAATATCTGTCTTTGTTGATAACGACGTGACCTTCTTTTTTACATACTGCACTAAATCGAGTGGAGGGTTCTCCGGGTCCGTAACATCCCCATATACGCAACGAATATGCGTTCGGTAACGTCTCTATCCGACGATCGATAAGCCATTTAGACATTCCGTATGGATCGGAAGGTGGATTTCCACGAAGGGCTGCACCACTCGAAAAATAGATAAGCTTACCTTTGAATGCAACCACAACATTTTCAAACATCAAGAGATTTTTATAAAACACTTCACCATCATCCGGTCTCAATCGACTTCCACCTACGACTGCACAGTGTATAACTACATCATATTCGTGTTTCTTGAAATATTCCTTTACCGCTTCGGGATCGGTTAGGTCTAATTCTTGTCGAGTGACACCCGTCCAGTTCGTGTCCCGAAGCAAATTCTTACCAACAAAACCTGCAGCACCTAAGACACACACTCTCGACATTTATTTAGAGACAATACAATACTTTAATTAAGATGTTTTTTCTCATTGATCTTGATGGAACGCTTCTCGACACAGATTATTTACACTATCAGGCATGGGCCAAGGTATTAAAACTTAGTCCGGAATATATTGAAAAGGTTGTGACAACCCATGGAATTAACTACATCCTCGAAGATTTTCCAGATCCATCCTACTTGAGACGTCAAAAGATTAAGGAAATGTTACAGTTTGAAGAAATTAAGCCCATGAAGAATCTAGAAACATTCATACATTTCATCATCGAAAATAACATAGATCACGCAGTCGTAACAAATACGGATCGACAAGTTGTTGAACACTTTAAACAGAAAGTTCCTATTCTCAATAAATTGAAGAAATGGATTGTCCGTGAAGACTATGAGAAGCCAAAACCTGATCCAGAATGTTATCGTTTAGCGTTGGGCGACCGCGATGACATCGTTTTTGGTTTTGAAAATTCAAAAGAAGGTCTCGAAGCTCTCTCGAAAGTTACGGGTAATATATTTCACATTCATCCCGAAACTGACTACTTAAAAGTTATCGACCATATCAAAATACAATGCCCAAAAAGGTTTGGTATGCACCCAATAAATTTGAATCATATGGGGAAGAAGAAATTAAGGCCGTCGAAGCTTGCCTTCGCGATGGCTGGCTCGCTGGCTTTGGTGATCGCACTACAGAATTTGAAAAGCGGGTATCTGACCTCTTCGGAAAGAAACATGGACTCTTCGTGAATTCTGGAAGTAGTGCGATCCTCCTCGGTCTTTGCGCCCTCGACCTTCCGAAGGGGTCCGAAGTGGTTACACCAGCGTGTGGATTTGCAACGACAGTAGCGCCTCTCATGCAGTTGGGACTCAAACCGGTGTTTTGTGATGTTGGTCTCAATTCGTATGTCCCCACCGTTGAAGATCTTAAGAAGGTTGTCACCCCAGAGACCAAGTGTCTCCTCCTCCCCAACCTGATCGGGAACGTCCCCGATTGGGAGGCTATTCGCGAGGCGTTCCCGGGTGTCACTCTCTTTGAGGATTCTGCTGACACCATTACCCGAACAGACTGCACAGATATCAGTACCACGAGCTTCTACGCGAGTCATGTCATCACGGCTGGGGGTGTCGGTGGTATGGTGATGTTCAATGATCCCGCACATCTCAAGAGGGCCCTGATGTTTAGGGATTGGGGGCGCATCGGTGACAACATCGAAGAGCCCAGTGAGCGTTTCAATCATTCCGTCGATGGTATCCCCTATGACTGGAAGTTCCTCTATGGTGTCGCAGGGTATCATCTCAAAGCGTGTGAGATGAACGCCGCCTTCGGTCTCGTCCAACTTGATAAGTTGGATGGATTTCTCAAAAAGAGGCGTCAGAATGTAGAGAGATACATGGAGAATCTCAAGGACTGTCCGTATTATACCCTCCCTGATGACTCTAGGACCCCAAACTGGCTCGCCATCCCACTCCAATGTCCGGAACGTCTTGAACTCGTAAAATTTCTCGAGAAGAATGATGTCCAAACTCGTGTCACATTCGCCGGGAATATCACGAGACATCCAGCGTTTAGGGAGTATCTTGGAGATTTTGAAACCGCAGATACGATCATGAAGGATGGATTTCTCCTTGGCGCCCATCACGGGATGACGATCGAAGATGTTGATCGTGTGTGTATTCTACTTAAAAAATTTGCCGATTATAAAATAAACGGAAAATGTTCCGTAATGTGATGGTCACTGGTGGCTGTGGCTTCATCGCCTCCAATTTTCTAAACATCATGAAGAAGAGATATCCTGAAACTCATTTCGTTAATATTGATAAGCTTGACTATTGTTCAAATGTTGAAAATGTAGAACCGGGTGTTGCCACCTTTATCAGGGGAAATGTCGGTAACGCTGAACTTATCGAAAACCTCATTAAAGAGTACAAGTTCGATGCCATATTTCACTTTGCAGCCCAGAGTCACGTCGATAATTCATTCGAAAATGCCCTCTCCTTCACGATGGATAATACTCACGCGACCCATGTTCTCATAGAAGCGTGTCGCCAATTTCTCCCCAACGTGGAATTCATTCACTTCAGTACAGATGAGGTTTATGGTGAATCCAAGACAGATGTCCCTTTCACTGAGGATGAAGGTGTCCTTCGTCCCACAAATCCCTACTCGGCTTCTAAAGCGGCTGCGGAGATGATTGTTCGATCATACATCGAATCCTTTGGGATGAATATCAAAGTTATTCGCTGTAACAATGTCTATGGACCTAGACAGTACCCCGAAAAACTTATTCCAAAGTTCAAGAGACTTTTGGAGGAGGGTAAGAAGTGCACAATTCATGGCAAGAATTGTGCAAATATTAAAAGGGCATTCATGCACGTCGAGGATGTCGTAGATGCTGTGGATGTTGTGT
>Ga0209137_1003364_pt1 | contig 13441 bp, 24 predicted proteins | sample SaaInl5LU_22_DNA_FD_184642 | JGI IMG/M metagenome (GOLD analysis project Ga0209137, IMG submission 184642) | Marine microbial communities from expanding oxygen minimum zones in the Saanich Inlet - ESP_105LU_22_DNA (SPAdes) (version 2) | ecosystem: Environmental > Aquatic > Marine > Intertidal... | reverse complement strand
GGAACTTTGATAGAAATTTTTCTACTATTTCTTACAAAAGTACTATGGGGAGTAATGTCTTGGAACAGTTGATAGCGTGGATTAAGCATCGCTCCCCACGTTGCTATCTCACTGCCGTTAAATGGTGTTGCTAGACTTACTACATTTTCTACATTAGCAAATTCTTCTTGTATATAAGTTGCATACAAGCCTCCCATACTATGTGCAATTATAGAAATTGGTTCATTAGTATGTTTTAATAATTCTATCTGCATGATAGATAGATTATCCTTTGCTGTACTTTCTTTTTCGTAATTAAGAAAGATAGGATCTTTAGCACGTAACGATTTTTGAATAAAGGCGAAGCTACGTTCGCTTGCTGTTGCTCCGTGGATGTAAACTATTTTCATAGTGTATTTAAGCGAAGATGTCTAGTTCTTTTTCTGCCTTTGACTCTTCTTTTTCTTCTTCTGGACGGATAGGTTCTAACCATGTGTCGGCAATGTATGCCTTAGGTGCAGGACCGAATTGAATTTCAATATCGTTACCTTCGATCCACCAGAAGTGATCGTGTACTAAACAAGTGCAAACCATTCCATATGCTTCGAACTGTTCGCCTTCTTTAAACTTACCAATATACTCTACTACCTTTACAACTCGTCCAATGTTCTCTGGACGCACTGAATGTATAATGCGAGCAAAGTCTCCCTGTTTGCATTTCATTCCGTTGTGCCTTCTTCTTTCTTCTTAGGCTTACGTCCGTAGAAGCCGCCCTTAGTTTCAAGATTTTCAGTACGGGCAAAGGGCTTGCATTGTTGAATCTTTCCGCCGTTGGCAAGGAATTCATCAATTGCTTTTTGTGCTTCGTCGTCTATTTCTCGTGGAGTAGGATTCATTATTAATCTCTTTCTAATTACCAAAAATTAAGTGTGCGGCCGTTGCCTATAATAATCATACAACACGTTACTACATGCAATACAATCCAAAACGTACGAAAAGCCAAAGCTCTTTTTACATCAGTTTGTGATATAGGAAGAAACTCTGGCTTATCGTCGTCTGTAAGACCAACGGGCATTCCGACAGTTCTAGCCCACGTTTTGAGCCAACGTCTCTGCCCGCTCATTACATTGCGTTCTTGCGTTCTTGAATTTCAGCACGACGAGCTTTTGTTAGCTTGCCTAGATCACCAAGTGCGCCGCGGGCGCGAGTAGCTGCTGCTTTAACATTCTTTTCTTCCCAAGCTGCATGTTCAACTAAGTAAGCGTTAAATGCTTCTACGATTTTCTCGTGTTGTGTTTTTTCACTCATTATTTTTCTCCTGTAATAGTTTCATAAATTTCTTTCCAGTTGGTCACTTTGATCATACCTTCTGGAACAGTGTCGTTCATATTAAATCCATGTTCGACTAGTATTGACTTTAAACCTAAGTTTTGTCCACATACTGCGTTTTCTAGTTTGTCTTCGATCCAATATAAGCCCGAATCTTTGTAAGGCGCAAGTGCTTCATCTTTTGGAGCACCTGTATCTAAACAAACTAATTCTTCAAATGCTGTTTTTCCAAACAACTTCTCCAAATTCATTTGACGTAATTTCTTTGCATTTGGGTCCAAACTCATGCTGGTAATGCAACGGAACACATATCCATGTTCTTCATGTAGTCGCTTAACATAGTACATTGCATCACGTAGTGCAGGGAGAAATCCCATTGCGGCACTTTCGTTAAAGATCTTAACTTGCTGCCATGCTTGGCTTGGAGCAATATCGAACCGCTGACTCATATTGTAGAGCAAGTTGCCGCCTTCTACTTGAGTGTGTCCATGTTGTTCCATCCAACAAGTAAACGCATATTCCCAGTTAAGGATAACGCCGTCTGCGTCTGTAAGTATTACTCGATCATTGTATTTCATAGTGCCTCTTTCATGCCTAGTTTCATATTATGTATATACTATAACATAGAAAGAGTATGTTGTCAACCAATAATTACGGTGCTTGCGCCGTTGGCGCCTGTTGATCCGCATGAGATGTCGTCGCCGTTTCGGTGTGCAGGCTTGCCGTTAACGAACACTGTTGCGGATCCTGCTGAAGCAGTTGCATCGTGCGGAGATGATCCCGGACAAGCATGAGCTGCATATGCATCGCCTTTGCGTACTACTAATTCGCCTTCAGCATACACATCTGGACTAGATGCCGCTGGAACTCTAGGAGGAGCTCCGCAAGGGTCAACTGTTGATGCTGAAATTATTTTAACTACCGCCGGCATACTATATTTATTTTATGCTAGTTGAATATTGCTAGTAGACGCAGTATATTGTTTTGCAATTTCACCTTCTGTTTTAGCAATGCAACTAACTGTGCTTGCAAGGATATTAAACTTTGTATCTGGGTTTACGCTAAACATATAAGGTGCTAATCCTAGTCCTTGCTGTTGCATAATTAATACCATTGGCTTGTTCAATACAAATTTAGTTGCGGTTTCTTCTTCTAATCGAGCAACAATTTCTTCGCCTGAACTTAGTTTTAGAGACACGGTGTCTCCGTTTTTATATGGTGTTTCAATTAACATTATAGTGAGTGTCCTGTTCCGTTGTAGTTTGTTTCTTCTAAATATGTGCCTAGCTTGTCGTAACCTCCAATGCTAGATCCGTTTACTTTAATCTGTGGAAAGGTACGTGCTCCTGGGAACATTTCTAGTACTTCTTCACGAGTAAAGTCTGTGTCAAGTTGAAAATACTTGAATGGTAGTTGTCGTGTTTCGCATAACCTTTTTGCAGCATCGCAAAACGGGCAAGCCGGTTTACCGTAAATTTCAATCATAAACTAAATCCTTTAATCGAATCTGTAGTTACATCTTGTTTAATGCCACCAATAACATAACTCTCAACTTCTGTTTCCTGCGGAGCGACCTGCAAGCCTGAGCTTGACAACCAATGCGTAGTCCACGGTAATGGATTAGTATTTACTGGTTGGTCAAAGATAGCAGTGTATCCTAGTGCTTTTAGGCGGCGGTTTGCAATATATTCTACATACTGGTTAAGTAATTGTGTATTTAATCCAATCATGCTTCCGTCTTTGAACAAATACTCTGCCCAGTCTTTTTCTTCTGCAACACACTCGCGCCAGAGCTCGTATACTTCTTCTTCGCACTCTTTAGCAATAGCTGCCATTTCTGGATCATCTTTGCCTTGTGCCCACAACTTCAATACGTGTGTACTAAGTGCCAAATGCTGAGCTTCATCCCTAGCAATAAGACTAATAATCTTAGCACTACCTTCCATTAGCTTTAGTTCTCCAAAGCCAAATGTACACGCAAAACTTACATAGAAACGCAAGCCTTCTAGAATATTTACAGTCATCATTGCAAGAAATAGTTTCTTCTTAACGTCACGTAGACTACCTTCGCCGCGGTGATTGTAAGCATCTGCTGCTTCTGTAAACTCGTCGTAATGTTTAGTAACACTCATAGCACGAGCAATAATCTTTTCATCATCTAGAATAGTATCAAACACTTCTGAAGGGTCAGCATACACGTTCTTCATAATATGTGTGTAGCTACGTGAGTGGATTGTTTCAAAGAAGTCCCAGGTAACAATACAGCCTTCTAGTTCAGGAAGTGAAACATGCGGCAAAAATGCTAGGCACGGACCACGTCCTTGGACGCTATCAAGTAGTGTTTGATATTTTAAATTGGAAGTAAAAATGTGTTTTTGCTCTGGACGGAAGTTAGCAAAGTCAGCACGGTCTTTCTGCAAACTGACTTCTTCAGGTCGCCAAAAGTAACCAAGCATAGTTTGATTAAGTTTATCAAACACAGGAAACTTAAACGTGTCGTAACGCTGTGTGTTCTGATCTTCTCCGAAGAACATGTCTTGTTTTGTGAAGTCTACTTTTTCACGATTGAATACTGTCTTTGCCATCTTATTTTGTAAATCCTATATGTGTGTCTAAACTATTACATTTAGTATAACGTAGTTGACTCTAAAAGTCAACCACTATATTAGTTAGATTGCGCAAGCGTCACAATCAGCTTCGTCGGCTAATTCAAATGCACTAGGTGCAAGAGCTGCCGCAGGCTTGTCATCCTCAAGTTCACTTGGATCAGTCTTATAATCATATGTGTTCTGATAGTAACTGGTCTTCCAACCATATTTGTATGTTGTCAACAAATCATTCATCATCACACTCATCGGAACTTCGTTGTTTTCGTAGTGTGTCGGATTGTAACTCCAGTTACCTGAAATTGCTTGATCAAAGAACTTTTGCATTACTGCAACTACGTTGATGTAACCTTCGTTGCTAGGCATGTCCCACAACAGGGTGTAGTACTGCTTAAGACTTTGATATTGTGGAACAATCTGCTTAAGAGGCCCTTTTTTGGACTTCTTAACGGACAAGTATCCTCTAGGTGGTTCAATTCCGTTTGTTGCGTTCGACACAACGGAACTGCTCTCCGATGGCATTTGTGCGGACAAAGTTGAGTGCCTGAGCCCGTACTGTTTGATGTCAGATCGTAAACCATCCCAATCATAATTTAACTTGTTCTCCACAATACTATCAACATCCTTTTTATATGTATCAATAGGAAGGATGCCATCAGCGTATTTAGTACGATTGAAGTACTCGCATGCGCCGCGTTCTTGTGCAAGTTTATTTGATGCTTTTAACAAATAGTATTGGAATGCTTCTGTTAGATCGTGTACTAGCTGCCATGCTTCTTTGTCGACGTATTGTACTTTATTTTTAGCAAGGAAGTGTGCTAAACCAATGTAACCTACGCCTAAACTACGACGGGCTTTTGTTGACTTCTCAGCTGCTAAGATTGGATAACGTTGATAGTCAATAATTTCTTCTAGCGCACGTACTGCTAGTTCACATAGTTCTTCTAAGTCATCTAGGCTCTTAATAGTGCCTACGTTAATTGCACTAAGGATACACAATGCAATTTCACCATCTGGATCATCGATATGAGTCAATGGCTTAGTTGGCAGTGTAATCTCTTGGCACAGGTTGCTCATGTAAACTGTGTCTTTGAAACTGCTGTGTGTGTTTGCGTGATCTACGTTCATGATGTAGATGCGTCCTGTTTCAGCACGTTCTTTGATTAGAGCACTAAACAACTCCATTGCCGGAACAGTCTTTTTCTTGATACTGGTCTTGCGCTCGTACATTTCATATAGCTCTTGGAACTTTGCTGCATCACCAAAATACGCTTCGTACAATCCTGGAACATCATGTGGTGAGAAAAGAGTAATATTGCCGCCGCTTAACAGTCTCTGGTACATGGTTAGGTTAAGCTGAATTGAGTAGTCTAGTTTACGCACACGGTTGTCTTCTGTGCCTTTGTTGTTCTTTAGCACAAGGATGTCTTCAATCTCTTGATGCCAGAACGGGAAATGGGTAGTAGCTGAACCACCACGTACTCCATTCTGTGTACAGCAACGAACAGTGCTTTCAAACTTCTTAAGAAACGGGACAATACCTGTGTGTGCTACTTCTCCGCCTCTGATCTTAGCATTTACTCCGCGGATTCGTCCTGCGTTGATGCCGATTCCTGCTCTTTGCGCTGTATAGCGCCCAATAGCCATATCGCTGGCAAAGATGCTATCAAGAGTGTCGTCAGAGTCAACAAGGACGCAACTCGCAAACTGGCGGACAGGGGTCCTGACTCCTGCCATGACTGGCGTTGGGATATTGACTTTAAAAAGTGAGGTCGCATCATAGTATCTCCTTACGTAGTGCATACGTGTTTCTGCTGGATAGTTAGCAAATAGTGTTGCTGCAATCATCATATACATAAATTGAGGAGTTTCAAAAATCTCACCATTGGAACGATCTTGTACTAGGTACTTGTCAACTACTTGACGTAGTCCTGCATAGGTAAAGTTTTCATCACGCTTGTGTCTAATGTAACTGTCTAGTGTAGCAATTTCTTCTGCTGTGTATTTTTCAAGAATCTCTGGATCATATACGTTACGTTCAATATTACGATTGATGTTTTCTAGCAATGTAATAGCATTGTACTCGCCAAACACCTGCTTGTTTACACCGTAGCTTAACAAACGTGCTGCGGCATATTGATAGTTAGGATTGTCTAAACTAATAAGATCGTTCGCGCTGCGCACAAGCACTTCTTGAATTTCATTTGTACTCATACCGTCATAGAATTGAATATTTGCATTCATTTCAATTTGACTACTACTAACACCTGCTAGTCCTTCACAAGCGTGTTCAACGACTTTGTGAATTTTATCAATGTTAAGGTGTTCTCTTGTGCCGTCACGCTTGACGATCATTGTTCCGTTTGACATTCTTGTTCCTCTTTAATATGTTAGATATTTATTGTTGTGGTAGTAGAGCATGGACAGTTTCAGAACGTAAAGTGGCCGGCAATTTGCTTCTGTGAACATGTGTATCTCCGTTGAATCCGATTACTGCATCGTCGACATATAATAGATAATATGTTTGTGAATTTTCATTGTCTCGTGTAATATGTATCTCATAAGATGCCTGGGATAAAACATCAGTTAACTGCAAGGTGTAACAAATTGCAAGAATCTTTACAAAGGAACAATAATTATTTTCCTCTAGTAATTCCCAAGGACTAGGCCATGTAGTTGAATCATACGGATCGGCAGCAAACACACATTTAGGTGCTTGACTGTAGAAGTCAATTGCTTCTTGTATAGGATCTGTTGCAGTTTCTAAACCGGCACGAAAGTTACGCCAGAGTATTAATCTGTCTTCGTATTTTTTATCAAACATTAGTTATGACTTTAGTTTTCACTTTATAATATATCGTAGCATTATTACTACTTGTTAAGTTTAACATCATAGTACACACTCTGTCAAGTATTATTATGACTTAGTTGATATTGTGTAAGTAAAAGAACCTAAAGGATTATCTATGTCACCGTCTGGCGCATTATTTGTATATCTAATAATTAATGTATCATGTCCTGTGGCGGTTCCTATTTGATATAACGATCCGTTAAACAATAATGATTCTTCCCAGTTATTGTCTCCGATAAATTGATACTCGTCAGTTATTTGCACATCTCGAGAAACAGGATCACAAAATACTTCTAAAGTTCCTGATTTAGATGCAGGAGCCGCTTCACTTACATAGCTATAATCTATTACATATGTTTTAGCTGTTTCGGCAGCTAAATTGATAAATCCAATTCCGTCGCCATCTGTAATAGGGTCAGTTTCGTTTAATTTAATTTGATAGGTATATCCTAGTGTAGCAGTAGCAATACCTGAAATTTCAGCAACATATGGAACATTTTCAAATACTAAATTTACATTTCCTAATGTTTCAGTTCTATTGAAATAATCTCCTAAAGAATAATTTAGTTTTGTTGCAAAATGTATGTTCGATGTTTTTGCGTTTGTAAATAGGCCACCGAAGTTACCAACATTATAAAACTTATTACCTTTACTAGTATTATAACTACCATATATTACATTTATACCTTGTCTGTAAATATTGTCAAACGTACAATTTTCTATAATGTTATTACTAGGACCAACATACTGACCTAAAGTGTTAGGCGATGAGTTAGATCCAAAATTAACTCCAATATCTAGAGTATCAAATGAACAGTTTGACCAAAGATTATATTGTACATCATCGTCGGAATAAACACCGTCGCTGAAGTTGTCAATTGTTATATTTCTAAATTCATTGTTGCTTGACGGAACAATGATACTATGAGAAGATAATCTAATGCCGGCGCCTACTCGCAGTGTATCACCAAAATCCCAGTTGCCTTGGAGTTTTAGATTTTCAAATATACTGTCTTTACAGCTCTGCAAGTGAATGCCGTCGCTGGTTGCTGTTTGTATTGTAAGTCCGCTGATTTCAATGTTTCTAGCTTGATTAGTTGCCGAATCAGTTTCAATGTTGTAAACTCCTGGTGTACTTGATTCGTTTACTGTTTCAAATACTGTAACTGTTCCTGCATTAATAATTGTTTTATCTACGCCTGCGCCTCTAATAGTTGCATGCGGCGGAACCTTAATCGTATCGTTAATACTATACTCGCCAGGTTCAATGTTAAGTATTACTCTAGCACTTGTTGTAGATTTTGTTGCAGCATTTAAATATAACTGATCAACTGCACGTTGTATTATTTCTGTATGATCAGATCCGTCTCCAGTTCCTCCAAACGCACTAAGTCCAACAATATCATCTAATCGATCTTGGAGAGTGCGAAGTACAGGATTATTAACTGAATTACCTGTTTGTATATTTGAACCAGACTTGTATTGATAAGTGTTTGCAAACTCAAATAGATTATCTTTTTCACTTAACAGTTTTGTATTACCAACGTATGGTGCACCTTCTGCTACTGCACCATTACCAATATACAATTCTTGTGTATCAACTGCCCAACCAAATTCACCACTGGCTAGTTGAGGAAGCTCTGTTACACGGCCTCTTCTTATTTGAATTCGACTAATGGATACTACGGCCATACTAATACTCCTACGTTATATTAGTAGTATTTAGCCATTCTTTTCATAGTATTGCTCACAGCGTTTCCACCATTCCTGTGCCCACTCATCAAACTCATGCGGCCATAGATCAAACTGCTGGTATTCGCCTGCACGACTACACATAAAGATATGTCCTTCACGTATGTCTGTGCCGTGTACTTCATTATGTCCTAGTGCATAGGCTGTGAGCTGCAAGTAATAGTCTTCAACCCACTCAGCTTTCTTAGGCTTGTTAGTCTGCTTAAAGTCCATAATGCATGGCTGACCTTTATACTGTCCAACTAAGTCAGTAGTACCTGCATAGATACCAGGAACATAAAGCGGAACTTCACTTCCCCAAATTTCATCAACATGCACCATTGCTTCGTCACGTATAACTGTTGCCATCATATGTGCTTGTTGAGCATAGGGATTGCCGCCAGCACTAGGCCATTCGCCGAACTCAATGTAGTCTTCAAGGTACTTGTGCATACGTGTACCTACACCAGCAGCTTCAGTTACAATCTCTTGTGCCTTAGCTTCACCTACACGCTTTTTCCAAGCAATAAGGTGCGACATATCTTTGGTAGCACTAAGAATAGTTGTAACACTTGCTACAGGAGGGCCACCGGGCGCTGCATAACGGCGCTTGCCATCTACTTCAACACGTTGTAATTTTTCGTACTTATACTTCTCTATCACTAGACTCATTAAGATCTCCTGTTAAGTTTTCTGCTTCCCAGGCGGCTTGTCCAAATGGGTCATTATTCATATAATAGGGCATTGCTTCAGAGAATGGATCATCAATACCTTCAACTGTTGTTACTTCAGGAATTAAACTACTCATCATTTGTTCAATGCCGTGTTTAAGTGTAGCAGTACTGCCTGCGCAACCACTACAGGCTCCGCTTAGTTCTACTAGTACAACACCGTTTTCAAAGCTGACAAAGTTTACTTCGCCGCCATGTTGTGCTACTGCGGGGGTAACATACTGTTCCATTACTTCTGTAATGTTTTTAACTATGTCTTCGTACGATCGTTCAGTCATAAAAAACTCCTATTAGTGTATATAATAACACCAATTTAACAAGTTGTCAACTGTTTTTTTGTTTGTAATCGTTAATTGCTGCTTTGATTGCATCTTCTGCTAGTACAGAACAATGTATCTTTACTGGCGGCAATGCCAGTTCTTCTGCAATATCACTATTTTTAATTGCTGACGCAGCATCTAGTGTCATGCCCTTTACTATCTCAGTCAGCAAACTGCTGCTAGCGATAGCACTACCGCAGCCATAAGTTTTAAATTTAGCATCTTGTATGACATTGTCTTCTACTTTAATTTGTAGACACATTACATCTCCACATGCAGGTGCACCAACCATACCAGTTCCTACATTGATATCTAGTTTGTCAAGTTTTCCTACATTACGAGGGTTCTCGTAATGGTCTAACACTTTCTCTGAATATGCCATATTAGTCTCTTAGTTGTATTATAGCTCTGCGCCTACGTCTGTAGCGTTCTTAGCCATGTTACCCACAGTATCGCCCTTAGGACCAGACTGTCCTGCTACGTTAACATCATCTGTTTCGCTTTGTTTGAACTCAATCTTCTCTTGATCAAAGTTAGTTACTAGCTGTTGTATTCTTGGATCAGCATCGTACATTGCTTTAAAACTCTCATAGTCAAAGTTTCCTTTGCCTTGGTTGCGCATGTACTTGTCTAGCTTTGCAATAGATAAAGCGGCCACTCCGGCCGCTTTTTGTTGACGTAGTAAAGCGTAGATAGTTGCGCTATCTACACCTTCACTTACTTTTTTTTTGAATGGTCTACTGACTCACGCTTTTCACGCCCGCCTAGCTCTTCGCCGCCGGCTGCTGCATCTGCTGCACCAAACTCGTCTTCTGCTGGAACTTCTGCATCCATGTCCATTTCACCATCAACAGTTGGTTCCATTTCCATGTCTGGTTCTTCTGCACCCATTGTGTCCATTGGCTCAGCTTCGCCTGTTAGTTGTCCAACACCTTGTGTTAGTGTTTGGCGTGTTGTTTCCATTACACCGTACATTGCTTCTAGTGCTGGCTTAACTGCTGCTGTAAATGCTTCAGCTGCTTCGCTGCCCATTTCGTCACGGATAGCGTCAGCTAGTTCTAGCATTGACTCAGTTTGCATTTCAGCAGTGTCTTCCATCCAACCAGTAACACGATCAACCATGTCCTTAGCTGCCATTACAAGTTCTGCTTTATCTTCTTCGCCCTCGTTGAGCGATTCAATAGCTTCGTCAATTGCAACACTTACATCATCACGCTCACTTAGTGCAGCATTGAGTACGTCTAAGAACATCTTATTCTTAGCATATTCTTTTTGTGTAACTGCGTCAAACGCTTCGTTAGTTTCAACATTGAATACTTTGGTACGCATTTTATTACGAGCGTCTTGTAGTTGCTCTGTAGTAAACGCATCGATGTTGATCTTTGAGCCAAAGCGTTGTGCTAGGCTTTCGTTTAGTTTTGCAGCCGTTAGCGGCTTTGAAAATTCTCTAATTTGCATTTTATTGTTCCTGTTGATAGGTGTTCTATATTATATTTATCACTTAACAAAAAATATATTGATCTAAAAGACTTCGAACCCTACGTGATTCTTGAATGGCAACATCTAATCTAGTTTCTGTTACTTCTCTCTTAAACGAATCTGTTGCTTTGCGTATTGAATGTTTATAAAATAACGCATCATTATAATGTTTTAACATTAAGTAATCAAATTCTATTGCTTTTGCAGTAATGTCTTTGCCCTGTGCAAGATTTTTAGCAATAGCAACTGCTGTTGTTTTAAAATAAGTTCTAGTTACTTGACGATTTTCTTTGGCATCGTATATCAAATAGCCTTTAGGGCTTTTACGAATAACCATGTGTTTGATTCTAATACTATTTCCTCGTGCATAAGGAATAGCACCGTCTTCAAGTCCTCGATTAACAATTTCTTCAAGATCATTTAATAGATTTTCAGTTGTCATTTCGCATCACCATCACTGTTCCGTTATGTTGTACTTTACTTATTATACTCTTACGAATTAGGTTGTTGATAATGACTTGTTCACGCTCGGGAAATGCTCCGAGTGGCATTGGCTCATCAAATTTTGCCAAGAGTTGTTTTTCCTCGTTGGTCTTATATGTGTTGTTGATAAGCTCGTTTATTTTCATTGTGTTTTTACTACTACATTGTCACCTGGCTTGATACCACGGTCAACTGTTCCTTTTGTTTTAGGATCTAGTGTTAGATTGCCGCGCTCGTCTTTAGTAATAGCGCCGGGCTTCATAGGATCTTTTGGAACTGTAGTTTTAATTTTTGTCTTTGGATCGATAAGAACTGTTTCTTTTTCGTCGTCAGCTTGTATCTGAAGAGTCGTATCCATCTCAGATAATATTTCATTCATTTTCATATTCTAGATCCTCTGCGCTTGGTTGGTTTTATTCTTCTACGTCCAGTATTTAATCTTTTTAACTTCTGACTTGCTGGATTTGTACGTTTAGTACGTGTACTCTTAATACTTATAGTCTTGCCTTTGCTGCGTCTAGTTTTCTTTAGTGTGTTTGACGCCTTGACATTTTTAGGAGCATTGCAAGTTGCAGGTTTAGCAACAATGCGTCCTTTGCGTGAACCACTAGTACAACGATACTTGCGAACAGTTTTGTTACCCTTCTTGCCGAAGATAGTAGTAACGCCTTCTTCAACAGTGTCGTTATATAGATCACGTAAAAGCATCTGTTACCTCTTACGATTAAGAGCTTGTACTCTTTTACTTGCTGGATTAATACGCTTGGTCTTCTTGGCTTTGCGTATCATTCTGCTGCCTAGCCTAGCTTTAGTTCTTTTAAACTGCTGACGCTTTTTAATGTCAGGTGCAGCAAAACATTGTGCCATCTTGGCAACGATACGATTCTTGCGGGGTCCTGAAGAACAACGATACTTGCGCACAACTTTCTTTCCAGAACGTGCCCAGGTTTGTCCTTCTTCTAGATCTTCTTGATTGAATAACTCGCGTAATAACATATAGTTATTTATCGAGATGTTACGGGTTCATTAATATTACGATTACAATGGATAATACGCTAGCTACGATTGTGCCAGCTGTGCCAATAAGCACTTTGGTCATTGACTTTTGACCGTCTACAATATCTTGATGGATATCTTCTACTTTGACTTCTATTTTAGTGAGGCGGCTTTCTAACGCTTCGTAGCGTAATGCACATAAGTCAACATGCGCTTCTAGGTTTGTTTTCTCTAGCTCAGTGGCCATCTTATTCTCCGTATAGGTAAAGTAAACTCTTGCGTTAGCCTTTGGTGTGTTTTAAGATGTGCCTGGTAGTTTTTAAGCTACAGTATTATTTATCCGTTACTTCAAAAAATATGTTGCAGACGTCAGATTTTTTGGTGATAAAATGTGCATTTTCAAATTTCGCAGTTTCATCTAAGTCTGTAATGATTGGAATTAAATCAAAGTCATTTACTAGTGTGTCTACATCAAGTGCGCCATCATAATCAATATCAAATACATATTCCCAAATACTTTGTTTGGTCTTATACTTACTCCCTAGATTATACTTACTAGGTATATCTTTAATAACCTGCGGAGATTTAACATAAGTTGGATTAACTCTTAGTCCAATAGTCTGCATCACAGTTAGGAAGTTTTGATGTTGACGAAATTCTTTTGGATCGTCGCCGCGGCGAGCGTTTGTTTCTGTGATGTCTACTAGTGTGTATAATTTAAATCTCATACTGTATTTAAGCCATAAAAAAAGAGCCACTTAAAAAGTGACTCTTTAGTGTGACGCCTGCCGCGGTTAACGACCGTATATCACGTTCCTAAGGTAGTTAGGATTTAGTCTGTGAACGTTGCAACTAGTGCTGCTGTTACGCCTGTTACACCGCGGTAGTCTGCGCCAGGTGTTAGTACGCCTGTGCCTTGTACTGCAATGTGTGCAA
>Ga0209137_1003362_pt1 | contig 13443 bp, 14 predicted proteins | sample SaaInl5LU_22_DNA_FD_184642 | JGI IMG/M metagenome (GOLD analysis project Ga0209137, IMG submission 184642) | Marine microbial communities from expanding oxygen minimum zones in the Saanich Inlet - ESP_105LU_22_DNA (SPAdes) (version 2) | ecosystem: Environmental > Aquatic > Marine > Intertidal... | reverse complement strand
AGCGGACAGATTCATGGTTTTTTGAGCGGGATTAGTCTAGCTGATCTTGTTGTGCGTAATGATGTGCAGATGGTGGCCCAACGTCAGGATGGCCGCGTTGTTGAAGAACTGATTCTCGCGAGTCGCAACGGTTAAGTGGCTCGATTGTTAAAACTTTGGAGAGATAGATGAAACTGCCAATATATATGGATTACTCGGCTTCAACCCCAGTTGATCCACGTGTTGCTGAAAAGATGATGGCCTGTTTGACGCCAGATGGTAACTTCGGTAACCCAGCGAGCCGTTCTCACCTGTTTGGCTGGAAGGCAGAGGAAGCTGTTGAGACAGCCCGTCGTAATGTTGCCGACCTTATTGGTGCGGATCCTCGCGAGATTGTCTGGACCTCGGGTGCGACTGAGTCAGACAACTTGGCCATCAAAGGCGTTGCGCACTTCTATCACAAGAAGGGTAAACATATCATCACCTCCAAGATTGAACACAAGGCGGTGCTGGATGCGACACGTCAGCTGGAACGTGAAGGCTACGAGGTTACCTACCTGACGCCAGGCGCTGATGGTCTGATCACGCCACAGATGGTTGCTGATGCGCTGCGCGATGACACTATTCTTGTGTCGCTTATGCATATCAACAACGAAATTGGCACTATCACCGATATCGCTGCAATTGGGGAGTTGACCCGCAAACATGGCGTTCTTTTCCATGTAGACGCGGCTCAGAGTGCCGGCAAGATCCATCTCGACATGGAAGAGATGAAAGTCGACCTGCTCTCGCTCTGCGCTCACAAGATCTACGGCCCAAAAGGCGTAGGCGCGCTCTACGTGCGTCGTAAACCACGTGTGCGCCTGGAAGCTCAGATCCATGGTGGCGGCCATGAACGCGGTATGCGTTCAGGCACTTTGGCAACCCACCAGATCGTAGGTATGGGTGAAGCTTTCCGTATCGCCAAAGAGGAGATGGAGACTGAGAAACAGCGTCTAATCTCTTTGCGTGATCGCTTTTGGTCGCAGATCCAAGACATGGAAGAGGTTTACGTTAACGGTTCATTTGATGAGCGCTACCCAGGCAACCTCAATGTGAGCTTCGCTTTTGTAGAGGGTGAGTCGCTGTTGATGTCGCTAAAAGACCTGGCTGTCTCTTCCGGTTCTGCGTGTACTTCAGCGAGCCTGGAGCCCTCCTACGTGTTGCGTGCTCTGGGCCTGAATGACGAGATGGCGCACTCATCGATTCGTTTCTCTTTCGGTCGATTCACGACTGAAGAGGAGGTTGATTATGCAGCCGCTCAGGTCCGCACCGCGGTCGACAAGCTGCGTGAACTCTCCCCTCTCTGGGACATGTTCAAAGATGGCGTTGATCTTAGCAAAGTAGAGTGGGTTCACCACTAATTACACCGGATAGAGTGATAGGAGTCCAACATGGCTTACAGTGAAAAAGTTATTGACCACTACGAAAACCCACGCAACGTCGGCAAGATGGATGCGGGTGACTCACACGTAGGTACTGGCATGGTCGGCGCCCCAGCCTGTGGCGACGTTATGCGTCTACAGATTAAGGTCAGCGATGACGGTGTTATCCAAGACGCGAAGTTCAAAACCTACGGTTGTGGCTCAGCGATCGCATCGAGCTCGCTTGTGACTGAGTGGGTTAAAGGTATGACGCTGGATCAGGCCGCTGATCTGAAAAACGCGCAGATTGCTGAAGAGCTGGCGTTACCACCTGTGAAGATCCACTGTTCAGTTCTTGCTGAGGACGCGATCAAAGCAGCAATCGACGACTACCGAAACAAACAGAAGTAATGAGTGGTCGGGCTGTGTCGCCCGGCCCTAGTCTAGGAAGCGTTATGGGTGTATCGATGACCTCCGCCGCAGCGAACCATGTGGCGAGATATTTAGAGAAGCGTGGCAAGGGCGTCGGTATACGTCTGGGTGTTCGTACATCAGGCTGTTCCGGTATGGCTTACGTGCTGGAGTATGTTGATGACCTAAATACCGAAGACGCGGTGTTTGAGTTCGAGGGTGTGAAGGTCGTAATTGATCCCAAAAGCCTAGTCTACCTTGAGGGTACCGAGCTCGATTTTGTTAAAGAGGGTCTCAACGAAGGGTTTAAGTTTAACAACCCGAATGTACGCAGTGAGTGTGGCTGCGGTGAGAGCTTTAACGTCTGATTTTTCCCTTCCGCGGGCTGGCTCACGAGAGTGTATGGATATTTCAAAGAACTTCTTCGAACTGTTTGAGCTCGTCCCTGGGTTTGACCTTAATACGCAGCAGCTCAGCGAGCGTTATCGCGAGTTGCAGCGTGAATACCATCCAGATCGCCATGCCCACAAAGGGGAGCGCGATCAGCGGCTAGCTGTGCAGGCAACTACTCACCTGAACGAAGCCTTTGAGACGCTTAAGCAGCCGCTTAAACGCGCTCAATATCTTTTAAAGCTACGCGGTGTAGAAACCGGTGAAGAGGCTCGTCAGCAGCTGCCGGGTGCCTTTTTGATGCAGCAGATGGAGCTGCGTGAGGCACTCGTTGAGGCGGGCGAAGCTGGTGACCCTTTCGCTGAGCTTGAGGAGTTGGAGCAGCAGGCTCGTGCGCTTGAAACTCAAGAGTATTCGCAGTTTAATGCGGCACTTGCTGCAGACGACCTCGAGACTGCTGAGGTCGCGATCAGAAAGCTGCAATTCGTAAATAAGTTGTTGCACGAAATTGAGGCGGCTGAAGATCGTCTGGACGAGGAGTACTGATTGATATGGCGCTGTTGCAGATTGCAGAGCCCGGACTAAGCCTGGACCCGCATCAGCGTAAGCTCGCTGTTGGAATTGACCTAGGTACAACCAACTCGCTGGTAGCTAGTGTGCGCAACGGTGTTGCAGAGACATTGGACGATGAGCAGGGTGCTCATATTTTACCCTCTATTGTGCATTACGCCGAAGGTAAGAAACCTCTTGTGGGTGCTAAGGCTGCCCAGCATGCTACTCAAGACCCCTACAATACTATCGCGTCGATAAAGCGCTTGATGGGCCGCTCCGCCGCTGATGCGCTGCAGCTCGGCGAACATCTTCCGTACAAATTTGTTGAGTCTGATACGGCGATGCCTTACTTGCGCACTGCGGCCGGCGACTTGAGCCCGGTACAGATATCAGCAGATATTCTTAAGAGCCTGGTGGCTCGCGCGGAGGCGAGCTTAGGGGGTGAGCTGGAGGGTGCGGTTATAACGGTGCCTGCCTATTTTGATGATGCTCAGAGACAGGCAACCAAAGATGCGGCACAGATTGCTGGTGTCAATGTGTTGCGTCTGCTAAACGAGCCGACTGCTGCAGCTGTGGCTTACGGCCTGGATCAGCAAGACAAGGGTGTTGTTGCGGTTTATGACCTGGGCGGCGGAACGTTCGATATTTCAATTCTGCGTCTGACCCAGGGTGTATTTGAAGTTTTGGCAACCGGTGGCGACTCTGCGCTAGGCGGTGATGATTTTGACCATGCGCTGGCTCAGTGGCTGATGGAGCAGGCGGGTGATCAGGTGTTTGATGCGAGCTCTAGTCGTGAGCTTCTGGGAATTTCGCGTTACGCCAAAGAGCAACTGACTGAAAGGGTTGAACTAGAGGTTGCACTACCGGGTGGCGACACGACACTGACAGTGACTCGGGAGCAGTTTGATGCGCTTTGTAAGCCGCTTGTTTCGAAAACCATTCGCGCTTGTAAGCGAGCGCTTAAAGATGCCGGTGTCGCACTCGATGAAATTCAAGATGTTGTCATGGTCGGTGGTTCGACCCGCGTGCCTCTGGTGCAGAGCTCAGTGGGTGAATTCTTCAAACGCGAACCGCATATCGACATAGATCCCGACCGAGTGGTAGCCATCGGTGCGGCAATACAGGCCGACATCCTCGCTGGTAACAAGCCCGACTCAGAACTTTTGCTGTTGGACGTTCTACCGCTTTCTCTGGGTCTTGAGACTATGGGTGGCTTGGTTGAGAAGGTGATTCACCGCAACACCTCAATTCCGGTCGCGCGAGCACAGGAATTCACCACCTACCAAGATGGTCAAACGGCTATGCTGGTGCATGTGCTTCAGGGTGAGCGTGAACTGGTTGATCACTGCCGCTCTCTGGCGCGCTTTGAGCTGCGTGGTATACCTCCAATGGCAGCGGGTGCGGCCCATATCCGCGTAACCTTCCAGGTGGATGCTGATGGTCTGTTGAATGTGGCAGCCAAAGAGCTTTCCACTGGTGTGGAGTCCGCGATTCAAGTGAAACCATCGTACGGGCTCTCAGACTCTGAAATCACTCGTATGCTGCAGGAGTCCTACTCTAATGCTGCGGACGATCGAGAGGCGCGTAGTCTCCGTGAGCAGCAGGTTGAGGCTGATCGTTTAGTCAGCGCACTGCGTAACGCGATCGCCGAAGATGGTGAGCTGCTGTCAGCCCAAGAGCTGAAGGATCTTAATATTGAGATTGATGTGCTCGAGAAGCTCGCGCAGGGCTCGAGTGTTGCTGCCATCGAGGCTGGTGTGGAGCATCTGGCTCAGGTGAGCGACTTTTTTGCGTCGCGCCGTATGGATCGCTCGATTCAGACTGCTCTACAGGGGCAGAGCGTCGATATCTTCGACCCCGTTTCTAATAACCGTTCCGAAAAGGAGAAGGGCTAATGCCGCAGATTATTTTTCTACCTCACGAAGAGCTTTGCCCTGAAGGTCAGGTCATCGAAGTTGAACCTGGGGTGACTATCTGCGATGCGGCACTGCGTAACGGTATTCACATCGAACACGCTTGTGAAAAGTCCTGTGCCTGCACGACCTGTCACGTAGTCGTGCGTGAGGGGTTCGATAGCATGGAAGAGTCGGATGAGCTCGAAGATGACATGCTGGATAAAGCCTGGGGTCTGGAGCCGGAGTCGCGTTTGAGCTGTCAGGCGGTTGTCGGGGATGAGGATCTGGTCGTCGAGATTCCGAAGTACACTATCAACCAGGTGTCTGAGGGTCACTAATCTGACGCTTGCGCGATTAACCTCGCTCGCCTAAAAGCTACCCTCGTGTCGACCTTTGGCGTATAATCCGCGCACCCAAATTTCCATCCAACTAATTTAAAGGTTAGGTCTAATGGCTATCGAACGTACTCTCTCTATCATCAAGCCAGATGCAGTTGCTAAGAATGCGATCGGCGAAATCGTTGCTCGCTTCGAAAAAGCAGGTCTGAAAATCGCTGCAATGCAGATGAAGCAGCTGTCACAGGCTGACGCTGAAGGATTTTACGCTGAGCACAAAGAGCGTCCATTCTTCGGTGATCTGGTATCTTTCATGACTTCAGGTCCTGTTGTTGTGCAGGTTCTTGAAGGTGAGAACGCAATTGCCCTGAACCGTGAGCTGATGGGTGCTACTAACCCACAGGAAGCTGCTGAAGGCACTATCCGTCGCGACTTCGCTGAGTCTATCGATGCGAATGCAGTACACGGTTCTGACTCAGCAGCATCTGCAGAGCGCGAAATCGCGTACTTCTTCGGCGCATAAGTTGAAGATCCGGGCACAGGTGGTGACACCTGTGCCAACCCTCAAGAGACACCCCGCACCATGTCCGAATCTAAAGTAAACCTCCTCGGTTTATCCCCTGCAAAACTCGAAGAATTTTTTGAAACCCTCGGCGAGAAGAAGTTTCGTGCCGTCCAAGTTTTGAAGTGGATGCACCAGCAGGGTGCTAGCTCCTTCGATGAGATGACCAACATCAGCAAAACGCTGCGCGCCAAGCTGGCAGAAGTTGCAGAGATTCGCGAGCCGGAGATCCTGATTGATAAGACATCCAAAGACGGTACCCGCAAGTGGGTTATTCAGATGGATGGCGGTTCTGCTATTGAGATGGTGTTGATCCCAGAGGGTGATCGTCGAACGCTCTGTGTCTCGTCACAGGTAGGTTGCTCGCTTGACTGCAGCTTCTGCTCGACCGGCAAACAGGGCTTCAACCGAAACCTGAGTACTGCCGAAATCATTGCACAGTTACGTGTGGCGATCCGTTGCTCGGGTGGCTTTGATCCTAGTGGCGAGCGACGCGTCAGCAACGTTGTGCTTATGGGGATGGGTGAGCCGTTGATGAATTTCGACAACGTCGTTGATGCGGTTCAGATGATGATGGATGACAACGCTTACGGACTCTCCAAACGTCGTGTCACGCTCAGTACATCAGGTGTGGTGCCGGCTCTTGAGAAACTCGGTGATGTAACTGATGTCTCGTTGGCCGTCTCTCTGCATGCTGCAAATAATGAGTTGCGCGATGTTCTGGTGCCGATCAATAAAAAGTATCCGATTGAGATGCTTGTTGAGTCGGTTAATCGCTACTTCTCCAAGTTGGGCGACAAACGTGTGCCGACCGTTGAATACACGCTAATCGCGGGTGTGAATGATCAGCCTGAACATGCGCGTGAGCTGGTCAAGCTGCTGCGTAAAATGCCGTGTAAGCTCAATCTCATCCCGTTTAATCCATTCCCAAATTCGGGCTACGAGCGCCCAAGCGAAAATGCTATCGCTCGATTCAAGGCTGAGATGCTCAAAGGCAAGATACTGACGACAGTGCGCCGTACTCGCGGTGACGATGTGGATGCAGCCTGTGGCCAGTTGGTTGGGCAGGTTGCTGATCGTACCCGTCGTAGTCAAAAATATATTGAGCTGCGCGAAGCTAAATAACACCGCTACATTGCTGCTAAGAGTCTGAATCTTCGCTGGAATTTTCTATTGTCAGCATGACAGGCTCACTGTCCTGTGTTAGAACTAAGTCTATAAACTCTATCACAAGGAAATCGAGTGAATACTCAACGTCAGCTAGGTCTGGCTCTACTCCTCACTACAATACTTACCGGTTGTTCTAGCTTATCTCCAAGCTCCATGTACGCCAAAGCGACACAGGCTTCCGTAGAATCCTACACCGACCTGGGCATCAAGTATCTGCAAGCGGGTGACGCACTGAGTGCGAAGTCATCCCTGAAGCAGGCGCTCGATATCAATCCGGACCATGCGCCGGCCCTCAATGGCTTAGCGCTGGTGTTTCAGGCTGAGGCTGAAAACGCGCTGGCCGAGAACTATTTTCGTGATGCTGTGAAGAATGATCCTGGCTCGGCGATGATTCGCAACAACTTTGGCGCGTTCCTCTATGCTCAAATGCGTTACGAGGAGGCTTGTACCGAGCTGTCGCGTGCTACAGAGGATCCGTTTTATGCTCAGCGAGCGCAGGCTTTTGAGAACCTCGGGCGCTGCTATCGTCTGATTGGACGCGAAGATGCCGCAGCGTTTGTTCTTGAACGTGCCCTGACGCTCTCTCCGGATCGCCCTCTGGCTATGATCGAACTTGCAGATCTGCAACTTGAGCGCGGTAACGCCGATGCAGCTGCAAAGAGGTTTGCTGAATTCAGAGATCTAGTGGATCGAGGTCTGGTCGACCATTTTGCTAAGAGCCTCTGGGTTGGTGTAAGGTTGGCACGCATACAGGGGAATGCCAGCAGGTCTGCGACATACGCGCTGCTGTTGAAAAATTTATACCCAGAATCAGAAGAGTATAAGAGATACGAGGAGTCCAGCCGGTGAGCGATCAGGACTTGGGTTTAGAGGTTGGCGGTGGTTTCGCCAGCGATCAGTTAGTTCAGGCACGTGAGGCACTTGGCCTCAGTGCCGAGGCGATTCAGCGTGAGTTGCGCCTGACGTCGCGAGTAGTTGTTGCTCTTGAGTCTGGTGACTTAGCAGGAATGGGGCAGCCTGTTTTTGCCCGAGGTTATATTCGTTCGTACTGTAAACGCGTCGGAATTGATGCCGAGCCGTTTGTTGCCCAGTACGATGCAATCATTGGTGAGGCAGCCCCCAAGCGCTCGCGCGCACGGGATCTGCCCTCGGGTGCTGCGTCTGCACCAGCTAGTATGACGCTGTCAAAGCGTCCCTCCAAGCTTCCTCGGATCCTTGGTGGTCTGGTTAAGTTAGTTGTTGTTATTGGGATCTTAGGTGGTGCAGCCTACGGTGTCAGTAAGCTTGACATAAACCTCGGCGGATTAAATCTTGGCGGTCTGTTCGGCGACTCTGACCCCGCAGAGGAGATTGACCCTAACCGTTTGTTAATCCCTGGGGCTTCGTCAGAGGCTCAGACGCCGGTAGTCGTGACTATGGAGTCGGATGCTGAGCCGACTGCAGTTGCAGAAGAGCCAAGCGTTGAGAGTGTGATTGAAACCGTAGCGCAAGAGGCCCCAGTTGAAGCTGCGACTGAAATCTTGCCTGAGGTGCAGACTGAGGTAGTCACTCGTCTGGAAACGCCTGCTGTTTCAGAGCCTCAGTCTGAGCCAGTGGCGCAAGTCGCTTCTCCTGAGCCTGCGGTAGCGCCAGAGCCAGTACCTGAGGTAGAAGTGGTTGCGCAGAACGAAGAAATAGTGGCTCAGCCCACTGCCGACGGTGCTGCTCGTGTCACCATAGAGTTTACCGATGTGAGCTGGGTTAATATCAAAGATGCCAAAGGTGAAGCTCTGTTTAACGGATTGGCGGAGAGGGGTCGTATGCTGGAATTGAGCGGACCTGCACCCATAAATTTCGTTATTGGGCGTGCTGATGCTGTTAGTACTCTCACTTTTAATGGCACAACAGTTGATTTAGAACCGTTTACCAGAAAGAATGTCGCCCGGTTAACTCTGCCGCGCTGATGCGGTAGGCAGTTTTTAAGCAGTAGCGAGTTCTTTTTAAATGGCAAAACTTCAAGCCATTCGTGGTATGAATGATCTGCTGCCAGACCAATCTCCGGTTTGGCAGTATCTCGAAAGCACAGTGAAAACCGTACTTCAGAGTTACGGTTATGCGGAAGTGCGCACACCAATCGTTGAGCAGACTGAGCTGTTCAAGCGCTCTATCGGTGAAGTGACCGATATCGTCGAGAAAGAGATGTACACCTTCGAGGATCGTAATGGCGATAGCCTGACGCTCCGTCCTGAGGGTACTGCCAGCTGTGTGCGGGCTGCAGAGCAGCACGGATTGTTGTACAACCAGGTGCAGCGGTTCTGGTACACCGGTCCCATGTTTCGTCACGAGCGTCCTCAGAAAGGGCGCTACCGCCAGTTTCACCAAATTGGTGCGGAAGCTTTCGGTATGCAAGGGCCGGATATCGATGCTGAAGTGATCCTGATGACCGCACGTTTGTGGCATCAGCTCGGAATTGCTCAGGCCGTTGAGTTGCAGATTAATACTCTGGCAAGTAGCGAAGCCCGTCATGTGTTTAAGAGTGATTTAGTTGCCTATCTAGAGACGCGCAAAGATGCGCTTGATGCAGATAGCCAGCGTCGGTTAACAACCAATCCTTTGCGTATTCTCGATTCGAAAGATCCGAATACCCAGGCTTTGTTAGATAGCGCGCCTAATTTCAATGACTATATCGATGAAGAGTCGCGTGCGCATTTCGAACAACTCTGTGCCCTGCTCGATGCCGCTGGTGTAAACTACGTCGCTAACCCGCGACTGGTGCGCGGTCTCGACTACTATGGCAAGACTGTATTTGAGTGGGTGACCAGTGCTTTGGGTGCTCAAGGTACTGTCTGTGCTGGTGGGCGTTACGATGGTCTGGTAGAGCAGTTGGGTGGTCGCCATACCCCAGCTGTGGGCTTTGCAATGGGCGTTGAACGCCTAGTGCTGCTACTCGAAGAGTTGGATGTAGTACCCGCTGCCGCACGCCAGCTGGTTGACGTGTACATGATTGGTATTGGTGATGAGAACCTCGCACCGGCCATGGCTGTTGCCGAAACTCTACGCTCAGAGGCGGGTATCAATGTTCAGTTCCATTGTGGCGGCGGAAGTTTTAAAAGTCAGATGAAAAAAGCGGACCGTAGTGGTGCGCATCTGGCAGTGTTAATGGGTAGCGAAGAGCGCGAAGCCGGTGAGGTGGCAGTCAAACCATTGCGTACCGAAGCGGAGCAGATTCGTTTGCCTATAGATAATTTAGCGCAGGCGCTTAAACAGCGTTTGGAGCAGGAGCTTGGAGAGTAAGGTGGCTGAGTTACGTACCGAAGAGGAACAGGTCGAATATATTAAAAACTGGTGGAAGGAGAACGGTAACTCTCTTCTTATCAGTGTAGCTATTGCTGTAGCCGGTGTATTCGGTTGGAAGACCTGGGTCTCTAACCAAGAGGCAACAGCCGCAAATGCTTCAACTATCTATGAGAATATCAGCAGTGTTGTGTCGGCAGCTGCGATCGATGACGCTCAGCGCCAGTCTGTATTTCATCTCGGGGGTGAGTTGAAAGCGGATTACGCCTCGAGCGCTTATACGCCGATGGCCGCTATGCTTCTGGCGCGAACCGCTGCTGAAGCGGGTCAGCTAGATCAGGCCAAGGCTGAGCTTGAGTTTGTTCTTGCGAGTGATGCTGCTGATGAACCGATGAAACAGCTTGCCCAGTTACGCCTCGCGCGTGTAGCGATGGCTCAAGGTGATTTTGCTGCTGCAGAGTCGGCACTGGCTGCAGTCAACTCGGCTGAGTTTCTGAGTTTACAGAGCGAATTGAGTGGTGATCTGGCCTTTGCAAAAGGCGATCTGGACGCGGCCCGGGCGGCATATGGCGAAGCGATTGAGTCTGCTGACCCGCAGTCACGCTCACTGATTCAGCTCAAGCTTGATGATATTGCAGCAGGAGATGCTTCCTAATGAAGAGACAGCTTCGCTCGACCCTTATTGCTCTGAGTATCACCGCACTTAGCGGTTGTGGTCTCTGGTCTGGACCTCAGGAGGCGCAGCCTCAGGAGTTAGTTCAGTTCACACCCGAGAAACAGGTAGTGCGTCAGTGGAGTGTTGATATCGGAAGTGGATTTGGTGATCTCTATCACCAGTCGCGTCCTGCGGTCACTGAAACGGGAGTCTACGTTGCTGACGCAGCTGGTCTAGTTAGCTCAATTGATTTCAAGTCCGGTGCCGTGCAGTGGCGTACCTATCTAGATGAGCCGGTTAGTGCAAGCGCAGGAGCAGCTTTTGGTGTGGTTGCGCTAGCATTGCGATCGGGTGAAGTGGTCGCTTTGAGTGCGGATCGTGGTCAAGAGCTATGGCGTATCGCGCTGCCTGCTGAGGTGTTGGCGCAGCCGCAGATTAACGCTGATAAGGTCATTGTTCAGACGACAAGTGGACAGATCATTGCACTCTCACGCCAGACCGGAGAACAGCTATGGGTTTACGATGCACAGGAGCCGGCTCTGACATTGCGGGGTACCAGCACGCCGTTGCTTTTACGTGATGGCGTGATGGCAGGCTTTGCGAATGGCAAGGTTGTTGCGTTGGCGCTAGATACGGGTGCTCCAGTCTGGGAGCTACGTGTATCTCAAAGCGCGGGTCGCTCAGAGCTTGAACGTCTTGTGGATCTCGACGGTCGGTTTTTGATCTCGGGGGAGCTTGTCTACACCGGAGGTTATCAGGGTAAGTTGGTCGCGATTAATCCGGCTACAGCCTCGACAGTTTGGACCCGTGACTTCTCAACCTATCGCAGTTTAGCCGCCGGTTTCGGTAATATTTACGCGTCAGACTCTGTCGGTGCGGTAGAAGCCTTCGATGCCTCATCAGCGGCGAGCGTGTGGCGCAACTCCAACTTCGCACTGCGTCGTTTGGGTAGTCCTGCAGTGGTTGGTAATGATCTAGTGGTGGGTGATGCCTTAGGTTATCTGCATGTGTTATCACAGTCAGATGGTCATATGGTGGCGCGTTATCAAGTCGACGGTTCACCAATCTATGCCGAACCTGTGGTGGTGGATGATACACTACTGGTGCTAAGTAACTCTGGGAAGCTTGAGGCTCTGCGCGTACAATAGCGTATCTTGATCCCAATCATGCGGTGATCTGCTTGGCAGATTGCCGCTTTTTTGTTTTTGCTCATATGTTGTAGTAGGTGTGCATTATGCTACCGGTTATTGCCCTCGTGGGGCGTCCGAATGTCGGTAAATCGACGCTGTTTAACAAGCTGACACGTTCGCGTGATGCTCTAGTGGCGGACCTTCCGGGTTTGACACGTGACCGAAAGTACGGCGAGGGCCGTACGGGTGAACGTGACTACATCGTTGTTGATACCGGCGGTATATCGGGTGATGAGACCGGTATTGACACCGTAATGGCTGCTCAGTCGTTGCAGGCGATTGATGAGGCAGACATTGTTCTGTTTCTAGTTGATGCACGTGCTGGCCTCAATCCAGCCGATGAGATGATTGCGAACCATCTGCGTCGCCGCGAGAAGAAGGTCTACCTCGTCGTCAATAAAACGGACGGCCTCGATGAGGACGTGGCGCGCTCGGACTTCTTCGCGATGGGGTTGGGCGATCCACTGTGTATTGCAGCAGCGCACGGTCGTGGTGTTCGTCAGCTGATCGACATGACGCTTGATGAGGCGGGTGTGCCGCTACCCGATCCGGATGCTGAAGCCGAAGAGGATTATGACAATATCAAGATCGCCATTGTCGGACGTCCGAACGTAGGCAAGTCGACTCTGGTAAATCGCATGTTGGGCGAAGAGCGAGTTGTGGTGTTCGACCACGCTGGCACTACCCGTGACTCGATATACATCCCATATGAGCGTGATGAACAGCAATACACACTTATCGATACTGCCGGCGTGCGTCGCCGTCGTCAGGTGACCGAGGCAGTAGAGAAATTCTCTGTTATCAAAACGCTTCAAGCGATCAATGATGCCAATGTTGTTATTGCAGTCATTGATGCGCGCGACGGAGTTACAGAGCAAGATCTTCATATGCTCGGGTTTGTTATCGACTCAGGTCGTGCCCTGGTGGTCGCGTTGAACAAATGGGACGGCATGTCATCCGATGAGCGTGATAAAGTGAAGGCTCAGGTAGATCGGCGTCTCGAGTTTGCATCCTTTGCTCGGTTCCACTTTATTTCAGCTAAACATGGTACTGGCGTCGGCGATCTGTATCGCTCAGTTAATGAGGCCTATAAGTTCGCCTTCAAGAAGTGGTCTACTAACGCGCTGACTAAACTGCTGGAAGATGTGGTGGCGGATCATCAGCCGCCAGCTGTAAAAAATCGTCGTATTAAACTACGCTACGCACACCAAGGCGGGTCCAATCCGCCGATTATTGTTGTGCACGGTAACCAGACAGATTCGCTGCCAGGTTCGTACAAGCGTTATCTGGAGAATCGGTTCCTGAAATTCCTGAAAGTGCGGGGTACGCCCCTGCGTTTTGAATTTCGCACAGGTGATAACCCGTTCGCTGGAAAGGTGAACCGTTTGACACCACGTCAGCTCGCGAAGAAGGAGCGCAGTCGCCAACATATCAAAGATATGAAGAAGCGCGAGAAGGATAAAAAACGTCGCAGTTAAAAATATCTCAGATTAGCTGTTGACTATAAATTTGGGCGCGGTAAGATACGCGCCTCGCTTGGGGAGACAGCGGCAACGCGGTCTACCAGATACAGGCATCGCTCTTTAACAAATAGATCAAGTAATGCGTGTGGGCGCTTGTTGGGATTA
>Ga0209137_1003361_pt1 | contig 13444 bp, 10 predicted proteins | sample SaaInl5LU_22_DNA_FD_184642 | JGI IMG/M metagenome (GOLD analysis project Ga0209137, IMG submission 184642) | Marine microbial communities from expanding oxygen minimum zones in the Saanich Inlet - ESP_105LU_22_DNA (SPAdes) (version 2) | ecosystem: Environmental > Aquatic > Marine > Intertidal... | reverse complement strand
TTGTTATTGCGAATAGAGAATGGCTCCCACAAGTATTCCCCTTCTCGACCTACACGAAAAATCGATTTGCTTCCAGTAATTTCGGCAGACTCTATTATCTTATCTACCGTATAGTAAGGAAAAAGTGCCGACTCTGCATCCTTTCTACCAGCGCTAATACTGCCATTACTTCCCAAAAATATCCAATGATTTCCTGAACTTACTATGCTCATAAAAAACGGTGGAAGTTCATCTATATGGGCAATTTTAAAGAAAGTTACGCCATCAATTTTGACTGAATCAACACTTGGCTCTTGATTTATCTTATTATAGCTTACCTGCGAAGTTGCTATCATATCTACTTACTTAAATTTTAAAACTGTAATTCGTTTTTATCTAAAAAAGAATCCTTATTGCTCTTCATACACCCGGATATAATCCACGAGCATAGTTTGAGGGAAAGGTGTTCCACTGGTAGGGAAACCAACAAAACCACCACCTACAGCAACATTAAGAATAAGAAAAAAGGATTTATTAAACACCCATTCTCCGGGTACATTTTCGGGATCAATTTGCGCATACAAATAATCATCCACAAAAAAGTCTATTCTATCAGCACCCCATTCTACCGCGTACAATCTAAAATCGGTATCAAAACGCTCATTCACCAACCTATATGGTGTGGTAATAGCATTTCCTGCAGAATAACCTGGTCCATGAACACTGCCATAAATAGTATTCGGTATTTGGCCTTTAAACTCCACGATGTCAATTTCACCACATTGGGGCCAACTAAGCTCATCGATATTGTTTCCCAGCATCCAAAATGCCGGCCATATGCCTGGTCCATAAGGCAATTTTATACTCGCCTCAATTCGGCCATATTGAATATCGAACTTATCCTTGGTATTAATTCTTCCCGAAGTAAAACCGGATCCACCGAAATTTTCAGCTCTTGCTGTAATAGCTAAATTGCCTAATCCGTCCAAAGCAATATTATCTGTCGAATTGGTATAATATTGAAGCTCTTGATTACCCCATCCATCATTACCTGTTCCAATGTCATAATTCCAAACCGAAGAGTCAGGCACTTCACCTGCAAGCCCATCAAACTCCTGATTCCAAACCAGCGAATAACTTCGGATGGATGTTTCATCACCATTCTTTTCACAAGAAGGTAATAGCATAGCTAACACCATGAGAAAAGGCAAAACAGTAAATTGAAATTTAATCTGTGATATCTTTTTTATGTAAATCATAACTGTATTGTTGATCAAAATTAGTTGTAGAAATAAATATTATCTGCATAGAAATTGGTAAGTGCATTCCCTTCATAAATAATTAGTCCGAGTCGAGATTTAGCACTCAAACCAGCTAAAGGAATATCTATTGCATTCCAAACACCTTGACTCAGATCACCTGAATTAAGCGTAGTAACTAAGTCTGAATCATCTCCACCACCATCAGATCCATCAGGACCAAAATCACGCAGCGTGAGAGTTAAATTCGTATTCGGCTGAATGGCACCCGGAATAAAAATATCCAAATGAAGATGAGTCATTGAGGATGCATCAACTGTTGGGTTCGAGAACATAGTTCCGACGAAATTAAAATTGGTGTAATTCAGTATGCGATTACCATCAATTACAAAATCCTCAGATAAGGTTGTTTGAAAAGGTGCCCAAAATCCGTTGTAGTAGTCAACAGGCACATCCGTGTACGAATCGCTAAATAAGGAAATTACCTGACTAGCAGCTAAGGTAGGCTCAGGAGCTAGCTGAAAAGTTCCCTGCACATTGAGTGTTAATGAACCCTCCGATTCTACATCGCCCAAAGAAGCACGAATCAGCGCTAAACCCGGCCCCACAATTTCCAAGTCATTATCACTAGTTACGCGAACGACATTTTCATTGGAAGAATTCAAATCAAAATATGCTTTCGACAAGATGTAGGCTTGATCGGTACCGTCGGGTAGATTAATAGAATATGAAACGTCCCTTATATCAACATCTAAGCCCAGATAAGCCAGACTGACAACATCATCTCCGCCCATTATACTACTTTTTGGATGGGCAAGTAAACCCACATTTTCAAACTGAACTTCATCTATCCAAAAAGTGTAACCTTCACCATTATCAGGACCATCAGAATAAAAGAACATTCCTTTTTCACCCGTCAACTTCGATGGATCGGGAATCGGTATATAGAATTTCTTCCAATTCGTGTTCACTTGAGTACTATTCAATGTCACTTGGTACTTGTTTTCACCTAAATCAATCCCGAACCCGAGAACGTCAATCACTGCTGTTCGCGATGCTTTTGCGTAAAATGTAAGCGCAGTATATGAGCTCAAGTCTCTTCCTCCATCTACATAATATGCTCCTCCTGCATAGGTTCCTTCCGGTGCACCGAAATCCGGAACTGCAAACTGCATCGATGCAGCCGTATTATTGTAAGTATTTACTCGATCAATATCAAACGCAGTTACATCTGAACCGGCAAATGCAGCATATTGTAAACCTGCACTAAAATCATCGATAAAGACAAGTGGATTGTTTGGAAATGATGCTGGTCGCAGTAAATCATCATCTGGCTTACAGGCAGCTATCAGCATGATTAACACCAACATGCCGAGTAAATATTTTAAGTTTATCGTTTTCATCATCCTCAATTTTTATTTAAACAAAATCTGAATTTTAGCCCCGAAAAATTCAATTACCTCGTGGCACCAATATTGAAATGAACATAAGCTCTTATTTCCCACTCATAACCATTATCATATCCAGACAAATCCTCTACACAGATAATATTCCCATTGACATCAACCGTTGTTGCAGGGCAATATCTATTTGAATATTGATCGAGTGAGCGCCAAGTACCCATAATACCTAATTTAGTTTGTGGGATATACAACCAGCTCGGTTTGCCTAGCGTAGTAGAAATATCCAATACCAATTGTAGAGGAAAAGTTTGATTGAAATCGCGGTGATAATCAAATGGACCCCAGTCGTTAAACTTCATTCCATAGTTGACCTTCAACTTTTTATAAACCAAGCGAACATCTCCACCGTATCGGTTAATACTTCGCTGACTATCGCCATTAGCTTGTGCCTTGCCCCCATAAAAATTTGCAATAAATCCGAGCTCGGGATTAATTTTTGATACGATGCGTGCATGTGCTTCCCATAAATCTTGCGCTGGTGCTGCTCCTGGAAAAGCAAAAATCGTTCTACCATCAGCTAAAATACCAATGGCAGCATCTTGTGAAGTGGGTAAATGACGGTAAATAAAACCCAAATTTGCCGCAAACTTGGCATCCTCAGCTCTGTCGTTATCCCATTCATACATGTAGGTGGCAGGCGTTGGGTCAAAAGTCAACAAAATTTCTCCAGCTATTTGTTCCCGATTACCCCGAACTACAAAAGGATCAGTAATAATATTTCTCAAACGCCCAGGAGCTTGAAGCCCTGAAGCCATTGGCCCTTCGATTGGACGCTGCCACAAGAAGTTTGGAGCAATCTGAAAATCACCGATATTATACGTTAAACCTGTTAGGAAATTATACTGATTTCCACTTCCACTATCCTTTAAGCGCCAACCCGTGTAAGTCAATGTGGCGTCTGCGCCACCATTGGCAACCAAGCCCATTGCCGCACCAGAGGCATACCAATTGAATCGGCCTCCTGTATAGGTGAGCTTTGCTTTTCCTCCCCAGTTATCTTGTGGCCTAACTTCTGTATCATACACCTCCGGATTATTATCGTCACCGCGGGTTACCTGATAAACTCTACCATTCAATGGGCTACCACCCCATATCCCGCCAATGCCAATGCCAAACTTACCATAATCCGCATGAGCATAAATCGTTGCACGACGCGTCTTGGGTTGAGGAATAGCAAATGAACTTTCAGTATTGCCCCGTTGCGTAATATCCTCATGAAACATCCCGGCGATTTCATAATTCTTAAATTCTCTATGGTATTTAGCTAAAATAGCAGGGTTGGCTCCCCACCAAAGCTCCGGACCAAAGGCCAGTTTTAATCCACGCAAGGCTTTTTTCCCTTCGATCTCCATACCGAGAGGGGCTAGGCCATTATAGATGTCCAAATTTGCCCCGTAATATGCCTCTGGATACAAACCGAAAAAATCACCTTCATAGCCCCAGTGAAAATGTCCGGTACGGTAAAATCCGTCTAAATTGAAAAACTTATGATTCCAATTAAAACTTGCGCTATAAACCTGAAAGCGGTTAACATCCCGAAACTGAACAGGTCCATTGTTCGGTGTACTTACAGTAACCGGTCGACCACGATTCTCATAAAAAATTTCATCAATCGGGTTTTGGGCTATATTTCCGAGCATATTAAACTCAACGGTAGCAGAAACATTGGGTGCTGGATTGGCAGTTACCCCTACAAAAAATGACTGCATGTGATCAAAGCCAAGTTGGTTGGGAAAAGTATTCGAATTGGGATCAGGATCTTTGGGCGTAGAAACTAAACTACCTCCTGTATTAAATGTTGTAAACTGCGCAGAAAAACGGCTCAAATGAATATACTTTGATTTTCCACTTTCGAGAGCCGCTTTATCACCTCGCGCTCTCAATACGGCATCAGCAAGTTGAACTTCCGTTGTGTAGAATTTCTCTAAAGCAGCTAAATCACTTCCTTCGGCATAAGGGTTAAAACCATGCACTTTTTTCAAAGCATAATAAGCGGCTCGAGGATATAACTCATACATGCCATTTGCTTCTGTTTGTCCCTTCGCGCAGATACCGAACCACTCTTCATTCATATTATTCTCCCCTTCCTCGTAATCGCTCAGGTATCCGCCATTTGACCAAGAAGCATTATTATCGTGAACAGTTAAATTCTTTGTTTGTCCATATTTCCACCAGCCATCACTAAATTGAAAAGTAAATCCTCCAAGAGCATTTCCCGCCTTACCCATACCTGCGGCATTCTCGTAAATCTCTTTCCAATTGCCTGTCATGTAGTAGGCTTGTGATTCTTGATCCTCACTATTGCTCAGCACATTAAAAGCGTCCGCACCGAATTCTGTGAAAAGCATGGGTTTCCCATATTCATTTTTCACTCGATCAAATGCATCAACAAAAGAAACCCCACGATACATGTTTGTTCCGAATATGTCGACATCTTGACACTCCTCAGCGATAATATCTAGAAATAATAAATCTCCATTACATAAGGCAACCGGGTGATTCGCATCAATACCTTTAATGGCAAGCGCACCTGCATTGAAGAGTTTGTACAACTCAACTGCTCGCTTAGTCGTCTTCCTCTCCTCTACAGGAATATCCTCTGTTTCAGCTCCGTCCCAAAACAAACCATAATTGTTCTCATTTCCCAAAAGGAATAACAACAAACCGGGGGTATTCTTATACTCAGTAGCCATGGCGCTTACTTCGGCCAATAACAACTCTTGCGCTTTCGGATTTGCGTAATCTGTTATTCCTACCCAAGCACCATCTATAGTTAAGCCATAACGACCAAAGGAATGATTCAACATGGTATAAATACCATAATTTTCATAGATATAGGTAATCCATTTTGCCGGTATTCCCGTGTAAACACGAATAGCATTTACACCCATATTTTTGAGCAAACCCATTTCAGCGTCAAGCGCAGCCTTCACAAAATTATCCGACTGATTCCAGAGACTATAGTTATAGTTGGTCCCAACTGGAAAGTAATCCCAGTTCATACCATTAATCATAAAATCTTGCCCATCAACGGCAAGACGAATGCCTGAATCATCGGAACGCAAGTCAACCTCGTTGGGCTGAGCATGCAAAACAGCGCAAAACGCTAACACAAAAAGTGTAAAATAATACCTCATCATAATGTCTGTTTGGTGTTGGTTGTTGAAAAAAGTTAAACAATCAACTCATTTCAAGGTTAAATTTAAGTAAAATAAATGAAAGTGTTAAAAATACACTAATACCGTACACTTATGCAAACCTAAGATATTAACCCTGACATTCAATTGAATGTTCAGATGAGTTGCCTCGGATAAAAATATTCGTTAATCTTGTATTTGAAAAGATACAATTCATCGAAATAAAATTCTGAACCTTTGTTGAGCAATTTAGAAAATAAGTATACCAATCTATCTGTAGATTGTGTGATTTTTGGTTATCGTAACGAGCAACTAAACGTGCTGCTAATCAAACGAAAAGGAAGCGAAAACTTCAGCAAGGAACAATACGCCTTGCCTGGTGATTTATTGGATAAAAAGGATAGTTTGGATGAAGCCGCAGAGAAAATCCTATTCAACTTAACGCATTTCAAAGGCATCTATCTTGAACAATTTTACACCTTTGGTGCGCCACGCCGAGTGTCCAACAAAGCAGATCGAGAATGGTTAAAAGCTTCAAGAAAAATTCCTGGAGAACGTGTTATTACAGTAGCTTATTTTGCCTTAGTTAAAGTAGAGGATTACTCGGCAGATTACCGCTCCAATGACGGTGAAATTTCCTGGACTCCCATCAACGAAATTCCACAACTGACCTTTGACCATAATCAAATAGTGGAAAAAGCGCATGCTTATTTGCGAGCCAATTTAATAGATAAACAAATCGGATTCGAACTTTTACCTGAAAAATTTACGCTCAGTGAGTTACAAAGCTTTTACGAAACTATTTTAAATGTAGCCTACGACAAACGGAACTTTAGAAAAAATATCAAGTCTCAAACCTTTATCAAAAAGCTCGATGAAAAAGTTGAAGGTCAGGCACACCGACCTGCGAGATTGTATACCTATGAGCCTGATAAACAATAAACCTTCTGCATGCAAATTATAGAATCCCGTATTGAAATTAACGCGCCAAAAAAACTGGTTTGGGATGTTCTAATTGACTTTGAACAATATCATCAATGGAATCCATTTACGCCAAAGATAGTATGCGATTTTATCGTTGGGAATCCTGTCAAGTTGTATGTAGACATGAAGCAAAATGGTAAAACCAGCATACAAAAAGAGGATTTACTTTGGATAAAAAATGAAGAGTCGATTGCCTGGGGTATTACTTCATATTTTCCCGTTCGAACAGAAAGGGCGCAAATATTAGAGTCACTTGGTCCTGAAAAAACAGCCTATTCCACCTATGATAAATTTTGGGGCATACTCGTTCCTGTGGTTATGTGGGGATATCGAAAAGATATTCAAAAAGGTTTTGATGCAGTAGGAGTAGGACTCAAATCACACTGTGAAAAATTATTTAAAGGACAATAATTTTAAAGGACTTAACAACTCCACTGAACGATTCCACAAATTCTTGCCACTCTCTTCCTCTAAGGCTTTAATATCCATCGATTTGTCCTGCATTAAGTGTAAGTACAAATTTTCTCTACCCGCAATATCTGAAGATGTCGCTAGGTAAATAGTGGGCTTTGCCGCTTTTTCAGGTGAACTAAAGAACATAGAAAAAACAAGTTTCAAAATTGGTTGTACCCAAGTTGGTGCTCTTCGGGCAATGTTTGAATTTACCGGGCCTGGACACATAGCGAATACATCAATCAATCGCTTCTCTACACGTAAACGCCTGCCCAACTCAACTGCAAAAGTATTTAAAACAAGTTTGTAGTATCCATACAAGTCAATCACCTTACCCATCGAGTATTCCTCAAATTGGCCCAATTTTTCAAAATCAATAGGCCTATTTGTTCGATGAGACTCAGAAGAAATAAAGATGATGCGAGCAGGAGCTAAGCCATCTTCGGCAAACATTTTAGCCTGTATCAGTTGATTGATTAAATAAAATTTAGACAAGTAATTAACTTGAAACATTTCATCAAAGCCACTAGCTAATTTTTTTGATCCACTTGGCACCATAGCCGCATTGAAAACAGCCACATCAAGAAGCTTACCTCTTTGTTTTAGTTCTTCCGCAAATGCTTGGATACTGCCAAAATCAGCCAAATCCAAGGCCAAAACTTCAAACTGAGATTCATTGAATCTTTCTTTTAGTTTTCTTTGGGTTTCTTCTTGCTGACTTCTGCACGCCAGATAGACAAATCCGCCTCTCTCGATGAGTTGAACCGCAATAGCATAACCCAGTCCAGAATTCGCTCCGGTAACCAAACAGGTTTTACCGTCCAATCGGTCGCTTGGTTTTAACTCACCGATAGGTATTTGCTTTCGGAACAAATCGATTATACCGTTAAACGTTGCCGAGAAAGGATTTTGATATTTAGCTTTTGTCATGTTGAATTGAAAATTTTTCGTAATAAAATTTAAAGACTTGTTCTACTTCTTGCTTACTGATTTTGAATTGATTTAAACTGTAATTGTGCACACCGTACTTGTGCTGCTTGTTATTTTGGTTGACTTCTCGCACGGCTGCCTGTTCTGCATGCGTCCAACTTAAACCAACAAAACGCATAATATCTTCTAGTTTAGCGGAAGCATCCCGTAGCATTTCCTGATAGCCCACATGCAGCACAGGTTTATCAGGATTTGAATCCCAATAGTTCATTGCTTTAAGCAGCATATCGCGGTCTTTTAGCATCCAATGACGTGCTAATTTTTCAGCGTCTACCTTATTACTAAAAATAAGATTACTGTGATACAGCATACTTGAAAAAGAAGGAATAACTGATAAGGGATCGCGATAGGTATGGATGATTGAAGCATCTGGGAAAACCTGAAAAATAGCATCCATTTTCCCCAAATGTTCGGGGGTTTTAAGCACCCATCGTTTATTTGGCTTTTGCCACTGCAGCAACTTTAAGATACGCTTCAGGTAGCGATAAGGAAAAATAGCATCTTGCTTTTCTACCCAGAAAACAAATGAGGGAACATACATGGTCGCCTCGGAAACAGCCGAGATCAAGGTCATGTCATTGAGCAAAACATCCTCTTCTGGCGCTTCGTATTCCACCGGGTGAATAGCAAAAAAATCGGGCGACATATATCGCAAGGCTTTCTCAGCGGTTCGCGCATGGCCTTTTCGTTTTTTATTCTTTTTGTCACCAGAAATAGGAGCGGGATTTAATGCTTCCCACGATCGAAGGGATCGAATATCAGGATGGGCCGCGATCAACCGATGAAGTCGGGTAGTTCCTGTCCGTTGGAGACCAGTTATAATTATTGGCGCTTGAATCTGAATATCTTCAATCTCCGGATGCAGTCGAAACACTTCTTCCACTCTCAGACGATTTTCTAAAATTCCCATCAGTCGCTCTCTAGTGATAAATCGACCAAAAGCATGCATCTGAGCCTCATTGTCAATAGCTTCGAGCAGTCGTGTTAAAGCCTCATCTAAATTACCTTCACCGAAATTTTTTAAGCCGGTTTTTCTCTGAGCCTTATGCATCATTTGCCTTGCATCGAGCGAAACCTTTATTCCGGTAGCATTAAACAAACGTATGGGTATCGGTCGTTTAATGGGTTCCATTTGGAATCGATTTTAAAGTAAGTACTTCGCATTGGGGTTCCGGAAACTCTTCTGCATTCCACCATCGCCAAAGCATGGTCCCTTGCTTATGACCGGTGGTACTAATCCAGTTTTTATAGCCATTATTTTGATGGCTAACATAAACTACTAGGCTCCCATCCTCTTCGTATTGGGCTGTTTGTGCATTAATATGAATGGGATGGAATCGATAATCCAAGGACTCCATCCAGTGATTGTTCAATTGAAAATTCCAATATCGGCAAACTGGAGGTTTAGCCGTTATTTTAAGCACTTCATTTGGTGCTAGTTGCCAATAACTATGATAGTAGGCAATATTTTTATCTCCGCCCACTGCGGTAGAAACATCCGGAGGCATTTGCGGTAACCGATTGGTATGCTTTTGAAAATCATTTGCCCATTTTGCAAAAAGTAGGGTAGCTCCAGTAACAAAAGTGCCGGCAAGATTTAGTCCATCCAACATACCTTGCGGACTTACCGGTTTTGGCGAGGCAGGGCCATTAATGGTTTCTATGGTTAGTTCTGCAATTTGCTCTTTTTCCCGGTTCATAAATGTCTGACGAACCATCAATAAACTGGTTTCGTCTTCTAATTTCAACCAGTTTTTACCTTTCTTCTCTTTGCTTACAATTATCTCAAAACTTCCATCATCTTCTAACTTCAAATCCTCCCCTTCAAGCGCACCGCAGGGCGCCAAACCACCCGTACTTCCATAGCTTCCATTCTGCGTAAAAAAACCTAAATAAAAAACGTCGTTGCGCATCCCTTTTATCCGATATTCATAATCACCACTGATCTGCGCATTTTGGTAGTAGTTGTCTGGATTATCCGCACCCAATTTAACCGTTTCATGTACCATCCTTTTTAAAACAGGGAATTCTGGATCACTAAATTCTGTGAACGCTTCCAAACCAGCGCGAGTTAAACGAGCAAGATAGCGATAGGCTTCAGCTTGCGATCTTGGGTCCTGGGGTGGATTACCGTATAAAATTGAACCACCTGCAGCCTTCAATGTATCGCAATATTCTTCCCAGGCTCGCCCCGAAGCAATAGCTTCAAAGGACGCATCATCGGCACTTTGCCCTTTAAGTTTTCGTTTGAATTGTTGCCATTTTTTAATTAAGGTCAATATGATCTTGAGAATTCTTTTCATACTATTTTAAAAGTCTGCTTTATCGGTCAATGTGCCTATAAATATATACCTTCAAGTTTCAAGTTAATAGCGTTATATGAGAAAAATAGGTATTACCGGTGCATCCGGACATATTGGCGGAGTGGTTAGCAAGCAACTTATCGAAAGCGGACATTCCATTGGAGCCTTTGTTTATCAATCGAAAATAGACCTTAACATTCCGCAACATTTTGGCGATTTGTGTTCTGCAGAGGATGTCAATGAATTCGTAAAGCACTATGATGTTATCATCCATTTAGCCGCAGATATTTCAGTTGATAATCGAGCCAAAGACAAGATGTGGCGAACCAATGTGGAAGGAACAAGAAACGTAGTAGATGCGTGTAAGCGACATGGGGTAAAGCGCCTTGTTCATTGCAGTAGCATTGCGGCAATCAATCAGTTTCCGTTAGAAAACCCTATAGATGAGACACGCGATTTAGTGAACAATGATTCGAAAACAGCTACAGCCTATGGTAAGTCAAAAGCGGCTGCTGAACGGGTGGTTTTGGATGCTATCAAAGAAGGACTTGAGGTGGTTATGGTTGCGCCAACTTCTGTAATGGGGCCCATGGATTACAAGCCTTCGGTTTTAGGTCAATCGTTGTTGGATATGTATTTTAATCGCATACCTGCCGTCGTTAAAGGCGGTCAGGATTGGGTTGATGTGCGAGACATTGCTGCTGGCGTTATTGCCGCTATGGAAAAGGGTAAATCTGGTGAAAAGTATTTATTAGGCAGTGAGTTTTTTACGATCCAAGAATTATCACAACTAATAGGAGAAATTTTCCAACGTAAAACGCCTTCTTTGGCTTTGCCGTTCTGGATTGCGAGATTGGGTGTACCTTTTGAAGAATTTAAAAGCCGTAGGAGTGGTAAGGAAAATGGCTTTACGCAAGAAGGATTAACTGCTTTAAAATATGGCAATACCAAGATTAGCCATAAAAAAGCAAGTAGAGATTTGGGTTACAACCCACGACCTGTGAGGCAATCATTGAAAGAAACGCTTGAGTGGTTGGTGGAGTATTATAATTAAAAATTAAGCGTTAATAACTCCCATGCTGTTTCAGAATACATTAAATAAATCGAAAGAATAACTCAACTTCCCCAATTCTCTCTATCGAGAGATCGATATTGGATGGCTTCTGCGACATGGCTTGTCTGAATATCTTTTATATTCTCTAAATCAGCAATGGTACGAGCAACTTTCAAAATCCTATCGTATGCACGAGCGGATAGATTCAGTCGCTGCATAGCATTGTCTAATAACTGTTTAGACTTGTCATCTATTAGACAAACTTGCCTTAATTGTTTCTTACTCATTAGTGCATTGCTGTGAATCGAAGATTGCGTAAAGCGCTGTTGTTGTATCTTTCTGGCTGCAACTACACGATTTCTAACGGTTTCGCTATTTTCTTCCGTGGACTCTACGCTGAGCTCTTTGAAAGGCACGGGTGTAACTTCTACATGCAAATCGATACGATCCATAAGTGGGCCACTTATCTTATTTAGATATTTCTGAACTAAGCCAGGATGACAAACACAATCCTTTTCGGGATGATTGTAATAGCCACACGGACAAGGATTCATGCTGGTTACCAGCATGAAATTACTCGGATAAGTAACCGAAAATCGAGATCTCGAAATGCTTACTTCGCGATTCTCCAGAGGTTGACGCATCACTTCCAACACACTTCTTTTGAACTCAGGCAATTCATCTAAAAACAATACCCCATTGTGTGCAAGAGATATTTCACCAGGTTGCGGACTAGTTCCTCCACCCACGAGGGCCACATCGCTCACTGTATGATGCGGCGAGCGAAAAGGTCGTTCGTAGATTAGAGATTCTGCTGCTTGCAATAATCCAGCCACTGAGTGAATCTTGGTCGTTTCTAAAGATTCTGTAAGGCTCAAAGGAGGCAAAATTGTACCGAAGCGTTGTGCTAGCATTGTTTTACCTGCTCCTGGTGGTCCGATGAGTATAATATTGTGTCCACCTGCAGCTGCAATTTCCAAAGCGCGTTTAATCTTATGTTGGCCCTTTACATCTTCAAAATCGAAATCTTGTTTATTTTGGTATCTACTAAACTCCGTTTGTGCATCAACTTTTGTAGGCTCAATGTTAAGCTGGCCATTTAAAAAGTGCACTACTTGTTTAAGATGATTGACTCCAAATACTTCCAATCCATCTACTATACCTGCCTCACGTGCATTTGCTTCAGGAACAATTATTCTAGCGAAGCCATCCTTACGTGCTTGAATAGCCATGGGTAAAACTCCCTTTATAGGGTGAATAATTCCGTCCAAGGATAACTCACCCATGATAATAATTTTATCTAATTCTTCTTGCTTTACCTGATGTGTAGCAGCTAGAATTCCAATTGCCATAGGCAAATCATAACCGGTACCTTCCTTACGGATATCGGCAGGGGCTAAATTAATAACCACGCGCTTCCGGGGCATATAATAAGTATTATGAATTATGGCCGTAGATACCCGATGCCAACTTTCCTTAACCGCGTTATCAGGTAGGCCAACCATAAAATACTTAGTACCTGATTGAACACTAATCTCCACGGAGATTGTAACCGCATCGACGCCTAATATGGTGCTTCCACAAGTTTTCGCTAATTTATCCATAAGAATGTGCAAGCTAGGACAATACGAAAAGATGATTCAATTACATGATTAAGTAGTAGTACTTACTGAGTAAAAGGAGTATTTTTTTACGTACAGGCAAAAAAAAAGTCCTTGCAGTAAAACTACAAGGACTTTAAAAGGAGTTGGCAACGACTTACTTTCCCGGTAAACCAGTATCATCAGCGCGATAGTGCTTAACTTCTCTGTTCGGAATGGGA
>Ga0209137_1003358_pt1 | contig 13449 bp, 8 predicted proteins | sample SaaInl5LU_22_DNA_FD_184642 | JGI IMG/M metagenome (GOLD analysis project Ga0209137, IMG submission 184642) | Marine microbial communities from expanding oxygen minimum zones in the Saanich Inlet - ESP_105LU_22_DNA (SPAdes) (version 2) | ecosystem: Environmental > Aquatic > Marine > Intertidal... | reverse complement strand
CATATATTGTGGAGTAGTATCAGAACCAGGTTTAATTCCAAATATGTTAATTACATCACTAATTATTTCAGTTTGGTCTTGTCCACTTAACCCACCATCAGCAACACCAACTCTAAATTGAAGTGGCATTCCAGAAATATTAGTTGGAACTGTAATACTTGTTACACTATCGTTATCTCCATCTGCACCATCAGTAAATGTAGTTTCATCAGTAAAGTTAGAACCGCCGCCTGTAAACTTAAAGTATGGGTCTACAAAGTTTGATGAAGAAGCAAATAAATTAATTGTTGATGGAGATGGGTTTGTACCATCGGCATCGTATGTAATTACAAAAGTATCAGCTGATAGATTTGCGGTTTTACCAGTACCAGATGATGCTGTCCAAGGTCCTGTTCCCGGAGGACCTGTTGTTACACCACCGGCAATATCCGATGTGTGATTTGAATCTGAACTCCAACTTTGTCCATTATAAACAACGGAATCATTTATGTAATATTGAGTTGCATCAGCCCAAGCACCTCTTAGTGATGGTTCAATCTGCCCCGCCGCAGTTTGTCTAATTCCACCTCTGATTGTTAAGTTCGTACCATCCCATTCCAATGCGTTAAAATTTGTACCAACCGGAGTACCAACCAAAGATAGTTTAGAATCTACTCCATCTTGTCCTATGAATACACCACCACTTGTAAAACCTTGAGTACCCTGTCCAATCGATATCAATTCGTTTTGAGAATCTATGGTTAGATTTGGAGTTTCAATTAAAACATTATCGGATTTGACTTCTAAGTTATAGCCATCCCATCTTAAATAAGATTCACCAGTATCATCTTCGATTGATAATAACCCAGAGGTTCCAGATGTTCTATTAGGTCCACCATTTTCGGTTACACCAAAATATATACCTTGAAATCCATATCCTTGAGTACCTTGTCCTACTGAGATATATGGTTCACTGTCTGCTCCATAAATTGTAATTTGAGGATTTGTAGCATATGATGTTGCAGGTTGTCCAACATTGATTGTATTCTTAACAAATGATTCTTCGAAGATTGCTATCTTAGCTGCAACGAAGAATTCTTCTTGTCCTAATGATTCCCAATATAAATCATTTAACACCCCACCAATAGTTGGTTCATTTCCAGAACCAGAAGGAACTAAATAAGAAGAACCACTATCTTTTGTTGCGTAATAAGTATCATATGGTTCAGAACCATTTTCACTCCAAAGAACCGCATCTCTTCTCTTAGAATCCTTATTGTAGATGTATTCAATCGAACCAGTCCAAGGACCTCTAAATACTACACCAGGTCCAGTTGCCCCTTCAAAGACAGTTGAAAACGATTGTTGTACAAATTGACTTGCTCTACCATTTTCAAAGTCAATTTTATAGGTAATAAATCCTTGAGTGTTATCTTGTGGATTATCCCAATTAGAAACACCAGACGAACTACCATATAATTGACCAGATGATGATATAAGTTTACCATCAATATGTGTTAGGAATGGTGAAATATCATAAATTGATGCTGAAAACTGTCCGAATGTTCCAATTGGTAAGAATGTTACAGGGTCTACCGCCTCCTCATCATAAACTTCAACAAATTGTAATTCACTACCACCTTTATATGCTCTAATTAAAGTACCACTATTATCAAAATATTTAGTACCATCTACTTCAACAGTTACCGAAGAAGCTGGATTTGAAACAGCTACTGAATATGCGGTTGAACCTTCCTGAACACCAGATATAGTCACAGTATCTACATCAAATATACTTCCATCAGACCTACCATCTCTTAAATTAACAGTAAATAAACTTGATGAACCAGCACCAGGTAAATAGTTATCAACATTTGCGGTTGTGGTTGTGGATGAACCAGCTCCGATTTGGTTTCCCTCAGGATCTAAAAATTCAAGATAAGCAGAACCGGTTGTATTAAATGTAGTTGCGGTAAGAGTTACAGAACCAACTGGAGCAACTTTTGTACCATCTCCGTTATATATTACAGTATCAGCTGATGAGACTAATGATACTTTTCTGGCTTTACTACCATCATTAACTTTTGAGAATGTTTGAGTTTTAGATACAATTCTAGGAACACCAGCAACACCAGCTTTTAATGAATATGGATATACTTTGAAATTGTAAGTTATACTTGCGGATGGTTGGGTTCGTTCAATACCACTAAAACCTTTAAAGTGTAATATCTCATCACCACTCAATGTATTATCTCTTTGAGAGGATGAAACTTCGCTAAAAGTAATTCCAGATGCTGAAATAGATGAAGTTAAGAATGTACCAGGAGTTCCACTATCACTTTCATCGTAAAATAAAAACTCATCATTTTGTTTAATAAATACTTCAGTTGCAGCTGATGAGTAATTTGAAATAAATCCACTTTCATCTGCATTAAATGCAACAGCAATTGGGTCTAAGGTTACTTCAACAGCACCACCACCTTCAACAACCTTTGTAAACTTTTGAGTTCTACTTGCTGTAATTAAAGATGCCGTAAAGTATGGATAAATATCAAAATCATATCTAACACTAGCACTTAAAGCTGTCATATTGGAGAACCCATCTAAACTCATTGTTGCCGTAGAATCTCCATATGATGAATTGAATGAAATATTCGTAGGAATTATAGAAGTGGTTGTAAAAGTACCAGGGTCACCTGATGCGGTGTTAATTAAGAATAAATCACCTTGGGTAACTTGAATATCGGTGTTAGCCAAGCCATAGTTGTAAACTTCACCTTTGTGATTAGAACCCAATGCTACTGGTTGGGGGTCAATATCAATAATGATTGCGTTTTGACCAGGCAAACCATCAGGTGTAATAAAGAATGATTTATTTGCGGTTACCGATGCTGAGGTAATTGGTTCTGTGTATGTAAACTCTAAATTAAGTTGCTTGGTTTGTACCGCTGGGTAGAATGAGATTGGTAATCCACTCGTCTCATCTAAAGTTTGACCAGGAATACCATTGTTAATTAAATTTCCTAAATAATCCGTTACGGATAAAGTTATCGTATCATCAAATGCACCTGTTTCATAGAACATATAGAATTGAGGTAACTCTGTTTTTGCTTCTATTGAAGATGATGGATAAATTGTTAAACTTGCCGATAGTGGATTTAAAGTTGTACCCCTTCTCTGAAAAGATGCGGTTACTATTGATTGACCAGGATTAAATGGTGATAGTTCTCTTTGTTTGTACTTTATATTAAATTGTTCCGTAGTTGAACTAACTAAACCTGGATTTAAACCATCCTTCAAATCCGTTAAGATAATAGATGTTAGGATAGATTCCGAAGTAGGTCCATCCATCAAATAAAGTGTTAACTCATTATCAATTGCATCTCTCGTAAAGATTGCGTTGTAATCAAGTTCACCACTACCAGTTAAACCAGCAGATACCCCCTCAATAAAATCAGGATTGGTAATTGCTTGTGAAAGAGATACATAAGTTTGAGTACCATCCAATGATGATGATAGTAAGTGAAGCTTAGCTTCAGAAAAGTTTCTGGTTAACCCATCTCTAAGTTGGATTCTATTAATACCATCAACTCGTATAGCCTGTACTTCTAATGTTTTTGATTCTTTGTTTTTAATCTGAGTTCCTCTGAATGGTACGATTTCAAAACTCACACCACCTTTACCATCTTGAACGCGTGTAATAACAACAGTATCCGAAGCTCCTTCAACTTCACCAGTGAACTTAATAAATTGTACAATGATATCATCTCTTGAACCAGTAAAATCTTGTACTGTCAGAAATGGTTGCCTACCACCATCTACATCCCAATCGGTTAAATAACCAGGATACTGCCCACCAATATATTCAGATGCAGATATGAGATTTCCATTAAAATCATATGCACCAGATGTATATGTAATCGAACCAGTTACTACTCTAGTCTCAACATCAAAGTTAATTGCTAAAGGTGGAATAGGATTCGATGGGTTTGAGGCCGAATCAAATGAAAAGTATAAGTTATCAGGAACTATGCTGATACTTTTTTCAAATAAATTTAAATTACCACCTGTAAATGTTTTTGTTTTTTGAACTGTAACTGGAATGTAATTGTTGTTTATATCGTAGAATTCAAAACGATAATCAAAAGTTTCCTCAATTAGAGTTTTTGGAACTTGTTGAATAAATGTAATTTCATCAGGTGAAAATGATGTTTCTTGGGATGCCTTTAAACTTACATTATTAATGTACCAATTACTACCACTAGCTTCGAAGTATAAACTAGCAGTTTGAATTGATTCTCCTACTATATTTTCATTTATGTTTGTTTTTTGTAAAAGACCATTAGAGGAGTTTATTGTAGTTATGGTTTGAGAAACCGCACTTCCATTGGTAGAACCACTTAAAAATACTTTTAGATAATCACCGGTAACTAAACTTCCACTAAGTCTAACATTAAAATCCAATGTGTATTCAACACCACTTTGAATACTAAAACTTTGTGTTGTAAAAAAGTAATTAGAAGGTGATGAATTTAATTTTGCAGAATTGTATAAAAAGTCTTGGTTAAACTCCAAAGAAAAATCATTAGAAGATGTTACCCAATAATCTGTTAATATTTGTTGAGTAAATTGACCATATAATTCTTCATTTTTAGCAAATGTTTCAATATCCCTAAGTAGTTCATTTGATTCTAATTGAATCTCCTGAACAAATTCGTAATCGGTAAGATTTGATTGAGACCTTCTAAATACTTTTATTCTAGCTGCATCACCAACAAAGGTTTTCATATCGGTAATGTTGATTTTAGCAAACGAACCAGTTAATGCAGTTGCTAAATCACCAACACCCTCAATGTATGGAAATGTAATTGAGTAATCCTCATCTATAAAAGATTTTACTAATCCATTTTGAGTATATGGAGGTGATACAATCAATTCAGTTTTATTTACAACATCATCAATTGTAGGTGAATAATTAATATTATCAAAAGTAATAGTTTGCCCTTTAACAGAACCAGTCCAATTACTACCACTTGCTACCAATAATCTATAACTGGTTGGTAGTGAAAAATTTGAAAGATTTGTATTTTCGGTTGGAACTAATGGAATACCATCGATACTTCCCGTTTGTGTTACTGATGGGGGGTTTCCACTAAATATTGGTTTTACTATTTCATCAATACCTACCTTAGGTCTACGATAAAATCTTACCTTATCTTCATTGGCTAAGTTTTTATTAATTTGGAAGGTTCTTTCCCACTTAACATTATATGCACCTTGCCATTCGCTTGGAATTTGTCTAATAACACCATTGTCATCATATTGTTTAAGTTCACCTAAAATGGTAATCTTACCCAATCCAATTGGAGTATCATCATAGATATAAACAGCTATTAACTTTGATATTCCCTCATAGTATTCTGGAATACCATTTCCAGGTTCGTAATATATAGGATTTCCACTAACATCCAAAATTTCAACTTTAATCTCAGTTGATTCTTTTAGATGTTCCGAACCTTCTATTAAAAATCCGTTTTTACCACCAGTAAATGTATCCTTAAATTCTGTAATTCTGAAGTAATCCGAATTTGGGTTTACATCGGATACAAATGTTTGAAAAGATGATAAATTTTGCTCAGGTGAATATTTTTTAATTCTAGCCATTAATGAATAATTCCTTTAATTCGAATATAAATATTCCAAAATTTAGAATTAGAATATTTATTCTAAAGAAAACTAAAGAGTTCTAAAGAATGGGTGAAAAGAAATATGCAATGTTACAAATTGATGCTGAAGTTCATCAAATGTTGAAATCTTTTTGTAAGGATAAAGGTTATAAGATGAATGGGTTAGTGGAATCGCTTATAAAAGAAAAGGTTTCACCAAATGTGAAACCCCTTCCTTCTAATGTATTGAAAACTAAGTAATTAAAATTTAATATTACTGAATCCATTTACTTTTTTGATTTCCATTAAGGAATCTACCACATCTCGCATTGAATCTATGTGAGAGATAATCATCACAAAATCGAATTGAGTTTTTAGATAAGCGAACAACATATACAATGATGTTAGGTTTTCATTATCTAAAGTTCCAAATCCTTCATCCACAACTAAGAAGTTTGGACGAGGAAGATTACATACATTGATTAGAGCAATTCTAATGGCTAAACCACTAATGAATCGTTCCATACCACTACACATCTCCAAACTCCATTTCTGGTCATCATAAACAATGTTAGCGTTGATGTTCTTACCATCCATATCCAATTGGATACCAAACTCTACGATTTGACCTAAGATGTTATTTACCTCACCCTCAATCATTGGAAGGGCTTTAGAAATCAGTTCATATGATACACCATCCTTACCCAATGCGTTGAGGTAGTATTCGTATAATCCAAATTGCTCTTCTAAGATTTCCACCTCTTTGATTCTCTCTTCAATAGTTTCCTTCTGATTCTTTAATGAAGATACTTCACCATTCAATTTGAGGATTTGCCTATTGAATGAATCCACATTTGATTTAGCAGAAGTTAAATCAGCTCTAACCGAAACCATCTCATTTCTAAGTTCTTTGTTTCGTTGGATTTGCTTTTCATTCTCCAAATAATCAGCGATAAGTTGTGTAACTTGAAGAAGTTCTGAATTAAACTTAACTTCTTGAGTTTCCATTGTTGATAACTTGTTGATAAGTGTGTTAATATCTTTACTTACCTTTTCTTCATCAACTTTCAATTTGTTAAGTTCTTTCAATAACTCTGGATATTTCTTTCTACTATCGATGTGTAAAAGAAGTATGTTTTTAAGTTCAAACTTATCTTGCTTTTGAACTGAGATGATTTCTAAATCAGCTTCCACTCCAACTTTAGCATCAATGATAGATTCGGAGTTCTCCATGCAAATCTCACAATCCTTATTGTATTTGTGGGTTTGTAAATGAGCCATTCGTTCCAATAGAGAATCCTCTCTAATCTTCATCTTATCCAACTCATTATCCAAATCCTTCAAATCTGATGTGTACTGATTGAATAATTCTACCTCTTTACTGATATCATATCCATCATACTCATCTATCAATTCTTCCAATCGGATTTGCTCCTCTTCAAAAGATTCAATCTTAGATTGTGTAATATTTCTTTGCTCATCCAAATCACTCAACTTAGTTTCCAAAGTCGATTTTTGGGTTTCCAAGTCGTTCAAAGAATAATTGTCGGATTTAATTTGAACAATCTTTTCGTTGAGGGAGATTAATTTTTGATTGTGCTTTTCCACTTCATCCTTTGAAGCGTTCAACTGAATCTCATCTAATTTGTATTCGGATTGTTTCTCCTTTAATGAAGTTTCTATATCCGCTAACTTTTGAGTAAAATCATCACTCTTAAACTTACGGATTAGAGAAGCGTTATCTCTATTCTCCTCTTGAGCTATGGAGTATAGTTTATCGAATACATCCACTCCCATAAATTGAGCAAGGATTTCCTTTCTTTCCGTTTGTGATTTATCAATGAATAAAGCGTTGTTACCTTGGAGTGAAAGAGTGGTGAGTACGAAATCATCATAAGTACCTAAGTATTGTTGGATAATTGCGTTTGTATCTCTTCTCTGCTCTCCATTTAAAGAAGTGATAACCCCACCCTCTTCTCTCCAAAAAGAAACATCTACTTTGACATTCTTTCCTTTGTTGATTAGTTTTGCGGTTCGTTCAATGAAGTAATCAACTCCATCAATCTGAAAGTTTAGTTTACAATAGAAGTTTGTTTTTCTATTGTTCATTATGTTCTTTGCTAAGTAAGTTCTACTCGTCTTGTCAAAAATACAAAATGAGATTGCATCAAATAAAGATGATTTACCACTAGCGTTTGGTGCGAATACTCCCACCATTCCTTTAGCGTTATCAAATCTAATCTTATTGTTCTCACCATAGGAGAACATATTAGAGAATTCAAATTGCTTTGGTATCCATTGGATGTTTGGAACAACATCATCATCTACCAACTTTGTGTTGAGTTCTCTATTGATGGTTTTGATTTTATCAATCGTTTCTTCATCCGCAAGAAATTGTCTTTCTAAGTAATCTTTAATCAATTCGTTTTGGAATTCCACATCTCTCACATTCCCAATTGCCAATTGGTTGTTGGAGTTTCCTGTCTTTTGACGAGAGATGGTATCCATTCTCGTTACAGTGAATTCCTCTACTTTATATTTCTTTTTAATTTCAGTTAATGCTCTCTTAATCTGAGTTGGGTCAGTATTTGAAATACGAACTCTCAAACGAGGTTTAGCGGGCATATCTGATACATTAGGTACAACACCATTGGTTACATCTAAAGTGTAGAATCCATAATCGTTTTCAATATCAAACTCTTCAAAAGTTCTACTTTCCACATCCCATAAAAGGTAACCATGTTTACCTAATGCTTCTCCGTGATTTTGTTGAATCATAGAACCAGCATATGCAATAGTTGGTGAACCTAATGTTTGTCTTTTGTGGATATCACCTAACATCACCATATCAAATCCTTCAAACATATCAGTTGTGAAAGAGTTTGATGATACAGTGTAACCGATATCAGTTTCGGCTAAGTTAACAGGTCCGTGGAATAAACATATTTTATTCTCACCTTCTACCAGTTCTGCCTTTGGCCAATTCTCCTTTTTATCGAGTATCGAATAAACAACAAAAGTGATGTTACCAAAAGGGTAACTCCCAGTATCTCGCAAATAGTGGATTCGTTCATTATCTAAGTTTTCAACGATTGGTGTAAGAACATCCAATCGATAGTTATTATTTAAATTACAATCGTGATTTCCAGTAATTAAGAATGTATGTTTTCTATTTGCACACTCAGTTAAGAACCAACTGATTTCCCTTACTAATTCGGGACTCATTTCAGTTTTGGCATGTGCAATATCACCAGCTAAATAGATAATGGAGTTTTCGATATTATCTCTATCTACATTATCCAAAAACTTTTGGAATACTTCCCTATACTCCTTATGTCTTTTTAAGTTACGGATGTGTAAATCCGCTAAGTGGTAAATTTTTTCTACCTTCATAAATTATTTAGTTTAGATAGGATTAAATCATCCCAACCGGTTTCTTCGGTTTGTTTCATTAATGTATTAACTTCATCAAATCCCATATCACCAGCATCTTTGTCTGTGGGTATGATGTTTTTAACCTTAATCCCATTTTTAATAAAGAATTCAGAATGCTTAGTAGAATCATCCACTGCATCTGAATCTAAAAGGATGTTGATTTCCTTTACTCCCTTTTCAAATATCTTTTCCTTTAATGTTTTAGGAATGAACTTTCCTAAAATTGGAATAACATTTCGTTTGACTGAAAATGAATCAAATACACCTTCCACTAATGTGATAGGTTCGTTCCAATTGATTTGATTATCAAATACAATCACATCTCTACTTACAGGCGGATTCTTATACTTCATCTTTTCATCTTCGTAGAATGAACGAGCTACAAAGTAATTTAGCTCACCATCTTCATTGTAGGATGGAATAATAGTTCTACCACCATACAACCCCTCTTCACAATACCCAATGTTATATTTGAGTATCTCATCCATAGTAATACCTCTTCGTTTGAGGTATGCCAATGCTTGATTGTAAATGGGATTGATTGATTTGGGTTTAGTATAGAGTGATTTGAATTCTTTTGGTAATTGTAATTTTACCTTTTCAAATTCTTTTTCATTTTTGGCTGGTTTATACTCTCCATAAATAGAAATGATTTTACCTACTTCACTTCGGTCAACATTTAGTTTCCGAAGAAGTGATTGAATACTTCTACCTTTAGAATCACATACCCAACAATGCCAATATTGAGTTTCTAAATTGATTTGGAGTTTCTTTTTGTGGTGATGGCAGAAAGGACAATGATGTGCTTGTTCACTTCCCTTCATAGATGTACCAACACCTAAAGCAGAATCCAATACATTAATAACAACTAATTTGTTTCTTGCGGAGAGCATAAAATGTAATTTGGAACAAATATACGAAAAATATTTTAAATATCCAAATTATCCAATAGTTGAATCGGATACATCGTATAAAAATTCCCCAATTCGTTTTACCGCCTTAACCATTTCGGTATCAACATTTCTGCGTTCCATTTCTCTTACCAACTCTTGAATCGATTTAATACTTACTTTAAGAGCATCATCTTTTGCATTTAACGAATTCGGATTAATCGAATATTTGCTTGCTACTTGTTCTAAATTCATAATTTTTTTCTATTAATTATAGTTTGATACCAAATATACGAAAAATTTTCCACTATACCAAATCTTTTCTAAAAAACTTTCCTAAAAGATTATCGTTGAGTGAGTTCTCATCGGCTAATACATTATATTTGAATTGCCAATAGAGTTCGTAGTATGTAAGTGATTTTGCTGAATAGCAGAACTGAAGGATTTTCTTTTTGAAATCTAATTCGTTTCCATTAGATATTTGTTCCTTAATCCATTCGTTAGAGGACATGTATTTCTTCCAGTCAGATTCTTTAATGACCTTTCTTTTCCTCTTCTTTCCTTTTAGTGGGGGAAGTGTTCTTTTTGCGAATAGGTTTTTCTTACCTATGTAGTATTTTCCAGTAGGGATGTGTTCAATCATATAGATGAATCCTACTGCGTTTTCGGGAACTTCCTCATCTTTGATGTGGTTTCCCTCCCATAACCATTGAATCATAAATTCTTATTTAAATGTATCGGAATAGGGCTTAGATGGAGTATGCCCAGCACCACCTTGTCCTAATTTCCTACCACCTGCTTTTGTAATAGCCGCTTCATCTTTAGATAAATCTAAACCTCCATCAGCTTCCAATAAAGTTTTATCACCACCTTTAAGGTTTGCCTTTGATGTTGTTGGTGGGCTTTGTGTTAATCTTTCTTCTAAAGTCATAATCAATTCCTTTTATATATTATAAATATAACATTATGTGTCAAAACGAACAATGAAATTCACTGGATAATCTGGCAATGATTTGATTGGTTGAGGTAATTTAGCCACCGCTACCATATTCAATTCATTATCGTATAACCCAATTGTTGTAATAAATGGTGCTAAATACGAACCAGTTTGGTCTGTTGAACCACTTACCATATAATCATCGAAACTACCAATACCAGTTCTCCCATTAACAGAAGTTATGTATGGGTGATTTGAGTTTCTTATATATTTTGAACCGGGTTGGTAAAATGATTGGGATACCATCTCACCATCAATCAATTTACTCTTTGGTTTAGTAATAGATGTTGTTATCCTTCTCGCACCAACTTCGTAAACAGCCGTTGGATTTTGTGATACATTGAACTCATTCTCCAATACCGATAAGAATATTTCATTCTCATAAATAGTCATTGTTGAACGATAACTTAAATCAAATGCATTCAAAGTTGAACCATCAGTTACATTATCAGTTAGTACAATCAATCCTCTATCATAAAATACATTACCTTTATGATTGGATGCCGAATCAATTAGGTTTGAATTACCATCATCGGTTACATCGATTATTCCATACGATAAGCCAACCGAACCCACTTTAATCCCCTCACCATAATATTCTTGTGGAATTGATATTACACCAATAGTATCACCAATTACTCTTTCATCCGTAGATGCATACGATGCTCTCTTTCCAACTTCCGTTAAGATTGATGAGGTGGCTGGGTTTAGATAGAATTGTGATTTTATTGAATCGTAAAGTGTTCTTTTAGAAATACCATTTGAATTGGTATCATCGGTTACGGAATCATATAAATCAGTTTGTAATGTACCATACAATGGAGTAATATCAGTCTCATCCAAAGCCCACTCTTTGTAAACTTTGAAAGGTCTAACAACAATATCCGATTTTGGAATTTCCTTTAACATCTAAAAATACTTTTCTATAAATATCAAAAAACGAAAAACCCCACTTTTGGTGGGGTTCTTCTATGATTTAAATTTTAATAAATTTAATTAGAATGAAAGTTTAACTTTAATTAATACTTCTTTATCAAATGATTTAACAATTGGTTGAGATGTTTTAGCTACTGCGATTAATTCGTTTGAATCGTTTAATAAACCAACCGTTGTAATGTAAGTTTGTGGGTCAGTTTCGAAAGTAGTTTCCGCAAATGTTCCATTAGCATTTACATAAGTTGGGTTGTTTGAATAATTGAACTCTCTATTTGTTGCTCTTACGAAGAAGTGTTGTGTAGATACATTCTCAGTTCTTCTCGCTTGGAAATCACCACCTAATTTGATTGAGTTAACCAATCTATGATGATTTTGTTGTTCAGCTGAAGTTGATAGTGAACCCGCCAATGTAACTTCAGAACCATTTACCCCAATATTACCAACAGTATCTTCTAATGCCGCTGGAGAAAGTACGATAATACCTCTATCAGGATAGAATAATCCGAAACCAACATTACCAGAAGAAGTTGTAGTGTTTATAGTTGCTTCGTTTTCAGTTCCCAAATTAAGTGAACCACTTACAACTTTAAATACTCTACCTGCTTTTCCTAAAGTATCTCCGAATTTCTTACCACTATCATCGATGAAAGTGAACACACCATTTGAACCAGAGAGTTGCAATGACCAGTTACCCGGATCCATTTTTTCTCTATATCTAGCTCTATTCACATTGATAGCATAGATATCATTTGAATCGGTAGCAATACCACTACCATTTTCGAATGAGAACTTAGCATCGGTTGGGTCTAATAGGATTGATTTATATTGTGCATAAGTTGCTTTGGAAGCAAGAAGTGCATTATCTGATGCTTGTAGTGATACCGAACCACTACCATTAACATGTCCATATGCTACTGCAAATTGAACTTCTGCAGAAGAATCAGATGCTGGGTTTGCGTTATACACATTAAAGTAGTAATCACCAGAAGATGCTGCTACTTGGGTTGATGATGTATATGCATTCGATAACGAACCAGTATCACCAGTCCACAAACCAGTTGTTACTACTTCCACTTTAGCATTTACCTTATCGAACTCACCAAATCTCTTATACACACCAGATGATACTCCGGTTGAAAGTGAGATTTGTTGTCCACCTGGTAATGCTGTGTTCAAAAGGGCTACTACATCAGCACTGTCGATTGTTCCACCCGCAGCAAGTGCTTGTAATTGTGCGGTTATATTTGGGTCATTAATTATTGCCATCTCTTATTCCTTTTATACATTACTTCTATAAGTTACTACCACAGGAATAGTTTGTGAACCACCTGTTTCGTTACCATACACAGTCAAAGTAGTAGAAACATTAGATGTTAACGAAGGATTAGGAGTGAATGTGAATCCTAAACCACTAACCACTTGTGCGGTAGTAGTTACTTCTTCTCCTAAGAACACAGGAACCGAACCGGCTGCTGTTGCTCCTTGCGTTACTGCTAATGTACCAGCTCTCTGGTCTGCCAATACAACAGTGTATCCAGCGTTTGAG
>Ga0209137_1003357_pt1 | contig 13456 bp, 12 predicted proteins | sample SaaInl5LU_22_DNA_FD_184642 | JGI IMG/M metagenome (GOLD analysis project Ga0209137, IMG submission 184642) | Marine microbial communities from expanding oxygen minimum zones in the Saanich Inlet - ESP_105LU_22_DNA (SPAdes) (version 2) | ecosystem: Environmental > Aquatic > Marine > Intertidal... | reverse complement strand
GCGGTCGCGCAAAAAGATAAAGCCTTCCTCGTTCATGTAGCCGGCGTCACCGGTTAGGATCCAGCCGTCGATTAGAGTTTTCTCGGTAGCCTCTGGAAGATTAAAGTAGTGCAGCATGCTAGCAGTGGATCGTAGCCATATTTCACCCGTTTCGCCTGTGGAAAGTTCACGCCCATTGCTATCACAGACTTTAGCCTCGACACCTAAGCAGGTTTGTCCTGCCGCTTGAAGTAATTCGGGTTCTCCGTGCAGAGCTCGTTCGTGTATTTCTGGCGACAAGGCTATTGCCGTGCCGCAGGTTTCCGTCATTCCATAATATTGATTAAAGCCACATTTGAAGCGTTCAACGGCCTCTTGAAGCAAGGTCGGTGATATGGGGGCCGCGCCGTAGCCAATAATCTCCAAAGAGCTTACATCGTACTGTTCGAAGTCGGGCACATCACGCAGTAGCGACAGTATCATGGCCGGCACCATAAACATTTCTCGAATGCGGTGTTCCTGGATGGCCTCTAGCACTGTTTTTGGCTCAAAGGCCTTGTGCATGACCACAGAGCCGCCGCAGAGCAGGGGCACGATGGTAGAGCCCGCGCCACCAATATGGAACATTGGGGCGCAAACCAAATCTATTCCGTCTATGCCCAGTATACCCGGATTGGCATTTGTTAAATGATTCATGAGTGCGCTTAAATTACGATGACTAAGCGCGACGCCTTTCGGTTTACCGGTCGTTCCGCTTGTGTAAAGCTGCAAGGTCGCATGATGCTCATTTAGAAAGTCGGGTAGGGCTTTTTTTGGAGCGGCTGATGCCAACATTGAACGGTTTAGGGGTAGATGCGATTGCTTTAAATCTGACATGAAGATCGATTTGTTATTCCGGGCCTCTGCTATGGACTCAGCTAGGGCTTCTACCGAGGGGTCTAGAATCAGTATGAGGGTAATTTGGGCGTCATCACAGACGTAGGCGGTTTCTGGAGGTGCTAGACGGTAGTTGAGCGGCACAGCCACCGCGCCGACTCTGCTGCAAGCCGTAAACGCGACCATATGGTCAATACTGTTTTGTCCAAGCAGGCCGACACGCTCCGAGGGCGACACGCCTTGGGCAAGAAAGGCTTGAGCAAGATGTTCGCTGCGTTGTTTAAGCTCTTGGTAAGTGTATTGCGTCTCGTCTGAGACAAGAGCGAGGTGGTTGGGGCGTCGGCGGGCATGGTAGTCAATGGCTTGATGAATTAACACGGCTAATTCCTTTTCAAATAGCAACACGAGACTACCCAAGTTTGCACGTGTGTACCAGTGATTGGTTGAGTCTTTTGGTCGCGATTGGCTCGCTTTATTGCGGTTTTCGTATGCCTTGAATTGTTCTTTCTATAAAACCTGAGTAAAATACTCGGGAAATAGATTAACGGGTTGCCTATCATGCGTTTAACTACGAAAGGGCGTTACGCGGTAACGTCTATGCTCGATTTGGCTTTGCATCGAGAGCTCGGACCAGTGCCTTTGGCTGGCATATCCGCTCGGCAAGATATTTCACTATCATACTTAGAGCAGCTGTTCGCTCAGTTGCGCAAGCACGGCTTGGTTAAAAGCGTACGCGGGCCCGGTGGTGGCTATTACTTGGGTAAAGACTTGGAGGGTATCACCGTTGCTGATGTTATCGAAGCCGTTAATGAAGACACTGACGCAACACGGTGTCGTGGAAAAGGGTCATGTCAGAAGGGCGCAACGTGTTTGACACATCATCTTTGGTCGGGTTTAAGCGATCAAATTCGCGATTTCTTGCGTAGTATTAGCTTGGCTGATTTGGTGGTGCGTGAGGAAATTCGTGAGATTGCCTCCATTCAGGACCAAAGGCTTCAGACGACAATCGAGCGTGTAACAAACTTGTTGCACGATTAGCCGCCAGACAGTAGGGGTTAGCATGGCGAACGAACACATTAACGAAGTGATTGAGCGTGAGTATGCGCCCGGTTTCACTACAAATATCGAATCCGACACCTTGCCTCCGGGTCTTGACGAGTCGGTGATTCGTACAATCTCGGCGCGTAAAGAGGAGCCTGAGTGGCTACTAGAGTGGCGCCTAGATGCCTACCGACGTTGGTTGGATATGTCGCCCCCTGAATGGGCTCAGGTGCAGTATCCACCTATTGATCACAACGCCATTTCATATTTTTCAATGCCAAAATCTATGGCAGATAAACCGAAAAGTTTGGACGAAGTTGATCCTGAGTTGTTGGCTACCTATGAAAAGCTAGGCATTCCTTTGCACGAGCAAGCCATGCTGGCGGGCGTCGCGGTAGATGCCGTCTTTGATTCCGTCTCTGTGGCCACGACCTTCCGCGCTAATTTGGCAGAGGCCGGGGTGATTTTTTGCTCCATTTCAGAAGCCGCGCGTGAGTATCCAGACCTGGTTAGGCAATATTTAGGTTCGGTAGTGCCCAAAACAGACAACTACTACGCTGCTCTCAATAGTGCCGTGTACAGCGACGGCTCGTTTGTCTATATCCCTAAGGGTGTGCGTTGTCCGATGGAGCTGTCTACTTATTTTAGAATCAATGAGAGTAATACAGGACAGTTTGAACGCACCCTGATTATTGCGGCCGAAGGCAGCCATGTGAGCTACCTTGAGGGTTGCACCGCACCAATGCGAGATGAAAACCAACTGCACGCTGCGGTGGTGGAGCTGATAGCCTTAGACGACGCCGAGATAAAATATTCGACGGTGCAAAACTGGTACCCTGGCGACGCAGAAGGTAGGGGCGGCATATACAACTTTGTGACGAAGCGAGGGGTAGCACACCACCGCGCAAAAATTTCATGGACCCAAGTTGAAACAGGCTCTGCCGTGACTTGGAAATACCCCTCGTGTGTATTAAAAGGTGACGACAGTGTTGGTGAGTTCTACTCCGTTGCGTTAACGCACAACCATCAGCAGGCAGATACCGGCACGAAAATGATTCATTTGGGCCGCAATACCAAATCAACGATTATTTCCAAGGGCATATCGGCGGGACAAAGCTCAAACGCCTACCGCGGTTTGGTCCGTATGAGTCCTCGAGCGGTCGGCGCGCGCAATTATACGCAGTGTGATTCGCTGTTAATTGGTGATCGCTGCGCTGCTCATACGTTCCCCTATATCGAGAGCAAGCAGCCTAGTGCGGTGATCGAGCACGAGGCGACGACCTCAAAAGTGAGCGATGACCAGCTCTATTTGTGTCAACAGCGCGGCATCGATCCAGAAAAAGCGGTGTCGATGATTGTTAATGGATTTTGCAAAGAAGTGTTTAAAGAACTGCCCATGGAGTTCGCCATGGAGGCGGGCAAATTATTAGAAGTCAGTTTAGAAGGCTCGGTGGGTTAATACGCAAGCCGGAACCACTGAGAGACGAGTTTGAGGACATCATGTTATCGATTAAAGAATTACGAGCATCCGTAGAAGATAAGCACATTTTGCAAGGACTGAGCTTGGATATTGGTCCCGGCGAGGTACATGCCATTATGGGGCCTAACGGCGCGGGTAAGAGCACCCTGGGTCACGTTTTGGCCGGGCGGCCTGGCTACGATGTGCTGTCGGGCAGTGTGGATTTTGACGGTCAGGATTTAATGGCCATGGAGACAGAAGCGCGAGCACAGGCTGGACTTTTCTTGGCGTTTCAGTATCCGGTAGAGATTCCCGGTGTAAGCAATATGGAATTTCTAAAAGCCAGCGTGGATGCTGTTAGAGAAGCCAATAACTTAGAGGCGTTAGACAGCGTCAGTTTTATGAAGCGTGCGAGAGAGGCGTGCAAAGCGGTTAACTTGAATGCCGATTTTTTGAAGCGAGGTGTGAACGAAGGGTTTTCGGGCGGCGAGAAAAAGCGCAACGAACTCATGCAAATGATGCTGCTTGAGCCCAAGCTGTGTATTCTTGATGAGACCGACAGTGGCCTGGATATTGATGCGCTTCAAGTCGTCGCCGCAGGCGTGAATGCCATGCGTTCGGCCGATCGATCGTTCATTGTTGTGACTCACTATCAGCGGCTACTTGACTACATTGAGCCTGATTTTGTGCATGTGCTTGCCGGCGGCAGGATCGTTCGTTCGGGTGGTAAAGAGTTAGCACTGGAACTCGAGAGTAAAGGCTATGCCTGGCTGGATGGTGCCGCATGATCGGGCCGGTATTTGAACCGGCGATTGCCGCGGCGCGTGCCGGTGCTCCCCGATGGCTCCGCCCAAAGATGGATGTGGCAGCCCTGACTCTTGACGCGACGCCAATTCCTACGCGCAAAAGCGAGCACTGGAAGTATGCCCCTCTCACGGGTCTGGCATTGTCTGCGAATGAGGCATCTGATGAGGTGTCAGGCACAGAAAAGTTGGTTTCTCTGGGGGGCTGCGATATTACGGTAACTCGTGATGGCTTGCAGTTCGGCGCATCAGGCTTGGATCGACTTCCCTCTGGGGTGGAAGTTCGCAGCTTTTCTGAACTTGATGAGTTGGAAGCGTCTCGTGTTTTAGAGTTGATGGGTTCTGCCGCGAAGGACCGGAGTGGTTTGATTGCCGCTGTTAGCGATGCGACGCTTGGCGTGGGTGTTTGGGTAGATATTGCCGATGATGCTGACGTTGATGCTCCTTTGCATTTGGTGTGGCAGGCAAGCAGCGCATGGTTGTCAGCTCGTGTGCTTGTTACGGCTGGTTGCAACAGTCGCGCAAATATTATCGAGCACTTTGCCAACGGTGCTCCGGCGGTGTCGCAACAGCACAGCGTCACTGAATTGTTTTTGGCTTCAGGTGCGGCACTGGATTATTGTCGTATTAATAGGCATGGCAATGCCGATACGTTTTTGGGAGGTGTCTTTGCCAAATTGCATCGCAACGCAACCTTGAATGCATTCGCGTATGCTGCCGGTGCCAAGCTGTGTCGCAATGAGTGGGGCATCTTGTTTGACGAAGAAGGTGCCCACGCTGAACTCAATGGTATTTACCTGCCGGCCGGACGCGAGGTGGTAGATTTTCATACCACCCTCGAGCATGCCGTCGCGCATTGTACCAGTGAGGAAACCTTCAGAGGCATTATCGGCGACAGAGCGAATGCGGTGTTTAACGGCAGGATTCATATACACCCTCATGCCCAAAAAACAATAGCTCGATTATCGAATAAGAATCTGCTGACCTCTGATCAGGCGCAAGTTAACACAAAGCCTGAGCTGGAAATCTACGCCAATGACGTGCAGTGCGCGCATGGTGCGACCGTTGCTCAAATTAACGATGAGGCAATTCACTACTGTCGAACGCGAGGCATTACTCAGGCGGTTGCGTCTCAACTTATAGGCATTGGATTTGTTGTTTCGTTGTTCGATCGCATTACTTATGAGCCGTTGAGGACCTGGTTAAGCGAGCAAGCTAGGCGTCGCTGTTTGACTCTAGTGACGGGGGATGCTGGTGAGTAGTTTATTTGATGTCGATCGTGTTCGAGCGGATTTCCCTTTTCTTGATCAAGAAGTTAATGGCAAGCCTTTAGTCTACTTAGATAACGCGGCCACAACACAAAAGCCTCGTGTGGTAATAGACGCTTTAGATCATTACTATCTAAGGGATAACTCCAACGTTCACCGCGGGGCTCATGCAGTGGCTGATAGAGCCACTCGCGCGTTTGAGCGAGCTCGGGAAGCGGTAGCAAAGTTTATTAACGCTGCGCAGGTGGAGGAAGTTATTTGGACGCGTGGCACGACAGAAAGTATTAACCTGGTCGCGCAAACGTACGGTCGGATGGTGTTAAGCCCAGGCGATGTGATTTTGGTGCCGGTATCTGAGCATCACGCCAATATCGTGCCCTGGCAGATGGTGGCACAAGCACAAGGTGCTAACGTCATCCCAATTCCTTTGACCGAGAGTTGCGATATTGATTTGGCCGCGTTCGACGCCTTGCTTGCACAGCACACAGTGAAGATTGTGGCCGTTAACCAAGTCTCTAATGCCTTGGGTGCAATAAATCCCGTGGCGGATATTATTGCCAAGTCTAAGGCCGCGGGTGCCACGGTGTTGATCGATGGCGCTCAAGGCGTGGCCCACAGCCTTGTGGATGTTCAAACCCTGGGTGCCGATTTTTACGTGTTCTCTGGCCACAAGCTTTACGGTCCCACCGGCATTGGCGTGTTGTGGGGAAGGCGAGAGCTTCTCGATGCAATGCCGCCCTACCAAGGTGGGGGTGAAATGATCGAAACAGTCAGGTTTGACGGGACAACTTACAATCAAGTGCCGTTTAAGTTTGAGGCGGGAACCCCCAATATTGCTGGCGCGATAGGGTTGGCTGCGGCAATCGGCTATTTACAAGATATCGCCATAGAGACCGCTGTGGCACATGAAGACCATTTGATGCGCTATCTCTTGGAGAGTGTCTCGGGCTTGCACAATGTGCAGCGCGTGGGTAATCCAGCGCGGTCTGTGGGTATTTTTAGTTTTTCAGTGCCTGGCGCGCATCCAAGTGATATTGGCATGCTTCTGGATCAGCAAGGGGTGGCAATTCGAACGGGACATCATTGCACTCAGCCTCTGATGCAGTACTTGAACCTTCCCGGAACGGCCAGAGCCTCGTTGAGTTTTTACAATACGCGAAGTGATATCGACGCGTTCGTGCAGGCCTTAGACAAAGCGTGTCGATTACTCGTTTAGGAGTCGTTATGAGTGTACAAGTATTTGATGTTAATGCGGCCCCCATATCCATCACACCAACGGCCGCTCGACATTTGGTAAAGCAGCTCGGTCTGTCGGGTAAGCAAGGTGTTAGGCTCTCGGTTAAAGAGAGTGGGTGCACAGGCTTTATGTATGTGCTTGACGAAGTCGATGCCGGCCAAGGTTCTGATATTATCATTGAGCAAGATGCGTTGACTCTGTGGCTTGATCCTGATGGCTTGCCGATTATTCGCGGCACCGAGATCGACTTTGTATTCGAAGGCTTGAATCGGGTGCTAAAATTCAACAACCCGAATGTGACCGCTGCCTGCGGTTGTGGCGAAAGTTTTAGTGTTGACGAAGGCGTTTCATACTCGTGAGCAGTCAAGAAAGAACCCTATTAACGACAACCCGAGAGGTTGAGGGCCGTTTAGTACCTGTGGGAACACCCGTCTCTGTGCCAGCGCATAGTTTCGTGACCTTAACGCAAGCGCTTGGTGGCAACTACACCATTGTTCACGCGGGCAATATGGTTCGCGTCGACGGTACGAACGCCGACGCGCTTGGTCTAGAACCCTTAGATCTTAAATTCGAAGATCCGCAGGATGGTTTGATTGTAGAGGCTTACGTCTGGGAAGCACTGGCTACTGTCTTCGACCCTGAGGTCCCGGTCGACCTGGTGAATTTAGGTTTGGTTTACGATGTAGGTATTAACCAAGAGCAAGGACTGGTGTCTATTACCATGACACTTACGGCGCCCGGCTGTGGAATGGGTGATGTCTTGGTCGGAGATGTGCGTGCTCGTGTGGCGTGTGTGCCTAACGTAAAAGTAGTTGATGTGGATCTCGTGTTCGATCCACCCTGGAATCGCGAGATGATGTCAGAAGAAGCGCAGTTAGCAACTGGAATGTTTTATTAGGTGTAGGTATGTCGATTACAGAACGGGCACAAGCCATTCAGGAAGACCTCAGTTTTTTCGACGCATGGGAAGATAAGTACCGGTACATTATCGATTTGGGCAAGACCTTGCCTGAATTCGATGCCAGTAAACGTGACGACGAGCACCTTGTGCGTGGGTGCCAAAGTCAGGTATGGATCGATGCCGACTTGGCATCAGGTCATTTAAATTTGAGTGTTGACAGCGACGCTTTCATTGTTAAAGGCTTGCTCGCGGTTGTTTTAGCGGCGTACCAGGGCTTAACGCCAAAACAGGCTTTAGACTTTGATGTTGATGCCTACTTCAATCGCTTGGAATTGATAACTCATTTATCCCCTACTCGGGGTAACGGTTTACGGGCAATGGTGTCTAAAATCCGCGAAATTGCCGTTGGCGCGTTAAGTTAGGAAGTCGTCCATGTATAAGTTTGCTCTCGATATTCGCTTACAAGCCGATACCTATTTGGTTGCGGATCTCGAATTGAGCACCTTGCTGCTTATGAATGACGCGCGCTTTCCCTGGGTAATTTTGGTGCCTAGAGTGGCAAATTGCGCCGAGTGGTTGGACTTCTCTGCCGAGCAGCAACAACAGCTATTGCGCGAGCAATTGCAGGTTATGAGTGTTGTGCAAGTGCTGACCGACGCCCATAAACTGAATGTTGCAAACTTGGGTAATATGGTCCGCCAGTTTCATCTTCATGTGATCGCCCGTTTCGAGACGGATACAGCATGGCCTGGGCCCGTGTGGGGGCAAGGAGAGCGCCAAAAGTACACCGAAGACGAGGCTCGTTCTTTTGTACAGAAACTCGCTCAAGCACTCGTGTGAGCGTTTGGGTCGAGCGCTAATCGCAGGCCCTAATACTTTCAGATCTGGTGTTAGGATAAGCGATTCCGGAAGTCCTGATAATCGAAAGTTTTGACAATACGCAAAGCGTCCGTCTTGGAATTCCACACCGCAAGCGCAGGAAGTTTGGTGCCATTGAAGGTACTCGTTTTGACCATGGTGTAATGCGACATATCCTCGAAAATAAGACGCTGACCCACCTGCAAGGGCTCAGTAAAGCTGTAGTCACCCATAACGTCGCCGGCTAGGCAGGTTAATCCACCCAAGCGGTAAGTGTAGTTAAGCTCGTTCGCTTCGCCTGAGCCACTGATCAAGGCGCGGTAGGGCATTTCTAGAGTGTCAGGCATGTGGCAGGTGGCAGAGGTGTCAAGAATTCCCTGAGGACGGTCGGTATGCGTTACGTCCAACACTTCACTGACCAACACACCCGTTCCAATCGCAACGGCTTCGCCCGGTTCCAAATACACCTGTACTTGATACTTTCCGCTGAAATTCTGAATCATAGCGATTAGCCCCTCGCGGTCATAACCCTCGGCTGTGATATGGTGTCCACCACCAAAGTTGACCCATTCAAGCTGAGGCAATAAATCGCCGAAACGAGCCTCGAGGGCGGCGACGGTGCGCGCAAGAGGTTCGAAAGGGTGTTCGCACAAGGTATGAAAGTGCAATCCTGAAATACCCTCAAAATCAGTTGCTTGCAGCTGACTACGGGGTATTCCTAAGCGAGAGCCCGGGGCGCAGGGATCATACAGTGGTACATCGCCCTCTGAATGCTCTGGGTTTACGCGAAGCCCAATGCGCAAGTGCGTGCGCCGAGCTTGTGCGGCCTGACACAAAAGCTTGAAACGGCGCCACTGTTGCACTGAGTTAAACACCACGTGATCGGCAATTTCCAGTATTTGCTCTAAATCGGCTTGTGAATAGGCCGCAGAAAACACGTGAATTTCGCCTGGGTAAAATTCTTTAGCGAGCAGGGCTTCGTGCAGCCCACTCGAGCAGGTGCCCCAGACGCGATGTTGGTACAGAGGGGCGAGTTCGAACATGGAAAATGCTTTAAGAGCAGCCAGCACTTTCGCGCCACTTTTAGCGCCCACTTCGTGCAGAATATCCAAATTGCGCACGACAGAGACTTCATCCACTACCCAGCACGGCGAGGGTAGCCTGCTTAAGTCTAGTCGACTGAAGTCGGTGAACATTGGGTTCATTATTCGCTTAACTCGAAGCTGTCGAGTTCAATGACAGTCCAAGGTAGGCCGTAGGTATTCAGGCCTTCCATGAATGGATCTGGATCCAACTGCTCAATATTGAATACACCTTTGCCCTGCCAGGTACCTTCTAGCATGAGTTTGGCGCCGATCATGGCCGGCACACCTGTGGTGTAAGAGATGGCTTGCGATTGCACTTCTTGGTAGCAGTCTTGATGGTCTTTAATATTGTAGCAGTACACAATCTTCTCTTTGCCGTCTTTAAGGCCTTTAACAACGCAGCCAATGCAGGTTTTGCCTTTGGTGCGTGGACCCAGCGTGCTGGGGTCAGGCAATAAGGTTTTTAAGAATTGGATGGGTACAATTTCTTGCCCTTGGAACGCAATTGGCTCGATACCGGTCATGCCCACATTGCCCAGGACTTCTAAGTGTTTCAGGTAGCTCTCACCAAAACTCATCCAAAATTGGGCGCGCTTTAATTTAGGAAAGTTAATCACCAGAGACTCAAGCTCTTCGTGGTACATGCGGTAGATATTGTAAGTGCCTACGCCCTCGGGGCAGGTAAAAGAGGCTTTGCGAGACATAGCGGGGGTGGTAACAAAATCGCCATTCTCGTAGTGTCGGCATTCTGCAGTTACTTCGCGGATATTAATCTCAGGGTTGAAGTTGGTGGCGAAGGGGTAACCGTGGTCGCCGCCATTGACATCGATGATGTCGAGTTCATAGATTTCATCAAAGTAGTGCTTGGCAATGTATGCGGTAAACACGTTGGTCGCGCCTGGGTCAAAGCCGCTTCCGAGTAAAGCCATAAGACCCGCTTGTTTGAATCGGTCTTGGTAAGCCCACTGCCAGCTGTATTCGAATTTAGCGGTATCGAGTGGTTCGTAGTTGGCCGTGTCGAGGTAGTTCACACCTGTGGCTAAGCAGGCGTCCATGATGGTCAAGTCCTGATAGGGTAGTGCCACATTGATAACCAAGGCGGGTTTTTCTGCCTCGATTAAAGCGACCAGTTCGGAGACATTGTCTGCATCCACCTCCGCTGTTTTAATGGGGCGAGAAAGCTGCGCTGCAATCGCATCGCATTTGGATTTAGTGCGAGATGCCAGAGTTATCTCGGAGAATGTTTCAGGCAGAGACGCACATTTGTGAACAACCACTGCGCCGACACCGCCAGCGCCAATAATAAGTACTTTTGACATAATGAGTTCTCCTTACCGTTCAAAGAAAGTATAGCCATACAGGCTTGCACGAAATGCTTGCAGCATTTCTTGACGCATGGCAACACTGATGCGGCCATCGCGCACCGCCTGCTCAGCATTGCGTCGGAATTGTTCGAGCATGTTTTTGGGTTCGTACTCTACGTAAGAGAGCACGTCAGCGATGCTGTCGCCGTGGAATTCGCGTCGAAAATCAAAGCTGCCGTCGTCGTTTACGTGGACGCTCACAACGTTGGTATCGCCAAAGAGGTTGTGCAAATCTCCGAGTGTCTCTTGGTAGGCGCCCACTAGGAACACACCTAAATAGTATTCACCCTCTTTGTTGAGCGGGTGCAGCGGTAGTGTACGGTGAATATCACCTTCATAGCAGAAGTGATCGATTTTGCCATCACAATCGCAAGTAATATCCGCGAGTACGGCCTGGCGGGTGGGCTGCTCGTTGAGTCTATGAATCGGCATCACAGGGAAAATCTGATCAATGGCCCAAATATCAGGCAGCGATTGAAATAAGCTGAAGTTGCCGTAATAGATGTCCGCTAGCAAGGCTGGGAGGTCATCGAGCTCTGCAGATACTCGCTTTGCTGCGGGTAGCAAAGTCGAAATCTTCTCGAATATTGCAAGCCCTAGGTTTTCAGCTGTCGCGCGCTCGCGCAAGGAGGCTTGGCCGCGGTGAAATTGTTCGCGAACCTCATCCCGATAGTAGAGCGCATCGTTGTAGCACTCTTGCAAGTTCCTGAGCTCAACAGCGTTTAACACAGCGCGCAAATTGTGGATAAGATCGTGACTTTCGTCTGGGATGACTTCCGGTAATTTTCCTGGCTTGTGATCGCGTACATCCAATACATTGAACAGCAGCATCGATGAGTAAGCGACCAGCGCGCGGCCAGACTCTGTGATCACCACGGGGTGAGGCACATTTTCTGAATCTAAGCTCTCTTGCAGCGTTTCGATGATATTGGCGCAATACTCGTTTAGCCCGTAGTTCATGCTGTGGGTTTCGTTGGTGCGACGGCCTTCGTAATCAACCGCTAGGCCTCCCCCGAGATCAATGTAACCCATCACGGCGCCCTCGGCGACCAAGCCCGTATAGTAGCGACACGCCTCGAGCACGCCCGAACGAATATTCCGTATGTTAGGAATTTGCGAGCCTAAGTGGCAGTGCAGCATTTGCATACAGTGCAGCATGTTGTGCTCGCGCAGCTTATCAACCACGCACAGCAGAGAATCGGTTGATAGGCCAAAGATCGAACGATCACCGCTGTCCTCGTTCCAGTGGCCCTCTACCATGGACGATAAGCGAATGCGCGCGCCAATCGCGGGTTCAATCCCCAAGGCTTCACTGCGCTCGATAATAATGTCTAACTCACCAAGCGTTTCAAGCACGAAAAAGCAGTTAATCCCCATCTTACGGGCGTACAGGCCTAGCTCGATGAACTCTTGGTCTTTGTAACCATTACAAATGATCAGTGAATCCAGGTCTTTGAGCTGGGTTAATGCAATAATCAGTTCGGCTTTGCTGCCAGCCTCTAGCCCGTGGTGGTAGCGTGCGCCGTAGTCTGCGATCTCTTCGACAACGTGGCATTGTTGATTCACTTTGATGGGAAATACGCCACGGTATTCGTTGTTGTATCCTGCAGTAGCGATTGCACTCGCGAACGCTTCGTTGATTGCGCTAATTCGATGGTCGAGAAGATTTTCGACGCGCAGAACGGCTGGCATCTCTAGGCCACGTAGACGCATGGCTTCGACAACTTCGATAATTGGGACATCAACGGAACTGGAACCATTAGGTACGCGAATAATGGCCTCGCCTGCGGCATTGACATCAAAGTACTCGGCGCCCCAATCCCGCACACCGTAGAGATTGGCGCTGTCGTTGAAGTCCCATGTGTGCTCGCCTTCTAGCGGCAGTGGTCGTGGTGTTTCTGCGGGAAGCGTCATCGGTGTTTGATCCTCTTCAATCCCCATAAAAAAGACGCGAAGTGTGGGCAAAAACCCGCCTAAATGCAAAGTGTATAGCGCGCCAATAATTCACACTTTAACTCAGGTTTATGACATTTCAGAGGATTAATTAGGACCTGCAGTGAGAGGGCGCGTGTGACGGTTAACCCAGACCCTTATGCACTATTCAATTTGTTAGATCAGGCTTGATTGAGAACTTATTAGGGCGAGCGGGAAGGGCCCAAATTCCGCAACAAATTTAAAAACATCGCATTTTCTGCCTTGACTTTTACCCCCTCCATCCATAGTATTCGCATCCCACGCGCCTGTAGCTCAGCTGGATAGAGTACCTGACTACGAATCAGGCGGTCGCACGTTCGAATCGTGCCAGGCGCGCCAAAATTAAAAAAGCCCCGTCCGTAAGGTCGGGGCTTTTTTAATTTCAGTGTCTTGGCCGTGAGAACGTCCAGTTCGACAAATCACGACTCAGGAGTGATTTGGTCGCGGGAGCGCAGCGACGGCGCCCCGAAGGGGTTCTAACGCGGGAGGCAACCGCGTTAGAAACCATCGTGCCAGTCCATGCATCAATCCAAGATACTGCGTTTTCCGTCCGTAAGGTCGGGGCTTTTTTAATTTCAGTGTCTTGGCCGTGAGAACGTCCAGTTCGACAA
>Ga0209137_1003352_pt1 | contig 13465 bp, 10 predicted proteins | sample SaaInl5LU_22_DNA_FD_184642 | JGI IMG/M metagenome (GOLD analysis project Ga0209137, IMG submission 184642) | Marine microbial communities from expanding oxygen minimum zones in the Saanich Inlet - ESP_105LU_22_DNA (SPAdes) (version 2) | ecosystem: Environmental > Aquatic > Marine > Intertidal... | reverse complement strand
TAGTTCATGGTAGATGTTTTAGTTAGCTCAATCTAGCAATAAATTTTTGTTTGATGAAAAAATCGTTTCCGCGGTATAGTTGGGGCTTAGGTGATTAGTTAGGGAAACGGATGGACAAATTGAAACGCGGCAGTCAACGATGGGATAAGTGTTTAGCTGTGCTTCGTGTATGTTAGAATCGCGGGCGTTAAATCAGGTTTATGCTGCATGTACCTCTTCTTGGATCTTCGAGATATCTTTCGTTCACGTGTAACTTAAGAGTGTTGTCGAATTCTTCTAACCAACAAAATAAATGATACAGTCTATTATCGGTGTACAGTTCTTCTTCAAGTAATCTGGAGTCATAGTCACACAAATCAAAGAGGTATTCATCCTCTTTGATTTTTGAGTAAATACTGCCCCATCGTGCAATTTCGCCCTCGGTGCTGTGATAGCGGCGAATAATTTTTGTAATTGGATTGTTTAAAATGAATGTCTCGAGGATATCAAGATTCTGAGTATTGTTGATACCCATCCTCTTGAGATACTCCTCAGTTTTATATGAAAGAGGTGGGTTAAATAATTGTATAGGGCTAAATGATGGAAGTCGATCAAAATGAAAATTATAAATTTCTTTGGGCTCTATTGTATCTAGTTTTCCAATCTCTTCTATTACATAATCCATTTCTTTAACCCGAGACTTTAATGTTTCATAAATAACATCATCAACTAGCGTACTGAGCGAGATACTACTTTTAAGGTCATTCGCTTCAAGTTCAGTGATCGATGTCAATTTGTTCCATTCTATGTTTTTGTGTCCCCGTCCAGTGCCACTCAACGTATAATTGGAAGAACCTAAAATGAGACTTTCATCGTTGATCATAAAAAACTTGGCGTGTATACTACGATTGTAGTAAAGCTGCCAATTATGTTCTTTGCATACCTCGTAGATGTCTAAATCTGAAACCTTCATGGCTAAATCAATTTCTTGCCAACGAACGTAAATCTTCACGTCATCGCAGTTGTTCAAAAAGGGCTCCAATTCTATTAAGATGTTTTTCTTTAGAAATGCGGAACATAAAATTATCTCTTGCGTATCTTCAGAACATTCTTGTTTGATGTACTCAAGCAGATTAGATTGATTTAATAACATAGGCCAATGATTTTTCCAACTCAATGTAGCGATTCTGCACCTCAAGCCGAAAAGCAAGTATATAATTTGTTAAAAGCTGAATTTGAGTCCTCGGAAAACATTTCTGTTTTTCATGAAGTTCGTATTCAGTCTTCGAGGGAAAGAAATAGAGAGTATGAGATTGATTTTGTTGTGGCTAGCGCCAAATATATTCTGTGCATAGAGGTTAAGGGTGGAAGAATTAATTATGATTCAGTATCAAAATCTTGGACACAAAACGGTCATAATTTATCAAGTCCAATAGATCAAGCTATTGGGAATAAGCACGGGTTTATTAATCGTTTTAGACAAGATTTAAACGAAATTCAAGTCTATTGGGCAGTTTGTTTTCCCGACGTAACTGTTTCATCGCAATTACCAACTGAGGCAAATGATATTAACGTTATAGATTCAGATAAACTGAGATATATCAATGAATATTTCAAGAGTATTGAATCAAGTGCCTTCTCACTTTCTAGTGAAGATCGATTTCCAACAAAAAATGCCAATTATGCTTTAAAAAGAATTATTGGTTCCTTGACACGTGGATTTGGTTTTGAGCCGAGTATCCAAACCAAATTAGACGCTAATGAAGTTATATTCGCTGAGTTATTGGCACAGCAGTTAGAGGTCGTTAGTGGACTTGCTGATAATGACAAACTAATGATTAGGGGAAATGCGGGGACTGGTAAATCGCTAGTGGGCCTCCATCAACTCTTCAGTAGATATGAATTAAACGAAAAAGTTTTATTTCTAACGTTCAATCGTCCACTTGCCAAGAACTTCTCATATTTAGTTAGAAAAGATTTTTCTGTAAGAGAAGAAGATGAAATTGAAATCACAAATTTTCATCAATTTGCTCGAAAGATAATCAACCATTTTGAGCCAACTTGGTGGGATTTACATTTAAACAAAGACGAAAATTTTTGGGATCTCGAAGTACCTTCGAAGTTAGACGAAAGTCTACCCCACAGTGATTTTCAATATGACTGTATAATAGTAGATGAAGCACAAGACTTCATGGACATTTGGTTAGATCCAATAATGAAGCTCTTGAAAGAAAATGGTAAAATATCGCTGTTAATGGACGGTAAGCAAGATATTTACGGTAGATCCACTCATTTTTTAGATCAAGGATTTTTATCTTTTAAACTTGATCGTGTCATCAGATCAAGTAAGCGAAATACCGAATTCGTAAATGAATTTTTGGAATTGAACTTAAAGTCTCACAGTCGTGTGCCAGAGGGTAATAATGTCATTGATTTCAGAAAAGAGGATGATAAGGTCAACATGTTTAACCAATCTATTGACTCGCATGGTATAAAGCCATATCAAGTCACATTTATTTATGAGCCAGATCAAGGATTGTTGGATTTCGAAAACTATTCGAGAGGAAGGCTGAGAATCAGCAGAAATCGAGATACGTATGCTGGAAGAGGTCAAATCTCTGCCGTTTCGATTCGTTATATGAAAGGACTCGAAAGCGATATCATCGCGGTAGTTGGCATTGACCAAATGCCAGCAGCTGAACAATATGTTGCTCTCACAAGAGCAAAAAGTCTTATTTATTTACTCTAAATGAATGATTAGTTGGTATTCTTTTTATATTCGAAATTATGCCAAACCTATCTGATTACCTTCTTCCTGACGGAAGGTATTATTTCGATAATGCTGCCACGACCAAAATGTCCAAAGAGGCATTAAAGGTCTACAATGAAACTGCTGATAAGTGGTTCATGAACCCTATGTCTTACAAAGATTTTGATTCGCGGATTGATGATCTACTAAATGATGCAAGGAATCGTGTCATTGAATTCGTAGGCGGTAATACTGATACCGATCGAGTAATATTCACTTCTGGAGCTACAGAGTCAATCAACCTTTTACTTAAGGGATATTTCTTTGCTAATTTTCACGAGAAGAAAAAAATTATAACTAGTAAAATAGAGCATAAGGCAGTTCTTGAAACATGTAATTATCTAGAGACAATCGGTGCCGAAATTGAATATGTTGACATCAAGCCAGATGGAAATATTGACTATAATCATCTTAAAACATTAGTAGATACAAATACTTTATTCGTCTGCTTGATGCATGTTAATAATGAAACTGGTCATTCTTCAAATCTGCATGAAATTTATACGATTACAAAATCAGTTGATGCTAAGTTCTTTACAGATACGACTCAGTCACTCACCAAAATAGATGTAAATGCTTTGCACTTTGATGCTTGCGTTGGAAGTGCCCATAAATTTCACGGGCCGAAAGGAGTTGGATTTCTATACCTAAAAAATAATGTGACTATCGCACCTGTCCAACATGGAGGAGGCCAAGAAAGCAGTCTTAGGGGAGGAACTCATAATCTACCCGGTTTGTTAGCCATGAAGGAGGCACTAGTTAGAGGCAATACAGATGATTATTCGATCGATTTTGAGATAATATTTGATATTCTGAAAAAGGAGAATATTAAATTCAAACAAATTGATGCAAATAATCACATACTTCTTCTAGAGTTAGATGAGTTGAATTTAAGTAAGCTCGGTGAAATATTAATTTACTCCAAAGGCAGCGCATGTAATTCGGGGCTAGAGGAAGGTAGTCATGTGTATAAGCAAGTTTATCCATTTAATAAATCGATTATTCGAATATCATTATGAGTGAATCTTTAATAAAGGCGGATACGGCCCTAGAGAGTCTAAGGTCCAGTGATTTTGACACATATTCAGCATACGGCGAAGTAATAGATAATTCTATTCAAGCTAATGCGTCCAAAATTTGGATTTATCTGAAGGAAAGAACGGATCGCACGAGAAGTAGAAAATCTCAGATTGGCCAAGCAGTTTTTGTTGACAATGGCGATGGAATGTCACACGGAGACTTACATAAATGTTTAAAACTAGGGCATTCTTCGAGATACAATGATCGATCTGGAATTGGAAGATTTGGTGTAGGTATGACATTGGGGGCAATCCACGAGGCTAGAAGAATTGAAGTTTACTCCAAGATAGAGACTGGTAATTGGCAATGGACATATATAGATCTTGATGAAATTTCGGGTAAGGACGATGCCAGTATTCCAAAGCCTATCAATAAGAAACCAGAGCTAGACGGATCAGTAGATTTAGATAGTTTATCGTCGGGTACGGTTCTCATTTGGAGCAAATATGACAAGGCTATTGATGACTATGCTACTATTATTGAAGAATCGAAATTTTATATTGGCCGAACATTTAGGAAGTTCATTCAAGGTAGAGCGGAAGATCATTCGGGTAAGGTTAATATCGAATTAAATGACCACAAGATTTTCGCTTGGGATCCATTATTTCATTTTCAAGATGATATAGAGTATTCAAACGCAAATGAAAAATCGAGCCTTTTACGTCCTCAAATAATAAAATTTCCAATTAGCGATTCATCAGTGGAGTCCAATGATTCAGAAGTAACAATTAATATTTCTGATTTTTCCAATACCGTGAGACAAAAGCGGGGTGATGGAGCTAATGCTTATGCAAAAGCGCGATATATAAATCGAAATGAAGGTATTTCTATCTTAAGAAATGATAGGGAAGTTTTTTTTGGACACGTTCCTCATGCTGCGTTTTACGAAAACGGTGACGGAGTGCGTAAAAAAACTAGATACGTTGGTATTGAAATATCTTTTAGGGCCGAGCTTGATGAAGAATTTAGTGTCAAAAATATCAAAAGGGGCGCGGTGCCAGTGAGGCATATGAAGGAGAAATTAGTAGAATTTATGCGTCCATCAATAAAGCAGTGTCTTCGTAATTTGGACCAATATTGGGATAGTTTGGCTGAGGAAGAGGAGAGGCAAACGGAAGCGACTGCCACGAAAGGACTACCAATCACGGCAGACGTCGATACCATGAAAAAGGTTGCGGCATTAAAAGATAAAGGTGCACTGGACTTAGATAATAGCCAAGGATTAAATAGAGCAGATAATTCGAGAATAGCGGGGATGTTGGGAGAAACTGATGTTGAAGCTCTTCAAGAAGCATTGGAGCTATTTGGTATTGTTGTGGATAAACGACAATGGCCTGGAAATGTCTTTTTTGACGTAATACATGGAAATGGAGCGAAGCTTTTAGCGTACAACACTAATAGTCTTGTATACAAGTCATTTAACTCAGCTCTGAGAAATGTTAAAAGTCAAGACGAAGAATTAGCAAGGAGTACTAAGGTAATATTCGATCTAATATTTGTCGCAATGGCTATGGCCGAGGGAGCGTATGAAGGCTCCAAAGTAACCACATGGGAAAAAGCTATGAAAAATTTCAGAACTAAATGGTCTGATAATTTAGAAGAAATATTTAGCAACTTGGATTAATGAAAACACTAATAACTAGATCAGTTTGGAAGGGAATAGAATTAATAGACATTCGCAAATATTTCACAAAAGGAGATGAACTACTTCCTTCACGGAAAGGTATATCGCTGACTCCAAAGCAGTTTGAAAGTTTGTTAAGTGAGTTCAGTGATAAATATGGTGGTTCAGCCGAATCCTTTCAAAACAATCTACCCTTCGAGATAGAAGAAAAATTTATGATATCTACGAAAGTGGATGTTGAGTTTAAAAATGGAGTGATTAAAGCTTATCTAGATCCTGAGATTGCTCAGTCTAAATTAGAGACAAATGCGGAATCAATAATTGTAGGGATACAAGAGCTTTGTGCTGAACATGATCTTGATCCGAAACTCTCGGTTCAGAAAATTTTCAAGTATTTATGAGTTTATTTTTAGAAATACCCCTGAGTTGGCTTAGCACAACTCACAAAGCAGATTTAGTTAAGCTCGAGGATTCTGCCAAAATTATAAAGGAATTAGCAAATGAGGAAATTGAGCTGAACGATGTTTACGCGAAATTATATGAAACTCAAGTACCTGATTCTTTTATCAGCGATCACTGGAGGACTATATGCGAGATCTCCACGGATTCATTTAAAACATTCTTAAGAGACAATGATTTATCAAACGATAATTACGGGGCAATAGAACATGAAAGGTGCCAGTCCATATACAATCTTTCCAGTCGATTTTCTAAAATTGATAAAACGGATGACGAGGCAATAAAGTACCATGAGCAGTGGTTGGTTGAAAATTCATCCTATTTCGATTTATTAGATTATCAAGAAGATGTTTTCAATCGGTCAAAAGATATTTTAACAATACCCAATTCTCGTTTCGTTATTCAAATGCCAACTGGTAGTGGAAAAACGAGAACTGCAATGGAATTGGTATGCAGAACATTGAACAGAAAAAAGTCTGTCCTTTGGTTAGCAAATACTCAAGAATTGTGCGATCAAGCATTTGACACTTTTCTAAAAACATGGCCTAAAAAGGTAAGTGTAAACAGTGAAGCTATTCAATTACAGAGGCATCCAAATACTGATAATGTACATATTGATGAGGAAAAACCCGCGTTTTATGTCTCAAGCATACAAGGTCTTTGGAAAAACAACGCTGTAAGTACTCTTGTTACAGAAAAAAAATTGTTCAAAAATGTCGATCTAGTCGTATTTGACGAAGCACATATGGCTGTAGCGAGGACGTATGAGCGAATAGTAAACGAAATTATATCTAACAGTATTTACTCAACAAAATTCATTGGACTTACTGCTACACCTGGACGGTCACTTACAAATTCATTGAAAAGATTTAATCCTGAAGTGGAAGATGGTAATAGAGCTCTTAGTGAATTCTTCAATAATAAAAAGATTTCGCTAACTCCTGTAGATGGATTTGAAACAGCGTTGGATTATCTGCGATCGAGAAAAGTAATTGCACAAGTAGCTTTAAAACAGATAGATGGACTCACGATTCATAATAGGTACGATTCGGTATCGAACGAATTGAATAATATCATCTCCAGCTCATATGACCGAAACTTTAATATTTTGGCGTCGCTTTTGGTTCAATTACGTTTAGGTAAAAGGGTGTTACTTTTTGCAAATAGTATCGAACATTCAAAGTTCATCGTCTCAATAGTCGACTCACTCGGTATTACCGCGCAACATTTAGATTCCGGATCAAACGGCACTCGAGAAGTCATGATTAATGACTTTAAGAGTGGTAAAATTCAGTTACTAAGTAATTATGGTATTTTAAGCACGGGCTTTGACGATCCACAGCTTGATGTCATATTTATTACACGACTTACAAAATCGATAATTCTCTACAGTCAAATGATTGGAAGAGTATTGCGAGGCCCCGTGATAAAAGGAACAGATACCGCGACTGTTTTTACCATTGACGATAATATCAATGGACTTCCAAAAAATGAAGAAATCTATAACTATTTCGATTCATATTTTGAGTCTAAATAAAGCAACTAGAGCATCCTATGCCTTCTGAGTTAAGAATTTCGTCTTTCCAATTTAATTGACCTTGAGCGTGCTTTTTAGCACGCTCAGTTTTTTTTATGTAGTTGGCTTTGATTTGATTTACTCTGTCGGGTTTTTTAAGATCTATCAGCGATTCCTCTGCCCATGTGTAGCCATCTTTTTCATATTCCATGGCTTTTTCAAAGAGGGTGGGATGTTGCTCGAGAAGCCAAACCCATTCGATCTTTTGCTGAAAGAAGCAAAAGAAACAACCCGAACGTGACCGTGAGTAAGTTCCAGATTTGATTTCTCCATCAACATTAGCTGTGAATTCAACCGGTAAATAATAAGCCGGTATACCTACACCGGACTCTTCAAGTAATTGAAAGATATTATCAATCCCTAAGATTTCCTCATTATCTAAAAGAGGGTAGTGATCCAATTTACCTACCGGGTAGTCTGTGTGTTTAAGGACGGCATGAACAGCATGGTTGAATGCAGAGGTATTAAAATCGAGTAAGGACTCTACCTTATGATTGAGTGTGAAAGTTAGACTCAGCGGAGTATCAAAAATTTTTAATATCGCTTTGGATTCATGAGACTCAAATCTATTTTGAAGTGCGTCGCGTAAGGTTTCAATGTGTTGCTTTGAGAAACAAGCTTTGATCACATCACTAGACCAGATGTTCTTTCTAAATGGAAAAATGGTCTGTATATTTTCGCGCTTGGATATATAGCCTTCTCGATTTTCATCACCTCTAATTCCTACGTAAGATATGGTTGGCTCGTGACCTACATTTTTCTCAAAGGGTTCGAGTTTCATCTTTTGGGTACACCAGCGTTGTCCGCTAGATGGAAGAAAGTGACCATAGGAGGCGAGAAAATGATCAAAGGGGTTATCTATAGCCACTTTAGTATCATCAAAACTATGATATCTAACAACCTCTTTACCCAGTGCTGACTCCAGACGTCCTATGAGCTCATATGTTTCAGTTAGTTCTTTGCCGGTGTCACATGTGTAGTATTCTATATCTAGCTCAGAATAATTAGACTGTAAATAAAGCGCGAGTGCAGCACTGTCTTTACCACCTGAAATTCCCAAAAGATGCTTAACATTATTCATTTGCAAGTGCATTTAAAAGTTTATTAGCGAGAGTCTCTAGTTCCGAAGAGTTTAGTTTGCCGCTTTTTTTACTACCCTTATTCATGATTCTTCTAAATGTCGTGCCATCCGAAAGCACTAGTTTAAGTACGAACTGATTGTCACCTTCACCTGATGAAAAAAGCTGGCATGCTTCCAATAGATCATCAATCTTAGACTTTACCTGCTTAAAGGCGGTATTTAGTTCGTCATCCTTGACCGTTTCTAGATTCTTCCCAATAATTGCATCAACAACTGATCTAGTCCAAGCATTTTTAATATCAAGTGGACTCTGAAGCCTCATATAAAGTACACGACTCTCTTTCGTTAATCGATTAACATCAACACCTTGAGCGATGTCTTTGAACCCTTTTTTTATACTATCCATCGAAGACTGGGCTTCAAAGCCGAGTGAGGTTGCAATCAACAGGTAGAATTCATTCAAAAGAACTTCAAAACACTCACCTAATTCACTTTCGATATTTCTCATCTTCTCGAAGTAGGCATTAGTCTGTTTGGCATCTAAACTCAGTACGTCGTTAAATCCAATTGCATTTGGGATAAGTGAGAGTAACGCTTCCTCCGGGTCGTTCGCTTTTATTAAGGCATCTCTAAAACCTATTGCTTCTTTACTTAATCTTGAGTTTGTAGTTCTTGTAAAAGCTTCAAGATTTTTTAATTTACTGAGAAGCTCACCATAAATCCTAAAGTATGTGGTTCGAGCACTTGCAGAATCCCCGTTATCTAAATAAAGTGACGACTTCTTATATTCAGCAATTAGCTCGTCAGAAAGACGGTCATAATTATATTTTTTTACTACAAAATTCTCTGGTTTCTTTAAAATCGCTTCGTAAATGTCATCAGAAAAATAGGGAAGAAATTTATTTTCTGGCGAATAATAAAGGGCATAATTTTCTTCTTCAACAACCAGGAAAAACATAAGCCAGACTTTAACTAATCCGTCTTTTAGTCCATAAGGAGCAGTCTTTAGTATCTCGATTAGCTCATGGATACTCTTTTTTCCGTTTCTGCTATCCTCTAAGAAATTGAGACCAGCTTGCCATGCTTTATAGTAACTCGAAGATTTACTTGGTTCTTTCGTTGTACCGTTAGAGATATCTAAAATACCCTCCTTAATTAGTGTTGAGTAGACAATTGTTTTATCTGCTGGAAACTTCTTAAAATCGTATCCTAAACTCGGATTTTGATGTCTCTCTAGAAGTTTACGTAAAAGTGCCCTCCTTGCGGTATTGATGCTTGAAGAAAGCACTGATTTATTAATGAGTTCATTATTTACAATTGGTGCGTCGATGTACTTTGTATTAAAGAATTTCGATAACTCCGAATTAAATTCGCGTTGAGATTGGATGGCGACTCTTTTATTATTGAATTTCCATATGGACTGGCTAAATACCTTCGAATTGAAGCTATGCTGCAGTTTCTCCAATGAATAGGCATATTCACGCGCGATTATCTTCTTAACAACAAAATCTTCAGAATATTTGGTAAGAATCACTTCATATTTAAGAACGTCACGAACAAGCTCTTCAAGGTCAGACACATCTTTAAGTTTACAAGAGATCTCAGCCTCTTCGACCTTGTTTTTTCCAGTAATTACGATAATATGAGTATTCCCGTCAAGACTTGAGTAGCTGTTGTTAAAAGAGTCCTTGCTCAGATGGAATTCTGCGAATCTAGGAGTTCCGGTGGTGAGATAATGTTTTTTAGCAAGCGCTGGCGCAACATTAATTAAACGACTAAACTCACTCTCTAGATCTAGTGCGACGGGTATTTTTCTGTTGGCTTCTGCTAATTCACCCTGAATGTTGATGTCAGTCCCTTCAACGAAGGATAATTTCCCTTTATGCCTGAGAAATTGAATAATATTTTTATCCGATAATTCATCCAAAGTTGTTTCAGCGATATTTCCATAAGCAAGACTGAAATAGCTCTTAGCTTTTTCGAGGTCGAAAACACCTTCCCTACCAAAAACATTTATTAATAGGATAGATTTTAAAATTGGATGCGAAATTCTAGGATCTATCGAAGAATGATGATCTGCTCTCTGAATTGCTCTCTCGGCTGATTCCCACTGAAGTTTATCAGGATTACTACTTCCGTAGATCACATGAGAGAGTCGATCAATTGCGTAGTTGTAAAAATCGTCAAGTAGATAAGTGTCGTCTTCATTTTTTTCTCGAATACTATGTGTACCGGTTGCGTTAAGAAATGAGAAGAGAGATCTTTCATTTTGACCGTATTTCTGCAATAGGCTAATTACAATATAACTGGAAATTCCATCTAAAGGACTTACGACAACATCCTTTTCTTCAAGAGCGTTAACATAGCCTACTGGTAGAAGTTTAGTGTCTTTGATTATATCATTCAGAGCTTGAGTAGTCGTTTCAACACTGTTAAGGTCTCTAAGCGTTGGTACGGCGAGTCTTATGAGAGTTTCAGCGGGCTCATTAAAGTTTACGGGTACAAATCGTCCACTTACTTTCTTCCATTCAACCGCATCTGATTGGCTTACATTTATGGTATAGGCATCGAAATTCTGATGCTGAGTGGTTATTAACACACAAGATTCCAAATCATTTACAGCCTCTGCCAGCTGTTGAAAAAAGTACGTTTCCTCCTTAGGATTATTGAGCAAAGCGTACTCTAAACACTTGCCAAATTCATCGATAATGATAAAGACGGCGTCTTTTTTTTGTGTTTTTAAGGTTAATGCTTGAATTATCTCAGTAACTGAGTCGTTACATTTTAAAACTCGAGCTAAGGATGTTTTAATAGACTCTTGAGGGTCACCTATAATCTTAATAAATTCAGATTTCTTTGCAATTCTGCCGCCTTTGAAATACTGAGTTTTTCCTTTTATCGTAGACTCTGTAGCTATCAGAAACGAACTTTTTCCAGTGCCGTAAGAGCCAATGAGGTTGAAGCAACTAACCTTACTATTTAAAGCTTCAGTAACTTGGGTGTAAATAGATTGAGTATTCTTCGTGACAATGTAATTAAAGGAAGAGTCATCATTCTTTAATATGTTGGTTGATATTAGCATGCTTCGTAATGGTGTTTTTTAGCAAATACAATCCAAGAATCGGTTGTGTTTATTTGAAGCTCCTGTATCCCCGTTGAGTCATTTTGTTTGAATGAAAAGTCTAAACTATAGGTAGCTGCAACCTTCTCGAGAATTTTAGAAAAGGCATCTCTATTGAGTAATAGAATAGTCCCGAGTTGAAGGTAAACGTCGTCAAGCGAAACGCTACTCTTCCCGGATTTACCAAAAGTCTTCAGTATCAATGCTCCGAACAGCGCTGTGTTCTCATTTTCGGCTGCTTGTGTATTTAGTTCGAATATAACTTCATTATCACCTGATCTAAATTCCGTTCTTCGTATTAGATTTAGTTCTGTCAGTAATGTTGTGTAATTATCTTCGAGCGTGGCCTTTTTACTCTTTTTAATACAGTACGTATCAATAAGGCAACGAAAGTCAGAGCTTAATGATTTAATTGAAGGCAGTTTCTCTCCCTCGCCTTTGATATAGCTGGTAAGAGCACCCACAAACTCATTTTCAGAAAATGTTCTTGTAGATTTTCGTTTAAAGTACTCTTTGAAGAAGTAACTATAAATTGAAGCGTACTCTCTCGTGCATATTTCGTGATGGAGTATCCAAAGGGTAAATTTATCTTCAATAAATGCATCTAAATTATTGTCGTCATCTTCCTTCGTATAGATTAGAGAGGCTACGACACCGAAGTCGTTTTGCTCTGCATTGATAACACCAAAAGCAAGTAACCAATGTTTAATGGCATTGACCATATTTTTACCTACACCTAAATCTATGGTGGGTAAATGACCATTTAATTTTGATATATCTAATTGATTATCAGAGTCTCGTCGAGAGTTTAAAAAATCTATTCCTTTGTAAAGCCAAGTAGTTCTACAAGCGAATGTATCGTGTCCACTAAATCTCATGTATTTCATTATTGAATAGTCAAAGTACAAATAAGTGCTACTGGTCAAAAGTTCACCAGTAGGTTGATATGAACGAGTTATTAACTAGTCCGGAATTAGTTATATTAGTATTAAGTTTTTGAATTAATGATCAATTCTGAAAATATATTGCCCTCGAGATTAAAGGATCTAGCCGTACAATGCAAAGTACCGGTTAAGGTGTTAGTCAAACTTTTTGCTGAAGTTGGTTTAATCTTAAATCATAAGCCATCAACAAAAATAACACCCGAGCAAATTAATGCAGTTTTACCTCAAGTGCGTATCTATCTCCAAAGCTCTCATCCAATTACCCGAAAGACCCAAAAGAGAATTGATAAAAAGAAAAAAACGACAGGGAAAAAATCTAGCCAAAGTGAATTAAAAGTTGACATAATAAAGAGTGTTGATGGCTTTGGTACCAAAAATACCAGGCAGAAAAAGAAAAAGAATAAGGTGAAGCCAAAGAAGATTACAATTATATATACACCGATGAAGAGTTAAAACTTCGTCAATTTTGTGTTTGTAGGATTTCCCGCCTAGCGGCGAAAGAACCCTTCACGGGTGCCCTTGTACCCAACTAAAAAGAGAAAGAAAGCCATCGGCTGCTCCGCAGCGTTTGGCTTTTTTCATTTCCGCCAGTCTCACTGAAGTAAACTTCGTTCGATGTCGTAAACGAAAAAAGCCACCCACTTTCGTGGATGGCTTTCTTACTGTTTTGGTTGTGGGCGATGAGGGATTCGAACCCCCGACCCCCTGCTTGTAAGGCAGGTGCTCTGAACCAACTGAGCTAATCGCCCTGAGCGGGTGCAAATATAATTATGAATTCTAGTTCTGCAACTA
>Ga0209137_1003345_pt1 | contig 13482 bp, 15 predicted proteins | sample SaaInl5LU_22_DNA_FD_184642 | JGI IMG/M metagenome (GOLD analysis project Ga0209137, IMG submission 184642) | Marine microbial communities from expanding oxygen minimum zones in the Saanich Inlet - ESP_105LU_22_DNA (SPAdes) (version 2) | ecosystem: Environmental > Aquatic > Marine > Intertidal... | reverse complement strand
TCTTATCGGCATCTAGTTGCTGGCATTTCCCTTGGATTTAGGGGGATTCTCCGACTATGACCCCCTCTTACATTGCTGCGAGCGCCGCGAACCCAGATCTCACTGATAATGGTCGCCTAAGCTTGGAGTTCGATCCAAAGACATTAGGAACACATGACACTATTACTAAAAACGGCCGTCCTTGGCGCTAGCCTGCTACTCCTAACCGGCTGCGCAGCCGCCATTCAAGAGCCTTCGGTGTCTACAAATGCGGCAGAAACGATTGCTCCCAGCGCGGAGCCAGTTGACGAAAGCCTCACAACGGTCGACATAACAATCCCGGCCAGCTTGTTAGGCGACCTCACCAATGAGGAGCTCTATCAGATGGTTTCGGACCAGGGCTATGTTGGCTACTCGCGCAACCCTGATGGTTCCGTAACCTACAGAATGTCTTTGGCTAAGCGCGACGAGGCTCTGCAGGCTGCAGAAACGAGCGTGGAGGGGGCCTTTTCGGCAATGGTCGCCTACGAGCCCTCGATCCTTGCAATAACCCACAGCGACGACTTCAGATCAATTACCCTCGAAGTCAACCAGGAGGCTTTTGAAGCATCTGATTCCGCTGAACTGATCGGTGTAGACGTTGCACTTTCTGCAACCTTCTATCAAATGTTTGACGGAGTTGGCGCCGAGGATTATCTTGCGAAGATCGATTACCTGGATGTCGATAGCCGGGTCATCTATAAATCAGAGACTTACCCTCCTGAAAAAGATAATTAGACTCATCGAGCTCAATTACCAAAAACAGCAGGTTACCTACAGCTAACCTGACCGACTACTCAGCGGTTGCGAGTTGGACAAATTGAGCAAAGCGCTCAGCGGAGACTAGGTCATCTCCGGTTGCCCAGGTGTACTGCCTGTCGTTCACCAATATGGTTGGGGTCCCGGTAACACTGACTCCGTTCTGAGGAGACGACAGCACTGCCTGAGTGTGCTGTTCAATGTAGTCTCCAAAGCTCTTGGCTTGGATACAGCCCTTTACTTCTTCAGTTCCAGCGCCAGCCTCTTCGGCAAATGCAAATAGCTGATCATCATCGTGACCTTGGGTTCCCTCTTCAGGCTGATTAGCCATCAACAGTTCGTGAAGATCGTAGAAAGAATCTGGCTCGAAGTTGGCAACACAAAAAGCAGCATTCGCGGCTCTTGATGAATAGGCATTCAAGGACGCGCGATCAAGAAAAGAAATCGGCCTGATCTCGACCGTTGCGGCGCCAACGTCAGCCCAAGAACGGATCTGAGAAGAGTTAGGAACATCAAAGGCCTGACAAATTGGGCACTGGTAGTCAACGTAGATCTCGATCTTTGGGGTCTGCTCAGCTGCATCCGGGGTTGGTGTGTTGCTCAAAGTGAAGGCCTGAAGTCCGACACCAATTTTTAGCCCACCAAGATCAGTCAAGTTGTCGGGGGTTTCACCAACAATGGGTGCGTCTGCCCGGTTCGCCGCATCAAGAAGGACTACTGCCCCGATGCCACCGATGATTCCAAGGGTGACAAGAACAACCGAGACCTGCAACAACAAACGGTTGCGCTTTTCCTTCTTGGCGCTCTCCTTTCGAAGCTCGCGTGCCTTGTCTCGGGCTGCTTCACGTTGCTCAGAACGGGTTGGCTTGTCGTTGGGGGTCATCTTTGTCCTTCGTCATTAACTTTATTGCGATGCTGAACAAGTCTAATTCCAGTGGCATACTTATGTTGTTTGCTTCGGCAAACATCCATCACTACGGATCGTCCGGCACGTACCTGCCGGTGAAGGAGTAAATCATGGCAACAGTGTCATTTAAGAATGCAACAAGAATCTACCCGGGCGGAACTAAGCCAGCGGTGGACAAACTAAACCTCGAGGTTAAAGACGGTGAACTTTTGGTTCTCGTTGGACCTTCGGGTTGCGGTAAGTCAACATCATTGCGAATGCTTGCCGGGCTTGAAGAAGTCAACGAAGGCGGAATCTACATCGGAGACAGAGAAGTCACCGATGTTCCACCAAAAGACCGAGACATTGCAATGGTGTTTCAGAACTACGCCCTTTATCCACACATGACCGTCGCGGAGAACATGGGCTTTGCCCTAAAAATCGCTGGCGTGAACAAGGATGAGCGTGCAGAGCGAGTTCTACAGGCCGCCAAGCTTTTGGACTTGGAGCCATACCTAAACCGCAAGCCAAAAGCTCTCTCCGGAGGTCAGCGCCAGAGGGTTGCCATGGGCCGAGCCATTGTTAGACAGCCACAGGTTTTCCTAATGGATGAGCCGCTTTCCAACCTAGATGCCAAACTTCGTGTCCAGACCAGAACTCAGATTGCCTCTCTGCAGCGCCGTCTTGGTGTAACAACGGTTTATGTAACACACGACCAGGTTGAAGCTATGACCATGGGTGACCGGGTTGCAGTTTTGAAAGACGGCCTACTTCAGCAGGTTGATACCCCAAGGAATCTTTACGACCGACCACAGAATGTCTTTGTGGCTGGCTTCATCGGCTCCCCCGCAATGAATCTCGTTCAGCTACCGATAATTGACGGCGGCGTTCAGTTCGGAGATGCAGTGCTTCCAATTGCCCGCGAGATCCTCGCGAAGGCAACTGGTAGTCGAGTAACCGTTGGTGTCAGACCTGAAAAGCTGTCTGTCGCTCCAAATGGTCTCATTGTTGATGTTGACGTTATCGAAGAACTTGGAAGCGACGGCTACCTTTATGGCCGCGTTCAGCTAGACGGCGCAGAGCAGAACATCGTTGTTCGAGTGCACCCAATCGATCACCCAATGGCCGGAGATAAAATCCACCTGCAGGCCGATCCAGAAGCAGTGCACGTATTTGACGCCGAGTCGGGCGAGCGCCTTAACTAGGCTTCAATGCCATCCTCGATAAGCATTACGGCTGCCGCGGCAGAACCAGAGTTACTGGATCTGCCGTGGCATTTACCGTTGGAGGATTGGCCTAAAGAAAACATCGCTGCATTACCAAAGGGGCTGTCGCGCCACACGGTTAGATTTGCCCACCTAAACGATCACGTCATAGCCATAAAGGAAACCCTTTTTGATCTAGCAAAGCGCGAGTACGAGATGCTTCGTAAGTTAGAAAAACTCGACATCCCTTGCGTTGAGGCTTTTGCAATAATCCAAGAGCGCGAGGATCTCGATGGCAAACCGCTGCCGGCGGTACTAATAACCCGGCACCTAAAATTCTCTCTGCCCTACCGTGCGATGTGGTCTCAAGGGCTAAGGGAGCAAACCGCCAACCGACTAGTCGACGCTCTGGCCCTGCTGCTGGTGCGGCTGCACCTCGCTGGATTTTTCTGGGGGGACGTCTCACTATCAAACACTTTATTCCGAAGAGACGCGGGGCAATTTGCCGCCTATTTGGTAGATGCAGAGACCGGACATCTGTATGACTCCAAGCTCTCTAATGGTCAGCGTGAAAATGATCTAGAGATCGGGCGTGTGAACATTGCCGGTGAGCTAATGGATCTAATTGCTTCCGGAAAAGCCACTGACTTAGACCCGGGGACTGTCAGCCAGCGAATCGTGGATAAATACCGCGAACTCTGGAAAGAGCTCACCGAAACTGAAACTTTCGACGACAGTGAGCGCTGGAAGATCGCTCAAAGAATTCAAAGGCTCAATGACCTTGGGTTCGATATTCAAGAGCTATCGATGGCCAAAGATCAAGATAAAAGAACGGTAAGAATTCAGCCAAAAGTGGTGGACGCGGGACATCACGCCAGACGGCTTTTGCTAGTCACCGGTCTTGACGTCGAAGAAAATCAAGCCAGGCGCCTGTTGAACGACATTGACCAGTACTCGCTAGCCAATGCTCACCTTGGCTTCGACGAAGAAGTTTTGGCCCACAAGTGGCTCAGCGAGGTGTTCGAGCCAGTGGTTGGGGCGATACCAAACGAACTCCTCGGCAAGCTTGAACCAGCTGAGTTGTTCCACGAAGTACTGAGGCACCGACTGAAACTGTCCGAAGTTCAAGGAAGTGACATTGCCCTGGTTGATGCCGTTCGAAGCTACATTTCGGATGTCCTGGCCGAACGGCGCGATGAGTCCGCGTTACTATCGGGAAGCCCAGTTACCGACACAATAAGCCTTGCTGAGTCGATTCCAACCGGGCTAATAGTTGTGAGCGATGATGAAACTGGCGACTGGCGAGATAAGGTTTAGGCCCTCAGCGCTGCTATCTGATAGAGGGCTACGCTTGCCGCAATTCCAGCATTTAGAGATTCTGTAACCTCGGAAATTGGTATCGAGATAACTTGATCGCAGTTTTCTTGCACTAGACGCGACAGTCCCTTACCTTCTGAGCCGACGACAACTAGAAGTGGCTTGTCGAAGAGCTGAAAATTCGGTAGCGAAACGTCTCCGTCGCCATCTAGGCCGACCACGAACACGCCTCGACGCTTGTATTCCTTGATTGTCTGGTTGAGGTTTGCTGCCAGGGCTACCGGCATTCTGGCTGCTGCTCCAGCACTAGTCTTCCAAGCTGCTGCAGTAACTCCGACGCTTCTGCGCTGCGGCAAAATGATTCCGTTGCCGCCAAATGCCGCAACCGATCGGATTATCGCACCCAAGTTTCTAGGGTCAGTTATCCCGTCTAGTGCCACCAAGAGCGGCAGGGATGACTGAGACAATGCACGGTCCAAGAGTTCGTTCGGATCTTTGTAGTTGTAGGGAGGAACCTGAAGAGCAATGCCCTGGTGGACGCTGTCGCCACCGGTCATCCGATCAATCTCCACTCGAGTGACTTCGTTGATGACAATTCCGCGCTTGTTAGCGATGGTCATTGATTCCCGCACTCGGTCGTCAACCTCGATGCGCTGGGCAATGAACAACGCTGTGGCAGGAACGCTCGCCTTCAGCGCTTCAACCACCGAGTTTCTGCCGGATAAAACCTCGGTGGCGTTAGCCTTCGATGCTTTACCGGTCTTAGACGCCACGAACTGACCCTTTTTAGGGGTTTGACGAATTTCGGTCGTGGCCTTTGGCGAACGATAAGTCTTGTGATATTTACGATCTTCAGCCTTGGGCGTTGGGCCCTTGCCTTCTAGAGACTTTCGCCCGTGCCCACCAGTTCCCTTGAGTGGACCTTTTTTAGACTTACTAGCTCCGGGTCTTCCAATTTTTGCCATTAGTTCAAACTCCAATGTGTTCCAGATGTCGAGTCAGATAGCTCGATACCAATTTCTATTAGCTGGTCGCGTATCTGATCAGCGCGCTGATAGTTCTTGTCTTCTCTAGCTTTATTTCTCTCAGCGATCAAAGTTTGGATCAATTGATCCAGCGCTCGATGCTCTTGATTGGTCCGGTTTGATGAGTCCAAAGAAAGACCTAGAACCTCGAGCATACCGACTACCTCGCTCCAGCGCTGATGCGCTTGGCTTAATCGCTGCTCGTCTAGGTCAGTATTACCGGCAGTTGCACTTTCGTGGATCACAGCAAGTGCTCCCGGGATATTCAAATCATCGTTCATCTGCAGAGTGAACTCATCGGGCAACTCAACTGCTGCGAACTCACTAAACCTAGATTCCTTGAGCTCTCTGGCGGCTCTGGCAACAAAGCCGTGAAGCCTTGATAGTGCGGCGGCGGCTTCTGCGGTTGCTTCGGGCTGGTAGTCCAGCATTGAGCGATAATGAGCGCTAGCTAAGTAGTAGCGGACAGCTTTGTCGCTGACCTTGTCGAATAAATCCGAAGACAGCACTGAATTCCCGAGAGACTTGGACATCTTCTGACCCTGAACGCTAACCAGCCCGTTATGGACCCAGTAGTTGGCGAAGCTGTGTCCGGCTGCAGTGGACTGCGCAAGCTCATTTTCATGGTGAGGGAAGCGAAGATCTAGGCCACCCCCGTGAATGTCGAAGCTTTCCCCTAAATAGTGCGCAGCCATGGCTGAGCACTCAATGTGCCAACCTGGGCGGCCGCTTCCAAATGGAGAGGGCCAGCTGGCAGACTCGGGTTCCGTGGACTTGGCCGCTTTCCAAAGAGCGAAATCCTGAGGATTTATCTTCGCCGGATTTGAGCGTTCACCCTCCATGTCATCAAGTTTCTGGTGGGTAAGTTCGCCGTAATTTGACCATTTTGCGGTGTTGAAATACATGTCTCCTGAGCCATCGAGGCTTTCGTAAGCGTATCCAAGCTCAACAAGCTTTTCGATGAGGGTAATCATCTGTGGAATGTGCCCGGTTGCTCTTGGCTCATGAGATGGAAGCCCAATCGCGAGCCGACGATAATCAGCCGCAAATAATTGCTCGTTTTTGTATGCAAGCTCCCACCAGGTAACGGACTGCTCATCGGCTTTTTCCAAAACCTTGTCATCAATGTCCGTGACATTTCTGACTAGTTGCACCTCAAGTCCCAGATGAGTAAACCATCTTGCCATTAGGTCATAAACAAGCGCGGACCTTAGGTGGCCAATGTGAGGTGCGGACTGAACAGTCGGACCGCAAACATACATAGAAACACGCCCTGCAACCAGGGGCTTGAAGTCCCTGAGTTCACCAGCCTTTGTGTCATACAGCTTCATGTTCAAAAGCCTATCCACGCATTCTCACCAGAGAGGTTGCCACAGCGGCTATTCCCCTTGAGTCGGCCAAGAAGCCGAGTCCGTCAGTAGTAGTCGCCAAGACTGAGACGGGAGCCCCAATTATTTGACTCAAGTGTTGCTCAATCTCAAGTCGCCTCGGACCGATTTTTGGTTCATCCGCGACCACCTGGACCGAAACATTGGCCGGTTCAAAACCAGCGTCGGAAAGCAATCCAAGGGCTTCTCGCAAGAAAAGCTCACCGCTTGCACCCTGATACTCCGGCCTGTCAGTTCCAAAATTGGAGCCGATGTCCCCCAGGCTGGCTGCAGCAAGAAGGGCGTCTACGATCGCGTGGGCAACTGCATCCCCATCGCTGTGCCCAGAAAGCAATGGATACGCAGGCCACTCCAAGCAGCCCAGCATTAGTGTCCCCGCATCACTGAACTGATGAGCATCAACGCCAATTCCAGAGCGAACATCGGCAAAGATTGCGCGTGCCCGCTCGAGATCTGAGGGAGTAGTCACCTTAAAACCGTGCTCGTGGCCATCAACAATCGCCGTGGGCACTCCGATCGACTCTAAAAGCCCAGCTTCATCTGTAAAGTCTGAAGTCGCTCTTGCCAAGCCGTCTCTGAGAGTCGAAACCCGAAATCCCTGAGGCGTTTGCACAAGCCGCAGCTGGTTGCGATCTACTGTCTTATCAACCCAGTGATCATTCACCTGTTTCACGGTGTCCGAAAGCTTAATTGTTGGAACGACGCAATCTGCCCACTCGAGCGCCCCTTTTACTCTGTCAAATACTTCTTTTGGAGTAAAGGCTCGAGCAGCATCGTGCACCAGAACAAAATCCGATGTCACTTCGTTCATGCCAGCAGCGACCGACTTTTGTCTAGTGCTACCGCCAGTTACAACCTTGAAATCTAGGAAGAATTTAGCGGTTAGCCTTTCGAACTCCGCCGTAAGGCCCTCTGGCGCTACCACAATCAACTGGTCTGGCTTGAATTCTGAAATGTGCATCAAGGAAAGCTCTAATAAGGTCTTCCCAGCCACCGACACAACTGCTTTCGGAACTGACGCTCCAAGCCTTGCGCCCTTGCCGGCAGAGACCAACACCACCGCTACGGTCATTTTTTAGCTTGCCAATACCTTGTCAAGCTCGGCAGATGCCTTTTCCTCGTCAACCTTGCGCGCAAGGGCAAGCTCCGAAATAAGAATCTGCCTTGCTTTGGCCAACATGCGCTTCTCTCCAGCACTCAAGCCACGGTCTTGGTCTCGACGCCAGAGGTCACGAACTACTTCGGAAACCTTCACAACATCACCAGAGGCTAACTTTTCTAAGTTGGCTTTGTATCGCCTGGACCAGTTGGTTGGCTCCTCTACGAATTCCGCTCTAAGGACATCAAATACTTGCTTGACGCCCTTTTTGTCAATTACGTCTCGGACCCCAACCATTTCTACGTTTGCCGCTGGCACCTGAATAATCAGATCGCCCTGAGCCACTAGAAGCTTTAGATATGTCTGAGATTCACCGCGAACAGTCTTTTTGGAAACTTCTATAATCTCTGCGGCACCGTGGTGAGGGTAAACAACTGTTTCGCCAACTTCAAACTTCATACACTTCTTTCGGCTTCAAAACCCTTATTTTACCACAGTTCCCGCCAATTACCTAGGCTAGACTTTAGGTGTTAGCTATTGCGGAGGACCCTTGCAAATCAAGAAATTAACTGCCCTTTTGGCCACTGCCCTAACCGTTGTGGCACTTTCCGGTTGTTCGCTGAGCAGAAATGTCTCCTCGCTGGATCCCTACTCCCCTAGCGACGGGGTTGTCAGTGACATTGGGAGCTTGAAGGCTAGAAATGTTCTGTTCATTAAATCCGAAGGACCTCAGGCGGTTCTCATCGGCTCTTTTGTGAACAGTTCGGATACTGCCATCAGCGCGAACATTCAGACCGTGGATCAGGATAACAACCGAACGATTTACAAGTTCGAAGTTGGCCCGAAAGCCAAGTACGATTTGGGCTACGGCGGCAATTTGGGAATCTTGCTCGAAATTTCCGAGGGGCCGGGCTCGATGCATACTATTTTCGTGAGCGACGGCATGAACCCAATACAGCTGGCTGTTCCAGTTCTCGACGGTTCTCTTGCTGAGTACCGCCCATTTCTTGAGCTTTTGAACTAAAAGACCTAAGCCTCGAACTTATAACCCAGACCTCTGACTGTGGTGAGATGAACGGGCCTGGCCGGATCCTCTTCAATCTTCGATCTAATGCGCTTCACGTGAACATCCAGAGTTTTAGTGTCACCAAAGTAATTTGAGCCCCAAACTCGATCAATAATTTGACCCCGGGTTAGCACTCGGTTCACGTTTTCCATCAGTAGCTCTAGAAGCTCGAACTCCTTAAGCGGCATCTGAATTCGTTCGCCGTTGACTGTCACCGTGTGGCGCTCGAGATCCATTTCAACCGGTCCGGCCTTAATCAAGCTTGAAGAAACGGTGGCGGTTTCGGTTCCTCTCCTAAGAACAGCCTTCATTCTCGCGAGCAGCTCCCTCGAGGAATACGGCTTCGTAACGTAGTCATCAGCACCAATTTCTAGCCCGACCACCTTGTCTATTTCAGAATCCTTTGCGGTAACCATGATTATTGGCACCTGGCTTTCAGCCCGGATTGCCCTGCAAACCTCGTTCCCGTTTACCCCGGGGAGCATAAGATCCAAAAGTACCAAGTCGGCACCCAGGCTAAAAAAGATATCAATGGCGCTTCTGCCATCCTCGGCCTCAATGACGTCATATCCTTCCTTTTGCAGAAGGTACACAAGTGGTTCCCGAAGGTTTTGCTCGTCCTCAACAACTAAAACTCTGGTCAATTCGTCTCCCTGTTTTGAATTGGCAACCTAAGCGTGAAAGTGCTTCCAACGCCCTCTTTTGAAAACAGCCTGACGTCACCCTTGTGGTTTGATGCCGCATGTTTGACGATCGAAAGTCCCAGACCCGTGCCACCGGTGTCTCTGGACCGCGATGGGTCAACCCGGTAGAAGCGCTCAAAAATGCGCTCTTGTTCGTCCTCCGAAATGCCAATTCCGGAATCGGTGACAGCGATCTCTGCTACCCCACCTATTTCCTTGAGCCCAATTCCGACTTGAGATCCCTTGTCCGAGTAGGCGATGGCGTTTTCGACCAAGTTTCGAACTGCAGTGGTGAGCATTTCGTAGTCTCCAACCATCCGAGAGCCCTTAGTGGCACTGGTCACTAGCTTCACCCCGCGCTGTTCGGCGAGCACCTGGTTGCGATCTACCGCATCGTTGATTACAAGAGCCAGATCAAGCTCAACTGCGGTGTCAGACAGGTTTGCCCCCTGCACCCTAGAAAGTTGCATTAGCTCCTGAACCAAGCTGCCAAGTCGAGCCGCTTCCTTCTGAAGAGAGGCCGAGAATTTCCTGATGGTATCCGGGTCGTCATGAGCCCCCGCAATCGCTTCGGTTAGCAGGCTTATTGCGCCAATTGGAGTTTTGAGCTCATGGGAAACGTTTGCTACAAAATCTCTTCTGGTTACTTCTAGTCGTTTTGCCTCGGTTCGGTCGTCAACCAACAACATGACGTAACGATCCCCGAACTTCGCGGCACGAGCGTGGACCCAAAGCTGCTCTCGCTGGAGGCCAGCTTCAATCTGGAGCTCCTGTTCAACAGCTCCAGATGTTGACCTGGCGTCTTCTACTAAACCGACTAGTGCCGAGTGAATCAGGTGTCTATTTTGAACCAAGCCAAATTGAATCGCTCCAGGGGATGCCCGCAAAACCAAGTTCCGCTCGTCTAAAACTACGCCTGCTGTTGCCAGGACATCGACAACTTGAGCCGCAACAATCTCGAAAGCGTCAACCTGACGCGCGTCGGCCTGATCCGCTTTTCTGTTGCCAAGAATGCCCAAGAACTCTTCCCAATCTTCTGTTTACCAAGTAAACAACTGCCTTTGAATCAAGACTAGGTGTAAATTTGGATTTATAAGCGCTAGTTTTCCGCCGGTTAGTTCGAAGTTAATCTGAAATTTGAATAGCGGTGGGACACTCGGGCATCTTTACGGAAATTAGGAAGCAGTTAGGAAAAAATGCGCGCAGTATTCCAGCAAGAACTAAGTGAAGTACAGACCCGACTGGTCGACCTGGCAACAGACGCCCGCACCATTATGCAAAAGGCCTCTTCGGCATTTCTAACCAGCGATGTGTCGCTAGCTGATGAGGCTCTTGCGTTGACTGACGCCAATGAAGAGCGCGCCCTAGACCTAGATGAGCTTGTAATAAAGATTTTGGCCACTCAATCGCCAGTTGCAAGGGATCTCAGAATTTTGGTTTCAGCACTTCGAATGAGCGCATCGATAGAGCGCATGGGCTCGCTGGCCTCACACATCGCCGCAATTGCCCGTTACCGTTACCCTGGCTCCGCAGTCCCTGATTCTCTTCGTGGAACCTTCGAGGAAATGGCAAGGCTTAATCTAAAGCTTGCAGACAAAGTGATTATCTTGCTTCGGGACACCGATGTTGACTTGGCCCGTGAGATTCAGGCCGAGGACGAGGCGGTTGATCTACTGCACAGAAAAGTCTTCGACATTGTGCTGGGTCCAGATTGGTCCGAAAATGCCATGTTCACGGTTGACGTGACACTAGCCTCGCGCTACTTCGAGAGATTTGCGGACCACGTTGTGGATATTTCTGCCAAGGTAAGCTTCCTTCAAACTGGAGACTGGCAAGAACTTAGCTAGTGCTTTCCCTGCGATGCAACTGCATCAGCTCCGGCTTTGGCCGCGTCAGGATCTAGGTAACGACCACCCGGCTCAACTGGCTGAAGGTTTTCATCAAGCTTGTAGTGAAGCGGAACTCCGGTTGGAATGTTTAGATCGGTAATTTCATCATCGCCGATGCCATCTAAGTGCTTTACCAGCGCTCGAAGAGAATTGCCGTGTGCGGTGACTAACACTGTCTTGTGATCTCTAAGAGACTTAGCGATTTCGCTTTCCCAGTAGGGCAGCATTCGAACTAAAACATCTTTGAGGCACTCGGTGTCGGGTAAATCTTGTCCGAGGTCTTTATAACGCTCATCTTGAGCCTGGGAATATTGAGAATCTTCAGCAATCGCTGGAGGTGGGGAATCAAAGCCTCTTCGCCAGATTTGAAATTGCTCCGGTCCGTACTTTTCCAAGGTTTCTGCCTTATCTAGACCCTGCAAGGCGCCGTAATGCCGCTCGTTCAATCTCCAGGAGCGAAGAGTTTCGATCCAATTGCGGTCCATTTGATCCAGGGCAATGTGAGCGGTGTTTATCGCTCGCTTTAGCACCGAAGTGTAAAGAATGTCGGGCTTGAGTCCAGAAGCCTCGATGAGCTCTCCGGCCCTCTTGGCTTCCTGCCTCCCCTGGTCAGTTAAGTCGACATCAACCCACCCGGTAAAGAGGTTTTTCTGGTTCCATGTCGAATTGCCGTGGCGAAGCAAGATTAGGTCATAAGTCATGAGCAGAAGCTTAGTCAACCTTGGGCAACAACGACCTGGCCTGGTCCGCCCCGATGCCAGCTGCAACAGCAAGGTCCACGAATAGCGGCCTGATTTCCAGCAATAGTGCGCTCTCCGAGATGGTCAGCGGTGGGTCAAAAACCTTTGGGCTCAAGCTGACTGGAATCTTTCGAAGATACTTTTTGGCTTTTTGAGTGACCGAGAAATCATCGGAAGTTTGCTCAAGTAACTCGGTGGCAATAATTATTTTCCCCACCAGGTCAGCAAGCTGAGGCCGTGGTTTTTCGTCTTTCACCAAAAAATGCACCCGCCGAGTCAGCACCCTAAGGTTTCTGGTTGCCAAGTCCATTCCCTCGGCGACCTGCCACTGCTGGCCAATTTCTTTTGTAGTCCAGCGGTAAAAGGGTGAAATTCTGCTGATCGAAAGAGCACTTTCTAGCGAGCTTTTCCAATTGTCGACCAAGGGCTGAGTCTTACGAATTTCCGTGAGAGCTTGATCGGCCAAATCGGCGTTTGGAGACCTCAGCACTGCAGCAACAGTCGAGAGCGTATTTCTAAAAACCAGAAACAAGGCCTTTGAGTCTTGTTTGGCCAACTTGATGGGGTTGCGTGGCATGAGGGAAACAAATATCAGTGCAATGGCGCCGCCAATCAAACCATCAATCGCTCTTGAGTAAACGCCAGTAACCGGGGTCTGCATCAACTGGACCAAAACTGCCTGAATCGCGACCGTGATTGTAAAGGCCGGGTTAGAAGTAAAGAGTCTTGCAATCACAAGAGCCAGCAGTATTGCAACAGCCAACTGCAGAGCGCCGCTACCGAAAGTTTGCAAAAGAGTCTCGCTTAGGACCACTCCCGAGAACATGGCTATGGCCGTAAGTAAAACCTGTTTGGGCTTGGTATCGCGACTAAAACCGAGTGAAGAGATCGCAACTGTTACCGCCAGAAGAGGCACTTGATGGCCCAGAACATAGCGGGCGAAAAGGTAGGAGGACAGCGCCGCGAGAACGATTTGACCGATTGTCCAGAACGAATCCCTGACTCTTGCGAAGGAGAACCTAATTACAAATCGGTTCATTTCCGGCCGGTGAGCTTGAAGGCTGCAGGTCTTGGGAGATCCGCCGCCTTTCCGGCGTCGTGAGGGACTAAGACCTCTTGCATGGCAGAGACTCGGAAGCTGCCAGACTCGATAAACAAATCTAGATATGGAGTATTTCGATTCACTAGCGCCAGTGCTAACGACCCGGTTTCGTAGTGGAGGGCACCTGCTACTACTTTGCCAACTTCTTTTTCTTGGTAAAAGACTTTGTCGTCTTTACTAGCCAAAACATCGCCTTGTTCGAGGTTTAGGATAATCAGCCTTCTCGGCGGATGGCCCAGGTTGTGGACTTTTGCAACGGCCTCTTGGCCTCGGTAGCAGCCCTTACTCAGGTGGACAGCGGAAGA
>Ga0209137_1003343_pt1 | contig 13491 bp, 7 predicted proteins | sample SaaInl5LU_22_DNA_FD_184642 | JGI IMG/M metagenome (GOLD analysis project Ga0209137, IMG submission 184642) | Marine microbial communities from expanding oxygen minimum zones in the Saanich Inlet - ESP_105LU_22_DNA (SPAdes) (version 2) | ecosystem: Environmental > Aquatic > Marine > Intertidal... | reverse complement strand
CAGGCATAAACCATTCACTCTGTAACGCACCGTCAAAAGTCTTTTGATCTACATCTAGTGGAATATACTTTTGTAGTTTGTCAAAGCCTTGCTCTTCCATAGCGGCGTTGAACTTGTCTACATCGTCGTTTGCGTCACACAACACCACATGAACTTTATCCGCATGACCTGAATAGATCATGTCAATTAAGTCTTTGTTTGTAAACCGTGGGATACCGAGAGAGTCTGTTTTCATAAGCATACACTTATTTTAACTTACATTTATTAAACTGTCAAGTCCTGATTCGCCATTTTCTTGGATTTGTTGAAGTCTTGCTTTTTCTCTGCGAGTAACAATCTCTTGTTTGTACATTTCAAGGATCACAGCAATTTGTCTTTGCAGATCCGGATTACGTGCTTGGAAATATTTGCGGCTGAGCTCGGAAATTTTATTTTCAATTTCCGAGTCTTCTAGTTGTGATAAATCGTCTACTAACGGATTAAACATTATGACGAGAATGATCCAATATACTGTCCGTAGACTACACCGTTGCTTGGACCATCTGATGCCCAAAAGTCAACAATTAATGGAGCAGTGTCAGAACTTACGTTGAATGGCGATGGGAAGTTGCTGTCATAGCGAATAGTTTTACCACCACTTGACGCCCATACAACAGGAGTTGTGTTAGTACCGTCGCCTGTAACTACAATACGCATCTTTCCTAATTTGCCATCTTCGGGCCAACCTGTTAGTGTTAATGTAATACTATCAGTTCCGCTTACCGCAAAAGTTTGATAATGTCCATTATTAAAGTCAATGTTTTGACTTGCACTTAGATTACCGCCGTTGTACACTTCTTGTGTATTTGCAATAAAGTTTGCACCTGTAATTTGATTTCCGTTAAAATCGTTATCAGCATTAGTTTTTGCAGTATCTTGTTGCAGTGTAGTGATTTCTGTTTTTGCAAAGTTTAAGTTATCTTTGATGTTACCAAAGTTATCTCTAAAGCCTTGCGAATCATTATCAGTACCTGCTACAGGGTATTGCTGATCTAAGCCATTTGTATCTATTGAACTTGCCATTATTTAATCTCCAACAATATTTATCATATATTAAATTCGTAATTTGCAAAAAGAATATATTGTTCTTGTCCATTGCCTTCTGTACTATCTATCAAAAATCTATCAACATCTAATTCAAATTGGCGATAATCAAATTCACTAAACCGTATTGCTGCTGCAATATTTTCGGATGTACCTGGCTTACAATAACAAACTGGTATTGCTAGTGTATATCCTAGTTCTTGAATACTATCTTCTTGTGCTGTACGCATCCATAAAGGTAAAAAGTTTCTTTCTGTTCTACCTAGTAATCTTAGGTTATCTCTAATATTTGTAATGTTTGAGAAATATCTTACATTACTATTAGGATCACTTACTACAATAGCATCACTGTCTGTTGTTATTGTATTTTCTATTACAGGTCTTTGATCTAAGTTTGTGCTAGAACCTTTTAGATATCCCACCTGTACAGAATCATTCTCTCTGGTTGTAATATATAAGTCAGTACCAAAGTACCATCTTACAGTTCCGTCTCTAGTAACGCATTCGACATAATCGTCAAAGTATTTGTCATTGTCTCCGCCGTTGCGGGTTCCACAAACTAATTTACTTTGATTAGCAATGTCGTAGTTCGGGTCACCTGGTGTTGCTCTAACACTATTAACAAGAATCTTCTTATTGTTCTTGATTTTAATTTTATTAGATGATTGTCCTTTAGTGTCGTACGGATCAGTAACTTCTAAATAAACTACTTCGTATAGTATATCATTTGTTCCAGGATCTTTAGCAACTGCTGTTTTAAGATCTGCAATTTTTAAAAATTTACGCCTTGCTGTTTTTGCTGCGGCTGCAACATAACGCTCTACATTCACAGTTTCAATTCCGCTATAAACTAGCATTTGAATATTTTGTTGTAATCCGAATCTTGGATCATTGGGTCTATAAATATTTTCGGGCTTAAAGATATCCGGGTCGCTTAAAAATTGTCTATAAACACTGCGCTGATTTGATTTTAACAGTGGCTTGTAAAACAAGTTACTATATAGTTTATTATCTGGGTCGCCTATCTTAATTGTAAACGTTCTAGAAGTTGCGCTAAATCCAAATTGGTCTTGCGCTTTGATGGTAAAGTTAAACTCTCTATCAATACTAGTCGATTCACCATCTAATGTAAATGTGTCACTATCAAATACTGTTAGGCCAGGATCGTCAACAGTACCAAAACTATTAATTTTCCCTATTAACTCTCCGTCATAACTTAGTCTAAGTCCTGGCGGAAGAGTGCCGTCTGTTAAGCTGTATAATAATACTGCATTAGGTACACTAGTTTGTGCCTTTACACTTAGTGTTGAAATATAATTACTTGGAATATCACCTAAGTCTGCTGCTGTTTGCCAAGTGATAGTGCTTTCGACTTCACCTATTAATCTAACAGTAAATTCTTTATCGCTTTCGGCAACTTCGGTAGTAGTACTTGTATATCTACTTGCTCTAACCGTAAAAGTATATTCTGTAGTAACAGCAGGCTGGTAAGGCACACGGCCAAATATTTCTCCACTAGTTTGATCTAAATCTGTGCCTGGAGGAAGTTCACCGTCTACTAGTTGATATGCTACATTACCTACTAAGCTATTTGGGTCGATTACATCTAAAAATAATGTTATATAATTATTTGCTCTGCGTACACCTAAATCTCTAGGAGTAAGCCAAATAGGTGTTCTAATATGTGTATTGTCTGCTGTAAATACGCCCGTGCCTACTTGCATAATAGTGTTATCCACACGCAAGAAGTCGTCGCCTACTAGATAGATTTGGAATGATCTTTTGCTTATAGTATCGCCGTCTGACACTGTTACAGCAAATTGATAGTATCTGTTTAATTTACGTGGCGAACGGGTTGGTACTTGTTCGTCATATCTACTAACATCGTAAAAGAAACTATCCCATCCTTGCGCACTTTTTATTGTAAAGTCGTATGGATATCTATCATAGTTGTTTTCGTCATACGCACCCTTACCACTGCGCTTGTCCAATGCTAGTACAGGGTCTACAATACCAACTAATTTGCCATCTTCAGTTAGTTGAATTCCTGGAGGCAATTCACCATCTTTGTTTCCTATATAATATTTTAAAGTCTGTCCGGATGTAGTGTCTGTATCTCTTGCTATTAGCTGAAAGTCAACAGGAGCACTGTCTAGTATATAGTAAGTGTCGTTATTACCAACAGGCAAAAGCCCTTCGGGTGTTACCCATTCCGGTTCATCGGATCCTTGTACTTCTATATTATATGTTCTGTCTTGTTTTTGTATTCCGTCATTGGCTCTAAGTACAAATCTATATACGGTATTTCTTGGTACTTCAAAGGGTGTGCCTTCTAAGTGTCCGCTTACAATACGTAGCCCTTTTGGCAGCTCTCCGCCTATTAACTGTACAGGCGTATTAGGATCAACTAAAGGAAGGGCAACTGTTGTTGTAATCCTTTCTTGTAGTATGGCTAATTGCGATCCTGATCTTTTAGTCCATAATGACATCTTAGATAAGTCCTAAATCAATATCAAACTGTGCAACTCCTGCACCTACCATTGCTCCTAAATCTACGTCTTGTTCTTTAACCAAGTAATCAATAATAGAAGTGTATGTTCCTTGTAACACAGTTCCAAAGTCCCAATAGTTGTCAAAGTATTTGTTTAACTCTCTAACATCGATTCCGTGTACATTACCTGTTAACTGTCCTACAAAACTATTTGCTGTAATAGTTGCTGCGCCTTGAATATTTTTTGCATTGGCATTTAAATTAGCACTTAGTGTAGGCGCAATATCGTGACTTACAATGCCTGTATTTGATAAGCTGAATACAACGTTACCACCTGAAGAACTAGTTTGAACCGGAGCAGTACCAGTTAAATTTAAAGCACTATTGCTTGTTACATTGGTGCTGCCGTTGTCAGTAAGAACTAAAACTTGATCAAGTCCGCCCCTTGCTTCTAATGTAATACTAGTACCGTTTGAACTAACTGTAACATTTGCGCTGCCTACAATGTTTTTAAATTGCAGTGTATCGTCTACTTTTTGTGCAAATATGCCTTCGCCGGCTATTCCAATATTCTCTGCTTGGGTAGGTACAGCGTTTACTCTAGTATCGACATCAGTAAAGTTTTGATTTACCTTTACAAATGCTTCGCGGAGATCGTCACCCGTTCCGTCATTCGGAATGTTTCCTACGTTAATTGTTTGTATTGCCATTAAAAGTCTCTCCGTTTAGTATATTTATTACCAATTGTTACTCATTGCTACTCTATACCATATAGCACTTGCGCCATCATAGTCAGACCCAGCGTAGTATAGATATCTAGTTGAAGCATTATCACTGCCGATTATAATATCACCTGCTTTGTCTCCAGGTGCACCTACGGATGTTGCAGGATCAACACCTTGTGCAACATTTAGCTTTTCTGTAGTCACATCAACAAGTGTTGCAGATTTAGATGCTGCATCAATTATTACATCTTCATCTAAATTATTTGCAATTATGTTGCCTTTAACACTATTTGCTTGAAGATTTGTAACACTCGCAAATTCAAATGATACATTTCCACTTATATTTAATTGTGTAGCATCCTCTATATTAGATCCGCCGCCTGGGTCAGTAATAGTTAGGCCAATTCCTTGTATTTGCATATCGCCATTAGATGATAATGATAAACTACCGTCACCGTAGATATTGACACTATTAGTATTAACAATAAAGTCTCCGAACGTACCAAGGTTATCAATAACTGTATTTCCAAAAATATCTAACCTTGCATTAAATGCTTGTATACCAAGATGAGTATTTGTTCCAGTAAAAGCAATATCTCTATCAATATTAAGAGGATCAGGACCTGAAGCAAACACTGTCAAATCAAGATAACCTGTATCATTTACAAATTGCGAAATATTAACTGGCTTGTTTAATATTTCACTGTAATTAATATTTCCTGGACGCCAAGCACCTGATTGATATTTTAAATATTTTAGCTCTGTTGTGCCTGTAGTAATTACATCTGACAAATCGTTAATGCTGTTCGCCGAAAGATCGATGTCTGTTTGATCCTGAGGTTCAAATGTTCCACTAGTACTATTAAAAACTAGTATTTGTCCATCTGTTGGATCAGTTAAACTTACGTCTGTTAGGTTTTTAGTTGTTGTTGGAATGCTAGGTCTATTAGACAAATCAGTGTAGCTTCCACTGAACGAAACAGGAAGATCGTCAAGATCATTATAACTGCCTGTTACAGCAACAGTTGACAAGTTTTGCTCGTTTACTGTTAAACTTTGTACATCTAAGTTACCAAGCACTTCTATACTAGAAGCATTTACAATACTGCTGCCTTGTAAATTTAAATTATCCCCTACTGGAAGTTCTTTAAACTTATTGCCGTCATCAGTATCAATTATAAGTGGAAATCTATTAGCCATTATGTTCTTCCTACAACTATTTCTACAACACCTTTGTCAGTGTCTGATTTATTTTCTAACGCTTTACCAATAACTGTACCTACAGTAGGCTCATTATTAACAATAGCATATCCTGGAATTGCGCTAGTTACTATCATATCACCTTTAGTAACCTTACCAATTACTTTACACGGTACACGCCCTGTTAGTGCAACACCTATGACATGATCGCCTTCAAGTGTGCTGTTCATCAAGTGCGCTGGATTTGTAGTTACAACGCCTGCAACTCTATGATCACCTTTTTTGTCAGTTTGTGTAACTTCTGCTTCTCCGCCGAATACTAGCACAGTGCCTGGTTCATATGCTGCATCGCCTAAATAGTTCTCTGCCAAGTCAGCATATTGTGCTTGTGTAGCAGTACCATTAAACACGTTTGCATAGATTGTATTAAATCTTGCACCGTTGCTTCCTAATGAAAGTGTTCCGTTACTATCTGGTAAGAACCCGCTTTCTAATCTAGCATTAACACCAAAACTCAATCCGCCGTTAATAGTAAAGTCGTCTGTAGATTGGTTAGCAAATGTCATGTTACCATTTACAGTTAGGTTACCTGTAATAGTAGCATTGCCGCCAACTGAAAGATTAGTTCCAGCACTTAGTGTTGTACTAGCACTTACAGCACCTGTTTGCTCAAGTGCAGTACTTGTTACCTTAGTTCTTACTGTTCCGCCTGTTACAAGAAGTATTGTATCAGCGCCAGCATCTGTAAAACCACTGTTTACTGCTGAGCTACCACCGATACTAATACCAGTTGTTGCTGTAGCATCACCGCTTGCTTCTTGTACACTTTCGATAAAGTTTGTGTATACCCACGGAGTGGCAACATATCCTTCTCTAATGTAAGCATCGCCTGTTGCTCCGCCCTGTGCGTTACTTTCAATAAATTCATCAAAGTCTGTGCCACCGCTGCTATCGTTATTAACTTGATCATTAATAACAATGCTTCCTGGGAACTTAGCTTGTGCATTTGCACTACCTTGTGAAGTAAACACAGTAGCAGTACCTGGTGTTTTAATTTCTACAGTACTTGTACTACTATTTACTACTAGTGTATCAAATCCTGCTACTTTTAGCCCTGCACTATTTAAGAAACCATTAGCGTCACGTCTAGCAATAGTATTTGCGCCTGTGCCCGTTGATACCTCTGTACGAGCATAAACATTACCATTTGCTTCGGCTCTAATTAAAGCATAGCCTTCAAAAGTGTCATTGCTTACTGTAATCGGAACACTGTCTGCTCCTAAGTCAATTGTATCAGTAGCATTGAATAAGTTGCTGTTCTGTGCAAATGTGCCTGTAACGTCTTTTAAGAATATTGTTGTTCCTAGATAAACATCACCTTGCACTGTACCATTGGCAGCACCTTGTGTAATTAACATGCCGTCTGTTACAGTAATAGGCGCAGTGGTTACAATTTTAGTAAGAGCAGTCTTTGTCCATTCGCTATTGTCGAAGTCTCTATCTTCTAAGCCTTCGCCGTATTTGATTACATCGCTGTAGTCAACTGCTTCCGGATCGCCTGTGCTTGCAGTTTGTCTACCGTATACTTGATACTGATCAACATCCTGTAACTCTGCAAATACTAAACCATCTGCTTTGATTCTTACATAGCCTTCTTTGGTGTCAAAGTTCTCGTCACTAAACTTAGCAAGACCTAATGTTGCTTGTGTTTGCCATGCTTCGGAAGCATTAGTTCCCCAACCCGATGTAGCACTGCTTTCGTCAAAGGTATCTGCTTTTTGCATAGCAAGTTTGCTTTGCAAGATTCCTGCACCACTATTAATGTCAGCGTTTACGATAGTGTTGTCTTCAAATTGGAAGTCTACTGTAGTTGCGCCAGCTGCTCTGTTTACAGTCCAATTAATTACACTGCCTGTTGCTTCACTAGCATTTGCCACTTCGTCAATTGGTCCGTCAATAATTGTAGCACTTGCGCTTTCGCCAGGCTTGTCAAATAATGTTTCGCCAATATTAAATACACCGTTTGTCGGAGTATATGTTACAACAGTAATATTACCTTCAATAGGATCAATAATTGTGTCAATATCAACAATAGTACCTGTTTTAGTTCCCGGAGTAGCAAGACCAATGCTGTCGCCTACATTCCAAGTTCCGCCTGACACTAATGTAGTGAATATACGTTTTTGTCCTGTGATAACAAGCAAGTCATTGGCTGCAGGACTATTAAATTCAACGTTGCGCAAATCTTCAATTGCATCATACGATGCAACTGCGTCATCTACATAATTTTTATTTGTTGCTGCTGTGCCATCGTTGCCCGGAAGTGCTAGGTTAGTGATTTGGTTTGTGCCCATATCAATATCTGCTTCCATAGCACTTGCGCCATCTAATGGTAAGAAGCCAGGGCCGATTCTATTACCTGCCGGAGATGCTTGAATTTGTGAGCCGCCGCTAATGCTGTATCCTAGCACACGATTGATATAGCCAGTTACTGCTTTCTCAGTTGGTACTGCTTGTGCAGAGTTATCACTCATTGAATCATCTGCTGAGAATTCATTAATAGTAACACCGCGCTTAAAGCCTAATGAGTTAGCATTTGTTAAACCAATTTCGCCTGCGAATTCAATACTACCAGTTGCTTGGTCTACGCTAAAGAACTTACCAACACGGAAGAATCCAAATTGGTCTGTACTTGCCCAGAACACACGCCCTTTACGTCTTTCCCAAACTTGAGCACCTGTTGCTGTTGGAGCATCAGTGTATGGATCTGCAAGATCTAATTCCGGATCACCTAAAATAACATTTGGATAGTTAGATGTATTAAATCCACCTGTACCAATCTGTGTAAAGTCATGTCCTGTTGCACGACATAGCGAGATAGCAATAGTAATTTCAGCTGTTGCACCTTGTTGTAGTCCTACTCGTATTGTTCTGTCATCTGTAATAGCAGCGTTTAAGCCGGCGCCACCACCTGTGATATCTGTACTTGCAACATCTTGCAATGTGATAAACGGAAACGCTTCTGTTGTATCATCATAACCAGCAATAGCCATAGTTTTACCAGCATGTACAAATTGCATGCCTCCTGAGTATCCACCAGCGCCTGGCTGTAAGCCTGCAATATCTCTTTGAATACGTGTTATAGTGTCAGGATTAACAATTGGCTGTATAGCAAGTTTAGTATCTCCTATAGTACTACCATAGCCTCCAGTAGTATTTGCACTGTCAACTTCTAGTATTACAAAATCAAATCCTGCATCCTGACCTGCTAAAATTTCATTAGCACCGATCGGTTGCGCAAGACTATTTTCGGCTGCAAACGAAAGTGTTCTATAAGTTGTTAAGTCGCTTTCATCAAAGTTAATAGCTGTCGAAGGTCGTGTAACCAATCTAGAAGGATCAAGTACATTATCAAATGTGTAAACAAAGTTATCGCGATATTCGATAATAGTGCCGTCTGTTACTGTTTCTCTTAATGTACCAAAGAAATCTTCAGCACTTACTTCGTCAGCACGTAGATCTAATTTATAAATTCTATTACTAAATACGCCGCCTGTTGCTACTGTATCGTCACCATCTTCACCGTCAGTACCATCGTTATCTGTATCTGACATGTTTTGCACATTAGAAACAATATAGTTTAAACGTCCAGCAGTAGGATGGTCAATAGTAATTTGACTGTTTACATTTGGAGGACGTTTCATGTCAGTTACATATAAAGAACTTTCGTCAAATGCGTTCGTAAATACTGCATCAGTAAATGCCTTAGCCGGCATAACCATGCTTTCGGATAATGTAACCTGATCTGGAATTTCGTTTGGATCAGCACCTTCTGATACAAGTCCAAAGAATCCGTAACCGTTAGAACCGTTTAGTGATCTAATTTCTGATCCGTTGTTAGCATAGTACGCTGCCTGACAGTAGTATGTAAACATACTAACCATCTCTGAGAACGCACCGTTGTTAGTAACAAGTCCATAACCTAGATCGTTAATTTGTGTAAAGTCGTTTCCGAGCATACTTCTGTTACCAGCAGTTTGTAGGAAGATATCAACACCTGTTCCTCCGGTGTATCCTGCACCTTCTGCAGAACCTGGATCTAAGTATACTGTTACTGTACCGTTACCTGAGTCATAATCTGAAATAGCGTTTACCTGATAACGTACACCGCCTAAGTAGAAAGGACATGGTAGTTCGGGAGGTCTAATAAATAATCCTTGATCTGCATTACTAGTCAAGTCTAATCTAAATGCATTTGTTACGCCTGTGATTGTTGCTGGAATGTTACCAACGAACGCATCAACATACATACCACCTCTAAATTTCTTTTCATTATCACTTTTACTAAACGACGAACCTGTTTGGATATAAGGAGACTTAGTTAGAATTTGTCCTTCGGGATCAAGCACAACCATAAATCCGCCGTGTCCTTGTACAGTTACGTTACGAACAATAGTTGCATCGCTCATCATAAACACATCCATGCCGTCTGCATCATTTCGCTTAGGTGGATTATAATCTGTGTCGAAAGCAAAGTTAACCAAGTTAACCAAATTACTTACAATAGCTGTCGTTCCTGTTTCAGCAACTCCGCCACTAATGTCTGATTCAATAGCACCAGTTGCAGTAAATTCGTTACCTGCTAGTACTGATGCAGCAATAGTTGCAATATATGCAATACCGTCTGCTGTTTCATTTTCTTGTCCGCCAAAGCCGTTGCCGTTGTATTGACTAATGTAAGCGTCATAATACTGGCCTTGTGCTTCTAAGGAGAACTCTTGTCCGCCACGTAACAAGTCTTTAATTATACTATCAACAATTAAGCCTGTATCTCTAGCACATTTGGTTTGATTGAATGATAGTGCAGGATATGTTGTTGTAATATAACTAACAACTTCTTGTTGAATAAATGCTTTGTTTAGGCGCATGATATTTGCAGCAAGTTCAAAATCTCCTGCATTAACTACATCGCCACCTGTGTTTACATCCTTAGTGTTGTCTGTTAGATAATGTCTACCAAAGTAACCTTGAGTTTCACCTACTTGGTTAATAAATGGAGAGCCTGTGCTTACCAGCGGAATGTCATCAAACTCTGCATCACGGAAGAAATATGTATTAGCCCACGGCGACTGTGATACACGTTGTTTAGGTCGTATAATTACTCGTCTAAATTCGTCACCTTTAAGCGACACGTTGTTGGCTAGTTTAATAGGTAAGTCTTCTTCGTAAGTTCCTGATTCTAAAAAGATTGTAACTTGTTTTGTTTTAACAAAGTTACCGTACTTTAGTTCTTCGCCTACTTCAAAGTCTTTACCATTTAATTGTATTAGTTGTACAGTGTCGTTATTACCTTCGGTACCGTCATTACTTGTTACAGTAACAACTCTACCTTTTGCACCGGAGCGTTGTCCTACAATAATCTTACCTGGAAGAATGTCAATGTTATCTGGATTTGCTTGGTCAACAAATGTTCTTGCACCGTTGTCAATAACTAATTTATATGTGCTACCAAATACAACATCGCCACCGGCGTTAATGCCGTTTTCAATGATGTTAGTGATAAGATCAAACTTACCACCTAACCCTGTAATAGCATTTCTAGCTGCTGCTGCACCGTCTGGGTCATCAAAAGTTTGATCAATTTTAATACTTTCAAACGCTTCATTTCTATCTTGATATACTGTACCAATCTGTCCGCCGAGTGTGTAAGGAGTATAAGAACTTAAATCCCATAATTGTAATAGTTCGTCGTCTTCGTAAAGTTCAAATGTTACATTAGAAATTACTCTAACATATGCAGTTTGTCCTTCAAGTTCTAACATACCGCCGATGTCTTTAAAGATAACGTGATCGCCGTCTGTAAGGCCGTGATTGGTATTAGTTGTAACACGAGATCTGCCGTCTCCGTCAACACTAATGGCTGTAATATCTTTTTCTAAATATAATTTGTTTTGAAGAATAGCATCGACTAGTCCTTTTGCAAAGTTAATAGATCCTACTGTTTCTGTTTTTTGTTGTGTGATAGCATAGCGTCCGCTTGTGCTAGAATAATATCTTTCTGCTGCTTCTCTTGTTAAGAAGTTTGCCGTAAGTCCTCTGTTAATATCGTATGCAATAGCATCAAGTATTAGCCCAATATCTCTTTGGCATGTTTGTACATCGTAAATAAAGTCTGGGAATGTATATTTGATATATCCTGAAACTTCACGCTGAATATATTCTCTGTTTATTTCAATAAGAGCTCTTGTTTGCTCATACTGAGGATTGTCAACGTCGGCTGTAACTACAGGAGCATACTCGCTGTTGCTATTTTTTGTAATTGTCTGGAAATACGGTCCTGGTTCTGCAGGTGCAGTTTCAATAATTTCATATGCTCTTTGTGCCGCAGCATTAATTGTACGATATGCATAGTTAAGAGCCGAGCCTTCTCTGCCAGGTGGCACACCGATCATTCTGTCATCACCGTCCGTGCTTACAAAGATGTTAACAGTAGACGAGTAACCTGAGTTGTCTACATAAAACTTACTTGCTGCTTGTAAATCGTCAGCGCCATTAACAACGCCAAACCCTGCTAAGTCGCCTGGGTGATCGTGCAGTGTAAGAGCACCTTCTAGTGTGTCGCCTTGTCTGCGAACAACACTCTTTCTAGGCATAGCAGTATCACTTAAGAAGTTACCTTGTAGGGTAGTATCTTGTCCTGCATCTGTCATTGTATGCAAGTCGTCGTTTTCAATAGTTCCGGAAACAAATATCTTATTTGCCTCCGCTTCGGCATTATCTACAACTTGTGCTTGATCTCTAGTTGTAAAAACTGATAATTGCGTATCTGAAACATAACGAAGGAAATAATTAGTGTCTGCTGTTAAGTTTGCTGGGTCTTCATATCTAGTTTTAAATACAAATTCAGTACCGTTGATGCCTGTATCATAACCATGATTAAGCACTTCGATATTACCATTAATATATCTAGAAATTTCTAAAACAAATTGTTCTCTAGATGCAGGTTCAGACGCAACACGAATTGGTAATCCTGAACTAATATAACGTCTATCACCGTAGCCTTTTGTAATTACAAGATCATCTACAGTAATATTAGTGTTATGTCTATCGTTATAGTCGTCTACAGCACTTTGTGAAATAGCAACATTAGCAACACCGTTACCGCCAACGTTTAATGGACCGCCTAGCAATGGTTTTTGGTCATCCGATAACTTAGTAAATGCTGTACTAATAACAAGTTTTCCTGGAACAGCACTAGTATTAAACGTAATAGTATCTGTTGCTGTAGGATCAATAGCACTATTTGATGCAAGCGTAACTAATTGTATTTGTGTTGCATTATCATCAGTTAACGGAATTGCATTAGGTATTAACGCATCTGGAGTATCACCAAGTGAAGTAAAATCAATACTACCGCCTTGTCCAAAAATTGCGTATATTTCTGAGAAATTTTCGTTTACTTTACGAAACGATTCGCGAATACTATCACCGGTGCCGTCATTTCCTTCTACGCCGATGTCGATATCTTGTTTTGCCATTAGTTATGCTCCAGATAAATTTGCTAGGATATTTCCTTATCTGTAAGTATTTATCAGTTAATTTTATAACCTTAATGTAAATACAGTATGTTCATAAAAGAATATAAAAAACAGACCCAGCATGTTCGCACTAGCAAAACAGGCAAGGAACACTCTTATAACCGTAATTTAACTATGTGTGTATTTCGTTGTGACGAATGTAATTCCGAGTTCGAACGCACACGAGGTAGTATGGATCCTAAGCGTCTAAGTAATTCCTACTTTCACGTATGTAAGAACTGTGATAGTAAGAAATTTGCTCAAAAGAAAGGCGTAGAACAGAAGCAAAAATGGAACATGACTGCTAGTAGCTCTACGCCTATTAGTAAATTATAATTATTTTTCTTTCTTGAATAATGTCCAAGCACCGTATGCAATAGCGCCATATGCTACTAGACTTGCGATTGGTTTAAAG
>Ga0209137_1003338_pt1 | contig 13507 bp, 7 predicted proteins | sample SaaInl5LU_22_DNA_FD_184642 | JGI IMG/M metagenome (GOLD analysis project Ga0209137, IMG submission 184642) | Marine microbial communities from expanding oxygen minimum zones in the Saanich Inlet - ESP_105LU_22_DNA (SPAdes) (version 2) | ecosystem: Environmental > Aquatic > Marine > Intertidal... | reverse complement strand
TACTACACCTTGTTGCTGACGTTTGTGGAAGTGTCCACTAAAAACATAAGACTGATTAGCAAAGTCTTCTGCTCTAAGCTCTCCGTGGTCGGGCATTTGCACCATAGCGTTCATATAGAAGCTAGGCAACTCAAAATGCCCAAATACATACTTGCTTTTTAGCTTGCGTAACTTTTTCCATTCGTCGCCTACAAGCCAAGGCACAATAGTTACGTCTTCGATTGTAGTAATTTCGTCTACAAACGTAATACCTGGAATGTGTTTTGCAAAAGCAGTACTGTTAACATCACGTTTGTCTTTATAATACAAGTCGTGATTGCCATCAAAAAAGAAAAACTGCTCAAATGCTTTGCCTAGCTTTTCCATACTACGGATTGTTGCATCCATAGTAGTAAGATTGAGACTATTTCTGTTATGATGCCAGTCACCACAGAAGATACCAGTCTCGCAACCGGCAGCTTTTGCTTGTTCTATGTACCAATCAATAAAGTCTTCACAGTCTTGATTGTGTACTTTACTATTACCTTTTAATCCAAAGTGTATGTCTGTAAAGACAGCTGCTTTTTTAAACAAAACGTATTTTCTCCGTAGTTATACATCTATTATATACTAGAAATCGTTTAAGGTCAATCTATTTTTTACTAGATTCTTGTTCACGCTTTACTGCTGCTTCCCATTCACCGGCATGTTGTCTAGTGTAGCTTGGATTTAAGTCATTCATTTCGAGAATATCGTCTCTAATGTTTTGATTACGCTTTTCTAAGTTGATAACACGCACAAAACTGTTAGTAACTGCGGCTGTGTAGTATGCAAACGGATTATTAGACTTACTTTCGTCAAATTGCAAACCAATTTGTGATAATTGAAGAATTGCTTGTCCCTTCATCTCATCGTTGTAAGTATATCCACGCACATTGCCTCGAGTAGCATAACGATCAACTAACTTCATCCACATCATAGCAAGTTTGTTAGTTGCTTGACCTTTTTTAAGATTAAAGAAACCGTTCTCCATGCCTCCTTCCCAGTGACTTTTTCCAACGCACACTAATTCGCCGTCTTCATTAAATTTATAATGTTGGTATGGAGGAAAATTTAGTTTTACTCTTCTGTCAGCTACTGTCTTTGGGTTCTTTTTTCGCCCAGGCTCTTCCGGAATATGATCAAAGGTCATAATTCTAAAGATTAATTCTTCTTTTGTAATCTTTCGGTAGTCAACTTCGCATTCTGCTTGTTTAACTTTCTCACCTGCTTCTTTGCGTGACTGATAATCGCCCTGGCTTAGTCTTTTTGCTTTATTTCTCTTTGCTTCTGCAATTGTTCTAATATTAATTTTGTCAATATCGGGCAAAATAATATCATATTGAGCATATTGTGCTTCTACAAAGCTTGAAAACGATGATTTTGACTTGTGTATTTCTAATAATAAATCTTTATTATTAAGATAGTTAACTTTTCTCATTAGATCTCCTAAAGTAAATGTGTTACAACTATTATAATATACATAGTTTAAAAAGTCAACTAAATAATGTATATAGGAGAGCATTATGAGTTTTTTAAAGAATCTAGGTAATAGTCTTGTTAATACTGCAAAGCAAGCTGTTATTGATGAAGTATCTGATACAAATTTTGGCAGAGCATTAAGAACATTTAATATTCTTCCCGGAGCCAACCCAGATAATACATCGTCTTTTGCTTCAGGTTCGTGGGATACTGGAACAAACGCAGACTGGCGTGTTAGAATTTCTGTTCCACCTGGTGGAGCATATGGTAGCAGTACAATATTAGCACCATTAAAAGAAACACAAAACTCTATGGTGTTTCCTTACACTCCGCAAGTGTTTATTACACATAGTGCTAACTATAGCGCACTAACACCTACACATAGTAATTATCCTTTTCAAATTTATAGCAATTCGTCTGTAGATGCATTTACAATTACAGGAGAATTTACAGTAGAGAATTCAAAAGAAGCTGAATATTGGATCGCCGCAGTACATTTTTTAAGAAGTATAACTAAAATGGCGTATGGTGACAGTGCAAATAAAGGATCTCCTCCACCAGTAACAAAGCTTAATGGCTACGGTGATTATGTTTTTAATAATGTACCAGTAGTTATTCAAAATTTTAACGTTACGTTGCCCTCTGATGTAGACTATATACCTGCTAGTGTTGGATTTAACGGATCTTATGCTCCAACTAAGTCTGAAATTTCGGTTTCGATGGTTCCTGCATACAGTAGAGACAAGGTTAATAAGTTTAGTCTTGATAAATTCGTTAACGGCGGATATATTTTAGGCGGAGACGGGTACATTTAATGGCTAATTATGACGATAAAAGTCCTTATAAAGACACTAGGCAAGTTAACGGACAGTATTTAGGAATTTTAAATATTAGACCTGTGCCTGCAGAAAACGATGATATTTTATATGAAATTGAATCGCAGTATACTTACAGACCAGACTTATTAGCTTACGACTTGTACGGTGATAGGCGTTATTGGTGGGTTTTTGCTCAAAGAAATATGAATGTTTTAAAAGATCCTGTATATGATTTTAGACCTGGCACAAAAATATACTTGCCTAAAGAACGAAATATTACATCAAAGTTAGGAGGCTAACACAGTGCCTTTTTTACCACAAAATTTAGAAGCTAGACTGTCTCAAGCAGGACAAGATCTTGGAGAGGCGTCTGATCAGTTAGGTAATGCACTTAGTCAGCCACTACCAATGTCTCCAAATATCTCTTTAGATCCTTTAGGAAGAGCTCTTGCAGGCACAGCAGACTCTGCACGAGGTGCAGTTACCGCGATTGATTCGTTTATTTCTAATCCAGGTGCTGCAATAGGAAATGCAATTGGTGGTGCACTAAATGATGCAATTGGTGGTGCGTTAGGCGGCTTGTTTGGCGGCCTCGGCGGCGGACCTATCGGTTTACAACCTAACTCTTTACGTAAATTTGCAAGCTATAATAATATTTTTACTTTTGGTGCTGTAAGTAAAACAACTTATAACTCTCCAAACTCTACATATAGGTCCAAAGGCCCAGATGTAACAATAATAAAATCTGGCGGAACAGGAAATGACCAAGTAAAAACTTCTTTAGAACGTGCTGCTGGAATTACCGGCGAATACTTTATTGAAGATGTTGATATTATATGTCTTGTAACCCCTAACAGTAAAACACAACAGACAAATGCTACTACAATTAGTTTTAATGTTACTGAACCGTATAGTATGGGTTTATTTTTACAATCTCTACATATTGCTGCTGCAAAGGCAGGGTATACAAATTATTTAGAAGCAGTGTATTTGTTACAAGTAGAATTTATCGGTTATGACGATAGTGGGCGTTCTGTTAAAGATGCTAGATCTACTAGAATGTTTCCATTAAAATTATCAAACGTTGAGTTTGATGTTACCGAAGCTGGTAGTTCTTATTTTGTTGAAGCTATACCTTATCATGAAATTGCAATGTCAGACGAAGTACAAATGACTCCAGTAACAGTAGATATACAAGGTGCAACGATAGCAGAACTTTTACAAACTGGTCCACAGAGCCTTTCTACTATTTTAAATACAAGAGAACAAGAACAAGTTCAAGCAGGTAACAAACCAGTTGCAGACGAATATGTTATTATGTTTCCTAAAAGCATGTCTAGCGCATCAAGTTCTCCGCTAGGTGCTGCAACACAAGCATTACAAGGGGCAACTACTGCGTCTGCTGCTGAACCCGGAACTGAAGGCGCTGGAGGCGAAGAAGACAGAAATCAAAAACTTTATGATCAGTTAACTGGCGTCGAAGGCGGCGAAGTTCCTGCAGATTTTGATGCAGAAATTAGCAAAGTATTAGGCATTGTTGTAACACGTAGCCAAGTAGGCGAGTCTATTAGAGAGTCTGCAGAAAGTGAAGAAAACATAAACGCCATAGGTCAAAGTAAAATTGTCAAGAGTTACTTAGACCAAGGAACTCAGTACTTCGGCCGTCCAGGATTTGTTGAAGATAAAGAAAATGCTCCGGGAATTTTTCAACGCGGAAATATACAAATAAGTGACGAAGGTAGACGAATTAATTTTGCTCAAGGAACTAGAGTACAAAACATAATAGAAGAGGTTATATTACTTTCAGAATATGCAAGAAATTTTGTAACTGAGCAACCAGATGCTAATGGTATGAAAACTTGGTTTAGAATTGAAAGTGATGTATTTTTAATTCCAGGAAACTCAAATGTTGCTGCAACCGGTGAAGGCGCAAAAGTTTATGTATACAAAGTTATGCCTTTTCAAAATCACGTAGCTAGATTTACATCTCCTACATCTGCCCCGCCAGGATACCTAAATTTAAGACGCCAAGCTGTTAAAGAATATGACTACTTATATACTGGTGAGAATGATGATATTATAGATTTTAATATTAATATTAACGCTGCATTTTTTACAGCATTAAATGGTGATTTCGGACAATTAAATGCTAATCAAATTACACTTGGCGCAAACGGATTAGTTATAAATCCAGAATCTCCTGTACACGGTGCATCACCAGGCAACAGTACTAATTCATCAACATCAGGTATATCTGCTACTAGACCTGTTCCTACTACAAACACAGGCGAAGCTGGGTCAGGACCGCAAAATCATCCTGAGAATGCAGTTGCAAGAACATTTAATGACGCAATTGTAAATAGTGAAACTGATTTAGTAGGTATTGACTTTGAAATTTGGGGAGATCCGTATTATATTACAGATAGCGGAATGGGAAATTACAGTGCATCTCCTACAGGTAGTATTAATTTAAATAGTGACGGGTCGATGGACTATCAAAGCGGAGAAGTAGATATTCTAATAAATTTTAGAACTCCTGTAGATATACGAGATCCTGGGTTTATGAAATTTCCAGCAGGCGGCACTAAAGCTGTTGGTGCATTCAGTGGTCTGTATCAAGTAATAGAAGTTACTAATTCTTGGAGTGAGAATAGATTTACACAAAAATTAAAAACAATTAGAAGAAGAAATCAACCAGAAGATACAGGTATATCGCCTATTGATATTTCTATAGAAAGTATCATTGAAAAGGGACTTGATGCTATTATATCGCCGTTAATATCTTCGCCTGTTGCTGCATTTCAGGGCGCTATTGACGATATACAAGGTCAAATTGATCAATTAGGTGCAACATTAACACAAGGTATAGGCGGAGCAGTAGCAAATGGTGTTGCAGCATTAGATTCTGCTGCAACTGATGTTGTTGGAAATATATCGTCGTCGGTTAGTGGCGCTGCGCCTACAATACCATCAGATAATCGTACTGATGCACAAGTTAATGCCGATTTCGAAGAACAACATAATGCGTATTTGGCAAGAGCAAATCGAGCAACAGGAAGAACTTAACCTGGAAATAGGATAGCAATGGATAAAGTTAATAAAAATCAAGTAGAAAGAACAAGTCAAAGCGGCACTAAGGAGCAGTTTCCTTCGCAGCCTAAAATTGCTATTGTTAGAAATCATCTAGATACTACATATATGGGAAACCTTGAAGTAGAACTTTTAACATCATCAAATTCAGGACAGTCTACAAATGCACCAGGTCAGATTATTGTAGCAAAATATCTTAGCCCGTTTTACGGAATAACATCACTGCAAGGAACAACTGATAATGAAAGCCACATAAGTAGTCAACGCAGCTACGGCTGGTGGGGAGTTCCTCCAGATGTTGGTGCAAAGGTTCTTGTAATTTTTGCAGAAGGCGGCACAGCATTTTGGATTGGTTGTATTCCTGAAGACCACACAAATATTATGACTCCTGATCCGTTTGTTTCCAGTACATACAATGATTCTGATCAGTCTAGAAAATTGCCTGTTGTAGAATACAATAAACGAACCGAAGACGGTACTGGCAGAAATAGTACACAATTTGTAAAACCAGCAAATCAAGATGCTATTGATGTGTTAACTACACAAGGTTTAATTGATGACGAAATAAGGGGTGTAACAAGTACTAGTTCTAGAAGAGAAGTTCCTAGCGCAGTTACTGGATTTAGTAGTCCAGGACCACAAGACAGGCGCCCAGGTGCACCTAGAGTTAATTACGGAGAAAATTTTGCACAAACTCCTATGCCTCAAAATAGATTAGGCGGCAGTAGTTTAGTGTTTGATGACGGTGATGCTACATTGTTGCGTAAAACTCCAGCAAAAGACGGACCTCCTGTGTATGCAAATGCCGAAGCTGGAGAAACAGACGGCGATCCTACACTTCCTCATAATGAACTAGTACGTTTAAGAACAAGAACGGGTCATCAAATTTTACTTCATAATACTGAAGATTTAATTTATATTGCTAATGCACGAGGCACTACTTGGATTGAATTAACTGCAAACGGAAAAATTGACATTTATGCACAAGACAGTATTAGTGTACATAGTGAAGCAGACATTAATATGAAGGCCGGTGCTAATGTTAATATTGAAGCAGGAGCAGATATTAATTTAAAAGCAGCCGGCGATACAAACGTAACTGCTCCGGGCAGTGTAAACTTAGATACTCCTGATACAAATATGAAAAATTTAGATGTAAACGGCAATGCAATAATAAGTGCAAATACAAACACAGGTTCTCTGTCAGCAGGAAGTGTTAATGGAACTAGTGCAGGTTCATCTTGGACAGATCGCCCAGGAAGTGATGATCAAATACTTGGATCACATAGTTCTGCATCGCCTACAGCTCCGACAGCGGCTATACCAAGCGCAAGAGTTCCCTTGCACGAACCTTGGAGTGGGCACGAAAATTTGTTCAACACTACTGCTGTAACACCTGATACATTTAGACAAAATACAACACGCGAAGCTGGCGCTCAACCAAATACTGCTCCTCCAGAAGCAGCAGAAGCACCTGCTGCTCCTCCTACAGACGGAGTAGTATCTACTCCTAATGCTTCGATACCAGGTGTTCCTAAAAATGTAGGTAATGCACTTGGCGGAGTACAAGAAAGCGTAGGACAGTTTAGTGTCGGAAACTTAGTAAATTCTGTAGCAGAATCTGCCTCTCAAATTACACATAGCGTAGGACAATCGATTGTCGGTGCAATTGACAGTATAGCAAGTCCAGGCGCATTAAGCAATATTACAAATAGTATTACTGGATCTGCAATATCTCAAACAATAGGAGCAGTTGGTAGTTTACTTAATTTACGAACTACGTTGGCAAAAGGTCAAACTCCGAGACCTACAACTATTACAGACTCTGCTGATCCGTTTGAAGGAATTGATCCTGTTATTGATGTAAAAATACTTAACGATGTTGCTGATGGAAAATACTCAGACGGATCTCAAATTACATTAGGAAATGGACAAACGTATACAGTTAATAGAGACGGCGACTATTACGAGTTAACATAAGGGTAAATATGATATGAGCACACAAGAAAAGAGCATTTACAAACAAATAGTAGTTCCTGGTAATCAGTCCCAGTCTCCTATTCCAGAATCGAGAGCATACAGGGGAATTAGCACAGTTGACCCTGATGCAACCGAATGGGTACTATATGATATTGCACTTATTAAACAAGATATTATTAACCACTTTCATATTCGTCAAGGTGAAAAACTAAGTGATCCTGAGTTTGGAACTATTATTTGGGATGTATTATTTGAGCCGTTAACTGATCAACTTCGTGACGCTATTACTAAAAATGTTTCAAGACTTATTAATTATGATCCTCGAGTAAATGTTGATAATATTATAATATCTACATACGAAAGCGGAATACAAATTGAATGTACACTAAGTTATCTACCCTATAATATTTCTGAAAATATGAAACTAAAATTTGATGAAAATGCTGGATTTTTATCATAAAATAAACTACGCACATAATATAATAAAATAAATACATTGTAACGAGGAAAACAGCATGTCATCTACAGATAGACAAAATAGATTATTACTAGCAGAAGATTGGAAACGTGTCTATCAAAGTTTCCGTAATGCAGACTTTAAGTCTTACGATTTTGACAATCTAAGACGCACAATGGTCTCTTACTTGCGTGAAAACTATCCAGAAGATTTTAATGATTATATTGAGTCAAGTGAATATCTTGCGCTAATTGATATGATTGCATTTTTAGGTCAAAATATTGCATTCCGTATTGATCTAAATGCTAGAGAAAATTTCCTAGAACTAGCAGAACGCCGTGAGAGTGTACTACGTTTAGCAAGATTACTTTCTTATAATCCTAAGCGTAACCAAGCAGCAAACGGGCTTTTAAAAATTGAAGCAGTTAGTACAACTGAAGAACTAGTTGATTCAAATGGAATTAACCTTCAGAATCAAACAATTCAATGGAACGATTCTTCAAATCCTGATTGGTATGAACAATTTATTAGAGTAATGAATTCGTCGTTACCTGTTAATGGTACTTTTGGAAGACCTGTAAAATCAGAAGAAATTTCCGGAGTTCCAACAGAACAATACCGTATGAATTCAACTAACAACGAAATTCCTGTGTATAGTTTCTCAAAAACAGTTGACGGCAAAAGTGTTGCATTTGAAGTTGTTTCGACAGATATAAATGATAATGAAATATACGAAGAGCCACCGTTCCCTGGTAATAACTTTGCATTCCTTTACAGAGACGATGGCAGAGGCATTGCGAGTTCGAATACTGGATTCTTTACACACTTTAGACAAGGAAAAATTGACACTGGACAGTTTAATGTAACAAATCCTAGCACAAGTCAAGTTGTAGCAATTGATGCAAGAAACATTAATCAGTCAGATGTTTGGTTATATAACTTAGATAGTATTGGAAATGAGCAAGAACTTTGGACAAAGGTAGATGCAGTTGAAGGTAACAATGTAATTTATAATAGTTTAAATAAAAGCATTAGAAATATTTATAGTATATTAACACGCATTGAAGACCGAATTAGTTTAATCTTTTCAGATGGTACATTTGGTAATTTACCGCAAGGAAATTTCCGTGTATACTACCGTTCTAGTAAAAATCAAAGACTTATAATTACACCAGACAGTTTACGTGGTATTGCTGTACGTATTCCATATGTATCAAAAGCAGGTAAAGCTGAAACTATAACAATTACTCTTGAATTAAAATATACTGTTGACAATGCAACAATATCAGAAACTAATGCAAGCATTAAGAAAAATGCTCCTAGTACATATTATACACAAAATAGAATGATAACTGGAGAAGATTATCAACTAGGCCCACTTGCTGTGAGTCAAGAAATAGTTAAAGCAAAAAGTGTAAACAGAGTGTCAAGTGGTATTAGTAGATATTTTGACTTAGTTGATTCTACTGGAAAATATAGTACTACGAATCTTTTTGGTACAGACGGCGCAGTTTATAAAGATTTTTTAACATTAAAAACAGGCTTCTCGTTTGAAACTCTTACAGACATTGAAGGACAGATACTTAACACTATTGAACCTATATTGTCTAGCATTAAAGTTCGAAATTATTATTACAATACATTTCCTAAATTATTAGTTGAAGATTTAGGAGCAGTTTGGACACAAACTACTGAAGATACTAATAATTTTACTGGTAGAATGTCTAACGCTGCGGGCGTTCTTGTTAAAATAGGATCATTTACCGGATCTAACATGAAATTTGTTAAACCAAATAGTTTATTAAAGTATATTCCACCAGAAGGATATCACTTCTTAAACGGCAAACTTGAACTAGGCGAACCAGATTATAGAGGCGGATCAACATATAAATGGGTAAAGGTTATAACAGTTATAGGAGACGGTACTGAAATTCAAGAAAGCGATGCTGGCCCAATTACCATTAACGATAGCATTCCTACAGGATCAAAATTAATTGAAATTAGAACCCCACTTCCGACAACTCTTACACCAGATGTCCAAGCACAGATTACTGCTCAAATATTTTCTTACAAAACATTCGGATTGAGATATTCAAGAACCGACGGAGAATGGCGCCTAATTACAGAAAATAACTTAGCAGCAAATAGTGAGTTTAGTACAGGTAAAACTGGTAGCACAGCAGGCCAACAGTTAGATGCAAGTTGGATTTTAAAATTTAATACTGACGGAGAAAACTACACCATTACATATCGCGGCCTACGTTACATATTTGAAAGTGACAAGGACATAAGATTCTATTACGATAGTAGTGATAAAATTTATAACAATCGTACTGGAAGAGTTGTAAAAGATAAAATAAATGTATTAAACATTAATAATAAACCCACAGAATCAGTTCCTTTTAATACTGACTATCTTTGGGAAATTGTTGAAGAATACAGAGATGCCGAAGGGTATATTGATAGTAAAAAAATACAAGTAAGTTTCTTTGACGAAGACGACGACGGTGTTGTAGATAATCCTGAAATATTTGATGATATAGTAGACGAAGTTAATATTAGTTCTGATAATATAACTGAAAAACTAGTATTTTTAAAGAAAAAAGTATCTTCAGATGGTGTTGAAGACTTTTTATACGAAAACAAAAATAATATTTTTAGAGATCCTAATGCACTTATACTACTTTCAAAGTCTAATAGAGGCTCGTTAAGCAAATATGATGACGGTGATATTTTATATTATTTAGAAGAAGATATTTTTGAAATATATAACGAAACAACTACAACGTTAACTATTACTACTGATTATAAAGCATTTATTGGTAGAGACGGATTAAAGTTTCAGTATGTTCATTCCGCTGATCAAGAAAGTAGAATTGACCCTAGTGCAAGTAATATTATCGATACATATCTGTTAACTAGAGGTTATGATACATTGTACAGACAGTGGTTAGATGGCGATTTAGATAGTAAACCATTGCCTCCTAGCAGTGACGATTTGTATATTAGCTACTCTGCTAACTTAAATAAAATTAAATCATTAAGTGACGAAATTATCTATCATCCAGTTAAGTACAAAGTACTTTTCGGATCAAAGGCGAAAGAAGACTTGCAAGCAACATTTAAAATTGTAAAAAATCCTAAATTAGTGTTAAACGATAACGAAGTAAAATCAAAAGTTATTAGTGCAATAAATAAATTCTTTTCACTTGATAATTGGGACTTCGGAGATAGGTTCTATTTTTCAGAATTATCTACATATGTAATGAGTCAATTGTCACCAAACCTTGTTACGTTTGTTATTGTGCCAGTACAAGAAGATCAAACATATGGATCTTTACAAGAAATTAAATCAGAGTCAGATGAAATTTTTATTAGTAGTGCAACAGTGTCGGATGTAGAAGTAATAGATGCTATTACTGCTGGTAGATTAAAGTCACAAGGTGCAGTTGTTACGAGTGTTACTGCTGCTAATACAGGCATCCAAAGCGGTGCATCGACTTCAACGTCAACTAATGGAGGCCTTAGTTACTAATGGCATATAATAACGATCAAAATCCTACGAATCTTCCTATTGGAGATAATGACAGACGCAGAAGTTCAGATCATTTACCTAGATATTTTAGAACTAGAGTTAATAATAAATTCCTTTCTAGCACAATTGATCAACTAATTCAACCTGGCTCTGCAGAAAAACTTAATGGCTATTATGGTCAAAAAGAAGCCAAAGGATTTCAAACAACTGATTTTTATATTGGCGATGTTTCTAAACAAAGAGAAGACTATCAATTTGAGCCTGCTTCGGTTGTAAAAGATTCGTTAGGGAATATAGATTTTTATGGCGATTATAACGATTATATTAATCAATTAAATTCGTTAGGTGGCAGCGTGTCTGACCATAGCTTATTGAATAGACAAGAATACTATGCTTGGAGCCCTAATATCGATTTTGATAAGTTTACTAACTTTAGAGAATACTATTGGTTACCTACTGGTCCGCGACCTATACAAATTGCAGGCGAAAAAGACAATGTAGTAAAAACTATTAAAGTTACCGCAGTTAATAATGGTGAGAACTACGGATACGTATTCACACCGGATGGACTTACACAAAATCCTGTTTTAACCTTGTTTAGAGGCATTACATACAAATTTGAAATTGACACCCCTGGTAATCCTTTATCCTTTAGATCTAGGAAATCAACAGCGCCAATTTATAGACCTAATTTTTTGTATGTTAAGGGTGAAATAATTAATTTTAATGGCGGAATCTATATTTGTAACTCGGAACATGTATCTGGCCTAGAGTTAAATTTAGATTTATGGGATTTAGATACAGCCTTTAATTTAACAGGAGTAGTAAGTAGTAACGGAGTAGAAAAAGGGACAATTGAAGTTACACTAGATCAAAGTACACCTGATTTAATTTATTATATGTCTGATAACGATTTATATGCAAGTAATGTTATAAATGTTCTTGACATTAACGAAGCAACCTCTATTAATGTAGAAGAAGAAATATTAGGAACAAAGACTTACAAAACAGAAACAGGTATTGAACTTTCTAATGGAATGAAAATAGAATTTATCGGAAATGTTACTCCTGAAAAATATTCAACAGGTTTTTGGTATGTAGAAGGAGTTGGAGACAGCATAGTTCTTAAATCAGAAGAAGATCTTAATGTTCCTAGTTCGTATACCTCAGATTTAATTGTAGAATTTGATAACGAAGGATTTGACGAATTTCCGTATTCAGAAGCAATTGGATATCCTGCTAACAAAGATTATATTACAATTAATAGAGCAAGTCAAGATGGAAATTTGTGGTCAAAATATAATCGTTGGTTTCATAGAAGTGTAATTGAAAAAAGTGCAGAAATTAATAATCAACCCCTCGAACTAGATCAAAGTGCAAGAGCAACACGACCTATTATTGAATTTGAACCTAACTTAAAATTATTTAATTACGGAACAGAAGTTAAAAAGAGTATCGATTTAGTAGATAATTTTACTAAAGATGTTTTTAGTATTATTGAAGGAACTGAAGGCTATAATATCGATGATGTAGATCTATCTAATGGTATGAGAGTTTTGTTTACTGCTGACAGTGATCCTCTAGTCTATGGTAAGATTTTTGAAGTTGAATTTATTAATTTTCAAAATCGTAGACAAATTACATTTAAGGAAACTTCTGATAGCTTACCATTGTTAAATGAAGTTGTACTCTGTAAACAGGGTACAGATTTTAAAGGTAAAATGCTTTGGTTTAACGGTTCTGAGTGGAAATTAACACAACAAAAGTTAAATTTAAATCAGTCACCGTTATTTGATATTTTCAATGAATCCGGAACAAGTTATTCAGACGAAAATGAATTTGAATCTACTACATTTAAAGGCACTGAATTATTTTCTTATAAAGTAGGCCAAGGGTTAAACGATAGCGAATTAGGATTTCCGTTAACATATAGAAATATTGAAAATGTTGGTGATATTGTATTTGAATATGATTTATCTTTTGATACATTAACTTATGCTAATGTAGGAGACTTACCTATAACAGCTTCGGTTAAAGAAGGTTATATTAGAAAATATAATTCAAGAGAAGGTTTTGAAATTTTAAACGGATGGACCAAGGCAACTACTGATAGTACACAGTCTGTTA
>Ga0209137_1003335_pt1 | contig 13521 bp, 5 predicted proteins | sample SaaInl5LU_22_DNA_FD_184642 | JGI IMG/M metagenome (GOLD analysis project Ga0209137, IMG submission 184642) | Marine microbial communities from expanding oxygen minimum zones in the Saanich Inlet - ESP_105LU_22_DNA (SPAdes) (version 2) | ecosystem: Environmental > Aquatic > Marine > Intertidal... | reverse complement strand
CGGCTCGGGACCGACTCGGCTCCCGGGGCCTCTCTCCGCGCTCGGGGTCGGGACGGACGCCGCGCGAGCGGGCGGGGGGGCGAACGGCGCGGCGTCGAGGTTCAGCCCGCCGACTCCCCGAGCGGCGTCGTCCGCCATGGCGACGCCGCGCGAATCGACCCGCGCGCGTCCACCGACACGCCTCACGCTGATGTCGCGGCGGCAAACGACGAGGGTAAAAAGGAACGCCGAGTCTCGTCACTCGTCTTGTCGTCGTCGAGCGGACGCGCGCTCCCACACGCGGGTGACGTACGTGTAACAGACTTTTTGCGGAAAATCCCAACCACCACGACGTCACTGTCGCGCGACGCGGGGCGCGCGCACCTCCATTTCGCGTCGTTCGACGTTGACTGATACGCCACACGTCCCATGACGGACCTCGAGCGCGGCGTCGCGGACGAGAGGGCGCCTCTGCGTCCGACCAACGGAAGCAGCGCTTCCCCTTCGTCCGCCCCGAGCAAAATCTCGTTCCCGCTGATGGTGGCGTTCGCGGTGGTCGGCCTGGGGGCCACGCTCGGGTCGTTCGTGTCGTCCTGGGGCGGCGACATCGTGCAGGTGCTGCAGCTGGCGAGCCACAACAAGATCCCGGTGAGCTACATGCACGTCCCGAGGACGGGCGGGGATACCTTGCGGTTCACCGTTCCCCATCTCGGCGTGCCCATCACGGGCGAGGAGCGCTGTTACAAGTACGTGCACCGCGAGCGCGCGATCAACGCGGTGATGTTCCGCGACCCGCGCGAGCACGTGCTGTCGCAGTTCTCGCACTGCTTCGCCAACCCCCACGGCGCGGCCTCCATGTCCCCGCTTTGGGGCTTCCCGCGCGGCAACAGGGGCGACACGCCCAAGCTCGGCTGGATGAACGGCTTGAACAAGTGGCTGAAGCACTTCGGCGAGAACTGGCACCGCGAGGATGGGTACTTCAACTGCTTCAACCCCATCAACATGCAGGCTCGGTACCTGACGTGCGGCGCCAAGGACGAGGTGAAGGACAAGGAGATCCACACCGGCGCGGAGAGGTGGGGCACGCCCGATGACCCCGGGCGCGCGGTCTGGTTCCAGTCCGCGCACTACCTCGGCGCTAACGACGACGCGGAACCCGACCTGGAAAAGCTGATCCGCCGGCTGGACTCCATGCAGGTGGTGGGCGTGACGGAGGCGATGAAGGCGACGGCGTGCTTGATCGAGTACCAGAGCCGGGGCACGGTCCACCCCCAGTGCGAGTGCGGCAGCGACGAAAAGAAGTTCCCCTGGAAGGAGGAAAGAAACGAGGCGTACCAGCCGTACGCCTACGCCGAGATCTCCGAACGCGCGCGAGAGCTGGTCATGAACGTTACGCGCGTGGACCGGCTGGTGCACCGCTACGCCGTGAAGCGATTAATTCGCGACTCGCTGCGCGCGGAGGAGAAGATGGGAAAGAGGTTCCTGTGCTCGGCGACGCGCAGGGTTTTGGACGCGATGTTGGACGAGCACAAGGACGGTGAGCTGGAGGCGGCGCTGGACCAGGCCTGGGACGAGTACCGGCCCGGCGGAAAGTCTTTGAACCACGCGGAGGAGGCGTCCATGGGCGCCTTCGCGATCCCGAGAGGCCCTTTGGCGAAACCGCGAAAACGAAGCGTCAGGACGTACACCGCGGCGGAGCAGGAGGAGCTGATGGTCAAGATGACCGAGGCGCGCGCAGCGGAAGTGCTGCCCCGAGAGGCGCTGGAGGAAGTGCCCATGACGCACTTCGAGTACTCGCGGTGAGCGTTACACGGCGCGTCGACGCGGAGACGGCGCGGAGAGCCGTCGCGTCAGCGAAAGAGTCGTTCGGACGTCGTGTGCCTGTTTGTCGTTGTTTAAACATAATAGACTACGCGCAAAAACAGCGGTGACCATACTGCGGCACGGCATCACTCGATGAGATCCTTTTGCGCTTGCTGCATGCCGTCGATGCGGTTGAGCGCCTCCTCGATCTCCCGCTTGGTCTCCTCGATGTTCTGGATGTCCTCCCGCAGGATGGGCTTCCCGGCGGCGGTGGTCAGCGCCTTGCCCTCGCGGTCCGCCTCCTCGGCGAGGTACCCCTCCGCCGCGCCGAGTGCCCCGCTCTCGCGCTCCAGCCGCGCCTGGCGCCGCTCGAGGTCCTCCTGCTGCTCCAGCAGCCGGCGCTCCATCTCCGCCATCTGCTCCGCGACCGCGACCATCTCGTTCTTGATGTCGTCCATGCGCTTGCGAAGCTCCGCGGGGTCCTTCGCGCGGTCGTCCTCGGGCGAAGAGCCCGACGACTTTTTCGGCGCGCCCTCCGCGTCAGACGCCCGAGACGCGCGCGCGGCGGCGGCGGCGGCGGCGGCGTCGTCCGTCGCCGTCTTCGTCCTGTTCGGTTTCAGGACGTCCAGGATGGAGTCCAGCACGGAGTCCGCTGCGCCGACGGCCGCGGAGGCAGCCTTCTTGCCGAAGATGTTCTGCATGAAGCCCTCCAGCGGCGGGGGCTCCACGCCGGCTTCCAAAGCGAGCTCTTGCATCTCCGTCGCCGCTTTCACCATCGTGGTCTTCGCCTGCACCTGCGAGAAGGAAAACGAGCGCAACAGCCCTTGTAACCCGATCTTCATGCGTTCCAGGGTCTTCTGCTCCTTCTCGATCGTCTCCGTAGGCGCGCCCGTCTCGCGCAGACGCATGATGGTCGTGCTCTGCTTCATGATCAGGTCCTGCTGCTTGGAGATGCGCTTCTCCAGGCCGAGCATGTCCGCGAGCACGTTTTCGGGAGCCGTCTCTTCGAGGAGCCCCGACGCCTCCGCGTCCGTCGCCTCAACGCGCGTCTCCGCCTCCTCGGCGCCGGAATTGCCGAAGAGCCCCCCGAAGAACCCGCCCGCGCGCTTCCCCCTGCCTCCCATCTGCTGCTTCGCGACCATCGCCGCCACCTCCGCGGGGTCCACGGAGAAGAACGGGTGCCGCAGCGCTTCCTCCGCGCTCGGACGCTCGCCTTTCTGAAGGAGCTCCGTCATCGCGTCGTCGTCGTCGTCGGATTTGCCCTTCCTGGCCTTGTTCCGCGCCACCGCCGCCGCCACCTCCGCGTCCTCGTCGTACGCGCGCGGTCTTAACAGCTGTCGCGCGAGGTCCCAGCCCGCGCCGTCGCCCGCGTCGAGCACCACCGTCTTCGAGCGCGAGAGCTGGCCTTTGTTCGCGTCGCGCCAGAGGAACAAGTCGTACCCGCAGCGCTTGAGCGACTTGTTGAACGTGACCAGCCCCGAGTTCGTGCGCAGGCTGGGCAACGCGAGCTGCATCATGACGATGCCCGCGCTGTACATGTCGAAGCGGTCGGGCTTGTGCTTGAGCCACGCCGCTGAGCCGGCCGCGAGCGCCACCGGGCCGAACAGCTTGCGGATGTCGGGAGCGTCGTCGCTCGGAATCAGAAACTCCTCGGGCGGCGCGTACTTGGGATCCATGATGGTCTCGTCCGGCGCGAAGTTCATACCGGTGCGGAAGCACGCGCACGCGCCGAGGTCTATTAACTTAAACTTGGGGGGATCCGTGATGATATCCCCCGTCTTGCTGTGCGTCAGCACCAGGTTGTGCGGCTTGATGTCGCGGTGCACTAAACCGGCGCGGTGAACGTTGTTCAGGTTCTTAAAGAGCTGCTTCATGGCGGCTTGCGTCACCTCGAGCTCGACGGCGGCGTCGCCGCGCAGGTTGCCCTCTCGGCCGAACAGCGTCTTCGCGATCCCCGCGGGGTAGTCGGGCTGCGCCATGAACTGCGCCAGGGTCTTGTCCCCCTCGTACCGCCACACGAGCCACAGGCCCTCCTTGGCGATGACGCCCTCGCTCTGGTTGAGGTAGGACTCGTCAGGGGAGACGCGGAACGATCCCAGGAAATCGGCGCAGGCGCCCCTGGCGTCCCGCGAGACGCGGTCGTTCATCCACGCCTCAACCTCCTGTAGCTCCGCCGCGCCCTCCACGGTGAGTTTCGGGCGCTTCAGAACCACCGTGCCGGTCTTCCGCGCCTCGATGGTGCCGCTGTAGACGATGCCGAAAGACCCCTCGCCGATCTGCCGGTCGACCTCGACATCTTCGCGCGAGTACTTGATCCCGGCGCGGGTCACGTGGCGGACGCGGCCGGGCGGTCTCGAGGGTCTCCCCGGGGCGGGGAACGCACCCGCGCGGCCGAGCGCGCCCGTGGCGAGCGCGGCCATGACGAACGCGGAAGTGGCGGGAACGAAAGATCGTTCGTGTTAGTTTTCTTCGGACGGCTCACACTGGGCGCTGAGAAATCGCACGCGAATGCCAGCTTGGAAAAATCGTTTCCCGCCAATAAAAACGCGTTCAACGCCGCTCGAGACTAAATGCTCATACGGCATGGCACTCGACGCTTCGAAGAGGCATTTTTTCGCGTCGCCCGAAGACGCCTTGTCTCGCGAAGATCTGCTCCAAGCGCGGCTCTGCACGCAAATGAGTATCTGCATCGTATAGGTTATCTGTGACGCGCCGGGAGGCGAGGCGGCACACGCGGTGACGAAGAGCGCGCGCGATGGTGGCGACGCAAGGCGCGCCATCCGCCGCGGGCGGCTGGGGCGCGTGGGGCCACATCGGTCGGGGTCTGCGGTCCACGCTGCGCCCGTCGTCCGGTCGCGAGGATAACGGACCGGGCTCGGACGGCCCCGACGTTTCCGGGACTCCGGGTCTGGGGGCGCGCGGGGACGCGCGCAGGCGGTGGGGCGCGCGAAGGCCGGTGGGGCGCGTCGGCGTGACGTCCACGGAACCGGCCGGGGCGAGCGGGGTCGATCGGACGGGAGAAACCGGCGTGGCCTCGCGGTCAGACGCGACGGCGCGCGGGTTCCGCCGTTCGGGGTCCCCGAGGTCGTTGCCCATCCTGAGCGTGTCGCGCGCGCACGCGCGCGACGTGGCGACGCTCGCGGGTACGGCGCCCGCGCTCGATGTGAAACCGACGGAGGACACGACCCGGAAGACCGCGCTTCGTCTCGCCGCGGGCGTGCTGAGCACGGTGGTGGTCCGGACGCTGCTCGCTCCCATGGAGCGGATCAAGCTGGAGTACCAGCTGAACCGGTCGATGCTCCCGGTGAGCGCGGCGTTCCGCAAAGTGATGGCCGCGGAGGGCATAAGAGGGTTCTGGCGGGGCAACGCCATAAACCTCCTTCGCGTTTGTCCGTACAAAGCCATAAACTTCGCCGCGTTCGACGCGTACAGGGGCGTCGCCGTCGCGCTGTCCCCCGGGGGACCGCACGATGTGGACAAAGCGTTGCTCGCGATCGCCGGCGCCGCCGCCGGCGTCACGTCCGTGTGCAGCTGCTTCCCGATGGACGTCGTGCGCACGCGTTTGTTCGTGGCGGGCGGCATGGTGAAGTACGGCGGGTTACGGAACTGCGTTAAACGCATGTTCCAGAAGGAAGGCATAGGCGGGTTCTACCGTGGGTTCTTACCCGCGATAATCGCCATGACCCCCAACGGCGCCGTGTACTACACCGTTTACGATCGGCTCAAGACGCGGCGGTTGGACGCGCTGTGCGCGCAACGCGAAGAAAAAGAAAAAAAAGCAAAGACGCTTCGTTCGAAGGAGGGCAACAAAAAACTCGACGCGCGTCAAGGGGTACCCGTGCGCGTGGAGCAGGGGTACATGATGCTGTTCGGCGCGATGGCGGGCGCGGCCGCGGAGTTCTCGACGTACCCGTTCGAGGTGATCCGGCGGCGCATGCAGCTGCAGGGAGGGCAGGGCACGATGAGCCAGGTGGTTGGCCGGCGCGCGCTGCGGCGCATGACCGCGACGGTGCGGATCATCACCAAGAACCACGGGCTGGCTGGGCTGTACATCGGGTGTCTGCCCTCGGTCGCGCAGGTGCTGCCGAGCGCGGCGCTGGGGTACTACTCGTACGAGATGTTCAAGATATGGCTCGACGTGGGGGACGAGTAGGAAGCTGAAAAATCAATCGATACTAATAACACGTAGCGCCTTCGAGACGCGAGCGCGCTCACAAGGAAGAAACCTTCTCACGCCGTCTTGGTGGTCTTCTTCGCGGTGCTTCCCCTGAGCGGCGCGAGCCGGTCCTTCAGGAGCTGAATCACCTCATCGCGCGAGCGCTTCTTCTGCCCGACGTTGACGTACCGGTCGGCGAGGAACCCGTGGTTGCGCGTGAAGAGCGCGAATCCGACGTCGAAAAACCCAATCCCGTCAAACACCAACGCGTCCTTCTCCCCGTGCTCCGCGAGCCTCTCCACGAACTTATTGGGGAACTCCGACCAGTGGATCTGCGAGTTGACGTGGTGTAACGTGTGCCACCCGTCGTTGAACGAGCGCTGGTTGTCCGGGTGGTTAAGCACGGTGTACGCCAACCCGAAGTTGCACCGCGGGTCCTCCGGCTTCACGAACGCGTGCTGCGACCAGTTCCCGAACATCATCGCCGTGGAGACGGCGATGAACGGCGCGGCCATGGTCCAGAACGCCGCGATGGGGTTGATCGTGCGCAGGTACAGGTACAGACCCATGCTCCCGCCCATACCGACCGCGCACCCGGCGAAGAGGTCCCAGCGTCTGCGCTTGAACGCGTAATACGGCAGCTCGACCCACGATCCCGCCATGAAGCGCACCCAGTACACCATCCAGTGCAAAAAGTTGTCCCGCTGGTACGCCTCCGTCGCGCTCAAGTCTTTGTTCCACTCGTTGTTGTCCACGTGGTGCATCACGACGTGGTGCAGCCAGTACGTGTTGCAGGGGATGCCGAACACCGGCGCGACGAGCACGATGTTGAACCGGTTGACGTAATCCGCGAGCCCGAAAAATGCCTCCTTCTTGAACAGGCGCTTGTGCGTGCTGTAGTGCATCGCGAGGATGAACCTCTGCATGTACAGCACGTTGAACCCGACGAGGTACGCCGCGCCGATCAGGTTGGACGCGGGGAGCACGGTCCAAATCGCGATGAGCGCGGGGTACATCGTGGTGATGATGTTCCAGTACAGGTACGCGATCTCCATGTCGCGCACGTCGTGCAGGCTGCGCTCGAGGAAGCGCTGCACGAAAGCGGGGGGCTTGAAGTAATACTCCTGGCGGGGCTTGTTGATATCGTCGAGATACACCTCCGCGCCGTCGCCTGGGGTGGGGAAGAGGAACGCGGGGGCGCGAGCGCGAGGTCAGCGCGCGGACGTCAGCGGTGAAATTGAAACGTTGGCGCCGCGCGTGGGTCCACGAACAGGCGGACGCGCGCGCGGGGTGGCGAGGCGGGACGGGGGACGCCGCACGCACCCATGCCGCCGCGGCGGCCGACGAAGGGCGCCGACAGCTTCTTCTGCTTCTGTTCGGACACGCACATGGTGCCAGAGACCGCCACCAGCGCGGGCGACCAATGGGGAGCCAGGCCGCCGCGCGAACGCCATCGTGCCTCTCGCGCGACGTGTCCGCTCTCTGGCTGAGAATCGTCAGCCTGAATCGTCGACGCGCGCCGATCGCACCTCGCGTTTGCCATCGTCATTAACCACAGACTAAATGCGCACTCACAAAAAATGAACGAGTCTTTACGAAGCGACAGAAAAATACTTGTAGTCCCGATCCCAGACCCGGATTTTTTCATTTCATTTCGAAGTCCTCGTCACTGTCGGCGTCGTCGTCCTCGTCGCTCTCGGCGTCGGGATCGAACGCCTCGTCCCCTTCGGCCTCCTCCTCGGGCTCGCCGGTCTCCTTATCGTCCTTATCGTCCTTATCGTCCTTATCGTCCTCGGAGTCCGCGTACCCGTCCTCCTCCGCCGCGTCGCTCGCGTCGTCGACGTCCATGGCGTCGGCGTCGGAGCTCCGCGCGGCGTCGGTCGTCGGCGACGACTTCGCCGCCGTCGCCGCCGCGCCGGCGTCCGCCGCCGCCGCCGCGCCGTCGTTCGCGTCCGCGTCGAAGGCGTCCGGCCTCGGTCCGAGCGTGTCGACGTTCGCCCAGAGCCAGTTCTCGAGGTCCAGAAGGCACCGCTGGTAGTGCGTGCGAAGCGCGAACGACGCGCTCGTCTGCGTGGTGAGGTCCTTACCTAAACTCTTGGCGACTTTTTTCCAATTCTTCTCCGCGGTCACCAGCTCGTACCCGCCGTCGCACAAAACCTCCACCAGCACCTTGTACAGGTCAAGCTCGCTGTGGCAGAACGTGGGCGCGCGCGGGGGGCGGCCCCCGTGCGGCATCGCGGCCTCGCGCCAGGTCTGGAACTCCTCGCGCGCCGCGCGCGAGCCACGCGGCCACCCCAGACGCACCGCGATGGCTTTCCCGGCGTCGCATTTTAATTGGGTCTCGGCGCTGCGTTTGTCGTCCTCCGCGTCGTCTTTGGGCTTGCCGTACGGGTCGTGCGACAGGTCCTCGGCGGTCTGGTACTCCGCGGGCGCGAGCTCGATCTCCCAGGGGCACACCCACATGGGCTCCTCGCCGTCGGGGTCGCTGTCGAAGAGCACCTGCGTGTTTTCCCAGGGGTCGTCGCCGCCGCGCACGCGCGACACGCGCCCGAGCCAGTACTCGGCGCCGTTCGGGCCTTTCAGGATGCCAACCTTCGTGTCCGGGGGAGGAACCGACTCTTTCGCCGTCTCGTCCGGAGCGTTTTTTTCCGGAGCCGTCGCATCGCTCGCGTTTGGCTCGGAGGAAGGAACGGCATCGTTTACGGGACCGCCGGGAGACGAGTCTCCGCGCGCGTCGCCTGCCTCGGGTGCCGCCGCAGATGCGTCCGCCGTCGCGTCGCGCTCGGTTTCCGGCTTCGTCTCCGGCGGCGGCTTGGGCGGCTCGGGCGGCGGCGGCAGCGCGCCGTACGCGGTGGGGTCGGCGCCCGCGGTGAGGTCCTCGAAGAGCATCTGGATGCGCGCGCCCTTGGCCCAGGGGCGGTCCAGGCAATTTGAGTACTTCTCCCAGTCGATGATGTAGTCGGCGATCTCGCCGCCGGCGTAGACGGGCGCCGAGACCAGCCGCGGTCCGGCGTCCGGCGCCTCGCCGGCTTTGCGGCGGCCCGGCATGATCATCGCCGGGTCCAGGAGCTCGAGGAGCACCCAAACGCACGGCGGCGTGCCGCCCACGCCCTGCCACTCGGGGGGCGCGGGGACAGCGGCGCGGTACGCCACACCGCGCACCACCGCGCGCTCCACCGGCCGCAGCTCGCGGAGCGGAATCCAGCCCTCTGGGGTGACGCGCGTGTCTAAGTACCGCTCGCGCGCGAGCTTCATGCCCTTGCGCACGAGCGCCACAACCTTCCCGGGGGCACACGCTTTCGTCGCGGCGTGCGTCGCGGGGGGCGTGGCGGCCAGGAACTGTTCCGAGGTCAGGCGTGCGGGGTCGGGGCTCACCGCGCTGCACAGGGTCGCCAGTAGGCGCGCCGACCGCGCCACCGAGAGCGAAGAGGCGCTCGCCAGCGCAGACTCCGTGGTGCTCCACTCGATGGCCTCGGCGGCTTGCGCGGCGGCGAGCGCGACGGCGCGCTCGGCGTCCTCCACGGCCATGAGCGCCTTCGGCGGGACGCGCAGGTCGAAGTCATCCAACCCGCGCAGGCCGGTGAACCAGGCCTCGCGGCGCTCGAGCCACTCCTGCGCCGTAGCGCCCGACGCGCGAAGCATCGCCTCCAGGGGGGGGAGCACGCGGGACACCACAACCGCCAGGCGGTCGCCGGCGGCGTCGCCGGGCGCCGGCGCGTCCGCGCCCGTGCCGAGCGCGTCCGGGAGCGCGGCGCACAGGTTCAGGCACGCTCTTAGCCACTGCGTTGATTGCGCCCAGAATTTGGTGGAGCCGCTCAGCACGAACCGGATCACAGCGCACAGCGCCGTCGCGGCGTCGTCGCGCGCCTGGGCCCGGGCGCGCGCGTCCGGCGCGCGCGCCATCGCGTCCGGCGCGCTCGCCGCGTCCAGTGCCGCGTACCCGTCGCGCCGCAAACCGAAAACGTCAAAGGCGTCCGAAAAAGGTTTCGTATCGTTTCCGTTCGCGTCAAAGGCGGTCGAGTTCTCGTTCGGCTTCGGCTCGGCGGCCATCTCGACGTCCCCTTGAAGTCGGTCCGCTGACGCCGCCGCCGTTTTCGGCTCTTCTTTGACGTCGCCGGAGGCGTCCGGAAGCGGAGGGACCTTCGCGGCGGTCTTCATGAGGAGCGCGGAGATGGACTTGAGCCGGCGCTCGTCCGCGAACGCGGGGTTCCGCGGGTCGTCGTCCAGCCACTCCTTCAGGCTCTTCATCTTCGGCCCGACGTGAAACACGCCCCACTTTGTCGGCCATACGTCCATCGACGACGCGGCGCCGAGCGCGTCGTTCTCCTTCCGGCCGCGCTTGATGGACGCGCGCGCCTCGGCGGCGACGCGCGAGGCGCGCGCCGAGGGGTCCTCGCGAGGCTTCTCGGGCGTGCGCGCCGGAAGATCATCGCGCGCGGGCGGAGACGTCGCGCCCTCCAGCCGCGGTTTCTTCGCCGAAACCTCCGCGTCGTCGTCGTCCGAGTCGGCGCCCGCCTCGCGCCGCGCGCGCTCCTCCGGGGTCGGGTCCTGCACGAACAGCATGCCCGCGCCCGCGGCGCCTCCCAGAATGTGATACGCGCGGCCGGTCTCGTCCCGCCCGATCGGGCGGTGGCGCAGGTACGCGCCGCGGTCGGCGGCGTCGCGCACCCACTCGATGAGCGTCTCCGCCCAGTCCGGCGCTTTCGCTTTCGAGTCGCTCGGAAGCTCCGTCGGATCGAACGGTTTGGGCTTCACGCGGCGCGGCGCGAGCGGCAGTTGCCCCATGTTGTGCGCCGCGCGCGTGGTCTCCGTCTTTAACTTCATCACCTCGCCCATCTCCTCGGAGTCGCTCGCCACGCAGCAGAGGCCCGCGGCGAGCGCGACGCGCTCCGCGGGGCGGAGCGTCGCCGTCACGGCGGCGCCCTCCTCGCACGACGCCAGAGCCTTCGCCGCCGCCGCCGCGCCGGTCTTGATCGCCTCCGAAGGCCACGTCGGCGGCCCGGGGCCCAGGACGCCCACGGCCTCAGCCGCCGCGCCCGCGGTGTACACGCCCAAGGTGGCGCCGACGCGCTCGCTCCAGTCGAGCATGCGCAGATCATCGGGATCCTCCATCTGCGTCGGCGTCTTGGCAGACGCGGGCTGCGCCGTCGCGCGTCGCGTCGCGGAGCCGGCGGCGGCGCTCTCGCCGCCGCCGATGGAGGAGCCCGCGACGGGGCCCTCGCCGACGCGCAGCAGCGCGACGCACACGTCGCGGATGAGCGCATTGTCCGAGGGTTTCGTCAAAGACGCGTCCGCCAGGAACGCGCGCCGGAACCTCGGCCAGGGGCACGGCGGGATGCGCAAAAACGCGCCGTGCGTCTGCGTGAAGTCCCACAGCGCCAGCGTCTCGGCGACGAGCGCCGGCGTCGCGCGAAACGACTCAGGAACAACCGGGTCGGGAGTGGGGGGAAGCGCGAGCCTGGGCTCGCGCGGCCCGCTGGGCACCGCGCGCGAAGGTCGGGAAGATCCCCCGCCTCCCCCACCTCCCTCGCCCCGCCTGGTCGCCGCGAGCCGCTCGCGCGCCGCGGCTCTCTGCGCGGCTCTCTGCGCGGCTTTGCGCGCCACCTTGGCCTCGGCGGCTTCTTTTTTCTTGGTCTCCTCGAGCACGTTTTTGAACGCGTCGATGACCGGGGGCTTGGTGAGTTCCGAGCCGGGAACCAGCGACCCGGCGACGCGAAGACTCTCCAGCTGCGTGGCGATGAACGCGCCGTCCGCGATGACGTCGCGCTCGTCGTAGCGCAAGGGCGCGACAGTCGCGGAGGAAGCCTTCTCCGCCTCGTCTCCGGCTTTCTCGGCGCCCGCGGCGTCTTCGCCCGCGCCGCGCGCCGCCGCCTCGGCGTCCTTGCGCTTGAGCTCCGTGGCCGCGGCGTTGGAGGCGACTAACACGCGGAACTTGGGGTCCAGCAAGTCCCCGGGCACAACCTCCGTGTTCCGCGCGCACGCCGCGAGCGCGTCTTCCAGGCGGAGGTTCCAGTTCGCGCGGAGCGCCTCGGCGGCGGCGGCGGCGAACGCGATCCGCCGCTGAATCGGCGCAAACGTGCGCAGGTACGCGGGGGAGGGGTCCACGAGCTTGTACCAGGCGCGTAGGGTGACCAACCACACGCACGGCGGGTTGGAGTAAGACACCGTCCAGTCCAACACTTCCGATAATTTGAGTGGGTGCGGCGGTTTGTCCACCGGTTTAGGGGACGGTAAAATCTCGCGCGGGCGCTTGCTTCCCTCGCCGCCTTCCAGCTTCCTCGCCTTGCCGAAAACCACCACGTTGCTGCACCGGATGGACTCGAGGCCGACCATCTTCTGCTCGTCGCGGCGGTCGCGGATCTCGAAGTCTGCGTTCGTCAAGTCGTGAAAAAAAAGAGAGCGCGAGGTGTGGTGAGCGGACGCGAGACTTTGGGGCGAGACGGATCGCGCGCGAATCGACGAAACGAAGGAAGACTTTTGGAAAACGCGAGCGACCGAACCCTGGCGCTCGTCGCCGCGTCGCGGCGCTGGCACAGACGAACCGGCGGAGTGCCCACCGCCTCTTGACGAGGGGTGGGGAACCTGACGTACCTTCCAGCGTGCGCAAGGACATACACGTGCCGGGCACATCCGGTCTGTCGATCCGATCCTTCACCGCGGGCGTCGCGGGCGACACCTCCGCGTCCGCCCCGATATTGGCGTGTGTCTGGTCATTCAGCGCAGGCGCGCCATCGGAAGCCATCTCGCCAGATGCGCCGGATGGGTGCGGATCTCGGACGTCGTCTCCGGAGGTCCACCCACCTGCGCGTGGAAACCCCGGCGCGACTCCGGCGCTGTCTCCGACCGAGGCGCGCGCGCGCTCTCGACGCCTCGCGAGGGGTTTTCTGACGCCCGACCCGATCAAACGTCGAGCAACAAAGGGATCTGACTGGGGAGGAGACTCGAACGCGCGCGAGCGCGGGGAGACCGCCAAAGTGCGCCGTTTGTATGGAACGCAGTCTCCCATTTTTTTTCGACCCATTTTCGAGCGTGTTTTCCAAATATCGCCCGTTCACGTCCGTCGACGCGCTTCGAAACCGCGACGTCGCTCGAGACGCGTCGGCTCGCGCTTTCTACAGACCGTACGTGATACTCCAAACGCACAGGACCTCACCTTCACGCGGGTCCCTCATCTCGCTCGAACGCTCTAGTAGCTACTTACGCTCGACTCTCGTGTTAATAGACTACGTGCATCACTGCGTCTTTTTCCGCGCCGATACGCGCGGCGTCGGCGCGGAAAAAGCGAAGAAGAAGACGCACGCCACCGCCGCGACGACGCCGACGCCGAACCCCGCGACGGCGCCGGCGACGCACGGGATCGGCCACTTCTGCCACGGCCTGTCCCAATCGAGCGGGATCACCATGGCACCGCACCACGCCCCGAGGGAGGCGCCCCAGCCGCCCAGCACCCACAACAGGTCTGCGGGTTCGAACTCGCGAAGCCGAAGCGGAAACGGCGTTTGGACGGCTGTTTTCTTTTTCGCTTTGGACGACGACGACGACGACGGCTCGTCGTCGACGCCGCGCGCCGCCGTGACGAGCAC